>ERZ1292633.215-Hain-H41-02um-R1-215-length-76779-cov-15_pt1 | contig 76779 bp, 83 predicted proteins | sample MGYA00564406_ERZ1292633 | MGnify/ENA primary metagenome ERZ1292633 (study PRJEB36523, sample SAMEA6512639) | groundwater metagenome | collected 2019-01-08 | study: AquaDiva: Metagenomics assemblies of 32 groundwater samples
GGACTTGACATGCCGGCTCGGATGTGCATGCTTGGGGCGTGGTGAAGGCGAGGACTCCGGCGATGCACGTAGTCAGGGTGGTGAGCCGCCAGGGCGGCCGCGAGTACACGAGCACGCTGCTCCGCAACTCGTACCGCGAGGACGGCAAGGTCAAGAAGCAGACGCTCGCCAACCTGTCCCACCTGCCCGAGCCACTCGTCGAGCTCATCCGGGCCTGGCTCGCGGGCGAGCGCTTCCTGGCCGTGGGCGAGACGTTCCCGATCCGGCGCAGCCTGCCCCACGGCCATGTCGCGGCGGTCCTCGGGATGCTCCGCTCGCTCGGGCTGCCGGGCATCCTCGACCGGCGCCCGTCGCGGATGCGGGACCTCGCCCTGGCGCTCGTGGCGGGCCGCCTGATCGCCCCCGCGTCCAAGCTTGCCACCGCGGCCCTCCTGGGGCAGAGCACCCTGGGTGCCTGTCTCGGGGTCGAGGGCGCCGACGAGAACGAGCTGTACGGGGCGATGGACTGGCTCCTCGCCCGCCAGGTCCGGGTCGAACGGGCGCTCGCGGCCCGCCACCTCGCGCGGGGCTCCCTCGTCCTGTACGACCTCACGTCGGTGTACCTCGAGGGCAGCCACTGTCCGCTGGCCCGCCATGGCCACTCCCGCGACCATCGCCCGGACCGGCCGCAGATCGAGTTCGGCCTGCTCACCGATGCGCGGGGCTGCCCGGTGGCGGTCGAGGCGTTCCCGGGCAACACCGCGGATCCGGCGACCGTGGAGACGCAGGTCGAGAAGCTCCGCGACCGCTTCGGCCTCACCGAGCTCGTCCTCGTCGGCGACCGGGGGATGCTCACCAGCGCCCGCATCGAGCGCCTCCGCGAGATCGGCGGGATCGGCTGGGTGAGCTGCCTGCGGGCGCCCGCCATCCGCGCCCTCGTGGAGGCGGGCGACCTCCAGCTGGGGCTGTTCGATGAGCGCAACCTGGCCGAGATCACGAGCCCGGAGTTCCCGGGCGAGCGCCTCGTGGTGTGCCGCAACCCGGCCCTCCGAGCCGAGCGTGCCCGCAAGCGCGAGGCGCTCCTGGCCGCCACCGAGGACGCGCTCGCCAAGGTCGCCGCGGCGGTGGGCCGGGGCCGCCTGCGGAGCGCCGCCGCGATCGGCCTGCGCGCGGGACGGGTGGTGAACGCGAAGCGGATGGCCAAGCACTTCGAGCTCGACATCGCCGAGGGCCACTTCGCCTATCGGCGGCGCACCGGCGCGATCGCCGCCGAGGCGGCCCTCGACGGGCTGTACGTCGTGCGCACGAGCGTGCCGCCGGAGCGTCTCGACGCGCCGGCGGTCGTCGCGACGTACAAGCGTCTCGCGTCGGTCGAGCGCGACTTCCGCGCGCTCAAGGGTGACGACCTCGCCGTCCGGCCGATCTTCCACTGGCGGGAGGACCGGGTCCGGGCGCATCTCTTCCTGTGCTTCCTCGCGGCCTATATCCGTTGGCACCTCGAGGCTGCCTGGGCACCGCTCCTGTTCCGCGACGAGGCCCCACCGGCACGGACCGATCCGGTCGCCCCACCGGCACGCTCACCCTCTGCCCTCGCCAAGGAACGCGACCACCGGACGCCCGACGGCCTGCGCGTGGGCAGCTTCGCGACCCTCATGGCCGAGCTCGCCACCCTGACCCGCAACCGGGTCGTGCCGGCCGGGCTCGGCGAGGAGGCGGCGTTCGAGATCCCCTCCGAGCCGACGCCGCTCCAGGCCCGCGCCCTCGCGCTCATCGGGGTCTCACCCGCGAGCGTGTAGACAGAGCGGCGCAGCCTCACCAGCCGCTTTCGTGCTCGAATGTGCCCGCCGGGCGCTGGAAGTTCGGACTAACGATCGCGCTCCTGTTGAGCGTCCACGCGCCCGGGTGTATACTGCCGCGCAACTGAACGGCCGCTCCGCGACGTGGGTGACCCCCACGTTTTTTTTCGGACCCGGCCATGACCATCCAAGGTAGAGGAGGGCGGAGTGAGTCGCGATTTCGTCGGTGCCCTCTTGCAGCTCAACGCGGAGAAGCAGGTTTCTCGCGAACAGCTGATCCACGCCGTCGAGGACGGCATCCAGTCGGCATACCGCCGGGTGGCCGGTGACGAGGACATTCACGTCCAGATCGATGGCGAGAGCGGCAAGATCCGCGTCTTCCGGGCCCGCCAGGTCGTCGCGGAGATCGAGAACGAACTGTCCGAGATGACACTGGACGATGCACGTGCGCTCGACAAGGACGCCCAGTTGGGCGATCTCGTGGAGACGGAGCAGCTCGACGGCGACATCTTCGGCCGGATCGGTGCCCAGACCGCCAAGCAGGTCGTCCTTCAACGGATCCGCGAGGTCGAGCGCGACCAGGTCTTCGATGAGTTCGCGAGTCGGGAAGGCGAGCTCATGACCGGTACGGTCAATCGGGTCGAGCCACGCGCGATCATCCTCGACGTCGGCAAGAACGTCGAAGCCATCCTTGCGACGACCGAACAGTCTGCCGTCGAGCACTACCGGATCGGCCAGAACGTCAAGGCCTACGTCCTCGAGGTGCGTCGATCCGTGCGCGGTCCGCAGATCCTCGTGTCGCGGACGCACAAGGGCTTCCTCAAGCGCATGTTCGAACTCGAGGTCCCCGAGATTCACAGTGGGACCGTCGAAATCAAGGCAATCGCGCGCGAGGCCGGGAGTCGGTCGAAGGTCGCGGTTGCTTCGCGCCAGGACGGGCTCGATCCCGTCGGCGCGACGGTCGGCCAGCGCGGCGTGCGCGTCCAGGCCGTGGTCGCCGAACTGGGCGGTGAGAAGATCGACATCATCCCGTGGAGCGACGATCCGGCCCTCTTCGTGTCCAACGCGTTGAGCCCCGCCCAGGTGATTTCGGTCGACATCGACGAGGAACACCGGATCGCGAGCGTCACCGTGCCCGAACGGATGCTCTCGCTGGCGATCGGGCGGGAAGGCCAGAATGCCCGTCTCGCGGCGCGGCTCACCGGTTGGCGGATCGACATTCGCAGCGATGTCTCGGTTGCCGAGGCGCGTGCGGCGGTTGCCGCGGCGGCCACTGCCCCGGCGAACGTGGATGATGAGAAGAGCGGCGAAGCGGACGCACTGGCTGCGCCCGAGAAGGCGCCGGCCACGAAGCCACGGGCGAAGAAGGCGGCGACCGCTGTGGCCGCCGCCGAACCCTCCGAAGCCGCGGCCGAGCCTGCCCCGGCCAGGAAGCCACGGGCGAAGAAGGCCGCGGCCGCGGCGACCGCGGTGACCACCGACCCAGCGCCTGGGGCCGAGCCTGTCCCGGCCAGGAAGCCACTGGCAAGGAAGGCCGCGGCGGCCTCCGCGACCGGCGAGCCTGCCGCCGGGGCGGAAGCGAAGGGCATCCCGCCGAAGGCCGAGGGCATCCCGGCGAAGAAACCGCGCGCGAAGAAGGCGACGCCCACCTCCACGGCACCGGATGCAGCCCCCGAGGTGACGACGTAAGCCGGCCGTCGGTCCCCGGATCGGTCCGGCGGCCCCCGACCCGGACCTGCGTGGCCTGCCGAACGAGCCGGGCCAAGCAGGATCTCGTGCGCGTCGTCCGAACGCCTTCGGGTGAGGTCCAGCTGGACCCCACCGGGCGCCTCGCCGGCCGGGGCGCCTATGTCTGCCCAGATGAACCCTGCCTGACGAACGCCATCCGCCGCGGCGCCATCGGGCGAGCGCTCCAGCATGCCGTCCCGGATGGCGTGCGAGCGATCCTCGCCTCGACCGCCGCAGCTCACCAACCTGAAGGAGACGCCCATGGCCAGGAGTAGGAGCGGGACCCGCGGCCGGCGCGGGCCGCGCAAGCCGCCGCGTCGCGACGGCGCGTTCGGGGGCCAGGTCCAGGTCGTGGATCCGCGCGAGCGCGGCGCGATCGAATTGCCCTCGACCGTGACGGTCAAGGAACTCTCGGAGATGCTTGACGTCAACCCGGCCGACATCATCCGCGAGTTGATCAAGAGCGGGATCTTCGCCACGATCAACCAGCTCATCGATCGCGACACCGCGTCGCTCGTGGCCGGCGAGCTCGGCTACGAGGTGGCTGAACAGGTCACCGACAAGGTCGAACTCGGCGATGAGGCCAACGGCGAGGGCGGCGTATCCGAAGCGACCAAGGAAGTCCTGTACGAGGAGGACGAGGCGTCGCTGCTCGTCACACGTCCACCCATCGTCACGGTCATGGGTCATGTCGACCATGGCAAGACGAGCCTCCTCGATGCCATCCGCACCACCAAGGTCGCGGCCGGCGAGCGGGGCGGAATCACCCAGCACATCGGCGCGAGCGAGATCGAAAAGGGCGGCCGAAAGATCGTCTTCCTGGACACGCCGGGGCACGAGGCCTTCACCGCGATGCGCGCCCGCGGTGCGCGTGTGACCGACATCGCGGTCGTCGTGGTCGCGGCCGACGACGGCGTCATGCCCCAGACCCTCGAGGCGATCAGCCACGCCAAGGCCGCCAAGGTCCCGATCATCATCGCCATGAACAAGGTCGACAAGCCTGATGCCAACCCGGAGCGAGTCAAGACCGAACTGACCGAGGCGAACATCGTCATCGAGGAGTTCGGTGGCGACACGCCGCTGGTCGCGGTCTCGGCCAAGACCGGGACCGGCCTCGACGACCTGCTCGAGATGATCCTGCTGGTCGCGGACCTCCAGGACCTGAAGGCCAATCCCAAGCGACCGGCCATCGGAACGATCGTGGAAGCGCAGCTCGACAAGGGCCGCGGGCCCGTCGCCACCGCGCTCGTCCAGACCGGCACGCTGCGGATCGGCGACATTATCGTGGCGGGAGAGACGTTCGGTCGGGTGAAAGCCCTGGAGAACGATCTCGGCAAGCGCGTGAAGCAGGCCGGACCGGCCAGTGCGGTGGTCGTACTCGGGCTGTCCGATGTCCCCCAGGCTGGCGACATCCTGCGCGTGGTCGCCGACGAGAAGGAAGCACGAGCGCTCGTCGAGCAGCGCAAGCTGGCGCCGGCTGCCAAGGGCGGCGACGGCAGCGGTCGAGCCACGCTGGAGGACCTGTATCGACAGATCCAGGCGGGTCAGGCCAAGGAACTCCGGATCATCCTCAAGGCCGACGTCTCCGGATCGCTCGGAGCGATCACGCACTCACTCGAGCAGGTCTCGAGCGACGAGGTCAGGATCAACGTCCTCCACGAAGGTGCCGGCGACATCACCGACAACGACATCCTGCTGGCCTCCGCCTCGAACGCGATCGTCGTCGGCTTCAACACCCGGATCACGGAAACGGCACGCCGCGGGGCGGAAGCCGAAGGCGTCGACGTACGCCTGTACGACATCATCTACAAGCTCACGGACGACATCGAGGCGGCCCTCGGCGGCCTGCTCGAGCCCGAGATTGTCGAAGTCATCGAAGGGCGCGCCGAGGTTCGCCAGATCATCAAGGTGGGCAAGTCGACGGTCATCGCCGGTTCGTTCGTCACGGACGGCAAGATCGTCCGCGGCGGCGCCCGCGTGTGGCGGAGTGGCAAGGTGATCGCCACCGACCGCATCGAGTCGCTGCGGCGCTTCCGGGACGATGTTCGTGAGGTGGCCCAGAACTTCGAGTGCGGCATCGGGCTCGCCGGTTTCAACGACATCGTCGAGGGCGACATCATCGAGTGCTTCACGACCCAAACGGTGAGTCGCACCGTCGTTCGTTGACCCGATGACCCAGCGGACGGACCGAGTCGATGAGCTGATCCGACAGGAGATCGGCGAGATCCTCGCGCGCGATGTGTCGGATCCACGGATCGGCTTCGCCACGATCACGCGGGTGGAAACGGCGCAGGATCTCGGGCATGCAAAGGTCTGGGTGAGCATCATCGGACAACCAGAGGAGCGCGACGCGACGCTACGGGCGCTCGGTCGGGCGATGCCGTTCGTCCGCCACCAGCTGGGGAGCCGAATCCGTCTGCGGCGCATCCCCGAACTCCACCTGCGCCTCGACGAGACCGCAGATCGCGGGACACGGATCCTCCAGCTCCTCTCGGAACTGGACGAGGGCCGCGTGCCGGAGGCGGATCGCCCGATCTCCGAGACGCTGCCGACGCCCGTCCGGCGACTGCCCGCCGATGGCGATGCCCCGGACGAGCCGGGTCGAGTCCCCGGACCACCGATGCCCCCCGCTCCCAACGCGGAAAACCGTCGGCCACGCCGTCCGTCTGGCGCCGGCCGCCCGCCCGGCCGCGGCCGCCCGCCTGGCGCGGGGCGCCCGCCGGGACGATCCGGTCCCCGGAAGCCCGGCCGGACCCGGTGACCATCGACCTGCGGCCGTTCAGCGAGACGGTTCCAGACGAGGTCCTGGAGCGCCTCAGTCGGACGCGACGCGTGCTTGCGGTCAGTCACGAGAACCCCGATGCCGACACGATCGGCGCCACCCTGGGAGTGGGTCTCCTTGTCGAGGCGCAGGGCGGCCGGGCGACGCTCGTCTGCACCGATCTCGTGCCCCGGCTCTACGGCTTCATCGAGGGCGTGGAGCGCTTCCGGACCGACCCGGATCCGTCCGAGGCGTACGACCTGCTGGTGGTCAGCGACTGCGGAACGCTGGACCGGATCGGAGCCGTGCGCGGCCGCCACGCCGCGCTCTTCGATCGCCTCCCGCGGGTGATCATCGACCATCACGCATCCAACGGGGCAAGCGGCCCGGCCGACTGGGTGGACCCCGACGCCGCGGCGACGTGCGAGATGGTGGCCCTGCTGGCCACCCGGATGGGCGTTCCGCTCGACGCTGCCGGTGGGCGGCTGGCCGGCGCGCTCATCGCCGGCCTGGTCATGGATACCGCGACCTTTGCCCACCCAAATACCACGCCGCGCACCCTGGCCGTGGCCGCGGCGCTGGTGGCCGCCGGCGCGCCGCTGTCCGAGGCGTCGCGTCGCCTGTATCGAACCAAGCCCGCCGCCCAGCTGCGCCTGTTCGGCCGCGTGCTGGACCGCCTGGAAACCGCCGCCGACGGCAGGATCGTCCACGCCGCCCTGCTGGACGCGGACCTTGCCGCCACGGGGAGCGAGGCCACCTACTCGGAAGGCATCATCGACCTCCTGGCCCAGGCGGAGCAGGCCGACGTCGCGATCCTGTTCAAGGAAGCGCCCGACGGTGCCACCAGGATCAGCGTGCGGACGCGCCCGGGCGGCGTCGATGCGACCGTCCTCACCGGAGTGTTCGGCGGCGGTGGGCACGCGCGCGCGGCGGGAGCGACGATCTCCGCCCCGCTCGAGGGTGCCCGCCCGCTCGTCCTCGCCGAAGCCGCCCGGCTGGTCGCCGGTCGCCCCGACTGACCGCGTCATGGCCCACCGCTCGCTCGGCCCCGGTCTTGACGGGGTCCTCGTTGTTGCCAAGCCGGCCGGACCGACTTCGCACGACATCGTGGCCCTCGTCCGTCGCCTGGCCCAGACGAAGCGCGTGGGCCACGGCGGCACGCTGGATCCGTTCGCCGGCGGCGTGTTGCCCCTCTTCCTGGGGCGCGCCACGCGGCTGGCGGAGTTCCACCTCGGTGCCGACAAGACGTATCGCGCCACCGTTTGCTTCGGAGCGTCGTCGACGACCGACGATCTCGAGGGCGAGCTGACGCCGGCCGACGGCCCACCCGTCGAGCGCGCCCTGGTGGACGCGGCGCTCGCGCGGTTTCGCGGCCCGATCCGGCAGCGACCCCCGGACTTCAGCGCGATCAAGGTCGGGGGCCGCCGGGCGTACGCGCTGGCCAGGGCCGGCGAGGCCGTCGAGCTTCGTGAGCGCGAGGTCACCATTCACCGGGCCGAGATCGCGTCGTGGGACGGCACCGATGCGGCCCGCCCCATCGCGGTCATCGAGATCTCCTGTTCGGCCGGCACCTATGTCCGAGCGCTCGCACGCGACCTCGGATCGGCGGTCGGATCGGCGGCCTATCTCGGAGCCCTGACGCGGACGGCGAGTGGCCCCTTCGAATTGGATGGGGCGCTGACGCTGGAGGCGCTCCGCGACGCAGCCGCCGACGGCCCGGCGGGACTCACGCGGGTGCTGCGGCCGATCGATGCCGGCCTGGATCACGTTCCGACCGTGACGGTCGACGCGGCTGCAGTCGCGGATCTCGCGAAGGGTCGGTTCATCAAGGATCCAGGTGCGTCCGCTCCAGTCGGCGGGCACGCTGGCGACGGCCTGATCCGCGTCGTCGACGCCCAGGGACGGCTCGTCGCCCTCGCCCGCATTCGCGATGGTCGGCTTGCGCCGGACAAGGTGTTCGTCGACCCACAGCCCCAGCCGGTGGGCTGATGGACGTCGTTCACGGCGTCGATGCCCTCCGGCCCGACCACGGCCGACTGTTCGTGGTGGTCGGCGTGTTCGACGGGTTGCACCTGGGTCATCGGTATCTACTTGAGCATCTCGTCGCCCATGCGGGCGCCCGGGACGCTCGTCCGACGGTGATCACCTTCGATCATCACCCTGACGAGATCCTGACCGGCGCCGCCCCGCCGCTCCTCATCGATCCCGGCGAGCGGCTGGAGCGCCTCGCCGGCGCCGGCGTTTCGGTCACGGTTGTGCAGCACTTTGACGCCGCACTGCGTACCACTCCGTACGACGCGTTCGTGGGTCGGATCCGGTCGCGCGTGGACCTTGCCGGCTTCCTCATGACCCCGGATGCAGCGTTCGGCTTCGAGCGGCGCGGCACGCCGGAGCGCCTGGCCGAACTCGGTCAGGCGGTGGGATTCGATGTCGTCGTCGTCGAGCCATTTACGCTCGACGGCCGGACGGTCAGCAGCTCGGCGATCCGGGCCGCGATCGCGCGCGGAGACCTGGCGACGGCGGCCACCCTCCTGGGCAGACCGGTGAGCCTTCGCGCCATCGTGACGGGCCAGGATCCCGACGGCCTGGCCGAGCTCGGATTTCCGTTGCCGGTGGCCCTCCCGCCCGACGGCCGCTATCGCGCGTTGGCGGACGGTGAGGAGGGTCGGCTGCACGTCCGCGATGGGGGAGCAGCGTTCACGCCACCGCCGGCGACCGTCCAGGTGACGATCGACGTGGTGGAGCCGGATGTCGCCGCGACCCGAGCCGTCCAGGTGCACGATCCGGGCAAGCCTGCTACCATCCGCCGGTCATAACAGATAGGTCAACACATCAGTTCGTGTCGGAGGACCGAGTGCCGCTCGCGCGGGAAGAAAAGCAGGAGATCATCGGCCAGTTCGCCACCAAAGAGGGCGACACGGGGTCGCCGGAAGTCCAGGTCGCGGTCCTGACGGAGCGCATCAAGGGACTGACCGGGCATCTCAAGAGCTTTCCAAAGGACAATCATTCGCGCCGCGGCCTCCTCAAGCTCGTCGGCCAGCGCCGTCGCCTTCTTGCCTACTTGATCAAGAAGGACAACTCGCGCTACCGCGCCGTGATCGCACGGCTCGGACTCCGCCGCTAGGCGTCCGGCGCCACGCGGCGCCGCCCTCGCCCTGCCGGAAGGCTCTCGCGCAGCAGGTCACTCCTCCTCACGGAACAGGAGGATTCACACTTCATGTCCCACGTCTTTGAGACACAGCTCGGTGGCAAGACGCTGACCATCGAGACCGGCAAGCTCGCCCGCCTGGCGGGTGGCTCGGTCACCGTTCGCTACGGCGACACGATGGTGCTCGGCACCGCCAACCGCTCCGAGCCCAGGCCCGGCCTGGACTTCTTCCCGCTGACGGTCGACTTCGAGGAGCGCATGTACGCCGCGGGCAAGATCCCCGGCGGCTTCATCAAGCGCGAAGCGCGTCCGTCGGAGCACGCGATCCTGGCGGCTCGTCAGACGGACCGCCCGATTCGACCCCTCTTTCCCGAGGGGTACAAGGACGACGTCCAGCTGGTGATCACGGTCCTGTCGACCGACCAGGAGAACAACCCCGACGTCGTCGGCACGATCGCCGCATCGGCGGCCCTGACGATCAGCGAGATCCCGTTCGACGGGCCCATCGGCTCCGTCCGGATCGGCCGCATCGGCGGCGAGTTCGTCGTCAATCCCACGCATACCGAGCTCAAGGAGTCGGAGCTCGACCTGATCGTTGCCGGCACGCGTGACGCGATCATGATGGTCGAGGCCGGCGCCAAGCTCCTGCCGGAAGACGTGATGGCCGAGGCCATCCTGTTCGGGCATCGAGCCCTCCAGCCGATCGTCGAGCTCCAGGAGCAGATGCGCAAGGAACTCGGCAAGCCGAAGCGCCTCCCGTACCTCGAGCCCTCGACCAGGTCCGTTCTCGACTTCGCCTCGGCGACCGACGCCAGGCGCGAGCTCGTCGTCATCGATACCGAAACCACCGGGACGGACCCGAAGATGTCGGATCTCGTCGAGATCGCCGCGGTCAAGATCAAGGGCACCAAGGTCGTCGACCGCTGGTCGACGTTCGTGAACCCCGGGCGACCGATCATCGGCAACCAGATGCACGGGATCACCGACAAGGACGTGAAGGGCGCTCCGAGCCCGAAGGAGGCCGCCGAGAAGCTGCTGGCCTTCGTCGGCGACGCGCTTCTCGTCGGTCACAACGTGGGCTTCGACCTGGGCTTCATCGAAGAGGCCAGGGGCGACGGCTTCCGCTTCCAGGCCGGCACGTACATCGACACCCTGGTGATTGCCCGCGACGGCTATCCGGGTGCCGAGTCGTACAAGCTCGGCGATCTGGCCAGGTTCTTCGGCGTCGAGCTGTCGCAGAGTCATCGGGCGCTCCCCGATGCCGAGGCGACGGCCAACCTGCTGTTGTGGTTCGCGAACGACCTTCCGGGTCGGATCTCGGCGCTCCGCGAGTCGATCGCCAACGCCGTCCGCGCGCAGCGCACCGGCGGCGACACGACGGCACTGCTCGAGGCGGCCAGGCGCCAGGCGCGCGTCAGCAAGAGCCTGTTCAACCTCATCCAGAAGCAGACCGTGCGCCGGCTCGTCATCGACGAGGGGATCCGGATCGACGGCCGCGGCCTGACCGACATCCGACCGATCTCGGTCGAGGTCGGGCTCGTTCCGCGAGCGCACGGTTCCGGCCTGTTCACGCGCGGCGAGACCCAGGCGCTGACCGTCGCAACGCTCGGCTCGTCCTCGGACGTCCAGCGAATCGACACGATCAGCCCCGAGACCGAGAAGCGCTACCTGCACCACTACAACTTCCCGCCCTACAGCACCGGCGAGAACAAGATGATGCGCGGGCCCAGCCGGCGCGACATCGGCCACGGCCACCTGGCCGAGCGGGCCCTCGTTCCGGTCCTGCCGAGCCACGAGGAATTCCCCTACGTGATCCGCCTCGTCAGCGAGTGCGTGACCTCCAACGGGTCGACGTCGATGGCCTCGACCTGCGGCTCGACGCTGGCGCTCATGGACGCCGGTGTCCCGATCAAGGCTCCCGTCGCCGGCGCGGCGATGGGCCTGATCAGCGAGCCGGACGGCACGTTCGTCGTCCTGACCGACATCCTCGGCAAAGAGGATTCGATCGGCGACATGGACTTCAAGGTCACCGGAACACGGGACGGCATCACCGCCCTGCAGATGGACATCAAGGTCCAGGGGATCAGCGAGGCGATCATCCGTGACGGACTCAAGCAGGCCCTCGCGGCCCGCCTGACGATCCTCGACAAGATGGCCGAGGTCATGCCCGAGGCCCGCTCGGACATGAGCGATTTCGCCCCGCGCATCACGACGATCAAGATCAACCCCGAGAAGATCCGCGAGATCATCGGCAAGGGTGGATCGATGATCCGCAAGATCCAGGAGGAGACCCAGACCGAGATCAACGTCGAGGATGACGGCACCGTGGAGATCGCGGCCGTGTCCGGCGACAACGCCCGCAAGGCGATCAGCTGGATCGAGAGCCTCACGAAGGAAGTCGAGGTCGGCGCCCTGTACATGGGCAAGGTCACCCGGATCATGGGCTTCGGCGCCTTCGTCGAGATCCTGCCGGGCAAGGAAGGCCTGGTTCGCATCGGCGAACTGGCCGATTACCACGTTCCCACGGTCGAGGATGTCGTGTCCGTCGGCGATGAGATCATGGTCGTCGTGCTCGAAGTCGACCGCCAGGGCCGCGTGAACCTGTCGCGCAAGGCCGCGATGCAGCGCCATCTGGCCAAGGAACCGGTCTGACCCGACCGATCCGCACCACACTGCACCTCGAGCGAGCCGCCGGGAGACCGGCGGCTCGCTGGTATACTCGGATCGTGCCCGCGAACCTGAACAGCACAGCGGAGCCGTGTCTAGGATGAGCGACCGAACCCCAATCGTCGCCGTCGTCGGTGCCACCGGCGTGGTGGGGCGGACGATGATCCAGGTCCTGATCGAGCGGGCCGTTCCGATGGCCGAGCTGCGTCTTCTCGCATCGGCCCGTTCGGCCGGGCGCGAGATTTCCGTCGACGGCCGGACCCACTCCATCCGCGAGGCCACGGCCGACGCCTTCGATGGCGTCGACATCGCGCTGTTCTCGGCCGGTGGCGACACGTCGCGGCAACTCGCCCCGATCGCCGTTTCGCGCGGCGCGACGGTGATCGACAACTCCAGCGCGTGGCGCATGGACCCGGGCGTGCCGCTCGTCGTGAGCCAGGTCAATCCCGAGGACCTCGAGTGGCACGAGGGGATCGTCGCCAACCCGAACTGCTCGACGATGCAGATGGCGCCGGTGCTCATGGCCCTGCGCGACAGCGTCGGCCTCGAACGCGTGATCGTGGACACCTACCAGAGCGTTTCGGGGACCGGAGGCGCCGCGATCGCCGAGCTCGAGGGGCAGATCCGGGCACACGTTGCCGGCGAACCCAAGGTGGCCGCCGTCTATCCGCACCCGATCGCGTTCAACGCGCTGCCTGAGATCGACGTCTTCCTCGACAACGGCTATACGAAGGAAGAATGGAAGGTCGTCACCGAGAATCGCAAGATCCTGCACCTGCCGGACCTCCGGATCTCGTGCACGGCGGTGCGGATCCCGGTCTTCGTCAGCCATTCCGAGGCCATCCACGTCGAGACCCGCGATCCCATCGACCCGGAGGCGGCGCGACGCTCGTTCGGAGCCGTTCCGGGGGTCACCGTCGTGGACGATCCGGCCACCCACAGCTATCCGCTTGCCGCGGAGGCCGCCGGGAGCGACGAGATCTTCGTGGGTCGCGTCCGGCAGGACCCGTCGGTGCCGGACGGCCGGGGCATCGCGTTCTGGGTCGTCTCCGACAACCTGCGCAAGGGTGCCGCCACGAACGCCGTCGAGCTTGCCGTCGAGCTGGTCGAGCGCGGGTGGACCCGCGCCGCAGCGCGCCGCGGTGTCGCCGCCGGCCGGGGTCGGGCATGACCGACCTCGAGCGCGCCGCAGCGCTCGAGACGATCGCCGGGGAGGTCCGGGCGTGCACGCGCTGCCGCCTCCACGAAACGCGCACCCAGGCGGTGCCGGGCGAAGGGAATCCCGATACGGAAGTCGTGTTCGTCGGGGAGGGCCCCGGAATGAACGAGGATCGCCAGGGGCGGCCATTCGTCGGGCGCGCCGGGGACCTGCTGACGCGCCACCTCGGCCTGATCGGCTGGGATCGCCGCGACGTCTTCATCACGAACGTGGTCAAGTGCCGGCCGCCCGAGAACCGGGATCCGGAACCGGACGAGGTCGCGGCCTGCTACCCGTATCTGCAGCGGCAGCTCGAGGCACTCGACCCCGCGCTGATCGTCACGCTGGGGCGACACTCCATGGCCCGCTTCCTGCCCGATGCGCGGATCTCACGCGACCACGGCACGCTGCGCTCGGTGGATCCGGCGACCGGCGCCCGTCGGGCGCTCGTCTACCCGATGTTCCATCCCGCGGCCGCACTTCGCTCGCCGGATGTCGCCCGCCAGAGCGAGGAGGACATCCGGGCCGTGCCGGCGATGCTGCTCGAGGCACGCGGGTACCGTGAGCCATCGGAGTCCATGGTCGCTGCGTCGGCATCCGTGGTTCCCGATCTGGCCGGCGGATCGGCTGCCGAGACGCCTTCCGCCACGGGGGCCACGGCAGCCACGGGGGCCACGGTTGCCACCGCCCTCCGCGAGGAGCTCGTCGCAGCGACCGTCGCCGTCCACCCAGCGGGGGAACCGGAACCCGATCCGGCCGACCAGCTCACGCTCTTCTGACATTCGTCACACAGGAACACCATGCCATCAACTGATGTCCCGCTTCGGATCATCCCGCTCGGTGGAGTGGGGGAGATCGGCAAGAACATGTACGTGTTCGAGTACGGCGATGACATCGTCGTCATCGACTGCGGGCTCATGTTCCCCGAAGCCGAGATGTACGGGATCGACCTCGTCATCCCCGACGTCAGCTATCTCCGCGAGCGCCGCGACAAGGTCCGCGCCTTCCTGATCACCCACGCCCACGAGGATCACGTCGGCGGCCTGCCGTACATCCTGCCCGAGTTCCCCGGCGTGCCGGTCTACGCATCGACGCTCGCCCGCGGCCTGCTCGGCAACAAGATCAAGGAGCACAAGCTCCGCAACAACCCGCTGCTGCCCCTGGACCCGGGCGACGAGATCGACATCGGGCCGTTCCATGTCATGCCGTTCCGGGTCGGCCACTCCATCCCCGACGCGATGGGGATCGGACTGCGCACCCCGGTCGGCACGGTGGTCCATACGGGCGACTTCAAGTTCGATCACACCCCCGTCGATGGCAAGCTGTCCGATTTCGCGATCCTCGCCGCACTGGGCGCGGAGGGCGTCGTGTGCCTCCTGTCCGACTCGACGCGCGCGGAGAACCCGGGCTACACCCCGTCCGAGCGGACCGTCGGCGAAGCCTTCCGCGAAATCATGGAACCGCTCGATGGTCGAGTGATCGTGGCCACGTTCGCCAGCAACATCGCCCGCCTCCAGCAGGTGCTCGATGCCGCCGCCACCATGGGCCGCAAGACCACCGTCATCGGCCGCTCGATGGAACAGAACTTCCGGATCGCCACGGACCTCGGCTACCTGAAGTACGACCCCGCCATGATCGTCGCCAAGGACAAGATCTCGAGCGTTCCCGACGCCAAGCTCGTGATCGCAACGACGGGCGCCCAGGGCGAGCCGATGGCCGGCCTCGCACGGATGGCCAACCGGGACCATCGGTTCGTGGAGATCCAGCCGGGCGACACCGTGATCGTGTCGGCCAGCCCCATCCCCGGCAACGAGGAGGAGGTGGCGCGGACCATCGACAACTTGTTCAAGGTCGGTGCGAATGTCTTCTACCACACGATCAAACGGGCGCACGTCTCGGGCCATGCGAGCCAGGAGGAGTTGAAGCTGATGCTGGGGCTGACCAAGCCCCGCAACTTCATCCCGATCCACGGCGAGTTCCGGATGCAGGTGCAGCACGGTCGCCTGGCGATCGACACGGGCGTCGATCCGAACAACGTGTTCATCATCGAGAACGGCCAGCCCATCGAGATCTCGGCCGACGGGAGCGCCAAGCGCGGCACGCCGGTCACCGCCGGCTACGTGTATGTCGACGGCCTGTCGGTCGGCGATGTCGGCGACATCGTCCTGCGCGATCGTCGCGCCCTCGCCAACGACGGAATCTTCATGGTCGTCGTTACCGTCGACAAGCAGACCGGCACCGTCATCGGACGGCCGGAGGTCATCACGCGCGGGTTCGTCCCGCAGAACGAGCGGGATCCGATGCTCGAGGAGGCGGTCACCCGAGTCGTCGCCTCGATCGAGAACCCCGGCGACCACATCACCGAGATCGCGCTGCTGAAGAGCCAGATCAAGGAGGGTGTCTCGCGCTATCTGTACGAGCAGACCAAGCGCCGGCCGATGGTCTTCCCGGTCGTCGTCGAGGTCTAGGGGCTTGGCGACGCGTCGACGAGTTTCCTCGGGCCGGACTGGCTCGCGATCGCGGCGGCGAGCGCGCGGTTTCACGCTGCCCCGGATCAACCTGCCTGGAGTCAGTCCCGACATGACCCGCTCGATGATCGGGCTCATCCTGCTGGTCGTCGGTGCGGTGACCCTGATCGCGCTCATCCTGCCCGGGGAGGGTCGGCTGACCGACTGGTGGCGTGACTCCTTTGCCCCGTACTTCGGCGCCGGGCGGTACCTGCTTCCGTTCCTGCTGCTCGGGGCCGGCTACTACCTCGAGTGGGGCCGTGGCAAACAGCCCGGGTCCGGCTGGGGTGCGACGCTGCTCGGCCTGACGATCACCTACGTCGGGCTTCTCGGTGCCCTTCAGGTCAGCGGCATCCGGGAGGGCGGACGGATCGGGCGCTTCCTGGCTGAGCTGCTCGTGCCCGCGATCACCGCCCCTGGGGCCTTCGTCGTGCTCGCCGCGATCGCCGTCGTGGGCCTGATCGTCGCGTTCGAGATCCGGCTCAAGGACCTCGTTCGGCCCGGTGCCGCGATGGCCCGCTGGTTCGGGACAACGGCCGCGGCCTCGTTGCGACGTGATCCCGGCGCGGCCACGAACGGCATGCGCGGGGCCACCGAGCGTGGCCGTGGATCTGAGGGCAATGTGGCGACGTCCGCGGCCGGCGGCGGGCGTGGCGTGCGCGGGGGCCTGCCCGCGGCCGGCGACGCGCCCGGTCAGACCGGGATCTGGAGCCGCAGCGGCGACGATGGATCGAACATCCCGGTCGCGGTCCCCAGTACGGCGCTGACATCGGCCACGTTCGCTCCGGCGCGGGTCGCTGGGGCGCTGGGCGCGACCTCCGGCCGCGGCGTGGAGCCGCCGCGCTTCGTGCGCGATCCCGACGACATCACCGACGTCAGCGATTCGCCGCCGACGAAGGAGCGAATCGCGTATCAGCTCCCGCCGATCGCGCTCCTCGAGGACGTCCCTGCCTCGGCCTCGCCCGGCGGGGAGGAGGTTGCCCACAAGCGGAACGAGGAGATCATCGTCCGCAAGCTGGCCAGCTTCAACATCCAGGCCCAGATCGTCGGGCGCAACGCCGGCCCGGTGGTGACCCAGTACGAGGTCCAGCCGGCGCCGGACATCAAGGTGAGCCGGATCGAGGCCCTGTCCGACGACCTGGCCATGGCCCTCGCCGCCCGCTCGCTCCGGATCGAGGCGCCGATCCCCGGCAAGAGCGCGGTAGGGATCGAGCTGCCGAACAAGGACTTCGACGTCGTTTCGCTGCGCGGGATCCTCGAGAGCGTCGACGTCGGCGCATCGGGATCCAAGCTGACATTCGCCCTCGGTCGCGACGTGGCCGGGCGCGCGCAGGCCGTGGACCTGGCCAAGATGCCGCACCTGCTCATTGCCGGCGCGACGGGCTCGGGCAAGAGCGTCATGGTCAACGCGCTGATCACCAGCCTGCTCTGCGAGGCGACTCCCGACGAGGTCCGGATGATTCTCATGGACCTCAAGCGCGTCGAGCTGGCCGGCTACAACGGGTTGCCGCACCTCCTGGTGCCGGTCATCACGGAACCGGAGCGCGCCAGGGCCGCGCTCAAGTGGGCGGTCAACGAGATGGAGGGCCGCTACCGGCGATTTGCCGGCGCGACCGCGCGCAACATCCGCGGCTACAACGACACGCGTGCCGATCCCGAGGATCGCATGCCGTACATCGTGATCATCATCGACGAACTCGCCGATCTGATGATGCGCGAAGGCAAGAACATCGAGGAGCCCATCGTCCGGCTCGCCCAGAAGGCGCGCGCCACCGGGATCCACATGGTGCTGGCCACCCAGCGACCTTCCGTGAACGTGGTCACGGGACTCATCAAGGCCAACTTCCCATCGCGGATCGCCTTCGCCATGGCCTCGCAGATCGATTCGCGGACCATCCTCGACACGCCCGGCGCGGAAGACCTGATCGGTCGCGGCGACATGCTCTACCAGCCGTCCGACCTGCCCCGGCCGATGCGCCTCCAGGGTGTCTTCGTCTCCGACCCGGAGATTGCCCGGATCACCGACAACTGGCGCGCGCAGATCGAGGACCCGCACTACGACCTCTCCATCGTCGAGAGTGACGAAGGCCCCGGAACCACCGAGAGCATTGCCGACGAGGACGCCGATCGGCTCTTGCCCGATGCTGTCGAAGTCATCCGGGAGTACGATCGCGCCTCGGCGTCGCTGCTCCAGCGCCGCCTGAAGGTGGGCTATGCTCGGGCGGCACGCATGATCGACCAGCTGGAGGCGCGGGGATACATCGGGCCATTCGATGGATCGAACGCCCGGCAGGTGCTCCGGCGCGATGAGCCGACGTTCGTCGACCCGGCGGCCGATCGGGACGAGGACGAATGACCGCACGGGACCAGACACGACGCACGACCCTCGACGGACGGGCGAGACCGGCCCGGTCGCCCATCGAGGCCGTCGCCGGCCCGCCCTTGCCCGAGCGCCTGTTCAGTGCTCGCGAGCGGAAGGGCGTGGACCTGTACCGCGCCGAACGGGACACCAAGATTCGGGCGCACTACCTCGCGGCCCTTGAGCGCGGCGACTATGCCGAGCTGCCGGGGGCGGTCTACACGAAGGGATTCCTGCGCAACTACGCGTTGTACCTGGGTCTCGACCCCGAGGACGTGCTTTTCCAGTGGCGCCTGGAGCGCGGCGAGGATGTTCCGAGCGAACCCGTGGTCGTCAGATCGCGGCCGATCGAGACGAAGACGCGTGGGCTGACGTTCAGCCCGAGTGTCATCGTCGCCGCGTTGATGACGATGGGCATCCTGGTCTTCGGTGCCTATCTCGCGGTGCAGCTCCTCCGGTTTGCCAAGCCGCCCACGCTCGACATCACGGATCCGCCCGTGGCCCTCCTCGAAGTGGACGAGCTTTCAACCTCGTACGTCATCTCGGGCAGTTCCATCGCCGGGGCGTCGATCGCGGCGTCCACACCCGGTCGCGACCAGCCCTATCGCGTCACGGCCGGCCCCGACGGGACGTGGTCGCTGGAGGTCGAGCTCCGCCGCGGCAAGAACCAGTTCGACATCACGGCGACGGATCCCGAGACCGGCAAGCAGGCCGAGACGCCTCGCCAGGTGTTCATCACCGTGCCGTTCCTGCTGATCCAGGCACCGACGCTTGCCGTCGACCAGCCGTCGGAGGGCACCACGTTCGAGAACGGTGCCATTCCGGTCGAGGGCCGGGCGACGAATGCCACCACGGTCACGGTGTCGGCGATCTACCTGGGCCCGATCGACGGCCAGGTGGTGGTCTCGACCCCCGCCCCGAGCGTCGATCCCGGGGCATCCCCCCCGACGTCCTCCGGACCGGCGCCGGTCGTCGTCGAAGTCGGCGAGGACGGTGCGTTCAGCACCCCCCTGGAGCTGACCGCCGGGCGCTGGGCGATCACCATCACTGCGACCTCGGCACAGGGCAAGGCTGCGTCCCAGACACGGACTGTGGCCGTGGCCTTCGAGGGGGTGAACCTCGTCGTCGCGATCAAGGGCGGCCCCGCGTGGTTGAAGGTCTGGGTGGACGGGTTGCTCGAGTCGTCGATTCCGGCCGCCGGCGTTTCCCTGCCGAGCGGCAGGACCCTGACGTTCACAGGCAAGGAGTCGATCGAGGTCAGAACGGGATCTTCGGGGGTCACGTACTTCACCCTCAACGGGACATCACTCGGCGCTCTCGGCAAGTCTGGAATCCCCGAAACATGGCTCTTCCGCCCGCCGGACCCGCCACTCAAGACCCAGCGGCGCTGAAGCCCGTGGGCACGCCCGACTTCGAAGCCACGGCGGCCATGGCGGCCCGGCTCCAGGCGGCATGTCTCGCCCGTGGCCTGACCGTCGCGACCGCCGAGTCGTGTACCGGCGGAGCCGTCGCACAGGCGATCACCGACGTGGCCGGATCGTCGGGGTATTTCCGCGGCTCGATCGTGTCGTACGCGGACGAGACCAAGACCACCCTCCTGGGCGTGGACAGCGAGGTGATGGCGGCGCACGGTGCGGTGAGCGCCCAGGTGGCCGTGGCGATGGCCGTCGGGGCACGCGAGCGCTTCAAGACGACCGTTGCGGTTTCGATCACCGGGATTGCCGGACCATCCGGCGGCTCCGCTTCCAAACCGGTGGGCCTGACCTATCTCGGGTTGGCCGACGAGACGGGTGGCGACGTGCGCCGCGTCCACTGGACCGGCGACCGATCCGCGAATCGGGCGGACAGCGTTCGAGCGGCGTTGGAGTGGCTGCTCGAGTGGGCCGAGGCGCACTCGGCGTGAGCCTGTCCGGCGGGTCCCCCGCGATCGGGGCAGCGCTCGACCCGGTTCGGGCGCCACGACGGATCGAAGCGTCCGAGGTCATCCACGTGGTCGGGGCGGCAGGCGCTGGGGCCAGCGCCGCGGCGCTCCTCGCTGCGGCAGCGGGAGCGGGATCGTCCGGCTGCGACGCCGGTGGCGCTTCGCCCTATACGGCCGCGCTCCAGGCGGCGGGGATTCAGCTTGCGTGGGTCCATGATCCGGGCCACGTGGCCGGGCCCCCCGTCCCGACCCGCCTCGCGGTCACCAAGGCGCTCACGGCGATCGCGCCCGACCACCCGGAGCTGCTGGCGGCGCGCGCGGCCGGGATCGCCGTCGAACCCTGGCAGCAGGTGGTCGCGGATGCGGCCGTGGGACGCACGCTGATCGGCGTCGCGGGCACGCACGGCAAGAGCACGACGGCCGGCTGGTTGACCCATGTCCTGACGAGTGCGGGACGTGATCCCGGCGCGTTCGTGGGGGCCCTGCTGCCTGCCTCGATGACCGGTGGGATCCCCTCGACGATGCGAGCGGGAACCGGCGCTGCGTTCATCGTCGAAGCGGACGAGTACGCGGGGAACTTCGATGCCTACCGGCCCCAGGTCGCGATCCTGACCTCGATCGAATGGGACCATCCCGACGTGTTTCCAGATCGAGCGGCCGTGATCGACACATTCGAGCGCTGGATCGTTGCCATGGGTGAGGGCTGGCCCGACGAGCGCGGCGGCAGGCCCATCGTCGTGGCCAACGCCGGCGATCCCGGCGTCGCGGAGCTCATCGGGCGGCTCGAGGGCCGTTCGATCAGGATGTTGACCTACGCGCTCGACTCGGCGACGCCGGCACCCTTCAGCGGATCTGGCGAGGCGATCATCGGACGGATCCTCGACGCGGCACCTCGCGTGACAACCGTGGAGCTGCGCGGCCTGCCGGGGTCGGACCGTCCCGTCAGCGCCAACCTGCCGACGGCCGGCCGGCACAACGCGGCGAATGCGCTCGGTGTCGCGGCCGCCGCGGCGGCGATTGGCGTTTCCCCGGAGGGAATCGCAATCGGACTCGAGACGTTTCCGGGGGTCGGGCGGCGGCTGGAGTGGAAGGGCGAGTCGGCCGGGGTCGCCGTGTACGACGACTACGGCCACCACCCCACGGCGATCGTCGAGACCGTCCGCGCGGTCCGCCAGCGGGAACCTGGGCGGCGGGTCTGGGCAGCGTATGAGCCGCTGACGTACCATCGAACGGCCGCCCTGCACGACGAGTTTGCCGATGCCCTGGCAACGGCCGATGCCGTGGCCGTCGCCCGCATCTGGGCCGGTCGCGACATCGACACCTCGGTCGACTCGGCCGAGGCCCTTGCGGCGTCGGTCGCGGACCGCCGGCCGGGAATCCCGGTGCGGGCTCCGGGAGACGTCGACGACACGGCGACATGGCTGGCCGGCCAGGTGCGCAGCGGAGACGTGGTCCTGGTGATGGGCGGCGGCAGGAGTTATCGGATCGGTGAGCGGCTCCTCGAGCTGCTGCAGGGAGACTGAGAGACAGATGGCCGGAGACATTTCGTTCGACGTCGTGAGCGAGTTCGATGCGCAGGAGCTTCGCAACGCCCTCGATCAGGTCCGGCGCGAAGTCCAGCAGCGCTACGACTTCAAGGGCGTGACGGCGGAACTCAAGCAGGAGGCCGACGAGATCACTCTCCTCACCGATGACGAGTACCGGGCCACGGCGCTCAGGGACCTCATCGAGTCGAAGGCGGTTCGGCGCAGCCTCTCGCTCAAGATCTTCGACTGGGGCAAGGTCGAACCGTCGGGTGGCAACAAGGTCCGCCAGAAGATCGGGCTCCGACGGGGCCTCAGCGACGAGCTGGCCAAGAAGATCTCGAAGCTCATCCGCGAGGAGTTCCCCAAGGTCAAGCCGCAGATCCAGGGCGACGCCGTGCGGGTCTCGGGAAAGAGCCGGGACGAATTGCAGCATGTCATCGCCCGGCTCCGCGAGCTCGACCTCGAGTCGCCGCTCCAGTTCCAGAATTACCGATAGGCCCGCCGATGATGCCCGGATCCCGCCTCGCCCGCTGGATGGTCACCATCATCGTGACCGTCATGATCCTGAGCCTGATCCTCTCGACAGGCGCCTTCTCGGCGTTCTCGTGACCGACGAGGCGATCGAGACGATCACGGCCGACCCGGACGGGGCGGTGGGACTCGTCCTGGACGAGACGGTGGTCGAACCCGAGACGTCTCCTGAACCCGAGACGGCGGCTATACCCGAGACGGCGGCTGAACCCGAGACGGCGCCTGAACCCAAACCGGACTCCGCGATTGCGTCCGAGCCCCACACCCTCGAGCCCGACATCCTGGAGCCCGAGCAGGAATCGGCGGCGCCTGAACCCGGCCGGGCGCCCTCCGAGCCGGCGCCGCCGATCGAGCCGCGCACCGTCGGTCGGGCGATTGCCGATGCCCTGCGCGTCGCCGGTGTGCGCTTTGCGTTCACCGTACCCGGCGAGAGCTTCCTCGGCCTCCTCGACGGGCTCCAGGCGGCGGACATCCGGGTGGTCGCCACGCGTCATGAGGGTGCCGCGTCGTTCATGGCCGAGGCCTACGGGCAGCTCACGGGTCGGCCCGCCGCGTGCATCGGGACCCGGGCCGTCGGCGCGGCCAACCTCTCGATCGGGATTCACACCGCCCGTCAGGACTCGACGCCGATGTTTTCGATCGCCGGTCAGGTCGATCGGCCCAACCTCGGTCGCGAGGCCTTTCAGGAGGTCGACCAGGTCGGAACGTTCGGGCGCCTGGCCAAGTGGTCGGCCGAGCTCACCGATCCGGCGCGAACGGCGGCGGTCATGACCGAGGCCCTGGCGCAGGCACTCGGGGGTCGTCCGGGACCGGTCCACCTGTCGATTCCCGAGGATGTGCTCGACGAGGTCATCCAGGGTGACGATGGCACCTCGCCGGCCCGGCCTCCGCGCCCGCGTGCCCCCGACCACGACGTCCGGGCCGTCCTTCAGCTGCTCGCTGCGGGCCGTCGTTCGGTCATCCTCGCCGGCGGGGGCGTCCTCAACGCGCGGGCGTCGAACGAGTTGATTCGCCTCGCTGAGCTGCTCGATGTGCCGATCGTCGCGGCATGGCGCCGAGGCGACGTCATATCGAACGATCACCCGCTCTACCTCGGGATGGCCGGCTACGGCGCTCCGGCGACGGTTCGGGAGCGGCTCGAGCGCGCGGACGCCATGCTCGTTCTCGGTTGCCGCCTCAGCGAGATCACGTCCTTCGGCTACACGATTCCCGCCGACGGGACGCACTGGGCCCACGTCGACACCGACCCCCGTCGGGGTGGGCCTGGCTTGCGAGCCGCCGACATCGTCGTGACGGCGGACGCCAAGGCGTTTCTGAAGGCGGCGGTCGCGCGGCTGTCCGGCGCAGCTCTCGAGGCCTCCACGGTCGAGGCCCGGCGCGAGGTGAATCTCGAGGATCGTGCCAAGTGGGAGATCGCGACCGTGATCGACGACCACCCGTGGTCGGGTCCGGGGATCCATCCCGGCCGGATCGTGACCACGCTTCGCGACGTGTTGCCCGACGAGGCGATCCTGACCACCGACGCCGGCTCCTTCGGAACGTGGGTCGCCCGCGGCTTCCGCTTCCGTCGGCCCGGCACGTTCCTCGGCCCCACCTCCGGGGCGATGGGCTACGGACTGCCTGCGGCCATCGCCGCCGCGCTCGTCCATCGCGATCGCCCGGTTGTCGCCATCGTCGGCGATGGCGGCCTCGGGATGACCATGGCCGAGCTGGAGACCGCAGTACGCGAGCACGCCCGGGTCATCGTCCTCGTGTTCGACAACGAGTCGTACGGCATGATCCGCTCCTACCAGGATCGCCGGCCGGCGGCTCCGGTTGCCACCGACCTCGGCCCGATCGACTTCGCCGCCGTTGCCCGGGCCTGCGGCGCGCGGGGCGTGCGGGTCGAGACGGACGATGCGTTCGAGCCCGCGCTGCGCCAGGCCCTCGCCGAGGACCGGGCGACGGTCATCCACCTCAGGTTCGATCGCGCGTGGACATCGGTCGACGCGCGACCCTGACGCCGGTGCGGACCACGTTTCACCTGACGCCGCGCAACGCCTGGGAGACGGCGGATCCGCGCAGGCCATATCAGGCCCCGTCCCTCGCGACCGAGGGGTTCATCCACTGCACCGACGGCGTCGAAGCGATGGTCGCGACGGCGAACCGCCACTACGGCGAGGCGGCAGGGGAGTTCGTGGTGCTGACGGTGGACCTCGAATCCTGCGGCAACCCGTGGCGGATTGATGATCCCGGTATGCCGTACCCGCACGTCTACGGCCCGATCGCGCGCGGCGCGATTCTTGCGGTCACGCCGATCCCGCGCGACCCGGCCGGTCGGTTCCTGATGTTCAGCGTGGCCGACGACTGACTCCGCGTCAGGCGCCGGCGTCCCTGCGATCGCCTCGCCGAACAACCAGCATCGAGCCGACCGCGCCGGCAAGCGCCACCGTGGAGCCGGTCAGGAACGCGGCGGGGATGCCCGCGACCGATGCGACGAAGCCGAACACCATCGGACCGCCTCCGAAGGCCAGGTCGATCGCGACCGTCATGGTTCCCGCCGCCGCACCGCGTTCATGGGGTGCGACCCGGCTCATGACCGCCGAGAAGAAGGCGGGGGTCGTGAACGCGACGCCGAGGGCAAGGATCCCCGAGCCGACGAACAGGCCGGCCGCATTCGGCAGCACGGCGACGATGGCGATCCCGACGGCCGTCAGCGCCAGCGCTGCTCCGCCCAGCCGGAACGGGCGGACCCGGTCGGGCAGCTTCGCGAACAGCAGCCGCGTGCCGACCACGATGAGTCCGAACTCGAGCATGACCAGGCTCCAGTCGGCCACCCCGATGTCCTCCGCGTAGAGGGCCACGAAGGCGAAGAAGCCGGCCATGGCCGCGATCCCGCTGAGCAGCGCCAGCCCGGGGCCGATCGCTGCCCGATGGATGAGCGGCACGACGGGCGCACCGGTCTCGATCGGCCGCGCCGTCTCGGGGATCCGGGTCGCGATGACCGCGGCAAGGAGCGCCAGAGCGGCCGCACCCAGCCAGGCGAGCGTGAATCCACCGATGCCGAGGAGCGATTGTCCGATCAACGGTCCGACGGCGACACCCAGGTAGAGGGACAGCGAGTTGATGCTGAGGGCCTCGCCGGTTCGCCCGGGTGGTGCCAGGTCCGCCAGGGCCGCGAATCCCGCGACGAAGAAGAACGCCTCGGCCACGCCGAGGACCAGGCGGAGGCCGATCATCACGGTGAGATCGGGCGCGATCGCGTGGGCGGCCGTCGCCGCGGCGTAGAGCAGCGCCCCGCCGATCAGCAGAGGCCGCCGCCCCCGACGATCGGAGGTCCGTCCGGCGAGCGGCCGGAGGAAGAGCGCCGTCAGGGCGAGTGCGCCGACCGCGATCCCCACACCCACCTCGTCGGCAGCGAGTGCCTTCGCCGCGAACAGCGGAGCGAGCGGAATCTCGAGACCGCCGGCGGTGAAATACGCGAACTCGGCCAGGGACAGGGCGATGAACGCAGGCGTGAAGAGTCGCGGCTCGTCCTCGAGCTCGCCGGTCGCGGGGACGCCCGACCCAGCCATGTCGGGATCAGGTTACCGGGTCAGGTCGCGAGCAGGAAGACCTCGACCGGCTGATCGAGGCCGTTGAGGGCGTGCTGGCCGCGGGAGTCGAACCGAAGGCCGCTGCCGCCGACGAGGCCACGGGTGACCCTGGGCACGATGACCTCGGACGCCTCACGGTCGCGTGATGCACGCCTGCATGTGCAACCACGACCGAACCGGCATGCGGATCAGCGTAGGGGGGCACCGACCGCGAGCCATTCACACCCACGCGTGCACAACGTCCCAAATGCACTCGGGCGTGTGCATCACCGACCGGCGGCTTGGATCTTCGGGGGCGGGCGCGGCGCTGGCACGACAATCAGCCGTCCGGAACGTCGCGGTTGCACATGAGGGAGCACACACGGACGAGGCCGCGGCTGCGGGGCGATGTCGGCCGCTGGTGCCCAGCCCGGCCGCCATCGAGAGTGGTGATGTTGACGAACCCGGACGAAGCCCACATCGTTCGGGCGGTGGGAGAGCCGACTGTGACCAACGAGCACCGGTTTCGGTCCGCGAGCCGGCTTGCCGACGACATTCGATCGGGCCGAACCTCCTCCGAGGAGATCGTCGAGGCGTGCCTGGCCAGGATCGCCGAGGTGAATCCGGTCATCAACGCGGTGGTCAAACTCGCGCACGATGCACGGGAGGAGGCCCGTCGCGCCGACGCCGAGCTCGCGGCCGGCCACGTTCGGGGTCCACTCCACGGCGTGCCGTTCACGCTCAAGGACTCGCTCGACACCGCCGGCGTCGTGACCACGGCAGGGACGATTGGGTGGCGCGACCGCGTCCCCGAGCACGATGCGACGGTCGCCGCTCGATTGAAGGCAGCCGGCGGCATCCTGCTCGGCAAGACGAACACGCCGGAGTTCACCTGGTCGGACGAGACGAAGAACGACGTCTACGGTCGGACGTCGAACCCGTACGACCCTGCGCGCACACCCGGCGGCAGCAGCGGGGGACCGGCGGCGATCGTCGCGGCCGGGGGATCCCCGTTCGACATCGGAAGCGACACCGGCGACAGCATTCGCCAGCCGGCCCACGTCTGCGGCATCGCCGGGATCAAGCCAACCAGCGGGCGAGTGCCCCGGACCGGGCACTGGCCATCGTTCCGGGGCCTTCTCGAGAACCTGACCCAGCTCGGCCCGATGGCCCGACGCGTCGAGGACCTCGCCCTCATCCTGCCGATCATCGCCGGCCCGGACGGCGAGGACCCGCACGTGCACCCCGTGCCGCTGGGCGACCCGGCGGCGATCCGCCCGGAGACACTGCGTGTCGTCGTCTTCACCGACAACGGCGTTCGGACGCCGACGCCCGAGACCGTCGTGGCCGTACGCCGCGCGGCCGACGCCCTGGCTCTTGCGGGTGCGCAGGTGCGCGAGGAGGTCCCGCCGCGGATCGCCGAGGCAGCCGACGTCTGGCGGCGGCTGATCGATGCCGACGGCCGATCGTGGCTCCAGCGGTTGATCACCGCAGCCGGTACGGCCGGCCGTGGGTCGTACGCCGGCGATCCCGACTGGCCCGACGGCCTCGTCCCGCTGCCCGGCGATCGGTTGAGCGCGCTGGTGGAGGTGGCCGACGACGTGCGTTCGGCGCTGCTCCGCTGGATGCAGGACGTCGACCTGATCGTTGGCCCGGTGATGCCACAACCCGCGATCCGCCACGGCGAGAGCAACGAACCCTGGTTCGGCGACACCTACGCGGACGTCCACAACCTGACGGGCTGGCCGGCGGTGGTCGTGCGGGCAGGGACATCGCCCGAGGGGTTGCCGATCGGCGTCCAGCTCGTCGCCGCCCCGTGGCGCGAGGATATAGCCCTGGCCGCCGCCTCGGTGGTGGAGGCCGCCACGGGCGGCTGGCAACCGCCGCCGATCTGAGCCAAGATCAGCGCCGACGCAGCTCGCGTCGCGCCGGACGCGGAGGGAATCGATGGCCTACGACGAGGTACTCGCCGAGCGGATCCGGGTGATCCTCGGTCCGCGCGACGACGTGCGCGAGCAGAAGATGTTCGGTGGCATCGCCTTCATGGTTCGTGGCCACATGGCCTGCGGCGTGATCCGCGACGAGCTGATGATCCGGATCGCGGCCGATGAGCACGACGCCGCCCTGGCCGAGCCACACGTCAGGGTCATGGACTTCAGCCATCGCACGATGCTGGGCTTCCTCTACGTGGGTGCGGACGGCATCGGGACCGATGACGGTCTCGGAGCGTGGGTCGGGCGCGCCGTCGCGTTCGCCGAGTCGAAGCCACCGAAGTAGGCAGAGCCGGTCGAGACCTCCGGCTCCGAACCGACACGTCCAACGAGACGCCCAGTCCGCAAAACCGCCCCGCCGCGGCATCTCAGGAGGCGAGTCAGGAGGCGAGCAGGAACACCTCGATCGGGTAGTCGAGGCCCTTGAGCTCGTGGCTGCCGCGCGACTCCCATCGGAAGCCGCCCCCATCGACCAGGCCGCGCGTCCCGGCGGAGACGATGACCTCGGACGGTCCGCCGAGGGCCATGATCCGCGCCGCGGCATGGACCGCGATCCCGCCGATATCGTCGGGGAGGAGTTCAACTTCGCCCGTGTGCACCCCGACGCGGATCTCGAGTCCGAGCTCCTGGACCAGGTCGCGCATCGCCGCGGCGCAGCGCACCGCGCTCTGGGCGCTCGTGAACATCGCGAGGAATCCGTCGCCCGTCGTGTTGACGACCGTGCCCCGGAACCGGTCGATCTGTGTCCGGGCGATGCGGTTGTGATCGCTGAGCAGTTGCCGCCAGGCGCCGTCCCCAAGGCGGGCAGCGGTCTTCGTGGATTCGACGATGTCCGACATCAGCAATGTCGTCACGACACGCTCATGCTCCTGGGGCACGGTCGCCTGGGCGATGTTGCCCATGACATCGACCACGATCGCGGGCTCATCGCCGACGACCCAGGCGTCGTGGCCCGGCGGGACATCGACGACGTCTCCGGGCAGGATGTCGATCGTCTCGCCGTCGTCCATCTGCACCCGGAGCCGGCCCGCGATCCCCAGCTGGAGGTGATGCACGCGACACGACGGCGTGCCGACGTGCGCTGCAAGATGCGTCGACCAGCGCCAGCCCGGCTCGAGCGTCCCGCGGCCGATCGTCAGCTGACCGACACGCACGATCGACGCGGTGCCCGGGCCGATCGGACGCTTCTCGTCCGGATCGTCGAGGTTCTTCTTCTGGATGGCGCCCATGGGTCCAAAGGGTCGATGTCGACGGCGACGGCGTCAAGCGGAGGGGACGACCCGGCAGGCAATGAGCGACGTGTCGCCAGAACACCTGATCCCGGGCGGTCGTGCCCCGCCGTGCCCCGCCGTCCCGTGCCCGGCGTGGTTGCGTCCCGGGGCGGGCAACCGCGACCGAAATGGCGCGGAGTGACCGATCGATCTCGATCAACCGTCGCCCGATGCACGCCCAGGGATGCATCGTCGGCCGGGATGCACATCCCCGGACGCACGCAACGCCGGCCCGACATGGCGTGGCCCGCCCGAGGCCGGATTCGTGCGTAGGTGGGTCAGCCGGTGGTCACGGTTGCACCCCGGCACGCGCATCGGCCGGGGTGCAACGGGCGAGGAAGCAGAGGGGATGCAGGTCGTTGCACGCGCAACTACTGTGTGATACCGTAGCACCTTGCCAGCCATCACCGTCGACGACATCACCGTTCTCCCTCGCATCACCGACCGAGACCCGGCGCGCTCGAGCCCGCGACCGGTTCGGAGCATCACCATCGCCCCGAGCGGCTTTGAAGGAGAGGGATTCCCGGTTCGCCGGGCCTTCGCCGGGGTGGACCTTGCCGATCTTGACCCGTTCATCCATCTCGACCAGATGGGCGAGGTGGAGTACGCGCCGGGCGAGCCGAAGGGAACACCGTGGCACCCGCACCGCGGCTTCGAGACCGTGACCTACATGATCGACGGCGTCTTCGAGCACCAGGACTCGAACGGCGGCGGGGGCGTCATCACCAACGGCGATACCCAGTGGATGACCGCCGGCGCCGGGATCCTCCATATCGAGAAGCCGCCGGAGTGGCTCGTCGTCAAGGGCGGCCTGTTCCACGGCTTCCAGCTGTGGGTCAACCTGCCGGCCGCGCAGAAGTGGAGCCCGCCGCGCTACCAGGACATCCGTGCGAACCAGGTCGCGCTGCTCACGTCGCCAGATGGGGGAGCGCTCGTTCGGGTGATCGCCGGCGAGGTGGCCGGCCATGCCGGGCCCGGCTCCACGTACAGCCCGATGACCCTCGTCCACGCAACCATTTCGCCGACCGCCCGCCTCGACCTGCCATGGCGACCGGACTACAACGCGCTCGTGTACGTCATGGCGGGGCAGGGGAGTGTCGGCGCGGATCGGCACCCCATCCGCACGGGCCAACTCGCCGTCTTTGGCCCCGGAGACACGGTCGTCGTGGCGGCCGATGCGGATCAGGAGAGCCGCAGCCCGAATCTCGACGTCCTGGTCCTGGGCGGGCGGCCAATCGGCGAGCCCGTTGCCTGGCATGGCCCATTCGTCATGAACACGCGCGAGGAGCTGGTCAAGGCCTTCGAGGACTACCAGGCGGGTCTTCTGGGCTCCATTCCGGCGGTCCACAACACGCCGACCACGATCCAGGAGTCCGGCCAGGCCTCGGTCGACCCCAGCTAGACCTCGACCCTGACCCCGGCCTCAGCGAACGAGGTCCTCCGCCAGCAGCTCCATGAGCAGCCCATCGATCCAGGTTCCATCCGGCATTCGCTGGTAGCGGCGCAGGCGACCGACCGGCCGGAACCCGACCTTCGCGTAGGCCCTGATCGCCGGAGCGTTGTCGGCGGCCGGATCGATGGTGATGCGGTGGTGGCCTTCCTCGTCGAACAGGTGCGCGGCAATCGTGCGAATGGTGTCCGGCCCCAGCCCACGGCCCTGCGCGTCCGTGGCGATGAACAGGTCGAGCGCAGCGTGACGGAACTCGGGCTCGGGCTCTTCCGTGACCTGGATGAGACCGACGACACGGCCATCGGCCTCGATTGCGTAGGCCGCGACGTCCCTCTCCGGGCGCAGCAGGTCCGTCTCGACCCGGTGCCGATCGTGGTCCGGCCACCATCGATCGACCGAAGGCTCGGCAAGGATCGCGGTGAGGGCGCCCGCATCGTCATCCCGTGCTGGCCGAAGCAGGACCTCGTGCCCCCTGAGTACGATTGCCATGCGCTCGGTTGCCTCCGTGCCGTGAGTATGCGGGCTTGACACCGAGCTATCGCGATGGCTCAATAACAATATCGTTCCATAACGTAACGGTGATATATGACCGTCGACCCGCTGAGCACCGTCTTCGGCGCCCTCGCCGATCCAACCCGGCGCGCGATCCTCGCGCGACTGATCGAGGGCGACCTGACGGTGGGGGAGCTGTCGAAACCGTTCTCGATGACCCAGCCGGCCATCTCGCGGCACCTCAAGGTGCTCGAGGGAGCAGGGCTCATCACGAGAAGCCGCCGGGCCACGGCACGCCTCAGTCACCTCGAGGGGGAGCCCCTGCGAGAGGCCACCGAGTGGCTGGTCCGCTACCGCGACTTCTGGGACGAGAGCTACGAACGGCTCGATGCGCTGCTCGAGACGCTCCAGGATACGCAGACGCGAGGAGACCGGACATGAGCAAGTCGACGATCACGGCCCAGCCCGGCGTACCGCAGGTCCAGGTGACCCGCGAGTTCGACGCCCCGCGCGATCTCGTGTTCCAGGCATGGACCGACCCGGACCTCGTCGTCCAGTGGCTGGGGCCACGAAGGCTCACGATGACGATCGACCGGTGGGACTTTCGCGACGGTGGCAGCTACCGCTACCTGCACACCGACGCCGACGGAACCGCCTATGGGTTCCGTGGTGTCTTCCATGCAACGACCTCGATGGACGGGATCGTCCAGACCTTCGAGTTCGAGGGGTATCCGGGGCACGTGTCGCTGGACACGGCGACGTTCGAGGACATCGGGGGCGGCCGGACACGGGTCCACCTGAATTCGGTGTTCCAGTCCCTCGCGGACCGCGACGGGATGATCCAGTCGGGCATGGAAGGCGGCATGAACGAGGGCTTCGATCGCCTCGATGAACTCCTGGGCCGCCTCGTCCCGGTTGCCTGACGGCGCAATTGAACAGAAGGGGACCCATCGGATGGATTGGAAGCTCGAGGTCGTCGTCGTGCCGGTGTCGGACGTCGACCGCTCCAAGGCCTTCTACAGCGACCAGGTCGGCTTCGTTGTCGACGTCGACCATCGACCGAGCGATGCGTTTCGCGTGGTCCAGCTGACGCCACCGGGCTCAGCCTGCTCCGTGACGATCGGAGTCGGACTCGGGGCGGGGCAGCCGGGGTCGCTCAAGGGCCTCCAGCTCGTTGTCTCCGATGTCGAAGCGGCGCGCGCCGAGCTTGCCGGCCGCGGCGTGGACGTGACGCGGGTCCGTCGCTTCGAGGATGGCGAGTGGAAGGACGGCCACGGCGGCCCGTGGAATTCGTTCATCTTCTTCGACGACCCGGACGGCAACGGCTGGGCGGTCCAGGAGAAGCCCGAGAACCGGTAACGCGATGGATCAAGAACAGAGGGGGTCGCGACGCGGGGTTGATCCCGCGCCCTCGAGTCAGCCCGTCGTGGCGGCGCCAACCGAGGCTGCGGCGCCAACCGGAGCAGGGTTGGCCTCACGATCGCGACCGGCGCCAAGTTCCCCACGAGCCGCCGCGGCACCGCGCGCCGTCGACCATGCGGTGACGGCATCGAGCAGCGCGACCGAATCGGGTCGCACCGACAATCGATCGCCTTCGCGGACCGTGGGCCCCAACTCGGCGATTTGGCCGCGGTAGCGGGGCTTCGCATTCACCGAGCGCGCCCCGAGCGCGAACACGTCGAAATAGCCGTCGGTGCTGACGACGATCGTCGCGTCCATGGTGATGAAGGGTCTACGGGCCACGAGGGAATATCCGATCTGCCGTGCGCAGCGAGGGACGAAATCGTGACCCGGCGCCTTCGACTGGGTTCCACGGTGCGCCCTGCCGGCCGTTCGGTCAAACGGCCCACGGATTCGCCGACCCGCGGTTGACGGACGGTCGGCCCTAGAAGGCGCGCCTCATGATGATCAAGCCGACGACGACCACCACGACCAGCAGCAGAAGCTGGGCCGGTGGCAGGGTCGAGATGTTGTGCGCCGTGTCCACGCCGATCTGCACGATCGTCGCACCCCAGTCGCCGCCACCCGTGCCGCCCACGCCGCCACCCTGGGAGCCAGGAACACTGCCGGTACCCTCGCCGACGCTCCGCCCGTACTCGAACATGTCCGCATCATCCCACCGAACGCAAGAGGGGCGAGCGGGGTCGCCCTGATTCCGGCTCGCGCCACCCTGACCGTGCCAGCGATCCCGAGGATCCGTCGCAGAGGTGACACAATCGTGGCGATGAGCGAGGTGACGTCCCCAACTTCCGCTACCCCCGCAGATCCATTGAATGCCGGTCGAGAGGCGCTCGCGCGCCATTCCTGGCCCGAGGCCTACGAGCTCTTATCGGACGCCGATCACGCCGGCGCGTTATCCGGCGCCGACCTGGAGGCACTCGCCCTCGCCGCGTTCTTCGCGGCCCACGCGGACATCGAGCTCGACGTCAAGGAGCGGGCCTTCAAGGCCCACCTGACCGAAGGGGACGAGATCCGCGCCGCGTATCTCGCGATCGATGTCGCTCGGGCCTATGGATACACGGGCAAGCACTCAATCGCCGCCGGATGGTTGCGTCGAGCCGAGGGGATTCTCGGCACCGACGGAACGACCTATGCACATGGTTACCTGGCGCTCGTCCGCAGCGAGAAGGCCGGACAGGCCGGCGACCCTTTCGTCGGACAGCAGGGTTGACGTTGGGAGAAGCCGTGCCGCTCACGACGGATGCCGGCCATCGAGGCCTGTCCCGGCGATCGGGTGTGACTCGAGGCGGATGAGCGTACCGACGATCGCGACCCTCCCGGCCTTCGACCCGCTGGCGTAGCGACCGTCGCCGTATGCCCAGAACACGCTGCCGTCGGCCAGCTGCTCGGCCCGCTCGCGAAGGCCGGTGCCGTTGACGACCCCGCCGAGGTTCGACGCCGGCCAGCGCTCCCCGGAGATCGCCGTCGGCGCCTGCCACGTGGTGCCGCCGTCGGTGGAGAACGTGAACGCGCTCCCGATCGTTGCCGCGCTCCCGGTGTCGTCGAGGGTGCGAATCGTCACGAGAACGTAGCCGGGCCCGGCGACGAGGTTCGGCCGGATGCTCGACCGCGGGTGGCCCTCGTCATCGCTCGCCGCGGGCAGGTTCACGACAGACCACGTCTCGCCGCCGTCGTCGCTTCGACCCACCCGGATGCTTCCCCGCGGGCCGCCGTCGGTCGCCGCGCCGTACGCTGCGACGGCGACGTAGAGCTGACCCGTTGCTGGATCGACGTCGAAACCGTGGAGCCAGACCGGATCGGGACGCACGTTTCCCGATGTCCCAGGCGCGCTGGCGCCCGAGGTCGTGTACGGCGTTTCGGGGACCGTGACCGCCGCTCTCGAGAGCCCAACCTCGAATGTCTTCGCGGCGGGATCGAATTCGATCCTGGAGACCGCGACGCCGAGCCGCCCCACGTTGCCCGACCCGCCCTTCGCGAAGATGTTGTTCCGGTCCCAGCGGCGGAGATCCACCTGGTACCACGACGCGTAGACGGCGCCGTCAACGGCCGGCCGGAGGCGGTACCCGATCCGCCACCAGTCGTCGTAGCCGCGTGGCCCGGGCGCCGGAGCGATCTCCGTCGCTGTCCAGGTCGTTCCGAAGTCGGCCGACGCCAGGAGATGAAATCCGGGGCCATCGGCTCCGGCGGCGAGCCAGTTGTAGCCGACGTAGACGGTACCGAAGTTCGGGCTCGCGGGGTCGCGATCGACCGCGATGTCGGGGAAGCCGCCCACCCATGGCGGCGTGCCCTGCTCGACGCGGAGCTTCGACCACGTCGCGCCTTCGTCGTCGCTGTACGTCGTGGACAGGCTGAAACGTCCGTCGCCGCATCGCGCTGTCGTCATGTTCGCCCAGTACAGGCGGTCCGTGCCTGATGGCCCCGGTCCCCAGGCGATCGCCGCGTGGAGGCCCACGCCGCGGCCGGAACCCGCCGATGGACTCGCAATCGTCGAGCGCCAGGTGAGGCCGCCATCGTGCGAGATGCGGATCGTGGGATTGAGGCTACACGCGGCGCCGGGCCCACGGTGTTCGTAGACCACGGCGATCCGCTTCGGGTCGGTGCGATGGGTGGCCACGACCGGCTCCCAGGCCCGGTCTTCGACGGACTTCGGGACGAGGCTCACGGTCGCTTCGTGCTCGACCACGAAGTCCACCCTCGCGGGGGCCGTCAACGCCGGATCCGGCACCTGAGGCGGCAGCGGAGAAGGCGACGTGGCCACGATGGGGCTGATCGCGGCCATCACAGTCGTGCCGTCGGTAGCAGTCGCTGGTGCGAGCGGCGGTGGAGCGGAGCCCTGCCCCGCTGCTGCCGGGGAGCAGCCGGCGACCACACCGAGCAGCACCGCGGCGATCGGGAGTCGGCGACGCTCGTGGCGACTCACCGCGGGACAACGGTCGGTAGGGCCGCCTCGAGGTCTGCCGCCAGCGAGACGACGAAGGTCGCCGTGAGGTGGTGGTGGTCGCGGTAGACGAGGGTCTCGCCGATGATCGGCGGGCACGGATCGGTGGGGCACACCAGGTCCGACATGTCGACGATCGTCGCCCTCGTCAATCGAGCGGCCTCCGTCTCCCGGCGGAGATGGCGCGACGTGAACGCCGCGGGCCGGCTGGTCGTGCAGCGCTCGATCGCGTCGGGGTGCTGGGCGAGGCAGGCGGGGACGTCGAAGCCTGAGCGCGGCGTGTCGACGATGATGGCCACGTCTCCCGGGACGCGCTCGATGAGCCGCGCCATCGCGGCTCCCTGGCGTTCGGGGTCGTTATCCCGGTCCGAGATCACCGGGAACCATCGATTCGACGAGACGATCACGAGATCCGGCTTCAGTTCGATGAGGCTGTCGATGACCTGCTCCCGCCAGTCCTCGCACTCGGTGTACTCGCGCTTGAGGTAGGGCGACGAAAGGCGCATGTCGACGAACACGCAGCTGACCTTCGTGAACGGAACGAGCCGCCAGTCGCGCTGCTGGGCGATGATCTCGAGCGCCGGGAACCAGTGGGAAGCATGCGAGTCGCCGACGAGCGCAACCGTCACGGCGCCATCGGGGTCCCCATAGACGCAGATGGGAGGTTTCGCACCGACCAGGGAGAGCCCGCACCCGTCGGCGATGAGCCGATCGTCGTCTGCGCGCGACGCTTTGAGGGAGGGCGTGAGGCCGTCGGGCACGCGACCCTCGATCCGAGGGCTCGGGCGAGGTGTGGGCGTGGGGGCGGGCGCCGACGTGGGGAGCGGCGGCGGCGGCGGAGACGCCGGCGCCGCCGCAGGCAGCGACGCGGGCGCGGAGGCGGAAGGGGACTCGCCGACGATCGTGGACGGCGCGGGCCAGAGGGTCGCCGGCGGGGCGGGTGACAAGGAAGCCGATCCCGGTTCCTCGCCGCCGGAATACGCGACGACCGGTTCGATGCCGCGCTGAGGGATCGCGCCCAGGGCCGACGAGGCGGCCCCGACGACGAGGACGGCTGTTCCCGCCAGGGCGAAGCCGCGCAGTGCCCCGGCAAGCCCGCGCCGCCAGCCGCCGGGCGACGGTCGCCACCGACGGAATGGCTCTTCGATCACGCGCCAGCTCACTGCGGCGATGACGACTGCGACGAGGATGAGGCCCAATCGAAGGGCCAGGTCGCCGCCCACCGCCCCCTCGTCCGTACTCGCCACGCCGAGCGCGACGGGCCCGAGGATGAGGATCGGCCAGTGCCAGAGGTAGAGCGAATAGGAGATCCGACCCAGCCAGCGGAGCGGAGGCAGGGCCAACACGATCCGTCCGGGCGATCCGGCAAGGCCGCCGGAGGCGATGAGCGCGGCGGCGCCGAGTGTCGGAAGCAGCGAGGCGACGCCCGGGTATGCCGTCGTCGGACCGATCACCACGATGCCAACGCCGAGAAGGCCGACACCCAACCAGCCGACGAGCGCGGCGACCGGGCGCGGCGCCCGGGTGAGCAAGGGGATCGCGAGCGCCAGCAGGCCACCCGCGGCGAGTTGCCAGGCGCGCGTCGGCAGCGAGTAGTAGGCCCAGGGTCCGTTGGAGGCGGTGACCACCACGGACAGGAGGAAGGAGCCGACCAGGATGGCGCTGACGAGGACGGTCATCGAGACGCGTGGGCGCCGGATTCGCGCCACGACCAGCAGCAGCGCCGGCCAGAGAAGGTAGAACTGCTCCTCGACCGCGAGCGACCAGTAGTGGAGGACCGGAGAAGCGGCGACCGGTGCGAAGTAGTCCGTCGCCTCGAGCGCGAAGCGGATATTGGCGAGAGACAGGCCGGCAGCGAGGGTGTCGGCGGCGATCCGCGGCAGGTCGAGCGGGGAAAGGACGAGCTGCGCGGCGAACAGCGTGCTCGCCAGGACCACGACGGCTGCCGGAAGGATGCGCCGGGCGCGCCGGGCATAGAAGGCACCGAGACTGATCCGTCCGGTGCGCTCCCACTCGCCCACGAGCAACCCGGTGATCAGGAATCCGGAGAGGACAAAGAAGACATCGACGCCAATGAAACCGGCCTCGGCACCCGGAACGCCCGCGTGACAAAGGAGGACGAGCAGGATCGCGATCCCGCGGAGCCCCTCCAGGTCTGGCCGAAACCGGGGATCGCCCCGTTCCTGCTCAGAATCGCGGCGCATGTCCGCTCGGTCGCTGGAGCCCAGGCCCGTCAGCCGCTGTCAGCCCGACAGGCCGACGGTGTCCGTGGTTTGCGAGCCGCGGGTGCGACGATCGCATCTCTTGCCCTCCGCACGACGTGTAGCAGAGACACGACGTGTAGCAGAGAGACGATCGGCCGAGCGGAATGCTGTGCCTAGGACCCTGTCGTCATGCCGACACCCGGGACCCGTGTCGGAGCCGACGACGATCCACCAGAACTCGAGACCCGCCCGCTTGAGTTCGACGGGCCAACCTGGGTCGTGGCCTCCGCGGGGTAGACTCGGGCAATGTCGACGATCCGCATCGCCGTTGCATCGACGCCGCTGACGGCCACCCTCGACGAAGCCGTTCCGGCTGCCGTGGCGGCTGTCGAGGAGGCCGGCCGATTGCGCGCCCGGATCGTCTGCCTGCAGGAGACCGGCCTGCCGGGGCACCGCGTCCAGGGCCGGTTCGTGCCGGAGGTGTCAGAGGATGAGCTCGATGACGCGCTCGGCGAGGTCGCCGACGCGGCCCGCCGGGCCGGGGTCGTGACAATCGTCGGCACGGAGCGCATGACCGCCGCCGGTCGCCTGATGCTCTCGGTCGTATTCGATGCCGATGGGAATCGGCTCGGCGAACAGGCGAAGACGCAGATCGACCCGACCGAGGAGCCGCACTACGTCCCGGGAACCGGCCGACGCGTGTTCACAGCAGCCGGCGTGACCTTCGGGATCGCGATCTGTCACGAGGGCTTCCGCTACCCGGAGATCGCCCGCTCGCTCGTTCTTGGAGGGGCGCAGATCATCTTCGCCCCCCATTTCGTGACGACGGACGGCGGTCCGCCGCCAACCCGCTGGTGCGAGTCGTCGAACCCCTACAACGAGAAAGCGCTGCTCTGCCGCGCCCTCGAAAACACCGTCTTCGTCGCGGCCTCCAACGTGGCCGGGCCGGAACAGGGTTCGATCACGGGGATCATCGGCCCGGACGGCACGCTCGTCGCGAGCCTCGAGTATGGCCGTGTCGGCGTCGTTGCAGCCGACATCGATCTCGAACAGGCGGACCGCCGGCTCGCCCTGCGCTGGGCGCCGGAGCGCAACCTGCCGGCCGGCGTGGCGGGCTCCTAGGCGCGCTGGATGAGGCCGATGACGTTGCCACATGGCGGAAACGTCATGATCCGGACATGTTCGGAACCCAGGATTCGACCATGAGCACGAAAGATCGCCCGGCCAATGAGACGACACGGAGCCCCAACACAACCAAGACGGACGCGGAATGGCGCGACGGACTCACACCGGAGCAGTATCGGGTCCTTCGCCAGAAGGGCACTGAGCGCGCATTCACGGGCCACCTCTGGGACGAACACCGCGAAGGGACGTACCGTTGTGCCGGGTGTGCGGCGCCGCTGTTCCGCTCCGACGCCAAGTTCGAGTCCGGAACGGGCTGGCCGAGCTTCTTCGCACCGGCCGCCGACGCCGCCGTGGCGACCGAAACGGACCGCTCGTTCTTCATGAGCCGGACGGAGGCGATGTGCGCATCGTGCGGCGGCCACCTGGGCCACGTCTTCGAGGACGGACCGGCGCCGACAGGACTCCGCTATTGCATCAACTCGGCGGCCCTGGAGCTCGATCCCGAGGGTTGACCGGCGTTCAGTCGGCGTTCGGCCGGCCGTACAGGCGCCAGGCCTCCACCGCAGCGCGCTTGCCCTTGACGCGGACCGCCCCGAGCGGCTCGCCGGAACGCTCGTCGCCGAGCGCGTCCCAGGTCGCCCGGCCCGCCACGACCTGTCCCGGCTGGCCGGCCGCCATGAGTCGGGCCGCGGTGTTGATGGTGTCGCCGATGGCGGCGAAGCCCCGCCGGGAGTCGGTTCCCACGTTACCGAGCACGGCCGCACCCGTGTTGATCCCGACCCGGAAGATCGGCCAGTGGGGGTGGGCGTCGGCCAGGGGTCGACCGGCTTCGACGATGGCAAGACCGGCCATGGCGGCCCGCCTGGCATGGTCGGGCTGGTCCGCCGCGGCGTTGAAGATGGCCATCACGCCATCACCGGCGAACTGTTCGATGACCCCGCCTGCCGCGTCGATGACCGGGACGACGGCGCCCCAGTACTCGTTGAGCATCCCGATGACCTCGGTAGGCGAGCGGGTCTCGCTGAACGTCGTGAAGCCGGCAAGGTCGGCGAAGACGACGCTCACCTCCCGCTCCTCGCCGCCGAGTCGGGCGATGTCGGGTTCGCGCTGGCGGATCCCCTGCGCCACGACGGACGGCAGATAGGGACGAAACGCCGCATCGAGGCGCCGGACTTCGCCCGCCGCCTGGGCGAGGAGGGCAAGGTCGTCGTCCGACGCGCCCTCACGCCGCAGGTCGGAGAGCACGCGTTCGGTCGATTCGCCCCGCGCATCCGCCGACGCGACCTGCGCGACCGCCGTCGCGTACCAGCGATCGACTCGCGCGAGCGTTGCCTCGAGGTACAGCCCACCGAACGCAGCCGTCAGCGAACCGCCGCGCCGGTACTCGCGACGGGCACCCAGGGCAATCGTGGTGAACGCGGCGAGCAGCAGGACGTGCCATTCCCACCAGCTCAGGTGCCAGTTCCGGCTCAGCGCCACGGCGACCATCGCCTCGGCCAGGAGCACGAGCGCGACGGCCATGCTCAGGAGGACTCCGCCACCCCGATGCCGGTACAGCTGCGCCGCGTGCCACGCCGAGTATGCGTAGAGCGCGACCCCGACAATCGCCAGCAGGTTCAGCAGTCCGGCCCCTTCCCGCGCCGGGGGAGGCCCGTCGAGCGGCGGCAGTCGTGCCATAGAGCCGACGGCCCAGGCCGCCATCAGCACGACGAGGCCGCCGAGCATCAGGGGCCGGAGGCGCAAGACCGTGAGCGCCCGCGGACCGGCCAGGGGGCTCGTGGCTGCGGCCGCGAAGGCCGACGCGATGATGAGCCCCACGGGCGTGGCGATCGCGAAGCCGAGGTTCGGGGTCGCCAGGAGCACGCCGGGCGTCGCGAGCGCATGCAGGCCCAGGAATCCCGCGCTGGCAAGGAAGGCAAGGGAGATCAGGACGAGCCGCGCATCGCGATAACGCCCTGCCGCGACGTTCGTGACGTAGGCCAGGGCAGTGTTCACAGCCGCGGCCAGCAGGACGAGCCAGAAGTGACTTGGATGGTGCTGCCACTCGAGGTCGAAGTCGGGGCGCACGAGGAGGATGACCAGTCCGATGAGCGGCAGCGTCAGCGCGAGGGCCGTGGACCAGGAGAGGTGCGTGGAGCCGTCCATCGAACGAGAGTCGCTCGCCATGGCCGCAAGGATACGTGCGCCTCGTCCGGGTCGGCTCTACGACTCCATGCGCTCCAGGACGAAGACCGGGATCTGGCGCTCGGTCTTTGTCTGGTATTTCGCGTAGTCCGGCCACACTGACACGGCTCGTTCCCACCAGACGGCCTTTTCGTCGCCGATGACCTCGCGGGCGAGGTAATCGCGCTTCGTCGCGCCGTCCTGGAGATCCACGTGCGGGTGGGCTTTCAGGTTGTGGTACCAGCGCGGATGGTTCGGCGCGCCGCCCATGGACGCGACCACCGCATAGTCGCCGTCGTGTTCGACCCGCATGAGCGCGGTCTTGCGCAACTTGCGCGTCCTCGCTCCGACCGAGGTCAGCACGATCACCGGCCGCCCGCGCAACTCGCTGGCCTCCGCGCCGCCGGTCGCCTCGTAGCGATCGGCCTGCTTCCGCGCCCACGCGGCCGTACTCGGGGCGTAATCTCCGGTCAGTGGCATGCGGCCCCGAGTATCGCATCGGTCTCGTTACCATGATCCGAAGGGGTCCGGCGTGTCGGAATCGCGGTCGCTCGTTCGACGTGTCGATAGAAGCGGGTTGCGCCGCACGGAGACGCAACCCGATCTGAGCGTGAGAGGAGTCGCACCATGCGGGTGATCGTGCTGGCCAAGTCGAGCCCGGAGTCTGAGGGCGTGATGCCCGACCCACAGAGCACGGAGAGCACGGAGGGCATGGAGGGCATGGAGGCAATGGGCCGATTCCACGAGGAATTGGTCGCGGCCGGCGTCCTGCTCGCGACGGGTAGATTGCATCCCAGTTCGGCGGGAGCTCGAGTTCGTTTCGATGGGTCATCCCGGACGGTCGTCGACGGCCCGTTCACTGAGGCCAAGGAACTCGTCGCCGGCTATTGGATCTGGCAGGTCCGCTCGCTTGACGAGGGGATCGAGTGGCTCAAGCGAGCGCCATTCGACGGTGGCGAGTTCGAGATCCGCCAGATCTTCGAGATGCCCGGGTACATGGAATCGGCGCCGTAGCAGTCGTCGAGACGTCCACCGTGGCGTCAGGCCGGGGCGACGAGGTCCATCGCGTCCTGGACGCGGTGTGGCGCATGGAGGCGCCCCGGCTTGTTGCCGCGCTGACCCGGATCGTGCGGGACGTGGGCCTGGCCGAGGATCTCGCCCAGGATGCCCTCGAGGCGGCCATTCGCCAGTGGCCCGACGCGGGGATCCCGGATCGACCGGCGGCCTGGTTGATGGCCACGGCGAAGCATCGCGCGATCGACGCCCTGCGTCGGAGAACCACGCTCCAACGCAAGGCGGAGGAGATCGGCCGCGACCTCGAGCTGGATCGGGCGATCGCCCCGGATCTCGACGCGGAGATCGACGACGAAGGGATCGGTGACGACCTGCTTCGCCTCGTATTCATCTGCTGCCACCCCGTGCTGTCGGTGGATGCGCGGGTCGCCCTGACCCTGCGACTGCTGGGTGGCCTTCGCACCGATGAGATCGCCCGGGCCTTCCTCGTCTCCGAGACCACGATCGGGCAGCGGATCGTTCGGGCGAAGCGAACGCTGTCTGAGGCGCACGTCCCGTTCGAGGTTCCGCAGGGCCACGACTTCGAAGTACGCCTCGCGTCGGTCCTCCAGGTGGTCTACCTCGTTTTCAACGAGGGATACTCGGCGACATCCGGCGACGACTGGGTTCGGCCGACCCTGTGCGAGGACGCCCTCCGGCTCGGACGCGTCCTGGCGGGGCTCGTCCCCGCGGAGCCCGAGGTGCACGGTCTGGTGGCGCTCATGGAGATCCAGGGATCACGTCTGCGGGCCCGCACGGACGCGGCCGGCCGGCCGATCCCGCTGCTCGAGCAGAACCGCGCTCGATGGGACCACTTGCTCGTCAATCGCGGCCTCGCGGCCCTGGCCCGAGCGGAGTCGTTCGCTGGAGCGCATGGCCCCTACCTCCTCCAGGCTGCCATCGCGGCCTGCCACGCGAGGGCACGGACCGGCGACGAAACAGACTGGCCGCGAATCGTGGCCCTCTACGACGCGCTTGCCCAGTCCGCCCCATCGCCGATCGTGGAGCTCAATCGGGCGGTTGCAGTCTCGATGGCCTACGGGCCCGAGGCCGGCCTGGAGCTCGTCGACGCGCTCGCGATGGAGCCGGCGCTGCAGGCATATCACCTGCTCCCTGCCGTCCGCGGCGACTTCCTCGTGAAGGTGGGCCGGTTCGACGAGGCCGCCTCGGAGCTGGCCCGGGCCGCTTCCATGACGCGGAACGTCGCAGAGCGGAACCTGCTGCTGGAGCGTGCCCGCGCTGCCGGGGAGATGTGACACGATCCGACCGATCGGCTACAGGAGAGGGGCATGGTCACACCCACCAGCGTCGAGGATTACCTCGCCGGTCTGCCGGAGGAGCGCCGGGCCACCGCGGAACAGCTTCGACGGACGATCCAGGCGGCGGCGCCTGACGCGATAGAGACGATCGCGTACCAGATGCCGGCGTACCGCAGCCACGGCGGCCGGTTCCTCGTGTCGTACGCCGCGTTCAAGAACCACTACAGCCTGTACCCGGCGAGCGAGGCGGTCATCGAGTCGCTCGGGGACGAACTGAAGCCCTTCCTGAGAGGCAAGGGGACGATCAGTTTCCCGGCCGCGGACGCCGTCCCGGTCGACCTCGTTACGAGGATCGTCACCGTTCGGGTCGCCGAGAACGCCGCACGCGAGGGTCGTTGAACGGACCCGCCAGGCCCATCAGCTCCCGGATTCCACGAACGCGGTTTCCCCACGTGCGATCGCGTCGATGATCAGGCGAGAGATCTCGGGTCGCATGAACCACTCGGGTGGCATCTCGCCCCGCGTGAGCATGGCCCGAGCTTCCGTGCCGCTGATGGAGAGCCTGTCGGCGGCCGGGTGGGCGGTACCGTTATGGCTGTGCACATAGCCCCCGGAGCTCTTCGAGTAGTACACCTCGTCGAACTTCACGGCCTTGATGCCCAGGTCGCCGAACGCATCGAAGATCTCATGGGCCGCCTCGGGCGCGTAGTAATTCGCCACGCCCGTGTGGTCTCGTCCAACGACGAAGTGACTGCAGCCGAAGTTCTTCCGGCACAGGGCGGTGAACAGCGCTTCGCGCGGGCCTGCGTAGCGAGAGAAGGTCGAAAGGGTCGCCATCACGACGCGGTTCTTCGGATAGAAGTTGTCGATCATCTCCTGATAGCTGCGCACGATCAACGATGTCTGGAAGTCCCCGGCCTTCTTCTGGCCGACGACGGGATGAACGAACAGCCCGTCACAGCTCTCCCGTTCGAGGGCGCTCAACTGGATGAACTCGTGAGCGCGATGGATCACGTTTCGCGTGTGGAAGCCCAGCACGGTGATCCACCCACGTTCGAGAAACAGGTTGCGTACCTGCCTCGGACTGAGCGAGTACTCGCGGACGGCTGATACGCGCCGCCGCAGGAGGTCGATGTCCCCGGCGAGCAGCACCGGGTTCATGTTCCGTGTCATCCGAACGCCGGGATGCTCAGAATCGGAGGTCCCGTACAGACGCCCGGCATAGGTCTCTCGATCGAAAGTGAATTTCTGGGCGAGGTGCAGGATGGCGAGCACGTTGCCGTGCTGGTCTCCAAGGGCGATCCGCTGCCCCGCACGAAGGTGCGCGGCACGCTCCGCAGGCACGTCGAGGACGATCGGGATGGGCCACACCGTACCGCCCGGGAGCCGCATGTCGGCGAGTACCGACTCGACCTCGGCCTCGTTCATGAAACCGGACAATGGGCTGTACGTGCCGATGCCGATCTGCTCGACTTCCATCTGCTGTCGATCGTCGAGTTCGAGGCGCGGCAGGCCGCCGAGGTCCGATTCGGTCATTGTGCCGGCCACGGTGCGATCGATGAGCGTCCCGCCGTGAGGTTCCACCAGCGACGCGCCGTTCCCGTGCAGCAGGTAGTCGTCGCGATCGAGGCTCCGCACGATCTCGCGCTGCGGTCGCGCGTCGTCGCCGTCGCGCATGACCGACTCGGCGTGGACGGCGAGACGATGCAGCATGTTGATGCATTCCAACGGGTAGCGCCCGATCGCCGTCTCGGCAGCCAGCGTCAGGCCGTAAGCACCGTCGGTCACGGTGTTGACGACGTCGTGCACCTCGGCGCGCGTCGGCTTGCGGTGCTCGATCATGCTTTCGAGGAGGTTGCTTGCGACGAACACCGGCGTGCCGCGCCGATTGGCCTTGTCGATGATGATCTTCTGCGTGAACGGGATCCGCTCGACCGGGATCTCCTTGCTCAGATCGCCGCGATCGATCAGCAGGAAGTCCGATTCCTCGATGATCTCGTCGATCTGTTCCAGGGCAGCGACGCACTCGATCTTCGAGATGATCTGCATGCGCCCCTCGGTCAGGCGTCGTACCTCACGAACGGCGGCGGCGTTGCGCACGAACGACACCGCGATGTGCCCGACGTTCTCCCGCAGGCCCACCTCGATCGACTGGTAGTCCTTCTCGGACAACGTGGGCAGGGAGATCCCGGATCGCAGCACAGGATCGATCACGACCGCCTTGTTCCGCCCGATGAAGCCGCCGGTGATGGCCCGGGCGGAGAGATAGCCGATGCCGAGCGTCGAGACGTCCGAAACCCGCAGAACGAGCGTGTCGAAATCGATGTGGACGAGATCGCCCTCCTCGAGCTGGTCGACCACGGACCCGGGACGCAGGCAGATCTGCTCCTGGTCGCCGACGATGGGCCGGTTCCAGACCCGGACGACGGCGTTCTCCTCGAACACCGCCACGTTGCTGCTGAGTTCGCCGCTTCGAACCTGCGAGCCTTCGGTGTCGATGATGAACGGGAGGCCCACCTCGCGCGTCGCGGCGATCGAGCGTTCGAGATCCTCGATCTGCGAATGGGACATGTTGATGCGGACGAAATCGACGCCCTTCGCGTGAATGCTCTGGAGCATCGGCCTGCTGGTGGTCGCCGGCCCCAGCGTGACGATGATCTTGGTTCGGCGGGCTAGCACTGGGGACCCATCAGCCGGAGGGCAGCAGCCGCACCTCGGCGGCCCGCTGGAAGAAGGCGGAGACGCGCTCGCCCTCCTCCCCCGGGATCTGCTTCTTCCACTTCGTCGAGTAGTTGAGGATCATGGTGGACTTGACGACCGCCTCGAACTCTCGATCCCACTCGAGCTTGCAGAAGTCAAGCGTCTTGCGGAAGGACGTCATGGGATCCTCGACCAGGTTCTCGTAGTCGAGCTCGAAACACCGGTCGCGAAACATTGTCGCGTTTCGACGCAGGTCATCCCGGTCAAGCTGCGTCTTCAAGGCGGCCGACAGGATCGGCCCGCCACCCAGCTCGCGCCAGATGGACATGTACTGCGGAGGCACCTCGCCCCACTCCCAGCCTGGGGTTTCCGGCTCAGAGGTGACGTTCAGCCACCCGGCATTGATCCACGAGGCCATCACCGCGATCGGGTCTCGGCGCAGGTAGATGAAGCGCATCTCCGGAAAGACGCGATCGAAGTAGTCCATGCGCGCCCAGCCGGTCACCTTCATGAGGAACCGCGGCTTGCCCTGGTAACGCAATACGGCCGCGATGGTCCGGCGAAGCGGCTCGATCGCCGCGTCCGGAACGTCGGCTGCCGTGAGCGGGCGGTCATGGCGAGCAACGTTGGGAAGATACCGACCCCAGAAGCGATATGGGCTGAAGGGTTTTGGAAAGTACCGGGTGTGCTTGACTCGGTCGAACACCGGGACCCCGTACAGGCGCGAGAACACCGCCAGCCACGCCTGCGATGGGAGCACCTGGTTGTAGGTGGAGAGCCAGCCCAGGTCGCGATGGCGCGCCAGGATGCGGTAAAAGAACGTCGAACCGCTCCGTCCGGCACACGAGATCATGATCGGGTTCTGGATCGCGGTCACGCACCGAAGCGTATAGGACATTAGTCCCAAATCGCCATCGAGAATCGGCTGGCCGGCGCGTGCGCGCACCACGAATTCCGAATTCCGCACCGTTTCGAAGGCGGACGATTGCGCTAGCCTGACGCGCGATGGCAGGAGAGATGCAGGGATCGACAGGAGGATCAATGCTCGAGCAGGGCGGCCGGCACCACGGCAGGTCGCTGCTGCCGGCCCCCGAGGACGTTGCCGGGCTCCGGGAGCGGAGTCGGGACCTCGTCGCCATCGATCTCGACACAGACCAGCTGGCGCTCCTCGAGCTGCTGTTGAGCGGCGCCCTGCGTCCACTCTCCGGGTATCTCGATGAGCGGGACTCGCGTTCGGTGCGCGCGCACGCGCGACTCGCCAGCGGTGCGCTCTGGCCCATCAGCGCCAACCTCCACGTTCCGGCGGCGCTCCTGTCGTCCCTCGAGGTCGGGTCCCAGGTGAGCCTGCGCCATCCCGAGGGCATGGTGCTGGCGATCCTGACCGTGGCAGACGTCGTCTCCTGCGATTGCGCGGATGCGAGTCCGAGCGTTCATGTCGGAGGGCGACTGGACGGTCTCGAACTCCCGCCTCGACCATCGCTGGATTGGCCGTCCATCCGCCAGCCACGAGTGGAAGAGGCTTCCGGTTCGCGCCCTCTGCTCGGGTATCAGACGCGCCGGACGCTGCACCGCGCCGACATCGAGTTTCTGGCGGATGAAATGGAACGGCTGAACGCCGATCTCCTGCTACAGGTCCTCGTGTCGCACGATCAACAGGCCTGGAACGACGACGTCAGACGAGCGAAATGTTGTCGACTCGCACTCGATCACCTCCCGCCGGGTCGCGCCACGATGACCATGGTTCCCGATCTCCGGATCGCCGACCCAGCGCTCGACGCCGTGGCGGCCGGGATCATCCTTCGCAACAGTGGCTGTACGCACGCCGTCGTCGATTCTCCTGCCCTCCAGGCGTCCAACCCGCGCGAGTCGATGCGCGAGATCGGGATCGAGCCCGTCGACGACGCGCGGGGGCGAAGGGCGGGCGAGCCGATCGGTGACGGCGAGCTGCGGGAATTCCTCGTGAGTGATCGCGAGATTCCGGCCGAGTTCACGTATCCCGAGGTCCTGGCGGAGCTCAAGCGCTGGTTCCGTCCCCGCCGCGACCAGGGGTTCACGGTGTTCTTCACGGGGCTGTCAGGTGCGGGCAAGTCGACCATCGCCAGCGTCCTGATGGCACGCCTCCTGTCGGTGGACGAGCGCCCGGTGACGTTGCTGGACGGGGACATCGTGCGCGCGCTGTTGTCGTCGGGGCTCGGGTTCTCGAGGGCGGACCGCGATCTCAACATCGCGCGAATCGCGTACGTCGCGGCCGAGGTCACGCGGAACGGGGGCATTGCCATCTGCGCCCCGATCGCGCCCTATCGCCGTGCTCGCGACGACGCGCGCCGCAGCATCAGGCGGTACGGCGGTTTCGTCGAAGTGCACGTTTCCACGTCGCTGGAGGTCGCCGAGCAGCGAGACCGGAAGGGCCTGTATGCGAAGGCGCGGCGGGGACAACTGAAGGGCCTGACCGGGATCGATGACCCATACGAAGCCCCAGAGCATCCCGAGATCGTCATCGATGGAGCCCAGGGCTCTCCCGAGGAAGCCGCGGCGCGGATCATCCGGGATCTTGAATCACGCGGGTATCTGGAGCTCCACGGCAGGACGCAGCCGGGTACGGGATGACGAGCCGTCATGACCTCGTCGACCCTGAGCCGTATCGTCGAATCGCGCCACGAGGCGCTCGGGCGGAGAGGTGGATGCGATGAATCAGGATCGCGCTCAGCGCAGGTTCGACCGGGACGAGGACGTTGTCGAGGATCAAGTTGCGAACGACCGCGACAAGATCAAGGGCAAGGTTCAGAAGAAGATCGACGAAGCCAAGTCCACGAGGCGGTTTGCCGACGGTCGCACCCGCTGACGACTACGACCTTCGAGTCGCCTCGACGTTCGACCAACGAAGCGTCGAGAACGCGAGGCAGCCCCTCGCCCGAACGACAGGGCGATACACTCCAGCTCATGACCATCTCGATTCAGAACGCGCCGCTCCTCGAGCACACGGATCCGGCCTGGGCTCGTCCACTGCCGGCCGCCATCCAGGACGCGCGGACCGACCTCGCCGCGATCGTGGTCGACATCCTCGCCATCCCCGAGTCGACGCTCGAGCGTGCGTGGCCGTGGACCGGCGGCGGCGAGGTGGACGTGCGCTACGGCATCTATCATCTGCACGAGCTCTTCGTTCGAGCCGAGGTCGATGCGTCGCGAAGCCTCCGAAGTGCGGGAGGGGACGCCGGGTTGGCCGCCGCCCTCATCGCTCCGGTCGGAGCGGCGCGCTGGGATCTCCACGGCGTCCTGGCCCCGCTGTCGGATGCCGACATCGACGCCGACCCGGGCGGCGGGGAGTGGTCGATCCGGCGAACGCTCGGCCACATCGTGAACGGGCAGCGCGCGCACGGCTGGTCGACCGCCTGGTGGCAGGAGCAGGGGTTCGCGATCGACGACCCCGACCTTCCAACGAGCCTGGGCGACGCCTTCTGGGCCAATCTGCCCGACGACGATGGCACCGAGAAGGAAGGTCGGATCGACGAGATCCGTTCGCGCCTCGACGAGATCGTCGACCTCTCGGCGGAGCGCCTCGCCGGCATGCCTGAAGATCGCCTCGGCCACGGCGCCCGCTGGGGTGGGTTTGCGGTGCCCGTTTCCTTCCGGCTCGGGCGCTGGTCCAGCCACATCCGCGAGCACACCACCCAGGTCGAGAAGACGCTGGCGATGCTGGGGCGTGTCCCGACCGAACCGGAACGTCTGGTCCGCCTGACGCTCGCCGCCTACGGTCGGGCCGAAGCCGTGCTGCTCGGCCGGCCCGAGGTCAACGCCGCGGCCGAGATCGTCCGCGCGGCCGTCGCCGAGGCCCGCTCGTCGATCGCCGACACCCGTCGAGCCGCCGAAGCCTGACACTGGTCTCGCGAAACGTGCGGCCATCGGTGGTGAGCGCCTGATGACCCGTGCCTGCGAACCTTGACGCGCTCGCGGACCTTGACGCGCTCGGTCCGCAGTCTTACTGTCATCGGTAAGAACCCGAAGCGAAGGCTGCCGATGCGCATCACATCAAAGGGTCAGGTCACGATCCCCCAGGCAATTCGAGAGCAGGCTGGGCTGTTGCCGAATACGGAAGTCGAGTTCCTCGTCGAGGAGGGGAGTGTCCGCCTCATCAAGGCGGCTCGGGCGAGGCGCCCGACGCGCGGCGCTCGTGCCGTTCGGCGACTTCGTGAGCACGGTGGACGCATCCCGATGACCACGGACGAGATCCTCGCACTGACTCGGGGAGAGGCGTGATCCCGGTCCTTGTCGACAGCAACGTCCTGCTCGACGTCGCCACGGTTGATCCCGACTGGAGCGCGTGGTCGAGCTCGACGCTGGAACGCACGGCCGACGAGGCCATCCTTGTCATCAATCCGCTTGTGTACGCCGAGGTCTCGGTCGGGTTTCCGACCATCGAAGCTCTCGATGCCGCGCTTCCCGCCGATCTCTATCGGCGCGAGGACCTCCCGTACGAGGCCGCGTTCCTGGCCGGCAAGTGCTTCGTTCGATATCGGCGCGGCGGTGGATCCCGGCGTTCGCCGTTGCCCGATTTCTACGTCGGTGCCCACGCGGCCGTGGCCGGCTACCGACTCCTCACCCGGGATGCCACGCGGTACCGGACCTACTTCCCGAAGCTCGAGCTGATCGCTCCGTAGGGGCGCGCCACGAGAGGGCCTGAGTGCCGGACGCCGCGCGATCCACCAATCTTCGACGGCTGCCGACCGTGGTGAGGGCGGGACTACCAGATCGCGACTGATCCCGCTGGATCGTGGTCCCGAATCCGCCGGTCCTTCGTCACGAGTTGCCAGCCGTGCTCGACGGCCGCCGCGTGGATGCGTCTGTCGATCGGGCCACGGACTTGACCATGTGGTCAGCATCCTGGTCAGCTGCGCTCACGTTCGACGCAGGACACGGGATTGCGCTTCACCGCGACTTGCGGCTAGCCCAGGCCGAACAGGCTCCGCGCAAGCGTCTTGACCCACACGGCCGCGGTCAGGCCGCAGGCAGCGATCGCCATCCCGAGGGCCAGAAGGCCCTCGATCCGGAGGCGGAGCCGACGCCGTTGAACGCCTCGGCCCTCGAACGGGTCTCGGGGACCACCTATTCGTCCGCCCATCGGCTCCTCCATGCGGTTCGGTTCCGGTCGGTCGCGACCAGTGCCGGTCATCGTCTCTCGGAGGGGGTCCCCTTGACCAGCCTGACCATCGGGTCGACGGCGGTCATCTGGGGAGACTCCAGGCGACGCCGGGGCGTCACCGATCGCACGACCAGCCGATCGAGAGCTCGAACGACTCCGGCCAGGGGTCGTTGGGGATGGTGAGGTTGACCCAGCGCAGCCCATCGCCGCCGTACGGGTCCTCCCATCGCGTCGCGCGAACCGTGGCCTCGCCGGACAGGCCGCGGTCGTCAAGATCGATCACGACATAGTCGTACGCCCTGAGGAACTCGATGGGTACTTCGGACGTGACCGTCCCGTCACCATGCGTCATTTCCAGGAAGGGCAAGACACGACCTGGCAGCGTCGGCACCACGAACGCGGCCAGTGCGGTCCCGTCGCCGGCCCCGGAAATGAGCGGCTCCGTCAGCGGGCCGAATCGTTCGGGAGCACCCGTCGCGGCTTCTCGTAGCCAGAGCATCGGGAGGCCACCGACGGCCGGCGTGCCGTTCCCCACGGTCGGTCGCACCTCGGCGAGGACCGTAGGCTTTCCGACGGGGGTACGGCAGACGGCCGGCACGGTCGTCTCGTGCTGGACCTGTTCCCCAAAGTCGTAGCGCAACGTGCCCGGGTACGCCGCCTGGCCGCCGCCGGCGAGCGTGATGGCCGCTCCCAACCCGTATGCCAGCCAGCCGGCGAGGAGTGGCCACGCCCAGCCTGACCGCAGCGCCGCCGGCCGATTGGTCCGACCCACGACGAGCACGATGGAGCCGACGATCGCCGACGCCACCACGCCGACGAGGATGGTGAGCCCCGGCGCGGGCCGACCGAGGAATGGATCTGCCAGGCCGGCCAACTGGAACTGCCAGTCCTCGATCGCGCGGGGGAAGGCCCACGCCGCGAGTGCTGCCCCGACACTGACCGTGGCCACGATGCGCCACATCCGTTCATCCTAGCCGGCGCTGTCGAGCATGCCGAGTCTGGGGGCCTGGTGTTGATGGGTTTCAGGGCCTGGTCCTGCGCAACGCCGCGGCGGGGTAATCGGCGGGTGGACTCGGTTGGTATCCTGCCGCCGGTGCGATCCTTTCCCGCCCGGATCATCGATAACGTCGCGCCCACGAGGCTTGGACGGAGCTTCCGCTGGCTCCTGTCGGCAACGATCGTCAACAACGTCGGCGACGGCATCGTGCTTGCGGCCGGCCCCCTGCTCGTCGCCTCCGAGACCCGGGATCCGCTGCTCGTCTCGATGGCCCTCCTGAGCGAGTACCTGCCGATGCTGCTGTTCGGCGTCCTGGGCGGCGCCCTCGCCGACCGGTTCGATCGACGGCGGATGGTCGTCGTGGCGAATCTGGGTAGGGCCGTCGTCCTGGCCGTGCTCGTCGCCACGATCGTCAGCGACAACGTCAGCATCGCGGTGGTGCTGGCCGCGCTGTTCCTCCTCGGGACCGCGGAGACGTTCGCCGACTCCGCCAGCAGCACGCTGCTGCCGGGTCTCGTGGCCCGCGAGGACCTCGGCATCGCCAACGCCAGGATGCAGGGTGCATTCCTGTTCACGAACCAGCTGCTGACGCCGCCAATCGGCGCCTTCCTGTTCACCGCCGGCATGGCGCTGCCGGTCGCCACGAATGCCGCCTGCTTCGCGCTCGGCGCGCTCCTCGTGTCGCGCGTCGTCATCGGCACGAGGAGCGAGCTGCGCGAGCGATCCAGCCTGCGTGCCGAGATGGTCGAGGGCATCCGCTGGCTCGTCGCGCACCCGCCGATGCGAACGCTCGCTGTCACGATCTTCGCTTTCAACGTCACGTTCGGGGCGGCGTGGTCCGTGCTCGTGCTCTACGCGGGCGACCGGCTCGGCATGGACGAGGTGGGCTTCGGTCTCCTGACGACCGCGATTGCCGTCGGGGGCGTGGTCGGAATCGTCTCGTATGGCTGGTTGGAGCGGCGGTTCTCGCTGGCCGACATCATGCGCGTCGGGCTGGTCATCGAGACGGGCACTCACCTGGTGCTCGCCGTGACGACCGTCACCGACGGTCGCGTTGATCACGCTGGTCGTATTCGGGGCGCATGCCTTCGTCTGGGGCACGACGTCGACCGTCGTGCGCCAGCGCGCGGTCCCGGACGAGCTGCTCGGCCGTGTCGGCGGGGTGTACCGCGTCGCGATCGTTGGCGGGATGGTGATCGGGACGCCGATCGGAGGCCTCCTGGCGCGCACGTTCGGGATCACCGCGCCGTTCTGGTTCGGATTCGTGGGCTCCGCGCTGCTCGTGGCCGTCCTGTGGCGCCAATTCGTGCACATCGGGCATGCCGGCGAGGTGCGTGACGGATGACGGCCAAGCAGTGGATCTTGTGTTCGCGGGGAACGCTCTACCGAGGGAGCGCTCTACCAGTCGATCAGGACGCAGGTCTCATCGCCGACGACCCAGGCCCGGTGTCCGGGTTCGATGAAGAGGTAATCGCCCGGTGACCCGATCTCCTCGGAGCCGTCGGTCATGAGGTAGCGGATCTGCCCGGCCACCACGTACTCGCGGTGCGTCATCGGACAGCTCGTGGCACCCTCGGCATAGGGCTTCAGGTCTTCGTCCCAGTTCCAGCCCGCGCCCAGCTCGGAGCGCCAGACCTCCGTGTCCCCCACGCGCACAACGTCAGAGCGTCCGTGGACGAACTCGTACGTCTCGTCGGGGCGATCGAGGCTCTTCTTGACAATGCCGGCCATGACGAACCCTCCTTGATCCATGGGCGCCCAGCGCGGGTCCACCGGTCACTGTGCACCCTTGGGCCGCACCAATGTCAACACCCCGCCGAATCGACCGTCCAGACGGGCCAGTTGGCCCTCGCAACGGACCCCGGATCTTGCAGATGCTCCCCGTGGGTATATGAACGATGGCGATCGACCGCGCCCAGGCATGAGGAGCAGCGAGATGTGGCAGTGGCACGGGGCCGCCGACTGGGGCGCGATGGGCCTCTGGATGGTGATCTGGGCGGTCGTCGTGGTCCTTGTCGTGGCGCTCATCGCGTGGCTCGTCGCCCGGGTCACGGGGACCGATGGTCGAAGCAGGGGCGGGGGACGAGAGGACGACCCTGCCGAGATCCTGGCCCGCCGATTCGCAAGGGGCGAGATCGACACCGAGGAGTTCGAGCAGCGAACGGAGGCGCTCCGGCGACGCGGCTGATGGCAGTCCGGCTTCTTCCGGTCCTCGCGGTCCTCACCGCCGTGGCCCTGGCCGGCTGCGCCGCGGGCCCCCGGTTTCCCATGGGGGACATGCATCGCACGATGTGGGGGGGCGGGTCCACGGATGTCGGACCCGCGCCCAGTCCCGAACCCGGTGCCGTCGAGATGGCGGTCACGACGACCGAGTTCGCGTTCGACCCGTCCGAGCTCGTCGTCAGCGGCGGCGAGGCGGTGAACATCGTCCTGACCAACGAAGGCACGATCGAGCACGACCTCACGATCCCCGAACTGGGCTTCCGCCTGCTCGCGTCACCCGGTGAGACCGTCGCGGGATCGCTGGTGGCCGCTGAGCCCGGTCGGTACGACTTCCTGTGCGCGCTGTCGGGCCACGCGCAGGCCGGCATGACCGGCACGCTCGTCGTTCGCTGACGAGGCAAGTTCGCGGGTCGGCCCGGCGTCCTGGTCCGGCTCCGCGACCCGCGACTGGCTTGCTCGTCTTGCGCCGAGCCGGCTACGACCGGCAGAGCCCTGCCGGTCCCACGGCCCACTGGAACCAGAGGTCGAGATTCGGAACGGCCGTCCCGCGGTACAGCTGGACGTCGTCGATCGAGCCGTCGACGAAGAGGCCGCTATCCGGACGGACGCTCCTCGGGGTAAGAACAATGTGTTACCGTGTGTCACATGGAGCAGATCGGGATGCGCGAACTGCGACATCGACTTCGGCACTACCTCGCGAGGGCCGACTCCGGTGAGGGATTCGACGTGACCGTATTCGGACGACCGGTCGCGCATCTTGGCCCGCTGATGCCTCGGCGTCCGACGCTCGCGCGCCTGGTGGAGGAGGGGAAGGTCACCCCCGCGATGAAGAAGGATACGTCTGCGCTGCCGATACCCACGCCCGTGACGACCGGCATGACCGCCACGGAAGCCCTGCTGGCCGAGCGTCGGGGGGACGCGCGTTGAACAGCCTGTACCTCGATGCGTCGGCGATCACCAAGCTGGTGGTGGAGGAGTCGGAGACCCGATCCCTCCAGGACCTGGTGCGAGGTCGTCGTGTTGCGTCGAGCAGGGTGGCGATCGTAGAGGTCACGAAGGCGGTGGCGCGGGCGAATCCCGACGCGGATCCTCAACCCGTCTTCGCACTGCTCGCGTTCGTCGAATTGGACGCCGACCTTGCGCATGTCGCCGGCGCGACGGGTGGCACCGGACTGCGTGCACTCGATGCCATCCACATCGCTTCCGCCCTGCGACTCGGCGATGAGGTCGATGGATTTGTAACGTACGACGGGCGTCAGGCAGTCGCGGCTCTCGCGGCGGGTCTTGCCGTCCATGCGCCGGGCCCAGGTCGGCCTGCGCCAGGCGGCGCGAACCTGTGACACCGACCCCAGGAGCCCACAAGGTCATCGGCGTCTTCGACGCCATCGACCTGCTCTGGTTGGCGGCCTTCGGTGCGGCGACCGCTGCCCTTGCTGCCATGACCGTCGAAGTCGGGCGGGTCCCGGTCGCCTGAGCCGGTGAGTGTGTTCGCCGCCAGTGGCGAGACGACGAAAGGGAGGCCGAAGGTCATGGCTGAATCGCTGGTGGCGCCCTCACCCGAACACCTCGATCGTCTCCGCGAGACATTCCGTGGCGATGTCATCACGCCCGGAGACGACGTCTACGACGACGCCCGTCGCGTCTGGAACGCGGTGTTCGACAGGCGACCGGCGGTGCTGGTCCGGCCGACCGGCGTTGAGGACGTCGCGGCGGCGGTCCGGTTCGGGCGGGAGCGCGACCTCGAGATCGCCGTCCGCTCCGGCGCTCACAGCGCCGCGGGGCACTCGACCACCGACGGCGGGCTGGTCATCGACCTCTCGGGGCTCCGCGGGGTGACCGTCGACCCCGAGCGGCGCATCGCGCGCGCGAACGGCGGTGCGCTCCTCGGCGAGCTTGACGTCGCCGCGCAGGCGCACGGCCTGGTCTGCCCGGTCGGCGTGATCGGTCACACGGGGGTCGGTGGGCTGACGCTCGGCGGCGGAATGGGCCGGCTCCAGCGGCACTTCGGCCTGACGATCGACAACCTTCGGGCGGTCGAGCTCGTCACCGCGGACGGCCGAGTGGTGCGGGCGAGCCCGGAGTCCCTCGACGCGCTCGTCGAGCACGCGTCCACGGCCTCAAGCGGGACTTCGTTCGCGGTGACCGTCCAGGGTGGCGCCATCGGCCGTGTGTCGGACGACGCCATGGCCTTCACGGGGCGGGACGCGCGGTACGGGATGAGCGCCGACACCGAGTGGGACGATCCAGCCCTCGACGAGACGCAGCGTGACTGGGTCCGGCGGGCGATGGCGATCGTCGAGCCGGAGGCCGTGACGGGCCGCTACGTCAACGAGATCTCCGAGTCGGGACCGGAAGAGACACGGGCGATCTACGGCGACGCGAAACTCGCTCGCCTCGCGGCGCTCAAGCGGGCCTGGGATCCCGACAACGTCTTCCGCCTGAACCACAACATCATGTCCTGAGGCAGCGCAAGCGAGGGTAACGTCATGTCCGGCGAGATCGAGGTTCTGGGGACCAACGCCGCAGCGCCGTTCAGCCTGAAGGTTCATCGGGGCGAGGGGATGGTCCTCCTCGCGATGGACTGGAAGGTGGGGCGGCCTCCGGCCGACTTCGTCGGGTTCTCCATCGAGTACCTGCCGCCCGGCAACGTGAAGTTCCTGGCGCTCCGGAACCGGATCACCTTTGCGACGCCACCCGCTAATGTCGGGACGAATCCCAACTCGAGCCTCTTCGCGCCGATCCAGAAATTCCGCTGGGTCCACTTTCCCTTCGATCCCGAGCGGAACGGCGAGTACCGCTACCGGGTCCGGCCGGCATTCATGGATGCCACGCGGACGATCACGTGGGGGGATCCCCAGGAAGCCGGACTCGAACTCCGCCGCGAGACGTACCCGGGGGTCCTCAACATCGCCTTCGCGCGCGGCTTCGTCTCGTCCCAGGCATTCGTCGATCGCTACGTCTCCGCGGGACCGATCTCGACGCTCCTGCCCGAGAAGGCCGACGACGGCCTGACGTTCCTGCCCACGCACCCGAAGACGGAGGACGCCCTTGCCTGGATGGGGTTCGAGGCACGGAGTGCGATCCTCGAAGTCCTCGACCAGGCCGTCTCCGACCCGACGGCCAAGGTCTGCGTCGTCGCCTACGACCTCAACGAGCCGGAAATCGTCGGTCGCCTCGAGCAGCTCGGAACGCGGCTGCGGATCGTCATCGACGACAGTGCCGCTCACGGCGACCCGCACTCGGCCGAGACGCAGGCCGCCACGCGGCTCGCCGCTTCGGCCGGCGCCGTGAACGTCAAGCGCCACCACATGAGCAACCTCCAGCACAACAAGACGATCGTGGCCGAGGGCGCCGCCGTTCGCGCCGTGGTCTGCGGCTCGACGAACTTCACGTGGCGCGGGCTCTATATCCAGGCGAACAACGCGCTGATCCTGCGCGGGGAGCGCGCGGCCCGGGTGTTCCGCGTCGCCTTCGACGGGTACTGGCGGCACAACTCGGTGGTCGGCTTCGGGACGACCGAGTCGACGCGCTGGCGGGATCTCGGGCTGGGAGACCTCGATGCCCGTGTGTCCTTCTCGCCGCATGCCGCGGCCAGTGCCCGCCTGGGCTCGGTGGCCGACGACATCGGGCGCGCGACCTCGAGCGTGTTCTACTCGCTGGCGTTCCTCCACCAGACGACCGGCCCGGTCCGCGATGCCGTGAAGCGGGTGACCGCGGACCCGAACATCTTCGTCTACGGGATGGCCGACCGGCAGATCGGTGGCCTCGACCTCCAGCTCCCGAACGGCAATATCGCCCCGGTGCGGCCCGAGGCGCTGGTGAAGAACGTTCCCGAGCCGTTCAAGTCCGAGCCGACCGGCCTGGCCGGCTCCGTCGGGACCCGGATGCACCACAAGTTCGTCGTGATCGACTTCGATCGGCCCACGGCACGGGTCTATACCGGCTCATACAACTTCTCGGGGCCCGCCGACGGCAAGAACGGAGAGAACCTGATCCGGATCCGCGATCGGCGCGTGGCCGTCGCCTACACGGTCGAGGCGATCCGGCTGTTCGATCACTACCATTTCCGCGTCCGCCAGCTCCAGGCCGAGACCGCGGTCACGGCCCTCCGCCTCAGGGAACCGCCGCTCGCCGGCGAGGATCCGTGGTGGCTGGACGACTACACGGCGCCGGTCAAGATCCGCGACCGGGAGTTGTTCGCCTGAGGCCGCCGCTGATCCGCTACGGGGCGTCGAAGCGCAGGACCCATGGGCCGACGAGCCGGGTGTCGCCACGCTCGACCTCATTGATCGTGATGGTCCACGCGCCGGACGCGTCGCTGACGCCGCCATCCGTCATCAGGACGGCCGATCCGTCGTCCTTGAGTGACTGGGTCACGACGGACAGGACCTCGCCGCGGTGGCGGATCTCGATCTTGCCGTACGGCCACCACTGATCGCCGGGCTGGCCGCCCTCGACCTGCATTTCCACCCGGACGACGCTCGACGCAGCGATCACCCGTGTCACGCGCACGGCCAGCCCGTCGACCTCGGTCACGATGTCGGGCGTGATCGTCGTACCACCATCCACGTCGATCTCGAAGTCGAAGGTCCACGGGCCGGCGACCCGGTGCCACGGATCCCAGCCAACCTCGTCGGCGTTGGGCGGCGGGATCGAGTCGTCGCGGACCCGGATGAACGGAAGCTCCACATGGATCGTGCGCGTTCCGGAGGGCAGCGGCAGCACGGCAGGCGTCTTCCAGGCGACGTTGACGGCTGCAAAGGCACCGTCCGGGCTCGAGACCGCGCCCCAGCCACTTGAATACTCGCCGGCCTCGTCGGTGACGATCGTCGAGAACGCCTCGATCTGCGTCGTGCCGGGGCGTTCGAGCTCATCGACGACGGAGATCGCGAGCGCCAGGCTCGTCGCGTCCGCGTATGCCCGATCGATGGTCACCCGGTAGCCATCGACCAGTTGGGACTGGTTCACCTCGACCCCGCGGTGCCAGGGCGTGTCGAATGGGCCGGCCAGGAAGAAGTAGAGGCCCTTGAGGCTACCGTTGGCGCCGGCGATCACGAAGGCGGCCGCCAGCAGGCCGATGACTCCCGCCCGACGCCCGGGTCGGAGGCGGGCCACGCGAGCAGCGCCGGCCGATCGCGGAGTCCATGACCGGAGACGACGATCGATTCGCTCGTCCAGACGGCCAAGGGCCGCGGCGTGCGGCTGGACGGCAAAGAGATCGAAGAGGCTCGTCTCGAGCCGATCGTCAGTCGTCGACACGGTAGTTCTCCCTGATGGTCGCGAGGGCACGGCTGAGAAGCTTCTGCGTCGCCTGATCGCTCTTTCCGATGACGGCACCGATCTCGCCCGCGGTCAGCCGGGCGGCGTAGCGCAGGTGGATCGCCTCACGCTGCATGGGCGTAAGCCGATCGATGGCCGCCACGAGGGTCGATCGTTCCTCGTTCTCCAGGGCCACGCGCTCCGGCGCGATCGTCGCTCGCCGGTCCTCGACATCCTCGAAGACGGGCGTGGTCGACCTGCGCCGGCCGGAATCGATGGCGGCATTTCGGGCGATCCGGAAGAGCCACGCCAGCACGCCGCCGCCACTTGCTCGATATCGAGGCATGGCCGCCAGGGCCCGCTCGAACGTGACGGCCGTCAACTCTTCCGCGGCGTCGGCGGTCGTCGTGCGGGCCCGCAGGTACCGGAACACGGCCAGCCGATGCCGGCGATAGAGCTGGCCGAAGGCGTTCGGATCGGACCGAGCGGCGAGCGCCAGCTGCTCGTCCACGTCCTCGATCGGAGCCTCGAGCTCGCCAGTGAGCACCGCCGGTTCGTCCATCGTCCTCCTCGACGGCTACCAGAGGGAGCATCCGTCGTCTGCATGGGATAACGGGCCGTGCGCCGGATTCGGACAAAGGCCCGGGGAGCGACCTGGAGGAAGTGTCTCGACATCCCGTCAGTGAGCCGCTCCCCGGTCTCGCCGCCAACGCGTCCGGCGCTAACCGCCCGGTCCGAGGAGGTCCCCCTCGCCGAGTGCGGCCAGCTGACGCCGGCCGGTCAGCACCGATGCCGAGTCGCCGATGAGCATGCCGAGCTCGACGCGCAGGCGAGCTGCATAACGGGCTGCGCCCATCTCTTCGAAGGCGGAGAGGCTGGCGGCCAGATCCACCTCACGTGCGTCGATGAGTCCCCGCTGGCGCAGGGCCTGGGCCTCGAGGACCCGCAGGCCCACCCGGCGGGCACGTTCGAGGATCTCGTCCAGCGCCGGCTGCGGCACCGGGTGACGCCGATCCGCGCAGACTGCCAGCGCGTGCTCCACGTAGTGGGCCCGGTCCGGGTAGCGCTCGTGTCGCACGACGATGTCGGCGCACCCGTCGAGATCGAGCGTCACGATCGCGGAGATTGCAGCCACCGGATGCTCGGGCGAGAACTGCCCCACGATGCTCTCGGCCACCGACCGCCAGCGCTCGAGCGATTGCTCGTCGCCGCGGTTGCGCGCCCAGTCGATCCCGCTCAGGACTCCCTGCAGGGCATACGAAGCTGCCGGCCGACCGGTGTGGATCCAGCGCTGCATGAGGTCCTCGACGCTGGTCCGCGTCGGGTCCCATTCGCCGCGGAGCGCGTGCGCGTATGCGCTCCAGGATGCGGCTGCCGTCGCGAACGGCTCGCTCTGTCCAGGCAGCAGCAGCGAGATCGCGGCGTCCGACGCACCGATCGCCTCGGGCAGGTCGCCGAGCAGTGCGGAGGCCCACGCGATGACCTGCAGCGCATCCAGGCGTTCCTCCAGCGGAAGCCGGTCGCCGAGCTGCATTCGCCGCCGCGACAGCTTGACGGCCAGGCGCCAGTCCGCGCTCTGGTACGTCCCGACCTCTGCGTCCAGCGCCGCGCTGATCAGCTGCGGATCGTCGATCTCCTCCGCCAGGGCCAGCCCCTCGCGGACGTGCGCGCGGGCCTCCTCGACATCGGCCTCTGTCACTGGACGTACGCTCGACTGGCGCAACCAGAACGGTTTGAAGCTCAGGGCGATGAGGAAGGTCGCGCGGGCGCGGGGACCGGCCTCCGGCAGCCAGGACTCGCCGACGGCGATCAGCCGGGCGATCTCCTCCTCGCCGGCCTGCTGGCCCACCGATGCGAACCAGCGGCACAGGACCATCAGGTGTCGGCTGAGGTTCTCGAGCAGGAAGTCCGGCGGCAGCCCACGATCACGACCCAGCTGCCAGGCGCGCGCGTAGGCCTCGACCGACGCGTCGCCCGAGGCGAGGACCTCACCCAGACGCTGGTGGATCGGCGGCTGCTCGGCAGGGAGTGCCAGGTCGATCGCTGCACGAAGATGACCCGCGGCCTCCGCCATGCCGCGACCTCCCGCGGCAACCTCCGCCGCGCGCCGCAGCCAGTGCACCGCGCTGGAGCGGAGACCGGGATCCACCCCGTCGTAGGAGCTGGCCAGGACGGCGGCCTCCCGGTAGTGGAACGCGACAAGCTCTGCGAGTTCGTCCTCACGATCGATCGCCCGACGTTCCAGCCAGCGGCCCGCGGCGGCATGGAGCGCTGCCCGGTCGGAGCGCGTCAGGGTGCCGTAGGCCACGTCCCGGATGATGATGTGACGGTAGGTGAGTTCTCCACGCCCGGTGGGCCGCAGCAGTTCGCGCTCGATCAGTTGCTCGACGGCGTCGGCAAGGTCCGCCGAGGATGCCTCGATCGCCCGCACGCCCTCCGCGGAGAAGCTGCGGCCGAAAACCGACCCGAGCTGCAGCAGGCGGCGCGGCACCGGATCGAGCGAGTCGAGGCGGGCCAGGACGGTGGCTTGAACCGTGTCCGGCAGGCGCTCGGCGGCATCCGCCAGTGCGGTCGAGTCGCGGAGGTCCACGCCACGTTCCAGCAACGAGCGCACGATCTCACCGGCAAAGAAGGGGTTCCCCTCGGAACGGCTCACCACCAGCGGCACGAGCTCCGGCGCCGGCTCCTCCAGCAGCCCTTCCACGAGCTGCCGGATCGATCCCTCGTCGAGCGGCTCCAGCGCCAGCGAGACGTGGTTCCGCCGCCCGCCGCCCCAGGCCGGCCGCCGCTCGAGGAGTTCGGGCCGCATGAGCGCGAGCATCAGCATCGGGCTGTCGCTGCGCGGCTGGAGGAGGTATTCGATGAGATCCAGCAGCGACTCGCTGGACCAGTGCAGGTCCTCGATGAGGAGCAGGAGGGGGCGCCGCGCGGCGGCGAGCTCGAGCGCCTCCCGCCAGGCGGCGAAGAGCGGCGCGCGGTCCCGTGCGTCGGCGTCCGAAACGCCGATCGTCGCAGCCAGGAGCGCGGCGGATTCCGCGGGTCGTTCCGCCCCGGCCTGGGTCAGCCATTCGCGGATGGCGAAGCGGGTGGACTCGGGCGAGGTCTCTTCGGGCAGTCCGACCAGGCTGTCCAGCAGCGCGCGCATGGGCCAGTACGTCAGCCGCTGCCCGTACGGCAGGCACTGGGCGATGGCGACCTGGACGTCATCGGCGATACCTTCCAGGCGTGCGAGGAATTCCTCCACCAATCGGCTCTTGCCCGTGCCGGCGGGTGCGATCAGGCTGACGAGATAGGGCCGTCGCTCATTGAAGGCGCGGCGGGCGATCAGATCCAGGTGGGCAAGATCGGCCTCTCGACCCACCAGGGCCGTGTGCCTGCGTTCAGCCGTCGAGCGTCCGAGCAGTGGCCGAGCGCGCACCGTGGCGCCCTTGCCCTTGAGCTCCAGGTCGATCGCCGCTCCGAACTCGTGCGCCCCGTGGTCCGCACTCGCCGTTCGATCACTGGCCAGGATCTGCCACGGTTCGGCCGCCTGCTGGAGGCGCGCGGCGACGTTGACCGGATCGCCCGTGACGATGAAGTCGCTGCGGGCTGGGTCCCGGCTGGCGACCACCTCACCGGTGTTCAGGCCGATCCGGATCGGCAGGCGATCTCCCAGCGCCGGGTCGTCACGGACTTGCTCGCGAAGGGCGAGGGCCGCGTCGAGAGCGCGTCGGGCATCGTCGTCGTGGGCGATCGGAAGCCCGAAGATGGCCATGGCCGCGTCGCCGATGAATTTCTCGAGCGTGCCCTCGTGTTCGCTCACCACCTCGCGGGCGATCTCGTAGAACCGGCCGAGCAGCCTCCGCATGTCCTCCGGGTCCAGGCCTTCGCCGAGCGACGTCGAGCCGACGACGTCGCCGAACAGGACCGTGACGAGCCGACGTTCCTCGGCCATGCTACGTCCGGCCCCTGGTCATCGATCGCTCCCTCCTGACGCGCTCTCCGGCACGACGAACGGAGTATTGCACCACTTCCCGTGCACCTCGGGTTCAGATCGGAAGCGCCCTCACGACTCAGGGGCCCGGTCCTCCACTTCCCACGCGTGATCCATGACATGGTGGGCGGTGCGGCGCAGGAGGAGCTGGATCGGCTCCCGATGTCCCCCAACGATCGAGGCCGGGCCAGTCCATGGCACCCGCCACGACCCGGCGTTTCGTGCCGAGCTCAAGGATGACCCGCACCGCGCCACGCATGCCCACATCCTACGCATCGGCCGATGCCCGGACGCCAGACTTGCCATCATGAGCCCATCAGATCTCGCAGAGAGGAAGACCTGCAATGAAGGACACGGATACATCCGAGGGATGGACGGACGACGAGCGAGCCGCGATGAAGGAGCGCGTCCAGGAGCTGAAGGCGGCAGCGCGCCGCAGCCCGCGCGCGGCCAAGGCGGACGGGGAACGCGACCTGCTGGCGAAGATCGCCGAGATGCCGGAACCGGATCGTGCCATGGCCGAGCGGCTCCATGCGATCGTCACCGCCAGCGCGCCGGCCCTCTCGCCGAGAACCTGGTACGGGATGCCCGCGTACGCCAGGGACGGCAAGGTCGTCTGCTTCTTCCAGAGCGCGCAGAAGTTCAAGAGCAGGTACGCGACGTTCGGTTTCAGCGACGAGGCGCACCTCGACGAAGGCGCGATGTGGCCGACCGCTTACGCTCTCGCCGAGTTGACCGCCGCCGACGAGGCCAGGATCGGCGCGCTCGTGAAGAAAGCGGTGACGTGACGGGGACTCGGCTGACGTGACAGGGAATCGGCTTGAGCTCACCCGCGAGCAGATCCTCATGCACCGTCGGACCGTCGGCGCTCTGGACGAGCGGCTGCCACCGGGCCCGATGTCTCTCCGGCGCGCAGCATGGGCCGGGCTGCAGGACAGCATGCCGCGGGCGGCCGTTCTCTCGATCCATGCCCGTGTCCACGGAACCGGACCGGACACGTGGTCGGACCCGTCGCTTGTCCAGCTGTGGGGGCCGCGGTTCAGCGCCTACCTCGTCGCTGCGCCTGATCTGGCGGTGTTCTCGCTCGGGAGGCTTCCCGACGACCTCGCGCGGCGACGGATCGCAGAGGATCTCGCGCGTCGGCTCCACGACTTCCTCGACGGCCGACGGATGACCTACGGCGACGCGGGGCGGGGACTCGGCGAGCACCCCAACCTGCTGCGGTACGCGGCACCGACCGGCACGGTGCTGATCCGCTGGGACGGCGCACGTCAGCCCACCCTCTGGACCGTCCCGCCCCCGGATGTCGACCCGCGCGCCGCGCGCCTCGATCTCGCGCGCCGGTACCCGCACGTCTTCGGTCCGGCAACGCCCGCGGCATTCGCTCAGTGGGCCGGGATCGGGCCGGCCGATGGCCGCGCCGCGTTCGAGGCGCTCCTCGGGTCGCTCACGCCGGTACGAACGCCCGTTGGCGATGCCTGGATCCTGACCGTCGATGAGCCAACCATCCGCGCCCCCGGCGGGCTCGCAGCGCCCGCGCGCCTTCTCCCGAGCGGGGACGCGTACTTCCTCCTGCACGGATCCGATCGGGAACTCCTGGTCCCCGACGCCGACGACCGTCGCCGGCTCTGGACCCCCCGCGTGTGGCCCGGCGCCGTCCTGGTGCAGGGCGAGATCGTCGGGACGTGGAGACGGGCGCAGGCCGATGTCACGATCGGATCGTGGCGCCGGCTTTCACGCTCGGAGCGTCAGGCGATAGAATCCGAGGCCGCGTCTCTGCCGCTTCCCGGCATCCGGCAGCAGGAACGGGTCCGCTGGGACGACTGAGGACGGAACGCGATGGGCTACGACTTCGAAGTCTCCGGCACCATCCCGGCCTCGCCGCACGACATCTACGAGGCGTGGATGTCGGGCGAGGGCCACAGCGCGATGACCGGCGCCGATGCGGAGGTGGATCCGAGCGTCGGCGGCGCCCATTCGGCCTGGGACGGCTACATCACCGGGCGGACGTTGGCTTTTGGAACCGGACCGGCGGATCGTCCAGACCTGGCGGACGTCGGAGTTCGACGAATCCCACACGGATTCGCAGATCGAGGTCCTGCTCGAACCGGCGGGGGAGGGGACCACCGTCACGATCCGCCACACGAACGTTCCCGACGGCCAGCTCGGCTACGAGCAAGGTGGCTGGCAGGAGAGCTACTTCGAGCCCATGCGTGCGTATTTCAGGGAGAGCGCGAGATGACGCAGGGCCTACGGACGGCAGAACCCTGCCGGTCCCACGGCCCACTGGAGCCAGAGGTCGAGGCCAACGACACGGTGGTGCAGAACGGAGGACGCGATGGCCAAGGGGGACCGAGAGAGGGCCGCTCAGGTCATCCTTGGCCCAGTGGGAGGATTTGCCGTGGCTGCATTCCTCTTGCGGACAGGGTGCACGCAGGTGGTTCCTCTTGGTGCAAGCTGCCCGAGCGGTCAGAGCACAAACTTCCTCGGCTGGACGGTTGGCGGCCTCGTCGGATCACTAGACGGAGCAGGTCTCTTCGTTCTCGGGGTGCTCGTGGCCGTTGTCGTCTACTACGCGATCGACTTGTTCCAGGGTCGCACCTGACGGGTCATGAAGGTGTTCGGGGTGTGAAGCAGTTGACACCCTGGGTCCATGGAGGTTCGGATGTCTGCTGAGATCGGCGCACTCCTCGGGCGGTATGCCGAGGCGTACATGGCTGGCGACGCGACTGCGGTTGCCGACATGTACGAGGCCCCATTTCTCGCCGTGCGGGGCGGCGAGCCCATTTATCTGGCAGACCGGCCGGCGGTCGTCGAGCACCTCGCAGGGCTCATGGCGGCGTATCGGAATGCGGGTGCCGCCGTGGCCGACATCGCCGCCATCGAGGTCCTGGAGCAGGGCGACAGTGCGGCGCTGGCAACCGTTCGGTGGCACGTCCGCTCGGCCGCCGGAGCTCTGATCCGCGATTTCCGGACGTCGTACCAGCTCGTCGGACCTGACCTGTGGCGAATCGTCTCGTATGTGAACCACGACACGGTCCGGCCAGATCCCAGGCGTTCGGGCGCACCTGGAGAGACATCGGATGACGCTCGAAAGCGTTCCCGCGAGGAAGAGGCGGAAGCAGACGCCAGGCGCCAGGGAACAGAGCGCTGACGATCTTCGACCCAGAGGCGCTCATCGCGCTGCTGCTGGGCGGGCCGGCGGCACATCCGGCTGCGCAAGGGTTAACACAGGGAGTCAACTCATGCCTCCGCAAGGCTCGCTTCCGGTACCGGCCGACACCCGATTCCCGTACTCATCCTCACGAGCCTTGGGGTGGACCTTCCCGACCGGGGCCGCGGGCTTGGCTCGGAGCTCGTACAGGACGCGTTCCTCCAGACCGCGGCGATCGCCGACCGGATCCGAGCCCGGGCCCTGCTCATTCATGCGCAGGCCGCGGAGTTGGCGCTCTTCTACAGCCGCCTGGATCCGGCCTTTGAACCGTCGCCGGCCGCCGGTCGAGGCTCGGCTGCCGCTCGTCATCGGCGGTTCGGGGAAACGGCGGACCCTGCGCATCGTCGCGTGATTCGCCGGCAGGCGGGAGCCGCAATCGAGGAAGCGGTACCACTCGCGGATCGACGGTCCATCGACTCCGGGCGTCAGGGCCCAGCAGAGCGGCTGGCAGGAGAGCTACTTCGAGCCGATGCGGGAGTACTTCGGCCGGTAGGCGGAGACCGCAGCGCGGCGCGAGACGCCAACTGCCTCGAACCGGATCGTCCTCGGGGCCGGCGTGGAGTCGGAAGGCCAGTAGCGACGCGACCCAACTCGAGACGAGCGTCCGTGGTAGCGTCCCCCGCGATGTACCAGCCAAGGCACCGCCACTTCGAGGTCGCCGATCCGGCGGCGCTCCTTAGCGAGCTCTCGGCCATCGTTCCAGCCACCCTGGTCACGCTTGGGTCGGGCAGCCTTCACACATCGATCCTGCCAATGCTCTTCGACCGCGAAGGGGGTTCGAATGGGACCCTGCACGGCCACCTGGCGCGGCCGAACCCACAGTGGCGCGCCATCGATGCCGATGTCGAGGCGCTCGCGATCTTCGACGGCCCGGACGCCTACATCTCGCCGGCCTGGTACGAGGAGAAGCGCCTGAGCGGCAAGGTCGTCCCGACCTGGAACTACGTCACGGTGTTGGCGTACGGCTCGATCACCCTCCATCCGGAGCCCGAGTGGCTGCTCCCGCACGTGCGCCGCCTCGTCGACCGCCACGAGGTTGCCCGGGCCGATCCCTGGTCGGTTGATGACGCGCCCGACGGTTACGTCGAGACACAGATCAAGGCGATCGTGGGCGTCGAGTTCCGGATCTCACGCCTGGAGGCGAAGCGCAAGCTCAGTCAGAACCGCAGCGCCGCAGATGTCGCGGGCACGATCACCGGCCTGGCTGCCGGCTCACCGCGCGAACAGGCCGTCGCCGACGAGATGCGCCGTGCCACGCGAAGAAGGGAGTGACCTCATGCCTGACCGTCGCGGTGCCGATGATGGCTCCCGCCACACCGGACGCGGTGAACCGACGGAGGCGTCGATGACCGAAACGGAACGGATCGTCCGGATCTTCCACGAATCCTGGGACCTGCGCGATCCCGAACGTGGGGCGGCCGTCATCGCCGAGGACTGTCACTTCGAGGACGTTGCCCGGGGCGAGCTGCTTCCCGGCCCTGAGGCCTACAAGCGCGACTACCACCGCTGGCGCGACGCCTTTCCCGATGGGGAGTGCAAGGTCGTCAACGTGATCGTCCAGGATGACTGGGCGGTCGTGGAGTACGTCAACCGCGGGACGCACACGGGACCGCTGCATTCCAGCCTCGGCACCTTCCCACCCACTGGTCGCCGATCCGAAGTCCGCTATTGCAGTGTCATGCGCGTGGCCGACGGGATGGTCGTGGAGGGGCGCGACTACTACGACTCGTCGACGATCGTCCGGCAGTTAGGCCTCATGAATGGATAGGGGCATGACCGTCATCGATTGGTTGCTCGACTCCGATCCCTCGATCCGCTGGCAGGTGATGCGCGATCTGACGCACGAGTCGGCGGACGTCGTCGCCGCCGAGCGGGCACGGATCGCCACCGAGGGCTGGGGTGCCCAACTTCTCGGGCTCCAGGCGCCGAACGGCCTGTGGGGCGGCACGGCCTGGTCGCACGACTTCACGGACACGTTCCACGTCCTCGAGCTGCTGCGCCGTCTCGGCCTCGATCCTCAAAGCGAACAGGCCCGCCGGGCCATCAGCCTGGTCCGCGAGCACGTGACGTGGGGGGACGGCGCACCCTTTGAAGCCCCATGGGCCGACAACCGGTTCTTCGACGGCGAGGTCGAGCCGTGCATCAACGGCAACGTCGTCGCGACCGGCGCGTACTTCGGCGTGGACATGACGCCGCTCGTCGAACGGCTCCTCGGCGAGCAGCTCCCGGACGGCGGCTGGAACTGCGAGGTCGAGAACGGCGCGACGGTCTCCTCGGCCGAGACGACGATCAGCGTCCTCGAGGGCCTGCTCGCGCACGAGCGGGCGATCGGTGGATCGATCGGTGGCTCGACCGGCGGCTCGGCCAGGGTAGGGGAGGCGCGCCGCCGCGGCGAGGCGTACCTGCTCGAGCGCCGGCTGTTCCGGCGGAAGTCGACCGGCGAGGTGATCGACCCGAACTGGCTTCGGTTCTCGTTCCCGCACTGGTATCACTACGACGTGCTGCGCGCGCTCGAGTACCTGCGCGCGGCCGGGGTCGAGCCCGACGAACGCATCGCCGAGGCGATCGGGCTCGTCGAGGGCCATCGGGATCCCGACGGCCGCTGGCCGCTCCAGAACGTCCACGCGGGCGAGGCCCACTTCGAGATGGAAACAGGCGAGGGCAATCCAAGCCGCTGGAACACGCTTCGCGCGATGCGCGTGCTCCAGTGGTTCGCGCAAGGACGGTGAGCGGGACGGGCCGTCAGCCTCGGATAGCATCCACCAATCATGCCGTGGTCTCGCTTTCCATTGCCCCCGGGACATGGTGGTCCTGACCTGGTTACGGAGATCCTCGATCCGGTCTTGGTCCCGCTCGGATTCGCGCCTGGGCAGGTCGGCGTTGTTGGGGAGCGTGGTCAGGTGATCTTCTGCCGGGGTGAGATCGACAGCGCAGACGGTGGTTGCGTGGATCTGGTCGTTGACGTCGAGGCGATGCCCGACTGGCAGATCACCGACGTCCGCTATTGGGGGTTTCCGAGCGACCGATGGCACCTCGAATTCGACCGAGGCGTCCATCTTGCTGATCAGCTGGCCGGCCTCGCTCAGATCCTCCCGAGCGAGTTGGGGTAGGGGGAGGCTTGGACGGCTCCATGGCGCCATCTACGCTGCCGATCCCCTCGACCTGCTCGGTTGAGTGCGCGGCGCTCCGAGCGCACGGCGCTCCGAATGCGCGTCGGCCTACCGGGCCGCAGCGTAGCCGCGACGCGTCTCGGGGACCGTGTGTCCGGGGCGCCTACTTCTGGGTTCCAGGGATCGTCGCGGTCGGGGCGCTGGCGGTCGCCGGCCTGCTGCTGGCGAGCTGGATCGCCGGCAGTGCGCGGCGCGCACGTTCAGGCTGAACGGCCGTCCAGCTCCGAGGTCGCCATGACGACGACCGGCGCGCTGAGTCGATCTTCTGCCAAGCGCGAGGCGCGACCTGGCGAGCTTGCCACCAGCCACTCAGCAGAAAGTCCGTCGAACGCTCGACGGCCGGGCAACCGAACCGCGACCGCGTCGGTCGAAGCTTCTCACGGGCAGGGCTGACGAGCGGATCTGGCGGATCCGTGTGGCTGACTACCGCGTTCTCTACGAGGTCCGAACGGCGTCAGACGTGAATGACCTCGAGCCCCGGAACGTCGACGTAGTGTTCGTCCTGCGTCACGAGCGGGACGCCGTGGGCGATCGCCGTTGCCGCGATCCACGAGTCGTTGACGGGCATCCGAAGGGCGCGGTCGAGGAGATCCTGCCTGAGCCGCGCCCACGCTTCGGCCACGATCAGATCGATCGGCAGCGCATCGAGTTCGAGGGTGTCGAGGAGGGTGGCCAGGCGCCGATCCCGTGTCGCGACATCGGCCGCTGCCAGGACGCCGGCGCGAAGCTCGCCGATCGAGATGATCGACACCGCGAGACGGTCCGGGAGCCGGGCAACCTGGATCGGCCGGCCGGTCTCCCGGGCGATGAGGACCGATGTGTCGACGATCGCGTCGGTCACCGCAGGGGGATGTCGTCGGTCGTGTCCGGCATCATCTCGCGCAGGAGATCGCGGAGGCCGGGATCCGCCTGGTGGCGCAGGACGGTGCGGACGAACTCGTCGCGCGGCATCCACCGTCGTTTCCGGCCGACGGGCGCGAGGACTGCAACGGCGCGACCATCGACCGTGATCGTGATCTCCTCGCCGGCCTCGACCCGCTCGAGGAGCGCACGGGTGTTGTTCCGGAGCGCGCGCGACGCGACATCAGCCATGGAGGCCACTGTAGCATCTGTGCTACGAGTGTCGCAGCCGGACGATCGATGCGTCATCGCCGGTACTCTACGGAGACGTCCTCTACGGCCCCTTGCGCTCCGTGGCCCCGCCGGCGTAGCGCTCGAGAAGGTCGCGAACCACCTCGCTGATGCTTCGACCCTCCCTCGTGGCGCGTGCGACGACTCGCCGGTGGACGTCGCTCGGCACGCGGACCGCGATCCTGGGCGCATGGGCATCGTGGGCAGGGTCCAGGGCAGGACGTCCCCGGCGCGGTTTCCACGCGGACAGGTCCAGGCCCTGCTCCAAGCTGGTGGCCAACCTGTCGATGTCGTCCTCGGACAAGATGCGCCCGCTCCGCGTCTTCACCGTCCGTGGCATCGCATCACCTCTACGTACGCGTCGCGGTACGCACCGCGCAACCTCATGGCGTGGATCACGAGGAGATCGCCATCGTCAAGCTCGACGCCGATGACCTCCAACGGAACGCCGTTTGCGTCGGGTCCGAGAAAGACGATGAGGTCGACCTTGTCCAGACTCGACGAATAGAGCGGGCACGGACAGTGCTCCACGACGTGCCGCATCCGATCCGGGGCGATCCCGTGCCGAGCGGCGGATCGACTGAAGCGGACGGGCACATCACCCCACGATTATGTCGGACACAAGGCGCCGATGTCGAGCGCCATCCTGATGAGCCGCGCTGCACGTCGGCTCATCTCCACGTAGCCAGGGCGGCCGACCCGGAGCACAGCGCGTCAGGAGACCCGTTAGCGAGTAGAGGCCGAGGGTCAGGGATCTTGACACCGTGCGGTTATACTCTGGGTATGAAGACTGCAGTGTCCGTGCCCGATGACGTGTTCCAGCGCGCCGAGCGACTGGCCCGACGAGAAGGCCGCTCGCGCAGCGAGGTCTACAGCGCCGCGCTCCGCGAATACGTCGCCCGCCATTCGCCCGACGAGGTCGCTGATGCGCTCGACCGCGTGGTTGCCGAGCTCGGAGAGGCGTCAGACGCCTTCGTGACGGCCGCCAATCGACGGACCCTCGAGTCCACTGAGTGGTGATCTCGCAGGGCGACGTGTGGTGGGCGGACCTCGCGGAACCCACTGGGTCCGCACCTGGCTTCCGGCGACCGGTCATCGTCGTCCAGGGCGACAGCTTCAACCGAAGCGCGCTTCACACGGTCCTGGCAGTCCCGCTCACGAGCAACGTCCGCTGGGCGATGGCGCCTGGCAATGTTCGCCTGACTCCACGTGCCACCGGCCTGGCACGCGACTCCGTAGCCAACGTCTCGCAGGTCGTGGCCCTCGACAAGTCGATCCTCACCGAGCGCGTGGGGAGGCTGTCGTCAGCGAAGCTCGAACTCGTCCTGGCCGGGATCGACACCGTCCTGGGCCGTTGATCGCACCATCGTGACGACCCAGCCGACCCTCACCCCCGGCGCCTTCGCCGCCAAGTGGCGCGACTTCTTCGCCTGAGAGTACATGCGCAGGGACCGGGACCTCAAGGCCGCCTGCGTCCAGCTGCTCGTCTACAGGGAGGACGGCAACGAACTCTCGCGACTGGGCACTCCCGCCGTTGGTCGCGATCCTGATGCGATAGCCCTGCGAAAGTACCCCCGACAGAGGACGTCCGGATAGGTTGATACCGGTCCGACCCTGTCCACACTTCAGCCGACATGAACCCCGCGCACAGCAGATGGGGAAGATCTCAGGCCGTGGCGTTCGCTCGGTTGCTGGCCGGGCTCGCGGTCTCACTCCTCATGTTTGGATCGCCGAGCGCGACACGCGCCGCGGATCCGTCCCCGGAGCCCAGCCCGCTCGTCTTCAACACGCCGCAATACCTCGTGTGGATGGACGGCCACTCCACGTACAACGGGCCGGTCGAGGACAACGCGTATTGGCTCTACGTGGCTCCGCCGAACGAGGACGGGGTCTTCCACGTTCCGGACGGAACGGGAGGTGTCTTCATCTACACGGGACGGCTCGTCGCCGGCCCGTTCATCGGAGAGGCCGACGCCTGCCCGGCCATGCTGGCCGTGGGCGTCACCAGCCTCCAGGCCTGGATCGTGTATGCGGGAGAGGACGCCCAGATCGCCGATTGTTCCCGCTACCTCGCGACCGACCCGCCCGCAGAACCTGTGGGGACGGAGGCACCGCCGGTGGTCGGTGGCCTGACGGGCGGTTCCGACATCGGGGGCGACGACCCGGTGGACCCGGCATCGCTCGGGTTGGCGGCAGCGCTGATCGGCTTCCTTCTGTTCGGTGGCGGCGCCCTGCTGGGGATCGGGACCGGCGTCCGGCCCGTCCCGGCCGTGGCCTCGGGACCTGCCGTTCGCCCCGACGGCAACACGTCGACGCAGCATGAACCAACCCAGGATCCGTGTGCCGGCCAGGCCGAGGCCGTGGCTCGGGCCAGTGCCACCGGCCGCTATATCAACGGCCTCCTGGCGTCCTGTCGCCGCTATGAAGCCATGCTCCAGGAGCAGATCGACACGCTCGCGAACCTCGTCCTCCCGGGCAGCGTCCTGCTGGACCTGGGGTTCGCGGCCGGCGGCCTGTCCGGCGGCCTCGGCGGCGTACTGGGCAGGAAACTCCTCGCCTCGGCGACATTCCGGGCGGCCGTCGGCGAGTCAGTGGCAAAGGATGTCGCCAAGGAACTCGCCAAGCAGGCGCTCGGCAGCGCAGGCGGCGGCCTCGACGCGGGCAACGCCGCAGCCGAAGGCACCCAAAGCGCCATCAAGCAGTCCGTTCTCGAGGCGGTGGGGGAGGGGATCGTCAACCGCCACTTCTTCGACTCCATCCACCCGACCGCACCGACGCGGGTCTTTCGCGACGTCGGCGAGTACTCGGGGTTCATGAAGGAACTCGAAGGCTACGCGGCCGACGTGGCCGGGCCGATCAAGGACGGAATGGGCGCCATGATCGACCTCTACCAGGGCGTGAGCAGCGGTCTGGAGCTCAAGGATCGGCTGGACAGGCTGCGCGCGCTGCGTGACCGCATCGCGGACAAGCGCGTGGACCTCGAGATGCAGTTCGAGACCTCGCTGGAAAACCAGCAGTTCGCGGCCGACCGGCTGGCCCATTGCCGTGCCATCAATGTACCGGGCTGGCGTCCGTGAGGCCCGGGGCCAGGCGTCGCCTCTCGCGACTGTCGATGATCTCGGGGATCGTCATGATGGCTGCCGGGAGTGGGATCGGGACCGGAGCGATCCCCATCGGGTTGGGCGGGCAGGGGGTCCCGCCCCCGACGACCGGCCCGTACGGCGACGGACCGAGCGCCACCGAGGTGGCATGGGACGTGTCACCTGCCCCGACCCCGGCGACGGACCCGCCGGCGGAGAGCAGTCCGGCCCCGTCGGCCGCGGGCACGCTGTGGTTCGCCGATGACTTCGACGCCGAGGGCGCCTGGCCCATCGGGCCGCTGGACTGGGCGACGACGAGCATGGCGGGTGGGCTGTACAGGATCGACGCGCAGCCGACCGACCTCCCGGTGTTCATCACCGGGGCCACCGGCGAGGGCTCGCCCGGTTCGGCGCTGACCGTCAAGGTCAACCTGGCCCTCTCACCCGATGCCGACCCGGCGACGAGCGTTGGAACGGTGATCGAAGACGCCGCCGGGGAGCGGATCGTCGCGCTTGTTCTGGCGGATGGCCGCGTCGCCCTCCTTCGAGACTCCATCGAATCGCTCGATCTCATCGCCTCGGGCGCGATCCCGCCCCCGACCGGCATGATCGAGCTCTCGCTCACGCTCTCGGACGGTTCGGCAGTCGTGTCCGTCGATGGCGAGTCGGTTGCCACCGCCCAGACGAGCATCGTGCCGATCTCCTTCGGGCTGGCGGTCTGGGCCGCCTCACACCCGACCTCGATCGACGTCGACTCCTATGCGATCTGGATCACCGGAGGCGCCACCTCGTCATAGCGCGCTCCACCGGTTGACATCTGCGGTACATCTGATATCCTCCGAACCATGACACCCACGGCCGAGGCGACGCTCACAGACTTCCTGCGCGATCCGAATGCCATCGTCGAGCAGCTCGAACGCCGCGATGTCGTCCTCCATCGACGCAATGCTGCAGACCTGCACCTGAGTCTGCGCTCGAGGGTCCAGTCGGATGACGAAGCCGTGGAGTTCCTGGCCCGCCTGCTCGGCCGCGTCCTTGCCGACGATGAAATCCGTGGACGCCTCGCGGAAGCAGCGGCCGCCATCCCCTGGGTGACGCTCCTGCCCACCGCCGAACGCGGGATGTTCGTCGAGGAGTTCGTCCGAATCGCGGAGGGTGCCGCAGAACTCGGCTCGATGGCCGCCCTGGCACAGGTTCTCATCGAATGGAAGGCAACCGCCGCCATCCACGCCGACCCGACCCTGGCGATCGAACTGAAGCGCCCGATCGCCGGCATCGGCGCGCGAGTCAGCAAACCACGCGACCGCTGAACCGGTGCCCAAGCGCGGCGACAGGGTCGCTCCGCCGCCTGGCCCGCTCGAATGGGATGTTCGATTCGGTGACGCGGCTGCGGTCAGTGGTTGGGACCGGCTTTCGAGCCAGGCACCGGGACCGACCCGCACCGCGTGGGTGACCCTGCGTTCGGAGCCACGAGCTCGGAGCGACCGTCAGCATCCCTTGAAGGGCGAACTCGGGGCGAGATCCATCGGTGGCCGGACCCTGGAGCAATGGCAACTCGAGGTCACCGGTGCGGGCCGCCTCTGGTACGCGATCGACGACGACCGTCGCACCGTGATCCTGACGCTGGCGAGCGTCGGGCATCCCAAGAGCACCGAATGATCGAGGACCGCGTGGCAAACGCCACCCCACCGGACCAACTTCACGGGCCTGTCGCCGATGCTGCCATCGGCCGGTAAATCGGCTGGTGCTATCATTGATAGCAGAGGTGAAGACGTGAGCCAGCTGATCGTCCGCAACGTGGCCGAGGATATCGTTCGGGCGCTCAGGCGCCGTGCTGCGCGCCATGGGCGCTCGGCAGAAGCCGAGCATCGCGAGATCCTACGGGCAGCCCTGCGCGAGGACCAGGATCGCGCATCGTTCAAGGCCATGCTGGCTTCGATGCCCGACGTCGGGGAGGACCTTGACTACGTCGTTCCGCGCGACCTGCCGCGCGAGAGCCCGTGAGCTGGCTCGTCGACACGAACATCCTGTCCGAGCTCCGAAAGGGGGATCGTGCCAACGACGGCGTCCGCGCGTGGTTCGCCGGCGCGGACGAGGACGAGCTGTTCACGAGTGTCCTCGTCCTCGGCGAGGTCCGACGTGGAATCGAGTCGATCCGCCGGCGTGATCCGACGGCCGCGATTGCGCTTGAGCAATGGCTCGCGCGTCTCGCGACGACGTTCAGCGACCGCGTCCTGCCGATTGACGCCCGCGTCGCCGACCGATGGGGTGTCCTGAACGTGCCGGACCCGACCCCGACCGTCGACGGCCTCCTGGCAGCGACAGCGCTCGTTCACGACCTCGTACTTGTGACCCGTAACACCCGGGACGTCGAGCGCACGGGCGTCCGCCTGCTTGACCCGACCGCACCCTGAAGCACTCTCGAGGGGCCCCGCTCCTGATCGTCAGCGACCTCGACCGGATCGAGATCCGGCATGAATGGCATTTGACAACTACGCAGATCGCGTAGATACTGAGCCTATGCGCACTCTCCTCAGCGATCCGGTCGCATCCACGCTCTTGGTCGTCGATCAGACGGGCGGGGCAACAATGTCTGAGGTCGCTCGGCTCACCGGGAAGCCGCTCTCTACAGTACAGCGCGCAGTGGACGGGCTCATCCGGGGAGGCACGCTATGCAGAGAGACGCCTCGTGGCCGCCTCGTCTTTCGCGCCGACGCGCCGCGCGGCGCGCTCCGGGAAATCGTCGAATGGTCGCTCGGCCGGGAGCGGGCCTCAGCGATCGGGCGCGCCGCAGCGACGCAGCACGCGTCTAG
>ERZ1292633.216-Hain-H41-02um-R1-216-length-76711-cov-7_pt1 | contig 76711 bp, 99 predicted proteins | sample MGYA00564406_ERZ1292633 | MGnify/ENA primary metagenome ERZ1292633 (study PRJEB36523, sample SAMEA6512639) | groundwater metagenome | collected 2019-01-08 | study: AquaDiva: Metagenomics assemblies of 32 groundwater samples
GTTATTATCTAATTTAACTACAGATTCTTTATTTACTCCAAAATATTTATCTTCTATTGCAGTAATAGGCATACCTTGTGCTGTAAATAGATAGTTTTCTTTTATTTCAATATCTTTAGATATTTCATTATAAGAATAAGTGGTACTTATTCTTCTGTTATTTATCCAGTAAGTTCCTAAGTAATAATACACTAAGTTAGTGTAAGAAGGAACTGCATCTAATTTAAAAACATTTTTAGCTTTTTCATGTATACTTATTCCCAAATTAGCTACAAGAACTTTAACTGGTTTTTCTAATACCTTATATTCTTTTAATCCATATTCCGCACTTAATTTATACCAGATATTACCTCTGAATACTTGCACATAAGAAAGATTAATATCATTAGTAGGAGACTGAATTAATCCTCTAACTATACTTAAGGGATGAGATTCTGAACTAATATAAGCTCCATTTCCTTTACTATGAAGAATATGAAGAGGTCTATCCACTACATTTCCTTGGGCATTTGCTGTACAAAGTACGTTTAGAGTAGTTGGATCGCTTTCCTCTACCCAAACTAGAGTAGCGCCTCCTTGTATATGCCAGTAAATATCTAATAGCTTATCTTGAGCAATCGCCCAGATTAAGGCATTACTATCTGAAGTCTTCAAAGATTCTGGCATTTGAATCTCTGCAGCTAATTCCTTATAGTTTCTTACTGTACCGTTATGCACTCCAATTATAGCTTTAGAGTTTTCCTCTATATTAGGAAATCTTATAGGATGTATATTTTCTATCACGTCTAATCCTATTGTAGTTCTCCTACTATGCATTAGTATAGACCCTTCAAAACTAGATTTAATTTCGTGATAATTAGTAAATAATTCGTATAAAGAAGTAATATTAGGAAAATCTAACTCCTCCGTCATTAATTCTGGAACTATACCAGAAAAGTAAAGAGGAGTGGGGTGCTGACACCCCTTAATAATTTCCATATTACTTCCTATATATGCTATACCTGCCCCATCTCCTCCTCTAGAATCTTGGTATAATCCTAGAAGCTTTATTATAAATGGGTTATAGAATTCTTTATTTCCTACAAATCCAGCAATTCCACACATTAAAATACTATATTAACTTTTGTACGTACAGGTACCGCTACTTCTACTGCATTAGATGCCCTAGCTGCAGTATTCACTTGTTTTACAAGATGAATACCAATCTTTCCTCTAGCAGTACCTTTAGCCAGTATAATATGAGGCAGAGCTTGAATATAACAAGTTTTTTCTGGAGTACTAAGTTCTGGATTGCTCCCAGACTCAAAAAATACATATTTGTTAGCATGAGAATTATAGCCAACATCTACAAAGCCGAAATCAAGACCAAGGACTTTGATAGCTTTAACTGCATTAGCCATAGCTTCTTCCATCCAAGGTTGCTCTGTAAATTTAGATGTAAAAACAACGCTGTCATAGTTTCCAGCACGATTAGTATGCCTAACTCCCCTATCGTAAGCATCTTGCTTTAACTTCTTTTGAAGCATGAAGATAACACCGTTTCTACGCATCTTTGTTACTACTTCTGAAGTATTTCCGGATTTACGAGTATATTGATACGTGATGAGTTGATTTTCTAACCAAGGACTAACATGGATACGAAACTCTTGGTCAAATTCAAACATCTCTTCGAAATGGTATGCCTTTAATTCTCGTGTACTCTGAAGAAAAGTTACAAGCTCTTCATAGTTCTTAATATATTTCATACCTTCCCCCTTAGAGCCGTTATTCTTCTTAGCTACGATAGGATAAGAAAAGAAGGATTCAAAATTTTCTACTAAGAACTCATTTCTTCCAGAAGTCGAAGTAGTTACAAATTCTTTAAGCCCTTTAAATTTACTTACTTGAGGAATATTATTAGTGGCCCAAATTGCTTTACAAGTAGGCTTAGAAGCAGATTTGCGTACAGCTTCTACTGTGTTTATGCGTAATGCCCCATCACGAGTCATTGTAGAGCTTCCAAATCCAATATCAACTCTAAAAGGAAACTGACCTAAAGGAAATCTTTTTGTAGGAGCCTGTTCTGTTTTCTGAATACGAAAAGCCGCAAGCTTATCTTGATCAGCCCCCATTACTTTAGGGGCGTATAAATTGCTCATAGATTACAGTAAATAAGTTGTTGATACGCCGTTTGAGGATCTTTGTGTTTACAAAAATCTCCGTTAGGAACAAAGTTCTTTTCCGAAACAGCATCGAATAAACCTTCAAATATCTTTACTACAAATGGTTGGTTATTGTTAGGAACTTGTACTTTCATTAAAACTGGAGCATACAAGGTATGAATTCCTTCATACTTATCCAGTACATAATGCATCTCATATAATTTCCAGCTATCTACTTTAGCATCTAAAGTACCATCTTTAGAATTGGGACATAAATCCACTAACTCTACAACTATAAAATCATTATCTTCTCCAGTGTAGTAAGCTACAGGAAAAGTTTTATTACTATTTGCATAATACATATCCCATTTAGGGAGTATGTATGTGCCTAATAAAAGACTATTATTTAAAATATACGCTAATCCAGTGTTCTTTTTTGCGTCTCCTTTTACTGTCTCTTTAAGAATAGAGGATCTTAAACTCCCATAAACTAAGCAATACCTAGTTATTACAGAGCCAAAATCCAGTATTCTTAAAAAAGAGTAATCTGGTGTGATTACCAATTGATTTCTTTTTTGCTAAGTGATTTTAAAATTGAATTTATCTTACTAAATGGTTTAGAACCAATGAATGCTGGGTATTGTTTGAGAGGTCTTCTGCAGGATAGCGGAGACGGATGGGAAGAGATAATAAACTGGTGAGAAGAATTGAGCTTTTCGATTGTCTCCTTAAAGGCGAGTGCATAATTGCCCCATAGAACCCAGATTATATTATCTTTAGCTTTACATATAGCTTTAACAACTTCTTCTGTAAAAGGTTGCCATATATCCATATGACTATCTGCTACTCCTTTCTCCACTGTTAAAGCGGAATTAAGAAGTAATACTCCTTGCTCAGGAAGATGTTCTAAAATAGATTTCTTATTAGGGTCTATTTTTTGTCCCCATATTAACCATCCAGTATCTTGCCATAATTCCATGGACATATTTGATAGAGAAGGAGACATTTTCCTAATATCTTTATTATTATCTGCGCAGAGCCCATTTGCGGAACCATCATGGTAAGGATTCTGCATAAGGATTATTACTTTTAAATTTTCTAATGAACATTCCTTAAATGCTCGATAAATATTCTCTTGAGCTGGATATATTATCCATTTCTTCTTGCGTTCTGCTAGATACGGGTAAATATCTTTCTCAGCTATTTCTAATGCTGGCTCTAATATAGGAAACCAAGATTTATCTATTAATTCTTCATGTCTTTTCTTCATAAATAATTTTTCAGGATTTACATATTTCATGCATTCAGAGCATATTATAATTTGTTTATAATTCTTCTTTTCTAAGAAGATCAATGTATATTGCCAAGCAGTATCTCCACAAAGCAAGCATTTTGCCATTATACTTGTAAATCGTGATGTAGATTAATAACTAAGGCTCGAAGAATTGCGTCAGAATTCCATTTTATATCTGGGTTATTTCTATCTTTAATAACTTCTGCAATAAAATCTTTTGTATAAAAGAACTTCTTTTCCTTCTCTTTACTTTGTACTTGTCCAAGCCATTGTACAGATAAGACATCTTTTCCTGCACAGAATTTTTCGAGTTCTTCATCCGTAACATTTAAGATTTTTATCCTAGATATGGTTGGATAAGGAAGAGGAATATCATCTTCCCATTCTACTAAACATTTTATATCTTCTTTCCACTGTACTAAATATTTATTCATTTTGAAAGTGTTTCTCTGACTGGGAACCCTAGTTTTGACTAGCAAACCTCCAGTATTGCCCGAATTAAGAGTTCGGTTCGTAGTTTTAACGGTTTTACGCTACAGAGAATATTTTGTTATTGAAGAGTTAATGTGGTTTTCTAGTGGGAAGGCACATCCCAAATCCTCCTTGTTTAGGACTATCTGCAAATAGTTTGTAGATTAATATTCTAAAATCAATATTAATTTCTTGTCTCTCTTCTATAGATAACTTTTTTAGGTTCTTAGTATAATCGTATTCTCTTATCTTATCCACTAAATTTTGCAGACTTGTTTCTATTGTATGCTTTGTAGCAAGTTTTGTTTGACTTGTATATATACGACAAGCTAACAGCCATTTATTATTAAGTTCTTTAGAGTTATTAACTCTGTATCTTTTTAAGAGATATAAAGTATTTTTTCGTACATCATCCTGAGCCACTGGAACTTCTGAAGAAGCTTTTTCCTCTAAATCCTTTAGTAATCTTTTTATTTTTATTGGATGTTTTCCAAATTCTTTTTCTACAGCCTTAATTATAGTATCAAGTTGAGAAAATGTTAAATACTGAGACATTAAACATAAGGTAAAAAAGAAACTCCTCGAACTCTAGTAGTTTCAATTATTAGTCGTTTGAGAAGTTTCTTTGTTTTAACTGTTTTGAATCTTTTTCTAAAATCAGAAATATCTTTAATCTTAAATTGAAAAGGTATAAATGCGGTACATATATCATAAGCTTGTTTGTACTTTTCATTACATTTAAGTCCAGTTTCGTCACTATCCATAAATACGATTATATGTTTATATCTATTTTGAAGTGTCTCCATATCAGAACTCTTTAGTAAGATATGTTCTGTCATTGGAGCAATTGCTGGAAATCCCAGCTCATGTAACACCATCGCATCCTTGCACGAAGATGTTATGAAAAGAAGACTATGTTTCGTTCTTGTCTTTGTGATATAGTATTCCCATCCTGATATGTCTTCGATACCAGTAGAGCTATACCACTTCTTGGCATGGTCTTTGCTTAGAGGTCTGTAAATCTTTTGCTTATCTGTCTTTGGAAAGTAATAAGCAAATATAGGATTAGAATTAGTTCAGCGCATGGACAATTCCTTATTGATATATACGCTTTTTACTGAATTTACATTGTACGTATCTAAGGTGGCCTGACTGATTCCATATCTAGACCAGTATTTTAAACTCTCGCTATCCCATTGTTTTAAAACAGTTTGTATGAGCTTCTTATCCTTTATATAAGTGTATTCTGAACCTATTTCCACAGATTCCTTAATCTTAGGTAAATCTAATTGGATTTTATATAATGCTCGAGGATAACTTAAAGAGTATTTGTACATAACTAAGCCAAAACAATTTCAAGATTGATTCTTAGCTCAGTCCCTAAAATACAAAGTCCCAGAGCTATTCTTGTAGAATGAACATCCAGGACTCGCATCGTTTCTTAATGGATTTGTAACTAATCTAGAAGTAGGTGCTACTCCTAAATAGAATTCCATTAGTTGTTCTTGACTTATTTCCTTAAGAATGTCTTCTTGAGACATTCTAAGGACATTATTAGGAGTTAGCATGATATAAAGAGAGAGATGGGTTTTATCCCATCTCTTAATAAAGTTGAGAAGTTGTGCTATTCTGAACAGCAAGCTGCTCATCTACTTTCTTAGTAGTACGATTAGCTTTTTCCCAAGTAGTGAATTTAAGTTTTGGCTCTTCTCCAGGAACATGTTCTTCAACATAATCTGGGTATCTTCCAAAAGCAGTAAACTCTCCATTGTAATCCAGAATAACTTTAAGATTTACTTTCTTATTACCAACTTTAGGACTAATCATTGCAGCAGCTTTAACAGCAAAGCTGACAAAGTCTGGAGCCGCAAACGAATTAATCTCGTCAGTAGTTAAGAAAATGTGCATGTGTTTGACAATATGAGCTAAATTCTCTTGAGTTACTCGATTAAAGGCAGCTTTAATGTCTTCATCAGGCAACTGATTGATTTTAGTAATATCGGGATACCAAACTCTCTTGTTGTTAACACGACCTTCGGCATCTCGATAATTAAAATCAATATAATTGTCTCCAGTTTCTACACTGGTTACCTCACATGCTGTGTGAACCCCTACTGGGATCTTCTCTGTTCTACTTCCACTATTAACTAATACTTCTTTTGCAAATAACATAATATAAAAATTTAAAAATTATAATTCTATTCTTCCTCTTCTGAAATACTAATAGCTCTGACTGGTTCAGCGGAGCTCCTCATATTTAATTTGGCTTCTGGGGGACTTAGGATTTTTTCTAAAATTCCTTTAAGTCCCTGTATATATCTGTTTTCTAATGTAACTGCATTTCCTGCATAAGAAAAAGCTTCAGAGTCTATATACAATTTATAGAAAATATAGGTTGGATATCTTGTATTTGTATAGGCTTGAGTAAGAGTAACGCCTACAGTATTTTTCAGCTGCCCGATTATTTCTTGTATTTGTTTATCCTTGATATCCTTGGCATAAGGAATAGCTGTGTAAAGATAAGATAACTTAGTGTATGCAGCTTCATCTGTTATTGTTCCCTGGCTACTTACAACCTTACCTTCTTCTACTCCAGCTGGAATAAGCACTAAGTATGTTTCCTCCGGGTTATTATCATTGCTCGCAAAAGCTACCCTACTTCCTGGTTTAATATTTAGGATCGTACGAAGTTCTTCATTAAAATGAATGACTCCGTCTTTTAAAATTATTCGAGGAACAATGCTTTTCTTACTGAATTGAGCATGTATAATACTTATAGCACCATTCTCTGTATTTAAAGGGGCAGAAAGATAACTATAGTTTTCTATTTTCACGTGGCTTCCTACTTGTCCTCCTTGCCCTTTTCCTGCAATTGCCACTTTACTTACAGGAGTTTCTAGAATTATTCCTGTAGCTCCTTCTAAGCTTGTAATTTTTATTTTAGTTCCCTCAGGAATACTTCCATAATCCATATTTAGCTGTACAATCCACTCTTTTCCAGTTATCCAAGATCCTAAATTAGTCTTCATTGTAATACTCCCTGGTCTTCTCGATGACATACTGCAAATCATTATCGATTTTTATGCTCTCAAATAGACCATCTGGACTTTTTGCAGGGAAAGCAAAAGTCCTGTTAGTGATAAAATGATAAGAAGCCTTACCGTCTTTGTCAAATTCTACTGTTGAATATAGTAAAGTAGTAAAAGAAGCTGCTGGCTCGTAGTTCTGATCCAACATTTTACCTATAGTTTTTATCTTAATATCCTTTTCTCCAGTCATAGAATCTATTGTTTTATCCATATGAAAGGTAAAAATTACATTAAGATCATTCCTAAGATTCTTAGCAGTGTTCAATAAATTAAACATGTGCTGCCCAATCTCACTAAACTTGGTATACCCAGGCTCCGATGCTCTTTTAAAATATTCAGTAGACATAATAAATCCAGCATCGTCTATAACTATACTGGTTATTTCTGGCTTATTATCTGAAATTCCTTGAATTACTTGAGCAACGTCATTTCATTTATCTAACGCTGCTATATTCTTATTTACTACACTGTATTTTGCTCCAGAGCCTCTAAAAGGCAAAGGCTTTCCTTGAACGTTAATAATATATGTTTTATTAGAATCTAAATTACGCATGGCAGTGGATTTTCCTGTTCCGGATTCGCCGACCACTCCTATTAAATGGCTCATATGATTATATTTTTTAAAGTGAATTGTCTCTTTCGTATTTTAGTATAAAATTAAGTTGCTTATTTCTGGAATTCGATGTTCCTTTCCACAAATATTGAGGATGTATATAATACACCCCTCTATCTGTTCCTTTGAATATAATTTTTTGTTCCAATAAACCTTTTAAACTTCTGAGAACTGTTACTTCTGCTATTCCTGCATTCTTTACAACAGATTCACGAAATAATTTAGTGTTACAAAAATATCCTTCAGGTGTTATATGCTTAAACATTATAAATGTTAAAAGTTTTATTTCAGCTCCTGTCAAGTTCTTGAGAATTCCTAAAATATGTGAATACATAAGAAAGAAGTCTTTTTCACTATCTACTACTATCTCATGTATCTTTAAACTTGAATCTAATATTTCTCCTGTCTCTGTATTTATTTGTTCTGTCAAGCGTTCTTTGACGGCTTTTAAATATGGTTTCATATATCAAAAGTATATACATCCATATATCAAAATGATATATAAGCTACATCTAAAGTATATATGGGATCTTTTTAGTTGTACATACTATTTACGAGTATCAATACCCATAAACATAGCACAAATATAGCAAAAGTATAGTTAATTACCAAATAAAATACATATTATTTATCATTAATTATATATAATTTTGATGTGTTTTTGGTCCTCTCTTGTTTACTTACTAAGAGATACTTATTGATTAAATTATTCCAAAATAAGTTCGTATAAATATCACGAACCCTAAGAGTTTTAGGAAGATTATCGGATCCATTTCTGATCATCTTTTTAGGATGAAGATTTCTGAGGAGGAACATATTCTAAAACCCTTGAATTAGCAAAATCATCTACCATCATTAGTATCTGATTTTGTCCAAATCTAGACTTTATAATATGCCAATAAATCATTGGCTTATTCTCCTCAGTAGAAATTGGTAATCCTTTGGGATAACCAGCTCTAGGTGGACCATAGAACTTACCTATCCCTTCTACAACAAGTGGCTTATGAAGTATGATAACCACATCGCTGCAATAATAGACACTGCTTGCGGCAAACAGGTCATTTTTTGTTGGATAATGAAATAGAGAATTCATTACCCTATCCTGCTTCTCTATATCTCTATTTAGCTGGCTTAGCACTATAAACATTATCTTAACTCCGATTGAGCTAAATTGCTTCTTTAGCTCCACAAACATATGCATTACAGCATCTAAAGTAACCTTTTCACTCTCCCCCATCTTTCCTCTTGTTAGAAGAATATGATCTAGAGTTACTATGAGACCCCTATTACGTTCCTTGATATTATTTTCAATAACAAAGGAAAGAATAGTGTCCTTTATATCGTGAACTGTACCTATTGTGTCCACATAATATATAGGGTACTTTTTGAGTACTTCTGAGGCTTTTAAAACCTCTGCATAGTCCTTATCGGAAAGATACTGCTTATCTGCGGAGTATAATGCTTCAACAGATTTCTGAATTCTACCAGATACGTTCCTGGCTATCTGATCCACTGCAAGCATTTCAAACTCAAAAGAAAGAACGTCAAACTCCTCTTTAGGATTTATATCACAGAGGTCACGTTTAATTTCTTCTACAGTAATTGATTTACCGCTTCCGCTTAAGCCCGCTAGAGTATAGATTCTTCCTCAATTAAATCCGTCAATAGATTTATTGAGTTTACTTTTTTTAGTATACAGCGATAAAGCTTTTCCCTTACGCCTATCATCAGTGTAAAGATTAAACTCATCTACTGCTGTTGATATATGTTTATAGATCATCCTCGGGTATTTCAGAAATAATTACTTTTAATTCCTCTATTTGTTTAGCATCTAAATCATTATTTTTAGTTCTTCCTTTCCAAAAATATAGAGGATTAACGGTATAATTACCCTTTCCTTGTCTAATAAGTAATCTACATTTAGTAATATTGCTAATAGCATTATTTATAGAACGTTTTTTCACTCCTAAAGTCGCACTAATGTCTTCCTTATCTTGTTCTGTTATACGAACAAGATTAGTTTCATATCCACATTTCTCCCAACACCAAAACATTACTGCTTGTTCTGATTTAGCTCATAGAAGTATTTCACTTAAAGTATCAGTGTAAACAATTATAAAGGGTCTTTGTGGAATCTTTGTAATCTTCCGAACATCGGACATTTGATCCACAATTTCTCCAGTAACATGATTTATTCTTTCTCTTACATCTCTTATTAACATGATATATTTATTAATTTAAAGGTAATATTTGGGTACGAAGTGGTATTTTTATTACCCCTTAATGTAATATTATTACCTAATTATAAAAACAAATTTAAGAACTAAACCATGAATTTCATAATATTTTGTATATTTTTTACTATAAAAAGGTATATTTTTATACGTATAAGTATGTAAACAGTAAGTTTTCCTCTATTTCGAAGTATTACTAAAAACACTTCCTTCTTATCTAATCTTTAATACATGTTAAGACAATTCTTTTCCATACAATTCTTCTGAAGGAGCTTCTCCATCATCTTGAATCCAAGATTCAAATGTTCTGTTATTTAACCAGACTGCTGGTGATTGCATATAAGTTAACTCGTTATTAATACCTTTAGAGCTGATAGACCTTTTTTTTCTAGTAGCTATTTCATTAGCTAAAGCAACACAAAGTAGTTGATTAGATATTCCTTCTCTTCGTAAAGACATGTATAGCTCTTTAGAACGCTTTTTATTGGAACGTATAACTCTAGTTATTGGAAAAGATTCCCATTTATCATTTAATGGATAATCACTCCAAAAATACTCAAAATCTTCTTCAAATTTAGTATCCTCCATTCTAATATTACCGAGTATATCTTGCAATAGAGCTCCTCCTGTCGAGGTAATAGTTGTAGTATTGGTAATAAATTTCTGACGAATAAGCTTATTATAATGTATCTCTAAAGGTATATATAAATTATCTCACGAAGTATTATAGTAAATGGAATACAGTATAAAGTACTCATCTAAATTGATAGAATATTTTTTAAATTTCTGTAGTATTCTTGTATCTATTTCTAGAACCATAATTGTCGCTGTTTACCAGTTTTATTTACTATTTCGTCAAACTTGTCTTGAACTTCTTCTGCTACTATATAAGCATTACGATATACAGTAGGCGCCTCTTGAAGTACTATAGCTTGTTCAAGTACTCCTGGAAGTTTAGTCTTAAACAAGGTAAATCCCCATAAAGATGTTGCTCTATTCTGATTTAGAATAGCATACATCGTACAAGGTGTATCATACGTAAGAATTAGCCCTTGTTCTTCTCTCATTTTACACGGGTCACAAATAAAAGTTCTCTTATTTGGAATTAAGTTAGTGCTTATTATTTCATGTATATCAAATAGCTTATCTGATCTACACATAGTGCAGTTTCTAGATATAAATCTATCTTGCTTTAAAGTGCCATGAATTTCGGACACACATGAGGGGCAAAGGAACTTACCGAATTTTTCAACTATCTTCTTTCTAAGAGTATATTCATATTCAGATATAGGATATATCTTTGCACAAGATACACATTTATCTACATGCTTATAATCAAATTGCTTATAATTAAGACGAGTAGCACAAGCTTTACAGATATCTACAAAGCCTCCATGACAAGCATCATGTACAGGCACTGAAAGAGACATAGCATAGATATCTAGTTCAAGCATGCTCTGTTTACAAAAATAACAAGAACCGTGATGTTCGGTAAGTTCTTTGGAAACTTCAGGACCAAACTCCCCATAATCCTTATATAATTTTATACGGCTATCTACTGTCGACACAACAGTCCCTCGTCCTCCATTTTGTTGAAGACGTTCTATACTAACTAAATATTCACAATCATCACAAGTATAAAACACAACACCAAGTTCAGGCTCTACATGCTTATTTTCATGGTGAGGATCATCACAAAAGGGACAACAATCTGCTCTATTACCTGGATGTTGATATTCTTGTATGTTTATAGGCAAAACTCCATTATGGACATATTGCTTAATTTTAAATTTATCGGACATTTAGTAACTTTTTTAGTTCTGTTACATTATGTATATCTTTTCCTTTTAATCCTTTATTCTTAGCCTCTACCCATTTGCTTTCTTGTGTATCGACTACGTAAAGATTTATGAATAAGGCTTTCTTATTTGGATTATCTGAATCTATTCTAGATATTCTTCCTCTTTGTTGGATCTCAGTTAACTGAGTTGAATTAGATGCTACACAAATAGCAGCATCTATAGCTGGTAAGTTATACCCAGTATTTAAAGCCATTGCGCTACAAATTACTCTACATAAGGGGGATGCGGCAGTTTCTAAGGCTGCTTGGCGAATAACCTTTTTCATCTTAGAATGATAAGATATTGCCATGATTCCCCTTGAGAGTAAATGTTGCTGTAATTCATCTACAAAATCTGTATGTTGAGAAAATATGATTCATTTCTTATCAGGAAATGCTTCTATTATCTCTAAACTCTTTTGTATTTTATTATGAGCTTTATAGCATACCCATCTACGAGCAGACATACCAAACCAAAACTTCTTAGCTACTGCATGATATTTGTGATAGGGGTCGTCTTTAGCTATATTAGCTACTTCGAAGACTCTTTCTCCTCCACCAGATATAGCATGGACAGCTTCTAAATACATGGAAGTATAAGTTCTGTATTTAACTCGCTCTGCTGAGGTAAAAGTAACGGGTATATTAAATAAATTATAATCAGTAATAAGTTTTAACTTAACAGCTTCTTTAGTAGTTATGGAATAAACTATTGGACAAAGTATATCTAATAAGTCTTTGTATTCCTTTTCTTCAGGGGAAGTAGCTGTTAGTCCTAAAATGTAAGTATACCTATTATTATAATAAAATTTACGAAATTCTGGAGATAAAGTTCTGTGAATTTCGTCTACAATTATTAAATCGTAGAATTTTTCTTCCCATTTATAGGAAGTGTTAATGCATTCTATTTCCACAATAGAGCGCACATTAGGAGCTCATTTTTCAATTTCAGATTCCCACTCGTTGTCCCTAAGATTAATAGTGGGAACTACTATAAGACAAGATTTTATACTCATCTTCTCTATTAGTTCTTCAATTGCTAGAATTCCTACTCTAGTTTTTCCAGCTCCAGTACTTAAGATTACAGTACCAGTATACAAATTAGAAGCTCAAGTATCTAAAGCTTCTTGTTGTATTATATTTTTATTATTCATTAATCATTAATATGGTAATAAATCCAGACAAGTCTGACATAATACCTGTTTGGAACTGCACCATTCTTTGTTACAATTAGGGCATAACTCTGGCCTAGAAAATCTTGTGGATTTAGAAGAGTATGAAGTTCTAATTCCATAATCTGATCCTGTAGAGCAATTTATGCATCTTCCTCTTTCATCGCAACCTACAGCTGGGTCCCAAGGATTAAAGCAGGATGTACATACGTGATTTCGCATATGAACTAAACAGGCTCCACAGAAATTTTGTTCATCTGTATGAGGTAAAGGTATAAACTTAAGGTTACATCCCATACAACTAGTATGCCTAAGAGTAAGAAGTTTCCCTCCTTCTTTTATACGTTTAAAAAAAGCTTTAGAATCGTTCTTAATCTTTTGATCATAAGTTCTGTTTCTAGGCAGAGCTGGGCCCCGATGTCCATGTTTACTAATACAATCAAAACACCAAAATTCTTGATATTCTACCCACATTCCAGAAGTTACCTTCTTTTTGCAGTTATCGCACTCTATAGAACCACAAGTAGAACATATATCATACTGATTTCTGACAAATCCAGCTTTACATATTACACATTGATGAACACTTGGCATTCCACAATCGGGTTTAGAACATGCACTAATTTCTCCTGCATATCCTAACTTTCTAGCTCCGCATTCTGAATGCTTACAAAGACTTAAATCTATTTCTAGAATTCTATTTTCTAAATCCTCTAAGAATGCTTTTTTGTAGGGAGCGTCATGCCGAAGCCCACCCCTCCCTTAGTGCTGCCTTTAAACAGATCGGAAATGGATTCTCTAAATTCTTTATTCTTAGCTTGACGAGCATCATCTGCTAAGTCCTCTCCTTTTGTATTATCCCAGTCTTCGATTTTCTTCTTTAAAGCATGAGCTCGTTGACTCAGAGCTAACTGGGATTTATTGTCCATCCCATCTATAATTTTAGTTGCTTGCTTTATTTTACCTTGTAATTCTGCCTTATCTGTAAATCTATATCTGTTAAGGAGGAAAGGAATTGCTTTTTCTTTAGTTACTTCAGCAGTATATTTCGCCTTTTCTTCTTCTCCTCTCTCATTAATTTTTTTATTAATATCGTCTATTCTTACATTGGAACCAGCCATACCATAGTTTGCTGCAGACTCTAATTCTTTTTTACTAGAAGCTAAAATCATAATGCCATCTGCGAGAACTAAACAGTAATGCGCAAGTAAAGCACATACTGTAGCCTGCATTACGTAAGACATATGAATGAATCCTCCTGTAAAATTACCATGAAGAATCCTAGCGAATAGATGAGTTTCTTTTAAACCCCCTGATATAAGAAGGGCATTAAGATAAGGAAAGAATAAAGCGGATAATCCCACTACAACCACAACTAAAAAAAGTTTCCCAAAATTCTTTATATCTTTTGTTCCTCCTATAAGTAAACCTCTAATGGTAGAAGGTAACCATATTCCAAAAAATATACCTGCAAAGGCTATAGTAAAGTGAGTCAGCATTCTTGCTACAGGACTAACAGGGATTTCTCCTTTTGGAGATATACTTGCAGCCATGATAGCTTCCGCAACATTTATGAGAATAACTGATAGTATAACCGTGGTAAACTTTTCTCTAAGAAGTATTTTAGAAAATACTTCTCCTAGAGTCATTTCTGGATTTTTCTTTTTTAACCACCATATCCATGCAATTATAGCTAAGACTAATCCTAGACCTAATATCATGGATATCAGATAATTCATCTCAACAGTCATATGACTTGTTTCATGTTAATGTGCCCAATAGTTCGCTATAACAGAACTTGCTGTCATAGGAATCAATTCAGATTTCAAAATTGTAACACCTGCTAATTGCATACATTCAGTAAGTTTCTTGCTAACATCCTCAGCTATAAGCTTAGGACATTCTACAACAATCTCATCGTGAATCATATTGACAATTTGTGCATCTATTTCATTATCTTTTATTCATTTATAGAAGTATACTGCTGCAAGTTTGGTCATAGAAGCGCTTGAACCCTGAATTGGGTAATTCTGAGAATCTCTCTCCATCATACCCTTGAGTATAAAGTAACGAGACCATACTTTCTTAGGAATAAAAGAACTCCATCCAGCAGCTTTGAATTTATTTATAAAATTCTCTAACTTTATAAACTCTTCAAACTCATATATATAAGTACGCCTATTAGTATAAGAATCATGCAATACATAGCCATTCTTTCTCACAAAATTATGAAGCTTAGCAAAATAAGGAGGTAATCCAGGATAGGCAGCTTTATACATTCTATCAATATTTTCCGCTTCCTTAAGAGGAATTTGGAAGGTATCGGCAATTTTATTGGGTCCTCCTCCATAGTCCATTGTAAAGCCAGTAATTTTTCCTATTTGCCTAAGATGAGGATTTTCTCCTTTGTCTAAAATTATACCATTTTTATCTTTCGTAATAGGTCTTACTGGTACATTGTACATTCTCCTTGCAGTTAAAGAGTGCATATCTCCATCACCATTTAAAAAGAAATCAATCATTACTTGTTCATTAGCAAATAATGCCAATACTCTTTTTTCTTGACTTGAATAGTCAGCTATTACAAAAGTTTTTTTCTTGCTAGGAATAAAACATTTTCTAAACCCTTCTCTTTTCTCCTCATTAGGAATATTCTGCATATTAGGATTATTACTACTTATACGTCCAGTATTAAGTATTTGGTAATAATCACTGTGTATTCTTCCTGTAACAGGATGTATATGTTTTAAGAATTTAAGCCCATAAGATGTTCCTAGCTTTTTAAGTTGCTTGTATTCTAAATAATCTTTTATTATAGGCCATTTATTCTCAAATTTCTTTATATGTAAAGCTCCAACAGTCTCTTTAAAGACTTTAACACCATCAGCAGATTTAGCTTTATCTATAATAGCCGTAGGAACTCCCATATCTTTAAGCACTTGTCCAGTTTGCTTATTGGAATTCCAGTTTATATCATGTATAGCTTTTAATTTAGCTTCATACTCCATATGTAAAACTTCATACTTCTCAGTATTGTCAACCCATTTCTCTTCATTAAATCCTATTCCTCCAAGTTCTATAAAAGCAAGTACAGGAAGGTACATATTCTCAAGTTCCACACAAGTATGAAGACTATCTTTAGTAAGAAGCTTTCTTTGCCTCTTACGTATAAGTAATGGCATTCAGACATCTGCTGCTCCATAAATAATCTGCTGTCTAGTAAATGGAGTTTTATCATGTATATATAAGAATTCTAATCTAGTAGCTTTAGAGAAACTCTGTTCTGGAAATAAGCTTAATTGTTCAGCTAAGATCTTACTTCTATTATTAACTATTATTGGACTAAATTCAGCACCTAAATACCTGGTAGCCATGCCAGCTAAAGAGTAAAATCCTTTAACATCTGTCCCAAACTTGTTACAATTAAGAACTTGTTCAGCTAATCTAGTATCATATACCCGTGTGAGTTCGATATCAAAATGATGTTTGATCATTTTTCAATCAAACTTTAGATTGACACCAGTAATAATCTTAGAAGGATCCTCTAGAATAACTTTGAGACTATCTAAGCTAACAAATCTAGTGTCAATAACAAACTGTCTTTTTATATCTCCTATTTGTACCATTACTACATCAGACAAATAAGGATCTAAACCAGACATTTCATAACTTTTGAACTCTATTTTTTTTCGAGTTTCACAGTCAAAAGCAATTACTTTCTTCTTCCTAAGATATTTTCATGCTTCATCCATAGAAGCTGATTTAATTCCCTGCACTTTGTATGGGGCAATTAAGCGAATGTTGTCTACGTTTAGCATGGTATAATTTTACATTTGCATACTCTTGAAATATTTGTCTGATTTCTAACTTAATAACATCATTAATAGCATTTCTACTTTCTTGGCAGAAATTTCTCTTTATATCGTCTAATGCCTTTATTAATTCTATTAAATGTCCTATATGAAGTAAGGCATCTTGTTTAGTAGCATAAGGGATTTTATTAAAAGCTGTTATTAATAGTTCTTTATTCTTTTGTCTAACTTCTGCATTAGAGGTCCACCTGTTTACTAAAAATTGAAGGTCATTTTCCATGTGCACAATTTAGGGTGGAAGTTAAAAGACCTCCACCCCATTAACTTGTAAGAATTTATCCCTGATATCTCTTTCAGGGACATCTGTATTATCCTCTATAAATCTAGAACTTGTAAGCCCTAAATGGTATAGAAACCTGATATTATTAGACTTGATATCTCCTACTTTTAAGTACGCTTTTCCTAGAGGTGTAATTTCTAAAAATTGTACTTTTCAACGTTCATAGTTATAAACTGGAGTCTTTGCCTCCGTACTAGTAGGAGAAGATGTGGGTATAAAAGGATACCCATTTTTGATATGCTCTAGTAAGATTGCATTTCCTAAGCAATCCTTATTGTCCTGCCAATATAAATAAATAGGCAAGACATCGTTCTCTTGTAGATGCATTTAATTATGCTAAGCACGTAGAGAACTACTTTTTACGTGAATATATATGTAAATGAGGACCTGAGGCATGTTTATTATAGAAATAATTAAGATGATTTTTCTTTTCTCGAATATTTTCAAGATAGTATTTCATCTTAAATCTATCTAATCATGCAACGCCAACATCTGTATCTAGCCATTCCGCAAGTAACTTGCCTTCTTCATTCCAACGAATATCAATAGCTTTACCTTTAGAATGCATGGAATGTGTACAGTGTGGCCTATAAGCAGAAGTAATTAAACAATTAGGAGGGCCATTATAAGCTTTTAATGCTTCTTGTAGATTATCTGTGACAGTCATTACTGTGTATGCTGCTATATTAAATAATCCTAACTGTTGTTGTTTTTTAGTAAGACGAGCTTTATGCCCTCTTACCTTAGATTTCACTTCTTGCCTTTCTAGAAGTCCTTCGTAACATTCTGTTTCTCTTTTATAGTAACTTAGTTCAGCTTTTAATTTTTCTATAGTCTGAATCTGTTCAATTACAAGTTTCTTATTTGTGTCTTTAATAGAAGTTTTAGCTCCTATAAAAAGAAATGGAATAAAAGCAGTAACAAATAAAGGAGAAAGTAAATGTTTTATTCTGTGTATCATGTATAAGTAGTTTAATATTTTATGCTCCTACTTACTTAAAACATCCTTGAGTATTTGCCATATAAAGAATCAAGAGCACTAAAACAGCTATAAAAGTAAATGTAGTTATTGCTCGGAATAGTTTAATATACTCAGAAGTAGGAGGTGGAGTACTAACTTCAGGAGTATGCCCCAAAGTTACTGAACCAGAGTAATATATTTTCTCTCCACAATGAGGACAAGTAAAAAATCTTATTTTACTCGCTTCTTTAGAAGATGAATCTTTCAAATATCACTGGTTAAAGAACACTTTCGGTATTATACAACATTCTGAGAGCTTTACCTGCAAAAGTAAATTCAGTAATCTGTGCTCCAAATTTTTGTAAATCGCTTCGAGGAACAAATTTTTCAACATATACTTCTGGATTCGTAGCTAAATTGCCTACAAAATGTAATCTTCCAGAGATTGCACTGTACTGAAATGTTGCGTTTTTAAAGTATAGTAACTTGCCATAATTGGATTGAGTAAATTTCAATCCATCTTCACTATAGCTAACATTGAGAGCTTTATGTGTCTTAGAATCTCTAAGAACATAAATATCTCTGTCTTCTATAAATTTAGAAATTCATGGCTCTACTACTGGCCTTTGTCTAGTATAAGTCATAATATAATGCTTGTGCTACGTATAAGCAAGAAGAGGAATTCTGGAACTCCATACTTGAGGCTCTAGAGTAGCAAATGAAACAATATTTTTAGGTATATCGGATAGGATACTATCCTTATAAGTGTTTATTACTTTCTTCTGACTAGAGATAAAGTGTTGTAAGATAGTGCTATCTACAATATCATACAAACTACATTGGTAGTTATATGGTATAATACGTCTTTTAGCATAGTTATGTATACTATCTAGTATAAGAATCAAACATTTTATTATCCACCAAGATTTAGTAGCATAAAATTTTCTGTATTCAAATGTACCAGTACCAGGATGCTGGTATACACTAAAATGTTTGTCCAAGTCATTTCGAGTTTTTAAAGCAAGTCCTTTGACAGGCTTACAGTAACGATTTATTATCCTAGAAGGAGGGATTAAACAGTTTAGCTCTGGCTCACAAGTTTTAAATAGATTGTATATAGACTCTTTAGTAGCTAAAGAGTCTCCCATTATATCTACATGAATGTGTAGCCCACAAGTAGAGTTTACGAAAGCAATGGGAAAATTAGAGTTATCGGAATATGGCTTGGATAAAAGTTTACAAATCTTTGCTATTTCTTTTAATTCAGAAGTATTATGAATTATTGGAGAACTTATTTCATGTGGGTAAAACCTTGGCAAAGATTTTCTAATTTTATTAAATTGTTTTGATATTTCTATATGATCTTCTTGTAACATATTAACAGAACCATCTGACTTTATAAGCCATGTAGAATAATCACTATCTCCTCTACTTCCACTTCTTATATTTATTCCCTGCTCCATTAACTGAATTACTAATTCTCCTCTAGATAATGGAGATAAGAATTCTAATTCTATTCCTATCTTATGTCGCAAGTCTGGATAAGATAGAGAATCTATATAAGTCTTTGCTATTTTCTCACTATCAAACAAATCATATATAGTCTTGCCTGTTCTTAAGGAAGCTAAATTAATCGGCATAAGCCAGTTCAATCCTTTCTACTCTCCTTCTTTGCTGCTCAATTGGGCGCAAATCTAACTGCTCTGGAGGCAACATACTTTCAAGATTCATATAGCCTTGAATTTCAGGAAGACTACAAAAATAATCAAAAATATGCGGATAAGTAGAAACATTCTGCTTAATAAAATTGCAGAACGAAATGAACGAAACCTGTGATTCATCGGACAACGTATGTGTCCACGCAGGTACAGCAAAGCCAAATTCTATGAAAGACATAAAAATAGTAATGTTCATAGTAGAACTAAACCAACGAAACTCGCTAGCTGGTCTCTGATCTCTGTGAATTGATATATTTAGATATCTTTTATATTCTTTTCTAGGACTTTTTAAAGCCTCTAAGATACTAGCTTTACTATTTTTAAAGGCTTTCTCATACTCTTCATCAGACATATTACCTAACGTATTACCTAACATACTATACATGTCCGCATTGAGTTGCGAACTATATTTTCTTTGACTTATGGTTAGCATTTCATCTTGGTGCTTAAACAAAAACCAAAGAAAGTGAGTATAATTATTATTTATTTGCTCAGTAGTAGATCCAAATAGACTATCATCTATATAAATATGAAGTCCAGCTCCTGGCAATTCATCTGTAAATCCTAATTCCTTGTAGAGATTAAGAATTCTTTCATACTCAGGTTTTAAAATATGATGTGCTTTTAAAGTTGCTGGTTTTAATACACATTCTATACCTCCACCATCTTCATGGGGAACATCATATATTAAAGGGCTACTTGTGTGGAGTAAATATTTTGTGCAGGTATAAATTTGTGCTATAGAAGGTAGTCTTTCTATAGTATCTGCCCAATTTCTAGAATACTCATTATAGTTTGTATTAGCTACTTTATTTTCTAAAATCGCTTTTTTTACGTCCTTTAATTTATGTATGACTTCTCTAATGGATTTGCATCCATTAGAAAATGTACCTTCAAATTCTGGACCTACAAAACCTGTTATATTTTTTTGGTCCTCCGCTGGAGCCATTAGGAATGTAGTTTCACAATTTGATCTTGGCTTAAATTCTATAACTCCCAGATCTTTTATAGTTCTAGGCTTTGTATTAGTTTGCAAACACAACTTGCTGAAGTCTACCACCTTGTTGTTTGTTGTTTTCTTTTTTTGGAAGAAGATAGTTAAGAAATTCTTCAAACAATCCTCCATCATTAACCTGTAAAGGATTCCAAATAGTACCTGCACATTGGGGACCAACGGCAGCAAATATTTCTCCTTTATCTATATCTTTAGCGGAGATCGTAAAATTCTCTGGCAGATTATATACTAAAGCATCTAGACTTAAATCTAGACATAAAGAATTTATACCAGTGTAACTTTTGACAGCTAACTGATAACGCTTATTTTCTGGAGCAGAGTACCTATTAGATATCCTACCCTTATTAAAGTTAACTAAATATAAAAATCCAGTTTCTATTGCAAGAATTGGAATTCCTTTATATTGTTCAAGCATATCTACACAAAACGTGTGAAGTACGCTATCTACAGGTTTAGTAGTTTGATGAGGAATATTTCCAATTGCATTAGCAGACATTAAAGGAAATCCTCCATCTCCATAAATTACTAATAAATCTACTTCTCTAAATTCATCAGGACTTATTATTCTCACTACTCCCTTGCGAGAGAGGTAAGAAGCCAAGGATAACAAGTCCCTCCCCTGGCTCAACGCCAGGCCTATTGTTGGTTTCATCCGCAATTTCTTTTTCTTTGTTTTCGAAATTCCTGTTTTTAATATAAGCTAAATAATTATCTTTTTTTGGATATTTAATAAAGTGAGGTTTTTTGTCTGTCACTTTATGTGGTCTCCTTTTAAATTTTAATTTGTCCTTAAGTTTATATTTTTCTTTAACAGCAGTATTTACTTTTATTATAATATCTTCAGATACTTGAAATTCTGCAATCTCTCCATCTAATGGAGCGTTAGGAAATTCTTCCAATGCTTTAAATGCTTGATCTTTGCTCAGCATTTAGAATTCTATTACTTCTCCCTTTACTAAGTAGTTATTTTTTCTACTACGTAGTTTAGGATTCTTTTTTAAAATATCTTGGTTAGAGAACAAAGTATTGTTCTCTTTATTATAAAGATTCACTAGAGAAGTGAGAGTTTGGTTAGCTTTTACTACAACTTCGTGTGAATCAGCTCCATAACTAAGATTAGTTATAGAAGTTTTCTCTTCGTTTACTTGTCGACTAGCGGAGCGTTGTACAGGTGTAGGCTTTTTAGTAAATTTCCTCTTCCCTAAGATTATGTGTATAAGCTCTTTGTTATTATTAATAAATAATTCTAAGTTAAATACTTCTGAAGCATTATCAATAGAGCTTCTATTTTTGTATTTAGTGCCCTCTAAAGTTAATTCTGCTGACCAGTCGTCTAACAATGTGTAAACAGCTATCCATTGGAACCCAGATTCTCGTAGATATATTTTATATTTAGTATCATCTAGGAATTCAAATGTGAAGATATTTCCATTTGACTTATCTTTTCCATTATCTAAATAATATGGAAATCCTTGAAGTTTATCTATTCTAATAGACTTCTGAAAACTAATGGAGTAATCACCATTAGTGATTACTCCTGAAGTAGTAGTGTCCTGATATTCTTTATAAGAAGAACCTACTCCTAGACTATCTAAGCTGTTATCTTCTATTTCCTGACTAGAATCTTCAGGAATACATCCTAAGATTCCGCATAGAGTTATTAGTACAATTATTATTCTTGATTTCATTTACAAAATTTTAAGAATAGTGGGAGATACCCAGAACATTCCAGAACCTCCAGCTATATTCACACATACAAAACTTAAGCCCTCCCCAGTATAGGTTTTAGCATAATTAGCCATATAAACTATAGCTATTTCTTCTCTATACTGAGGACTGCCTGCTTCTCCTGTTTTTAAAATTATTCTATCTATTTCTCCTTTTATTACTCCTGGGTTTATTCCTGTTCCTATAAAAGAATCATATTGCTGACTATAGATAGCCTTAGCTATAGTCTTGTAACTTTTTTTATTCCCCTTAATTTTTATATTAGATACCCAAGTGATCTCTCCAGTTTCAGGAAAGTTTTTACCTGTTGTAGCTGTATATATAACACCGTTTATATTTTTACGCTCTAAAGAAGGATACTCATATGTCTTTTTAGGGGGAGTTAATTTGAAAGGAGGACAATCAGCTGGATAATAAAAGTGAGTTATACTTGGTATTCGAGAATCTACACGAGATCTCATATAAAAGGCATGTATCTCTGGATCATATTCTGCTATTGTTGTATGTCCGTATATTCCTACTTTATCTCCTATTCGTAATATATCCGTATAGGTATTTTTGTCTTTCTTCATATCCATCCAATCTTTCTCGTGTGGTATAAGCATATATAAAAATAAAAAAGGCAAGACTGAAGTCTAGGTGACTTTAGGTCACGAGTAAACGGAATCTACTCTTCCTGCCTTGCCTCACCTCAGAGGTATACCAATTCCCATCACTTCCCGCTTTGTAAGGAAGGGGAGACTCGAACTCCCAAGCTCTTTCAAGCACCCAAGGATGTTTTTTACTCGTATTGTAAATATACGAATAAGTTTTAGGTATTTCATGTTATTAAAAATTTTAATAGGAATGTTAAAAGATATCCTAAAAGACAACATATATAAAGTTCAATAAAATTCTCCAAAATAACAAGAAAAGTTATTCTTGTATAACGATGTCTATATTTTTTAATTGCGAAAGGCAGAAGTATTAAAGAGGCAATAAAAGATACTATAAACATTTGCATACTTGATAATTTGCTGAAAAAAAGTACCCAATTAGTATGCTGGATATTGAGTCCAGCCTGCTTTCGAGCTTTGAGAAGCCCTATGAAGTCCCCCAGTACGGAGAGACAATCCATAGTTAGACTCAGCAGTTACTAATTGGGCTATTTTGGAGAAACGGTCTTATCGATTTCGTTTCTTCCCCCCTCCCTGATGCTGTGGATTTCGTTTATTCTTTTCTAGTTGCACATTATCAAATGATACAACCTCTATTGCTTTTTTTTCTTCCGGAGCTTTCTCTTCGGAAACTGTTGCTATAAATCCCTCTGGGTTATTAAGTTTTTGTTTAATTTTGGCGATTTGTTCACCAATTTTATCCAGCACTATTGGCTGGTTAAATCCGTATATTTCAGCCAGGGTAATTCCTCCATCAGGCTTGCTTTTCAAGAAAGTAGAGAATCCTCTGACGTCAAATGTCAGTTTAGAATCTTCTTTTTGCATAAGCCTATTACCAATAACATCAGCATCTTTTATACTTATAGGAAGAATTTCCATGTGCAAGCATCTGCCACTCCTAAATAAAGCAGGAGGGAATTCAGCTTTGTTACCATTAAAGGTGAACATAAAAGCTAGATTATATTGATGGGCGGTGGGCCCATCCATCAGCGCCAGCATATCTGCTGAAGATTCTTTGAGAGCTTCTTCAGCTTGGTCAATAACCAATACGTTTACGAAGTTCTCTTTATCCAACACTCCAAAAGGAGCATTGAAAATAGTCCAATCGAAATCCGATTGGAGCATCTCTCCAATCACAGTATGTGTAGTGTAAATTAGCCGAATATTGGCATCTTTTCCAATCTCTCCGAGCAGGTGCTCCATAAGACGAGTCTTTCCAGTTCCTGTAACACCCCCGATACCTAAAGAGCTTTTGTTTTTTAGTACAGTTTGTGCAAGGAAGAGAACTTCCTCTACTGGCCATTTCTGAAGAATATTCTTATATGAGATCTCTATATTAGGATAGTTGACTTTGACTGTTCCTTCATCAAGAAGCCAGTTATCTTTAATGGTTGCTGGCTGTAGGAAATGCAACCCTTGGCGTTTGAGAAGACGATAGAGAGTTTGGCGCACTGGTTGAGGCACACTAAACTCCACTTTTGAAGAAGCTAAGGCTTCTCTCAAATTGTGTACTTTAATACCCCCAGCATTCAGACTCGGATCAGGATGCAAGATAACAGCCTGATGGCATATAGCCACTTTCTTATTTTTGTCGATGTAACGGCTGGAATCATTCAAAGGAATAAATCCTGGCTTTATACTGCTTGCCAAAGAGTATCTCCACCAAAGTCCAACAAAGCCGATATAATCCTTGCCATCGAGAACATTCTTGATTGTCAGAAATACGGCACCAGTTCCAGCACTTTCCTCATCTTTACTGTAGAAAATCTCCACAGTATGAAACTTTCCCTGAAGGAGTTCTACAACTTTAAGTAAAGAAGATTGGCAGCTAGTAACCCATTTGCCACATTTTCTATCCTTCCCTCCTAATTGTAGGAGATAAAAGGCTTCCAAGTTGGCAGGCGTATCAAGGTTTTCTCCCTGATACTTTTCATCGATTGGAAGATGTAGACTTGCAGCAATTCCTTGGAGATTAACTCCCGGGGCAGAAAGATTTGCTCCTTTGGACATGACCTGATAAATCAGGAATCCAGCCCCTAAAAGAAGCAGTACAGCTGCTACGATAATTATTAAGTTCATTTTTACAGGTTTAAAGACTGCATATCTTTTAATTCAATTTTTGCAGCCTTTATTTTGTGCATCCAATTTAATAATTTAGTTTCATATAGAGGATCTTCAGCGTACCCAATCCAGTATAGAAATCTAATGTATTCTTTATTAGTTGTTATCTTTCTACGAACTATCTTCTGTTCGTAATAAGTTAAATATTTATCTTGATACGCTTTGTAGTCTTTAAAGCAATCAATCTTCGTAGTATACCTGGCATGCCCTCGGCATATTCCTTTAGAATATCCTCGAGAATTATGTTTCATACCTATTAAGTTATTACAATTAGTATATACTAGACTATTTAATCCTGCAGTTTCATGCAGAATCTGAGCCACAAACACTTCTGGAAATCTAATTCCATATTTATTTAAATTACCTATAGTAGTTTCGTATACATTTATGGATGTTTTAACCTCTTTATGAAAGTTAAGTCTTTCTTCTACTTGATAAGTAGAGATTAACATCCATGCTACACATCCGATAATAAATAGCTTAAACATCTACAAAGCATTATGATCACCGTCTACAGAGAATACGTAACCAGTAGTGTTGCACCATTGTCCATTTTTAAAGAACTTAACTTGGGCATAAATACTGAGCCCAAACTGCTGTATAAAATGATTACTCCATTCTTCCGCAGTGCTTATTTCCTTCCCGTCTAAGAGGAGTTTTGTAGTCAGATCTTCAACTTTTTCTGAAGATAATACTACACATACTGGAGTATCTTCATTTAACTCCTCTAATTTGCTTGTAACATTAGCAAATTTCTTCTCCTCTTTAACAGCAATATTTATAAGAAACAATTGGCTAGACGTAGAAGCCCCACCAAGTTCAAATTCTATAAGATCTCCCACATGAAATTCTTTACCGATAGGTAAGAATTTTCTATTTACTGGGATCCTAATAGGTTTATAACCCTTAAGATGACAAAAAATATAAATTTTCTTGTCTTCTACTCCCATCACTACTCCTTCGTGTTTGTTATTGCTCTGTTCCTGTTGTCCCATAACTGGTGTCTACGCCATTTTGAAGAATTGTAAGCAGCCCCTCAGGGTTAAATTTTAGAAGTTCTGCAGCTAACTTCTTCAAAATGGTGAGTTTCAAGAATTGTTCTCCTATCTGAGAAGGGTTGTATCTTTTATTTTGAATAGCTTCTAAAGTCAAGTCTTCTTCCATAGTTGTTATTGTTTTTCTACACATGGACTCAATCTCTCCCATGTCTGGGATAAGAAGAAGATCATGCCAAAGATTCTCCAAACCTGTAAGCACTCGTTTTATCTTCTCTGTTATGTCTTCAGGAGTTACTTTTTCGACAGAAACTTTTTGAATCTCCTTACTTTTGCTCATTTTTTAAAGCTTTTAAGACTTTTCCGGGTAACTCTAGGTACTTATCCAAGAAAGATTTCTTGAATATTTCTTTTTCTTGAAATTCTACAGTATACTTTTGTGTACCGTAGTATAATTTTTTTATACATTGTAATTCCCAATAGAAATACCAAACTCTAAAGGGAAGTAATATGTGATATTTTGAATTAGATAAAACATATTTATCGTTCCATTTAAAGAAGTAATGATACCATATATCTACAAAACATAGTAGTCGTATTCCTACATAACATAAAGGAAGATAAGCTCCTTCTGTATAATTAAGAATTAGATAAGCTATGAATATCATAGTAATATGCGTCACTATAATATAGCTAAAGAACAAATATTTTATCATAGTAATAAATTTAGGGAGCTGGGATTATAACCAGCTCCCCTTTCTCCCGTACAACAGGAGTCGAGAGGTGCTCCTTGCTTTAGGCAAGTACTCTTTTGCTAGCCTACAGGGGCAGCTAAGAGTTCCCCCTCTCAATTCTTAACAAAAAATATGACATAGAGGATTATTAATAATAATAGCCCCCCGAATAATGTCTTTGTTGAAGGTATTTTTATTCTGTTCATTTCTTTTGTATTTTGTCCCCTAACTGGGATCGAACCAGCTCTCCAATATGGGACACACGAAACTCTATAAGTTGTTAAGACAACTCTCCTCTTGTAGGACAGCTTCAAAACTGACTTAAAGATACCCAGAGTCTCCCCATATGGTATGCTCCATTATACATCACAGGGGTGCTCTTAATTGTGGACGCGGGTAGATTTGAACTACTCTATCTGTACAGACAGACCACCTCCGGTGACGGATTTGCTGTCCGCTCCGTGTAACGCCGCGCCCCAGAAGGAGAGCTTAGCAAAAGCTAATTTAATCCTCCACTGTCTGGTGGACAGATTTAGACCTCTCCTTAATTTTAAGAATTATAGCTATTACAGCATAAGGAATACACATAATAGCCACAAAGTTATTTTTTAACAGAAAGTTTATAATCGCAATAACCGCAAAGATTCCAGCTACGCTGAGAGCATAACTTTTCCCCATTTGGGTCTTTATTATCGTACTTTAAATCTGGTCTAAGCTCATTGGCTTTAGCAATCAGATACAAAGTAATATTAAAGATATATTCATACTCTGATACTTGTTTAGAACCTAAAACGTCTATAAAAGCATATTTCAGAGTGTTAGTATGATCTTTCGAAAGAGAAGCAGGTTGCACTTCTCTCTCAAGTTCTCTTAAAGTCTTAAGGAACTTGTGGAGTTTAGTCAACTCCTTCCAATATGTGATAAGCCTCTTCACGCTGAAAGAAATTAGCCTTTGCTTTAACTCTGTAGCTTTATTCTGTATAGACAGAAACTGGATTAACAGTCCAGAGCTTATGAGTTTAATAACAAAGGCTATGATTTAAAAAGACTGGAGAGCTCCCCGTTGATACGGATACTCACCTAAACGGGTCGATTGATGATCCCATCGAGGAAGAGTGTTGCCCTCCCAGTCTATAGTTCTTTAACAAGTTTTCGGATTTTAGTTACTATTGGTTTAACCAATAATACATAATTAGGGTTAAATGTACGGCATTCTAAAAGAACTTCTATATTCACAAAAGGTTTTCTTGGCATTTTAGTTCTTTTAGAAAGTTGCTGCCTCTTAACAATAACAGCACTAACAAGGATTTTAGGAATCATTACTTTTAGTCTTTGTATGATAATATGCTGTAATTTTTTTATATTATCACTAGACCATTCTTTGACCTCTTCTTGGAGAGGAATCTCCATATCTATTAAGATTCCTACTGCCCTACTCCAAGTAGAATCTTTTAATCCTTCGTATATGTATTTAATACTATATGTTACTCCACTATTAATGCTTCTTGGACCTTGAAGCTCTATAGGGAATAATTGTCCCCAGTCTTCTTCTTCAAAATCTGCAGCTGAAGCTCCATTTTCTTCTAAAAGTTCTTCTACTACTTCAATTCGGGATAGCAGCATAGCTTCTATAGGATCCGGAGCTAAAGTTATTACATCACCTGCTTTCATATTGTTCTTAATTAAAAGGTTAAAAAGGTACCGCAAGAATACATCAGATTCTATGTCCACTCGACATTTGTCGAGCAAGCGGTACTCTCTCCAAAATCCGTGTAGACGGACCACATTTCCCCCTCCCGAGAATGGACCTCGTTCAGGGGTTTTGGCTTTTTAAGCCTTTAGTAACTTCAATTTCCGTTTTTGTTCCCTTTGCTGCTTCCCAGTAAGGGGCTTTATAGCTACTTTGGGGGAAGCAGCCTCAGGGGCAACAGGTAAGGAATCAAAAGAAACCACAGTAGTTGGAAGTACTTGCTCCGGAGCAGCATTCTGAATCGTTACAGAAGGTGCAGGAGAAGAATTTTTCTTCTTCCATTCCTTCCTAAGTGCTGATATAAAGCTCTCAGTCATTTCGGGTTCGTCCCAAGCAGTGTCATAGAAGCCTTGAAAACTTTGTTGGAAACAGTTCCAGGCAGCTGTAAGGAGGCGATCTTTTTGTTCAAAGGAAGCTTCCTTCCAGAAAACAAAGCGCCCCATGTTGTACGGTGGAGCATAGTCCATGCTGCTCCACATCCTTCCAAAGAACTCTTTCAAAGAGGTTTGGAATCTTGGGTTACAAACCCACAAGGTCATTGTCTCCTTTGTAGGAGAATCTCCAAGACACTCAATGCTGCAGTCTTCTTCACTGCCGGGCGATTGGATGAGCCGAAATCGCACGTTTGTGTATGGAACGTTGAACCGACTTTCCCGATTTGCTTGCTCACGTGGTTGTGCGTTGAACAATCGAGTGATAATCAAAGTTCCACTCTTGCCCACGATAAGTTCGGCATTGTAGATGAAGGATTCGCCTTCCGGAATTTTCTGGAAACGTGCTAAGCAACTGTCTTCTCCCGGACGAGAGTTTGTGGAAAGAACTGCTACTCTTGGGCGATCGCCTCTTCCTTGTGGAATGAAAGCGATAACTCCGCCTTCTTCAGTTCTTTTTACTCCTACACCAGAAGCGAAGTGATACTCCAGGGGCACCCTCTTTGTGTGGTGCATTAAAGGAGTAGGAGTATTTGGTTGAATCACGGGTGAAACTGCAACAATATTATCAAATGTAACCATCTTCTAGTTTATTTAAAAGACGAGTTCTCTTACTCTTCTTAGACTCCTACATTACAAAAGCAGTGTAAGTCTTTAAAATTGGCTCTATACTGGATCTCTCCAGCAATTCCATAAGCCAATTCTACCTAAGTCGAGTCTTTTCGCTCTCTGGGAAGTCCTAACACTTCCTATTAGGAGAGAGCTCCAAGTTCAGAGAACCCGTCCTTTGCGCAAAATGAAATTACTACGTGAGCGTAAGCTCAAGCGGCAACCTCAGTTTGAGCGTGATTCAATGCGACAGCAAGCCCGGCAGCAACCCAATGAAAGAATCCTTGTTCAGCGGTGGGTTCAACGGTTTTAACAGGAGCTTCCAACGCCTCAATGCGCAAGCGCAGCACTTCTGCCGCTGCATCTTCCTTCACAAGAAGCATGTTGATGCGAGCCGATTTCAAGATGGCCAGCTTCTCAGCGTCCTCAGGAGACAGCACGGGAGCAGCACCGTCAAGAAGTTCAAGAAGATCCTCACACATCTGATTTGCCGCCGGAAGCCCCGGGAATTTGGCTCCAATAGCTTCGATGACTGCTTCAATGTCACCGACTTCGAGCATGTCCGAGGCTTCTACAACGGTTGCTGGAGCCACAAAAGGTGCTTGTGGGTTTGTCATCTCGGTGGCAAGCACTTGCTCCACAATTTGTTCAGGTGCGACATTTGCTTGAGCCGGAGGAGACGTAACAATCAACTCTTCTGCTGCAGGTTCAGAAGACTCTGCAATCTCTGCCCACCAATCAGTAGGTTGCTGTAGACCCCAACTCTTTTTGCCATCCATGAGCATAAAGTTGCCTTCTGCATCAAAAAGCTCAGGCTGGAGCCAGGGAAGCACGTGCTTGGTCTTGGGGATTCCATTGAAGCTTTTCAGCTTAGCGAAGCCTTCTGCCGTAAAATGACTGGTGTGAAGGCCCACAGCCTCCAGAGTCGCTGGGGTCAACTTTCCTGTTCGTAAGTTTTCTATGACCCATTTGGCGAATTCGAATTTAGTCTCCAAGTTTACGGAGACTTTTTCAGTACCTTGGATAGGTTCCACTGTCATATGACTTATTAATTAACTAGGGGATGAGAGAAATTAACCTGTTAATACTCACTTCCCCTTGTGAGAGAGTAAAAACAGCTGGTGAGAGTATATACTCACCATTTTTTTCAGGTTTTTGAAGTAATCCAGCCTTTATCATTATAGCTGGAGCGTTTCTATTCTCTCTCCTTAGAGCTCTGTAGATAGCTTTTAAAGAAAAGGAATTTTTGTAAAAAGAGTTCTTAAGATTTTCAATTGCTAAAAAATATCTATGATAAGCTTCTGTGAAAGCTGTGAGTTTCTCTAACTCTTCATATTTCATAGAGCTTATGTTTAAGCACAATATCCATAATCTTAGTATAATAATAAAGATCTGTGGCGTATCCACAGCCTCTTGGAACATCAATCTTTTGTCCTAAAATTCTTTGAGACTTAGGCCCAAGATGTAGAACTATTTTATCAATTATAGCAATACGTTCGATAGGAGACATCCTTTGCCATTCATCTCGAGGTATCCAATATGCTTTAAGATTCTGGAAGTTTCTTCCTTCTCGCAACATTTTACTGTGCGCTAGGTAAGAATCCCAATGCGTATTGAATCGACGAAAGATAGCACTCTCGCTTTTCTTTATTCCCTTTCTATATTCTTCAGTATTCCAAGACTTACAAGATTTACATCCCTTTCGTCCTTTAATACCAAAATGATTTTTAGCATATAAGGTTAACTTAGATCCCCCAGAACGAGATTCAAGAATCCCTTGTGCAATCGAAATCGCAGGAATAATATTGAATCGTTCTTGCATATCCACGGCAGTCTCTTTAAATCGCTCAATATATAGGAGACGACGAAGAGAATCATTCTTCTCCTCATGTAGCTTCCATAACTGTGATTTAGTATATTTCTCTTTTTTCTTTAACTCTGCTGTTAATTTTGCTGTTGATGTTATTATGGCTGCTATTGGTATCTCTTTAGTAGCTCCTAAGGAAACTAAAATAAGAAACACCAATATTATTAGAGCTATACTCTTTTTCATTTTAATCTATTATTTGAATCGTAATTGGGAGAGAAAAATCTCCTTCCTCTTCTCTAAGAGGTATAAAATGTAATCCAATATACAGTTTATAATATTCCTTTTTAATTTTAATAACTTCTAATCTATCAGCAGTCACATATGACCATTGCTTATTGCCTTCTTTATCAAAAGCAACAAAAAGCACTAAGCTTTTTTCTAAACTAGAATCTACATATATAGTACGTAAATAATTAGTAGGAATTAACTCTTTATTTCCCACCATATACATATTATTTACTTCTGGATATATTAACTCTTGTCCATTACAAATAATGGTAAGAGTTAAAATTAATCCTGTTAATAAACTTTTAATGAAAAGTTTCATATTGTCCATTTCTTTTATTTTGATTATGAAAATTATTTTCTTGAAGAGTTCTTTTATGTAAAGCAGGAATAAAATCTACTTCTACTATAGAAGTAATTAGCAGCTCTCCGTTACTAAAAGCACTAGAGCTAGCTAGTAACTTGAATCCCGTAGTATCTCCTCTTTTATTTAACTCATTGTTATGATGCATAGCCACTTCTATTGGCTGCGTGCCTTTAGATATAATCGTAAATAGCTTTTTTCTTGGAGGAAATACTGTTCTTCCTGATTCTTCAGTAAGTTTTTTCTTTATTTCCGGGTATATATTAAAAAACTCTACTAACTGCTGATATATGTCAGAGCGTTTTCCTAATTCCTTTAATGCCTTTAACATTATTCTGGCCAATTTTCGTTTTTGTTTTCTTCAATTTTTATATCTGAAGAAGCACAAAGCGTTATTACTAATAATAATAACTCTAGAATTAAAAAACCTCCTCTCTCCCCATCTTCCCAATTATATATCCAAATATTTCTACATGCTAAGCTAAATAATATATAGATTATAAAGGAAATAGGAAAAAAATAAATACAAAATCTTGCCAAAAATTTAAAATCTTTTTCCATTAGTTGTATTAAAATACCGAAGCAGGTAGACACTGAGCTAGGCTCTGCGACAATCACCTGCAACGGTATACCGTTTTGTCTAAGTCTTAAAGAGTTTCAAGCTTTTGGCTTAACCACTGCCAGAATTCAGCAATTCTTGGGCCTTCCTCAAAGTAGAAAGGGTCAAGTTCTGAACCTTTAATCTCACTTGCCCATTGAGAATTGAAGTAGAATAGCATATTAAATAGCATTTGCCCTTTTCTCCATTTGCGGCACTCTGGACGAGTTTGTTTCCAAAGCTCTATGGTGCTATTAAAGGCATCTATCCATTCTTCTTTTTTTAATTTTGCTTCATATTCATCTCTTCTTGGAGTATTTATCTTGCCAAGAAGCTCGTCTTTTACTTCTCCAAATGTGTATTTTTTCAATTTTTACTTCTTTTTATTGAAATGGTACATTATAATTTTATCTCCTATATACAAAATAAAGGATGTTATCAATAACATTAGTAGTATGTCCATGTTGTTTTGATTTTAGTGGACCTGACGGGACTTGAACCCGTGTCCAGTTTAAGTAGCATATTTACAATTTTATCAACAACTTAGGAATCTAGTTTTTACGAAAACTTGTTCCACTAAAAAATGAGGGCATACCAGATTCTTTTCAGAATTGATAATGCTTCCACCATTTACTTTTTAACAGGAAGTAAAAAACCTAATTTACTCGCAAATTCTGTTCCCAGGTTATGCTGCGAGCGCCACCCGGCTACAGGAATTCCTCATTGGAACTACTTTAGCATGGACTCCATTTGTATGGTTGCCATTTATTGTCTCTTGATTTAATTTCAGGCTCACAAGATTTGCCTGGTTGCTTATAAATACCTTTCTTATCTGTCGATTCCAATTCAGGCCCTTTTAATAAAGAGAATAATGCAAGAGTCTACGCAAATCAAGAATAACTCTTGAATGGAGATTATTTCAGTCCTCAAGCATCACTCTCTTTGTGGTCCCAGAGGGAACTGCACCCCCGCCCTGAGTGTTATGAGCACCCTGCTCTACTACTGAGCTATGAGACCTTTTATTACTTTATTTTTAACTTTCTTATACCATTTCTGGGAATTTCTATTATTCTTTCAAATTCTCCACTAAGTAGTATCTCAGCTATAACATACCATTCCCCCATTTCAGGAGAGTATTGTTTCTTTAAAAGCATTCCAGTCACAATAGCATTGTAATCTATGTATCCTGTAATGATGTCTCCAACTTTAGGATTTGAGAAAAGTTTTCTAAAAAATTTCATAGAGTAAAAATTTAGGCCCTCTCCAGTGTCTTTTCTCCCCTAAGTCGAAATATAAAATTAGAGAGAGCAAGTTTAATGGGTGGGGGAAATCTGAATGGAAAAGGCCTATTATTTGTCGAGTGTGTTTGTCATAATAGTATAGGATATAAAAGCTATTATCAGAAAGTAAAAGACTACAAATGCCATGTTCTTTCTGATAATGTAAACCACCAACCCCCACAACATGCAAGCTTCAACGCTTGCTAAAGAAATTACTTGTAAATATAATTTCCAAGGTTGTTCTACTAATTTACCAATTAGGGCAATAAGAAGAGAAATAGATGCTATTACAACCCATGGGGCTATTTTCCAAATTTCTTTGAGCACATGCTTAACTTTTAGTGGTGAATAAAAAATCCATGGCAAACTATCTTAGTTGTGTTTTACAACAACATTAGATACCCTTTATTCGCGTTAGGGACATCTTGTAATTTTGAAGCTTGGCTTCAATCTACAGAAATAATGCAGTTACAAGATGGGAAATCCATGGTGTAGGCGCTGCTACATGGTACCTACATTTCCAAGCTGCTTTAAACAGATTTTAGAGACCTTCCGGCGTTTTGGCCTCTAAGTTATCTATTATTATATTAGGATTATACCTTTCCTTTTCATAATAACGCAGCTTTTTCTTTAACGGCTTTTCGCCGTTCTTCTAGAATCTTTTGGTGTTTTTGGTTTTCTTCTTTATATCCTTTGTTCTCACTATAATTAGTAAACAGCAATATTATTGCCACTATAAGAAAACCTAAGATATAAAATATTGTCGCACTCATTTTTGTTTACTTTGATTTCCTCTGAATTTACACAGGCTTGGACTGTTCCTATTTAGTAGCACTCTACTAATATAGAAGCTTCATTAAATCAACTACGTCCTTGCACGTAGCGGGCTCATACTAGTTATTACATCCGCTATACTATTTGCATTTTCTATGCCAGCAATGTAATTAACTCTTAGTACTCGTTGTTTTGAGAATAACTAGAATTTGTATTCTAGTCAAGGATAAGAAATCTACTCCTAGCGGTGTCTCCCGCATAAAACAACTTTTATTTCTTGCTGCAGCAATTATAGAAGATTGTCTCTTAGATTTCTCCGTATAATTTATTAGTGAATTTATTTACATATCTTAATATGTAAATAATTCGGAATTGACTCCTACTTAAGATTGTTTCTTTGAGGTTAACTGTATTGGAGTGGCCTCTCCAATTTCTAAATATATTATCTATTCTCAAGATAGGAATCTGCTGGTTACGGGCCAGCTCTAATTAATGCAAAAAAAGCATGTTGTCGCATGACGGGATTTGTAAAGAACCTATGTCGAAAAATCAAAAGGACATTTCAACATATTCTCCTTAAGTTTGAACTGGAGTTCTATGAACTCTTGAACATCCACAATTGGTTCTTTTAGGGTATACCTCAAGTATAAATGCTTTGCCACAAGCACACTTAAGAGTACCCAAGTAGCTATATTTTCGTAACGAGTGTCAGACCACCCGCCTCTGAATTCAAAGGTTCCTAAAATATTTATTCTGCATGGGAGTGTATGTTCATTTAGATTCAAAAATCTACTTTCTCTGCCGCTTTTCCAAGACATGTCATGCACTTTAGGATGCATTCCGCAATGGCTATGTACACTTCCCCCTTTAGCCACTTTAAATTTCTTCTGCAGTATTTCGCATACTTGTTGCAACGTTACAAAAGAACTAGCTTTTTTTCCTTGAAACCTCATTCTGACTTCTTGCATCTCGCAATCTGCTCCTATATCCACACTTTGTTGTACTTTAGGGTTTATAGTAAGCTCTTTAGCTATCTCCTCTGCCCTTTCTCCTGCATAAAATATGTCGCATTCAAATTTCTCTTGCTCCTCTGTAGTTCCTGCCTTCGTGCATTCTAATTCAAATGCCCAATCTGCTACAAAGCTACCTTGTGTAAACATCCAATCAAACAACCTCTGATTCTGGTGTAATCTTTTACACCAAATAGGCAAAAATGAAGGGTCTGTCTGTAGGACTGTACACAATTCAAACAAATGTCTGTTATTAAATAACATAGCTGTATATTTTTAAAGATGAAGAGAGTTGGGGAAGAATTACTCCTTCCCCACACTTCTCAAGCCGTTTGATGCTGCAGGTATGTCCTGCTTGCCGGCTCCGCACTTGTTTGAGTACGAGAGATCTGGGATGCCGGCAGCGCAGTATTCCCCAGGAGAGTCATGCGATCCTCGCCAGAAAGCGATTTGACTCGCAATATTGCATTGACTTTGGCCTGAAACGACTTGGCGTTGCGCACGCTGGCATGCGAAGCTTTGAATTGGGCAACGAGCTGTTCTTGAGTCATATGACAAATTTTGAAAAGTGAAGCCAACTTTGGGAGTGCACTCCCTTAATTGACGTGAATAATTCTTCCAATCTTCTGTTGGCATCCTGCTTGTGATACTGTTAATGTTGCCACTAACAATGTCCCAAGAGGACTGTTTGCAGATTTTAGGATATAGGCATCGTGTGTACCTGAAGTCATTGTTTTCCATGTATATGGACCAACATTATCCAGGTAAAACTGGTATCTTTTAGGTGTGGTGATAGTAGTTCCAGCAAAGAACTCAATCTTGCCATTATCTACTCCTTCTAAGAATATCTCTGCATGCTTAGGAGCATACATTGACACCTTAAAAGTAATAGGTAACTCTGTCAAGACTACTGAGTTGCTAGCCCACGGCAGGTTATCTACATAAGCTACCCTGCCAACTAACAGGTTACAGCCTGTCACTGGGAACATCCCTTCTCCTGTAGGAGACCAATAACCTGTAATATGCGAATGGTCATTTGCATTCTGGACTTCAATCCAGTAATTCTCAACAGAGTCTGGAGACTCAATGTTGGTAATTTGGATAGAGTCCATTACTGGACGAGTGACTTGGATGATGTTTTGTGCTTGAATTGCAATAGCAAATAACAAGCAAAGAGCAGTTAAGAAGTTTCTCATAAGGATATGAATTAATTAAGGAACCTGCCTCGTCAGTTGTAAGTGGTTAATCTTACAAGACCTCCTACTTGGAGGTTTCGGCTTCATTCTCATAAATAGCCATTATAGCTAAGTATGCGAGTTTGTATGTCTTCTCTTCATCAGCATAGCCATGTAATTTGAGATACATAACAATAGCTGTCATCAATTCAAGTCTTTCTCTTTCCGTAAGCATGACATGTATGTTTTAATGGTTAGGGGTGCCCGGCGACGTATCCCCAGACACCCACTGTCTAACCAATCGTGATTCTGAGAGGATTCGGACCTCTATCTTAGGAAACGCATTCCTATGTAATACCGTTATACTACAGAATCGTAAAGATATTGCCCTTTGGTGAGTAGCTTTTGCTAACCTAAAGGTGAGGAGTAGGGCAATATCCAAGACAAATTATAATCCAAAACGAATATTTTACAAGGGTAAAGGAAAAAGGCTCAGCTCCTAATTGACAATAAAATGATGAGTAAAAGAGATGGAGCTGAGCGAAACACGTACTATGAAACCTTTGATTGTTCTTAACCAAAAGGAAACTCCCATTAGCACACTATAGTACTATTATAGGGAGTTTCCAGCCCTGGTTGTAAATCTTTATAGAGTTTAGGAAAAAGAGCAAGAAGACTAATAGCTTACGCTACTCGTCCTCTCACTCCAAACTTGCCTTCATTCATCATGTAATCGCTAACCTTTAAGGTTAATTCAGGTGTTTTTTTCCTTCAAGAGCTAAAATTGCTTCTAACTCCCTACCACAATTTCTTGCGGTTTCAAGTACATGCGCTTCAGCTTTATTGCAAGTATATGCCCACAATGAAGCAATTATGTAGTTTAACTCAATCTCTTGAGCTGGACTTGCATTCTGTAACAACTGAGACATCACATGATAATCTCCGTACTCTGTATCCATCATCCGTAGGATAGTGAATACTGACCTATCTTTAAGGTCATAGAGAGTCTGGATACATGTCTCAAATGTATTAGTTAGGATTAGAATTCTTTCTATACTCATTGCTGGAATATTTTTAAAAGGTTAAGAAATCTGGATTACTCTTTTGATTTTTTGTTGTCTTCTATTACTTCTGCAATATACATTGCGGACAAGACTATAGTTATAACTATATATGGCCATTCCTGTTCAGGAGAAATCCATAAAGTAATTACAGCACTCAATGTCATTCCTGTTATTGCTACTAATAATGTTAAAATCTCCCTCATTTTTTTGCTTTTAAAAAGAATCTTAGGAGAGTTACTTCTAACTCTCCCTTGATTCCAAAATCCACACACTTGTTAGAACATTTTTCTTCTATGCTATAGAGGGGAAGAGCATATAAGGAAAACTTTGTTTCCAACTGCTCCTCCCCAAACATAGTCCTTCTTTAAAAGAGGACTTACATTGCCTCAGCAAATGCCTCTAATGGGTTAGAAACCACGTATCTTTAAAGAGAGAAAATAGTGGCACATCTACTATACTTCAATGTGCCACATAAAAACCCTCTTCTGCATGAACTTTTAAAAAGAGAAGAAGCACTTATTAAAGATACTCCTTCTCCAAACCACTTTCATGGTATCTTTCACTCTAAAGGTCCCCAGAGTCGGACTCGAACCGACACGCCCATTACTGGACACTGCCGTTTAAGGACAGCATGACTTCCAATTTCATCACCTGGGGATGAACACTGCTTAATTACAAGTAGGATAAATCGAGTATAAGATTAAGCTTTGTATCTCGAGCACACTTTTTCTTTAAACTCTTTAGTTCAGAAGAGTGTTTCCAACTGGTTCCATCTTACTTTTAAGATTGAAGCAATGCTCAGCCATTCCTTATCTAGATTGCATTTTTCATAGAAAAATAGCACTAGAATATTAACCTAATGGACTTCTTAGGAATTTAATTATTCTTCAGTTCTTCAAGGTATTTTTGTCTTTGCTGCCTGTATTTGATTCTTTCATAGAACTCAATTTCTGTGTTTATGTACTCTATTGACCCCTTAGGATAAGGATTGTAAAGAGCATCAATAACAACAGGCTTTGCTTCTTGAATAACAGGTCGAATGTTTGTGCTGTAGTAAATAGAATCTGCAACTCTGTCCAAAGAGTCATAGTTTACTACTACCTGTGGCTTGTGGGTATTCATAGGTTCTTTACAAGCCTGAAAGAATCCTACAGATAAGAATGAGATGATGATTAGTAATGTCTTCATTTGTTATTTATTTATTAGATTCAGTTAAATCTACTATTATTTTAGCAGAGTTGAGAGCTATAATTAATGCTATTAATACATGTACAGTCACCAATAACGGTGATTGCATAGTTACTATTAGCACTATCATAGCTATGACATTTAAGAGTAATGTGATTTTTAAGAGTGGTTTATCCATAATAATAAAAGAAAAATGGTTTATTGTGTAGTCTATCTCAATAGATGTTTTTCAAAGAAAAACAGACGTTATATGTTACAAGGTCCTGGATGAGTCAATTGGTTAAAAATAGTAGCCACCTTATCTACTGCTCAATTAAGAGCAATAAACAAAGTGGCTACTTGTTGCCAGAAATGCCTACAACGGCAGGAAGAAGAAATAAGGGACTTTTTTGCCCTTGTCATCCTCGAAACGGTTGTAGCCGATTTCCCAATCTTCTCCAACGGCAGATTTCAGCGCCCAAGTTCCGTCTGGCTGAATAGTGACCTGGTCATCGGTGCAGTTGATGAAACGCCGCTTCTGGTTTGCAAATGGCGTTGGGAACAGCATTTCCATTTGGATACGGAAGTCTTTGCTGCCAACAACCGTTTCTTTTTCCCTCGTTGCGCCGGAAAACTTTGCAGTCCTTGTTTCTTTTTCGAGGGCTTCGTTGTTTTCCATTGCGTGCTGGCTTGCCCGCAACTTGCCTGCATTCTTACTTTTGCCGGAAAGAGCATTTGCCTGAACGGGTGCAACTTGCTGAGGCGCACTTTCAAAAGTAGTGCTACTTGGCAAAACGAAATTGATTTGAGAAGTTTTCATAAGAAAACAGTTTGTGTTTCACCCTGAATTAGACTTTACAGCCTAAGACAAAGTAAAACGAGTTTGATTTGTGAACCTCCCAAACTTACGGGTTTGGGAACGCTGCCAACTTAATCACCTTTGCTAATCACCAAAAAGAAGGTAATCCAACTCTTTGGTAACTTGCGCCGTTGGCACGGCAGTTTGTTGAAGGACAATTTGTTGAATGTCGTAAATTTTGGAGGGTTTTAAACCCTCTTCAATTACTTGCTCCCAAAGTTCTTGATAAATTTCAGTTCTGGTAGAACATTCAACTGTTGTAGATGTACCGTCATAGAATTTTATCAAGAACTTTGGTTTAGGCGGATACATTGCTTGGAAATCTCCCAAAAAATTCATTGCGTTGTGGATTTGTTGTTAGAGTATGTCAATAGCGAATTTTTGAAAAATAGTGCCGAATTTAGTGCTTTTGTTGTTCTTGTTAGCTCAACAATAACGTGTTAAAGCATCAAAAACCGCACAAAAAGCATCAAAACTGCAGAATTATTCCTAAAAAATTCACTAAATAGCCAAATTTAATTTCTTACCCCACCCTATGGAGTGGGGGGCGTTTTGGCATCGCCAAAGCTCATAGCGGGTTACTTATTGGGACCCTTATTTTATTGTACACACATATTATTTTTACATATATACCCCTATTCTGGTACATACATACTAATTTTTACCCATACCAGAACATATACATATATTATTTTACCCTTATTTTATGTGTACACACCTATTCTTATATACAGACATGGTATTTTACACTATGGAAGCACAAATATATGCTTATTTACTCTTAAATACAAAGATTTTCTTTGAAAATCAAGAAAAATAAAAATATTTTCAAAAAAATGAAAAATAATTGCTAAAAAATTTGGAGGTTCCCGGAGAACATTTTATATTTGTACGTTATTTCAAGGCAAGACTCTAGTACCCTCGGTTTGGTATCCTGAATAGTTATTTATATAATGGAGAGATTGGACGAGGATTCTGCTAGATGCGTTGAATGAGATATGTATATTCATACAAATATACATATCAAAAACATATACTTATAAATGAGTTAGCCGGGCGTCAGTGCCCAGACAGAATAATAGGCGAGTGTCCCTTGCAATTGCATACTTGTGTTACGGAGGTGCAATACTGATAGGGGGAAACATGGGATGGATTACTTCGAAAGGGGGATCGAAACCTGCCTCAGGAAATGGTATATAAAGGAATAACATTAGTTATGGATTCGGAATCATTATTTAACTTGTATGTGGGTTTCTTAATGATTGTCTCGAATAAAAGACCACCTAACGTCTAGCGATACAGAATATGGGGTAGCTGTGAGGAGCACTACTTTGCGGTTAGGCTAAAGAGAAACATTTCATCTCATTCAATTTTAAGCTTTTTAGCTTATGGATGAGCTGATTTTTTTCCCTAGGTCCAATCCTGTATCATTTAATGAACTCTCTTAAGATGAGCAACTTTAAAAAAACAACATACTCTAAGAGTTCTGACTATAACACAGGCGCACGTAAGCAACCTACAAAGACATTCTATGCGAATGAGCGAATAGCCTGAGGTATACATAAGGGTAAGCTAGTAAGTGAGATTATTAAACAATACCCTTCTTACGTAGTTTGGCTTAGAGAAAATACAGATATTAGATTCTCTTCTAAGGAAACTGATTTAACTTGAAAAGATACTTCTTATGTAACTTTAGTTCATTGAGCACAAGGGACTAATATTAAACCACAAGACACTTCTCAATATATAGACTTTAGTTAATCTTCAGCATTATGGAACCACTAGATAAGTTTATTATAGATAATGTTTCTACACATAAAAAACGATATATAGAATCTTCTGGTAGTATAATATGTTTATATCCTACTCACTTTACTTGGGAAGAAGATTCTATTGTAGAGAAGAATCCTACTCAAATACCTGAATACACTTTTGTAGATACTACTAATGAGCCTCAAGAAGATAATCCACAGTCCTTATATATACCTTCTCAAGAAACTAACATAGAAGATGATCCTAATTATAAATCTTCTCTTCGGTGAGATAATCCTAATGTAAAGCAAGAAGTAGTATTCTGTACTGTAGATAGAAATGAGGTAAAAGGATTTGAAGTTAGCTGAGATCAAGCTAATAAGCTTTGAACTCTAACGCTTGTCTGTACCAGATTCAATTTTGAAGCACTTTCTCCAGATAAAGAGATTATTTTTGATATTTATCGAAGATTTTATGCTTGAAAATTTTGTGGTCGCCGTACTTAGTTCTATCTTTGTACTACATTAATCAAGAAACCTTCCTGTTAGTGTGGAGTTTATCTCTTCTTTTTCTGGTGAAAGCAATAATTGGTGTTTAATTTCGGATTGTCAAATAAGCTCCCACTACAGGTTGTCAATCAATTAAATATTATGTGGTTATATAATTTACTTAATTCCAATCCCAATCTACATTATGTTGGTAAGGTATCTGTTGAAGATACTCCTTCATATAAATGGGAAAATATTACTCTTCAAATCTCTTCTCCTACTTTAAATCTTCAGTTTAAAAATAAGACTTCTATCGAGGTAGCTTATGAAGTGTATAAAGCTCTTTCTCTTAAAGAGACTGAACAGCAAGAGAATAACACTGTTTCTCAACGTATAAATATGCTTAAAGAAGAGCTTGCTAATCTTGAAGCTAAACAAAATATTAAGAAATAATGGATGATCGTGATTTGCAGGCAATGCAAGAATCTTGTGTAAAACCTCCAAATGTACCAAGACCTATAGTACTTTCTAAATTTACAGAATATTCTATAAAAGGAGGAGATTATTATACTGAATTCTCTATACAAACAGTAGAAGGTACTGATCTACTTAAATTTAGATATGGATATGGAAATATTTTAATTCTTCCAAAGTCCATACTTATTAATACAGAACTAGTTAAAAATATTCTAACTCAGATTATGGGAGCTGGAGAGCTTCATGAAGCAGGCTTAGATAATCGGTTAGAGCAACTTATTGAATTTTATGTTAACGATACAACTCTCTAAAGAAGAACTTTCCTTTGTTGTGCAAGTACTAGGCCAATTGCCTACACAAACTAACGCACATCCTCTTTTTGTTAAGTTAGGACAACAGTTACAACCACAAACTGATGTGGAAGTAGTTGAAGAATAATCTCACTTAAATGGAGAAATCCACCGTTAGAAGAAGCCAAACTACAGAAGACTTTAATGGGCAGATTAGGGTGTTTCCTAATCCCACAGAGGTTAACTGGTTTATAAAGTTTGATAATAACGTAGTTCCTGTTAAAGCAAATGGAACTGCAACTTCTACTAAATGAAACAGAGTTATAGGTTTAGATTTTGAGTCTACTCTTAATACTTTGGAGATGTATATTGCTTTAATGTGAAGGTATAATGAGACAACTAATCTGATTGAGTTGGCTGTACAGACTAAATATAAGTTATCTAAAAGGAGTAAAAAATTATCTTCTATATTAGCTACTTGTAAACCAGAACAGCAGATTCGTATTCAAGTTCTTGTTACTCAAACACTTTGGACATTAGCTATTACCTTTCCTGATCAAGAGCCTATAAGTTATGAATATGCGCCAAAAATAGCCAAGCGTAAATATATGTGGGCTACTGAAGTAAATTGGTACTTCGATGAGCCTACTACACAAGATTATACCTTGTATAAGGAGTGTTTAACTCCTTCTGGCTAATTTATTTAAAATGTTAATCAAGATACCAAAACTTACAGAATATGATGATTCGAGGTCCTTGATTTTAACTTATTTTAAGATACTAAATGTTATAAATCCAAAAGCTTCTACTATTCTTACTGATAATGAAATACGTGTTCTAACTGAATTTACTCTTTTACCAGAAAAGTATTCATATCAGAGATTCTCCAAGTATGCCAAACCTGTAATAATACAGAGCCTCAAGCTCCAATATAATTGGACGCTTACTCCAGCTAATTTAAATACTAAGATTTACGATTTAATTGGAAAGGAATACTTATGAAGAGATGAAGATGGAGTTGTCTATATTAAGAAATGACTACTTGATACTATAAAGAGATTATCGTTAGTAGATAAGCAACTTGTATTAGATTTTAGTTATGGTAATTAAACCTTTAGATTCCTTAATTACTTTGACTGCGGAAGAACTAAATATCTCTGAGGATATAGTAAAGGATGTAGTCTATTTTAAGTTTAGATGATTAAAAGAATACTTAAATAATCCTATATATCCTAATTTTCACGATAGAGCTTTTGGTACATTTCATGTATTACATCAGCAAACTCGTATGAGAATTGGTCAATTTATTAGGAAACTAAGAATGGATAGGACAAATAAAGCAAAGATACGTAAGTTTAGAATACTTTGAAGAATACGACATTTAGCTAAAGAAAGTTATAAAATAAAAAGGATAAAACATAATCCGTATAGAAATAATGACACTAGACAATTATCAAGTAGTGGGACAGAAGGGCATTCTGATACAGCTTGTTCCTTATAAGTCTGAGACGACACAAACTGAAGAGGGCATCATCATACCCCTCTATGAAAGGTACGAGACAGATGGAGGTCGTCCGGCTTCACGAATTAAAGAAGATAAACTTTCTACTATAGGAAAGGTTCTTCAAATATCTGCTATTGCACGTGAAGTACTTGACAACGATAAAATTAAATTAAACATAGGAGATTACGTATCTATTTCTGAGCAACATAAGAATTCTACTAATCAATTCATTATTGATAAGGATATTCCAGTTGTTATGGAACAAGATTTTGAAGGATACTTACGTATATTTCCAAATATGATCGAATCTATTTTAATAAATTATGAGCAAAATTAATTCTGAGACGCTTACAGTCTCTTCAACTAATCTAACTTCTCTTAGTAGGAGTCAATTAGCTACTTTACTCCAGGAGCAGCAACAAAAAAATGGAGAGTTATCTGAGGATCTGCTTCAAATTGGTATTCTCTTGACTAGATTTCTTCAAGAAAATCCACTTCCAAATAAAGTAAATGTATTTTGGGTCTTAACTAGGGTTGGTGCTGTTGTAAAACTTATAAAGGATATTGTCGGAGTTTTAAAAACTAAAGGACATGTCTCACAAACTCTCTAAGATATCTCCTAAAGATATTATTAACTTTATAGAAGGAAATGTAAATTACTATCTAAATAGAGATAGCACTCCTAATCATGTTAAAGAGCAGATTCTTTATAGGATGCTTCTTTGTCCGGATTGTGCTATCTCTAATAGATGTTTAACTTGTGGATGTTCTTCCCCGCATTTATTTTTTGCTCCCAATAAAGTAGATGCCTTACATAGATGAGGCCCTTTGGAGGACAAAGAATCGTGAGAGAAGAAGAAATCCCAGCTGACTCCCTCTACTGAATTACTTCTAAATGACCTTAAAGGGCAAGAAGTAAAAGAGCAAGTTTACGATAAACTATGGATATCTTAGCAAACTTTGATGTTATAAACAGTCCTGATTTCTTAACTGTAAATCCTCAGCTAGAATTAGCTTTTGGGTTTATGAAAGAAAAGTATCCCGATAAATATTCTAAGATACTTTGGGCTATTACTCTTGACAATCATCCTAAATCTATTTATAGGAATCTTGATCTTAATTCTCGTAGAGATCTTATCAATAACGAATATCTCTCTTTTCCTCTTAATTGAGATGATCTTCTATCTGAAATAGAACTATTTAAAAAGATAGCCTTAACTAGAAAAGAAAAGATTTTAGTTGATTGAGAAGATAAGTTTGAGGAACGACAGCACTTTATCGCTTCTTATCCCTACAACGCATCTACTTATGAAATGTTAGATAAACTTATGGGTTCTACTGATAAAATGTGAAAACAGTATCTTACATGTCTTAAGGATGTTGAGGATGAAAGAGCTGGTACTGCGGTGACTGAGGGAGGATTTAACGAGTCAGTTTCAGAACAAGGATTAATTTAAAATATAGGTGCCTAAACCAAGAATTGAGTGTAAATTCGTTTTGGTTTAATTGCCTGGGTCCTTGCTGCGTATAGTGAGGACCCAACTAAAGAGTGAGTGTCACGCCTGGACAATACCTGTTGGTCTCTTGTCCTTATGGGGGAGCCCAGCTCCCCACACTCATTTTTAAAATGTGAGTAACCTTTTGTTCATAGCTTGTTTGGTTGGGGAGGTCAAGCTTCCCCCTTATCCAGGGGGACTTTATATACCAGTTTACCTCTTGTTAGCTAAGAGGCCTAGTCTTCAAAACTAGATGTCATTATACTCGAAAGGGTGACTATGAGGGGGCGGCACCTTCCTGGTATGCCATTAAAATATTTTATGAGAAAGTCAATTTCTATACCCATATATGGGCAATTAGTGGAAGTTTATATAGGAGAGTTAGCATTAAGCAAAGCAGGAAAAATATACTCTTGTTTAGATGTGGAAACTGTAAAGTCCTATGAAGGATACGCAGCACATTTTCAACATAATGAAAATAAACAATCAAGATTCGTAATATATTTTCCAAATATAGAAGCATCTTTCGGAACTATAGCACATGAATGTGGACATTCAGTTATGCAAATTCTTTCTCATGTGGGAGTTAAAGTCTCTCCTAAAAATGATGAGGCTTATATATATTTACTTGGGTGGCTTGTTAACCAAGTAGCAGAAGCAATTAAAATATTTAGCAAGCAAAAAACAACTCGTGACGAAACGCCGAGTATTACAAAAAATGAAAAGTAAATTAAAATTCGACTTGACGGAAGATAATCTTCCTTGTATACAATTTGAAGTTTCTTCTGAAACAGAAGATTTAAGAGATAAAGTGGCTGCACGATTTTTTGAAGAACTTGGATATGAATCTAGCTGATTACTTGTAAAATTTAATCCAAGAGATTTAGCACTAAATAGATACAATGGAATTATTGTTCCCGTATCGAGTGTTACACAACTAGAAACAGATATAAAAGCCCGTATTGAAGAAATACTATAAATCTTATATGTATACAGAATTAATACACAAGAATGGTCGAAGCAGTCCTGGGCGTATACGATTGGTGTTTGAAGCAGGATGGGCTAATAAATTCATGTAGTTTGCCAGAATAAGCTCGCGTAGGTTCAAATCCTACTTAATTCTTATACATACTTTATATATAATGCATAGAAAGAAATATATTGCTTTAATGAAATGATACTTTGAAAAAAATATCGATTTCGAAGACCTCGCAGAAGCTTATCCCTTAGCTGCTAAATGAGTAGATAAATATATCGCTACTTATGGATCTTAAAATATTATTATGGATACAATAATTACTCTAGGAACTTCCATCTTAATAATAGGAGCACTGTTATTTGTAGTTTTCTTATTAAAGAAAGCCTTACAATCTGTTTTGGAAGACTATAAAGAAACTAAGAATAAACTTATAGAATCTGTTCTACAGATATTAAATAGAGCCATTCTTCCTAGCCCCTCACCAATTCCAATACCGTGTCCTGAGTTTAAACTTACTGAAGAAAATATGACTACTATTATTACAATAATACTTAAAAATAATTTTAACTATCCGCATACTGAAGCTGAAAATATTGGAATATCTTGAGCTCCAACAATTTTAACTGCTTATGAACAACAAAATATTAAGTAAATAACATGTTTGAATTATCTACTAAACAAGAAAGAATCTATTATTGATTAAGAACAGCGGCTTTTATTGGTTATGACACCTTTATTTTCAATCCAACTCTTTCAAAGGAAGAAGTCAAAAAGAAAATAGAGATCATAATCAAAGAAATGGCTACGAAATTTATAGAAGGAGAAGAGAAATTTACCCGTAAAGAGAATGAGTAAATCTGAATTAGAACAATTTATCAGTTTAGCTCTAACATTCCAAGAAAATAAAAATTAATACCTAAAAGATTATATTTTAGCTATTTGTGATGAAGACATATCTAAACTTTATTCTATAGCTACAGCATTAGAAGATTATTATTTATAATGGAAGCATTTAATATAAATTATCTAGAAACACTAGATGGAGAATTTACCAATTTAACATCTGAGGAGCAACTTCGAGTATGCTTGTTTCAGATATATAAAGAATCTTTACAACATGATTTTTCTACATATGAGATTCATAAAAGTTTAGAATACGCTTATTACGCTATTAAAGGAACGTTTACATGGTCTCCAGAAGAAAAAGTTTATAAAAACGACGAATTTACAAAAACAAATGAGTAAAAATATTACATTTTCGGATACTACTCGACGAAAACTCAAATCTGGAGTAGATAAAATAGCTAATGCAGTCAAAGCAACTTTGGGCCCTAAAGGGAGGAATGTCGTAATTCAGACGACATACGGAACTCCACACATCACTAAGGATGGAGTTACTGTTGCTAAAAATATTGAATTGAAAGATCCAATAGAGAATTTAGCTGCACAAGTTATAAAGCAAGCTGCTCAAAAGACAGTCTTGCAATGCGGAGATGCAACCACCACAGCAATAGTTTTAGCGCAAACAATATACAACGAAGGCTATAAATTGATTCAAGCTGGTGTAGCTTCTCCTATAGATATAAAAAGAAGTATCGAAAAGGTACTTCCAAATGTACTCTCTTACATACAAGATGCTGGAATTAAGATTAATGACGATCTTAATAAGATTAAACAAGTAGCCTCTATTTCTGCTAACAATGACGAAGAAATTGGGGATTTAATTTCTGAAGCCTTCTCATTAGTTGGAGAAGAAGGAATAGTACATGTAGAAGAATCTAAGTCTACTGATACTTACATAGAGCAAACTAAGGGAGCTCAATTTGATAGGGGGTATATTTCCCCTTATTTTATTAATAATCCTTCTAAGTATAACTGCGAACTTATAAATCCATATATTTTTATATATGATAAGAAGTTAAGGACATCTCAAGATGTTATTCCTATAATGCAACTTGCTACCAAGCAAGGTAGGCCATTGCTTATTATTGCAGAAGAAGTAGAAGCACAAGCACTCTCTTTACTTATTGTAAATAAAGTACAAGCTCGCCTTCCTTTTGTCGCAGTTAAAGCCCCTGCTTTTGGAGAACGTAGGATTAAAATGCTGGAAGATATAGCCATTCTTACTAAAGGACAACTTATAAGCGAGTCTTCTGGAAAAACTCTTGCTCAAGTAACTCTCGCCGATTTAGGAGAAGCTGAAAAAGTTATTATAACTAAGACAGATACTACTATTATCAAAGGTAAGGGTACTGTTAAAGCTATCCAAGATAGGATTGAAGCCATTAAAGCAGAATCAGAGACTACTGAATCCGAATATGAGATTCAAAAGAATAAAGAACGTATTGCGATGCTTTCTGGTAAAGTAGCCATCCTCCATATAGGAGCTCCTACCGAGATAGAGCTCAAAGAAAAGAAAGATAGGATTGATGATGCTATTCAAGCTACTCAAGCAGCCCTAAAATTAGGTATTGTACCTGGTGGTGGAATTACTTTTATTAATGCTTCCAAGCAATTAGATACTTCTTTTATAGGAGCTAAAATACTTTATACAGCTTTAGAGGCTCCTTTTAGAGTTATATGCGAAAATGCTGATGTTCCCGCTGATATAGCACTTTCTAAGTGCTCTACTAATATAGGGTACAACGCTCTTACTAATAAACACGAAGACTTAGTGAAGTCCGGAGTTATTGACCCTGTTCTAGCATTAGTTTACGCGTTAACAAATGCAGCATCTGTAGCAACTACTTTACTTCTTACCGAAGTTACCATAACTGATGAACCTGTAGAGGCAGAACAAATGCCTAATATGATGGAAGGACTAGACGAGGATATGTACTAATGATAAATAATCAACTATTCTTATTAGATAGTGTACCAAGATACCATCCTGCTTCTCAAAAGTATCTCTCCTGATGGAGAGAAGAAAAGAGAAAGTGTATAGAAGGACATTGAGTTTCTGGCAAATGAATGCCGGGAAAGCTGTACTACTATGCTAATTTTGGTACTATTAAGAGAAATGTTGGAAAAGCAAAAGTTAAATCTTTTGCTAGGCCCCTGCTCCGGGATATCGAGTGAGAACTATTCTTACTCTGAACCGAGGCCAGGGGCTTTTCTGGTTTCAGCCATGCTCAAGATTGAACTTCTAACGAGCTATGCAAGTTATGGAGGCAAGAAGGAATAGACTCTCCTACTGAATATATTTTAGAGAATCATTACGATATAGTTAATCCCATTACTAATAAACTAAAGAAATATGTTACAGCTAGAGAAGCTCTTCGTACTATTTATGATGGAAATTTAGGAAGATCTTTATTTGAGAATAATTGTAAGAATATGTTCATGCTTGGAGCTCGTGGTTATGGAAAAAGTTTTAGTGTATCTGGAATGGTTTCACACGAATATTTATTTGATGGGTTAACTGAATATAATAGAGAAGCAGATATAACTGCCTCTGAAGTAGTAATTGGAGCTGGAGATGCTAAATACTCTTCTGAAACTTTAGATAAAGTCAAAATTATGATTGAGCATCTTCCAGGTTCTCAAGAAATAAATAACACTTATTATCCTTCTCCATTTTACAAAAGGTATTCCGGCACGTGATCTCCGGGCACACAAGTCACGGCTTCTTATAAAAAGAAGGTGGGGAATAACTGAACCTGAGCTGGCACTAAGTCTAATATAAAACATAGAACTTTTAGAGATAATCCATTTGCTGCTAACGGTACCCGTCCTGGAGTTATGATATTTGAAGAGGTAGGAATGTTTGAGAATCTTAAAGATTCTTATCAAGCCTCTGTTGAATGTCAGAGAGAGGGTTCTATGAAATTCGGTTCTATGATGTTCATAGGAACGGGAGGAGATATGAATAAAGGAACTATAGATGCTCAAGAAATGTTTTACAATCCAGATAATTACGATTGTATGCAATTTGAAGATATATGAGAGCATAGAGGCAAAATAGGCTTTTTTGTTCCAGCATATCTCGGTCTTCACGACTATATGGACGCCTCAGGTAAAGTACGTGTGGAAGAGGCTAAGGCATATTTGGAAGGGGAAAGAGATAGATTACGAAAATCTAAAGGATCCTCTTCTAGATTAGAAGCTGAAATTATTAACCGTCCGTTAGTTCCCTCCGAAATGTTTCTTCAGAGAACTGGAGCAATGTTTCCTATTCCAGAACTCAGAGATAGATTAGCAAAGATAGAGAGTAGAGATGGTATAGGAATTTCCTTACTTGAAAAAAGACTAGAACTTTATTTTGATCCTACTTCTCCAACTGCATATAACGGAGTTAACTATAAAATCGATACTCAAAAGAAACTTAAACCTATAAACTCCTTTCCTTGAAAAGATACTGATAGAGAAGGCTGTGTAGTAGCTTACGAACTTCCTCAACTTATTGATGGAAAGGTACCTTCAGGAGCTTATATAATAGGTTGTGATCCTTATGGATCTGACGACTCCTCTGGAGAATCGCTAGGTTCTATTATAGTTTTAAAAACTAAAAAATATTTTGATAAGATAGGGCATGATGAAATTGTAGCAGTTTACTATGGTAGACCATATCAAGGTAGACAGGTATTTAATGAAACTATTTATAAACTAAGTAGATTTTATGGAAATGCCAAAGTTTATTTTGAAAATGTTAGAGGAAATGTCAAAGAGTACTTTGAAAAGATTAAACGTCTGGATTTACTTGCATATAAACCTCAGACTGTATTGGCTAAGAAAGCTTCTCACATGCAAGCCCCAACTTTAGAATATGGATATCCTATGGCTTCTAGAGAAATGAAAATAGAAGCTTCTCAATATATTAGAGATTGGTTACTTGAGGAACGGTCTCAAGATACTGAAGGAAATATATTAAGAAACTTAGATTGTATATGAGATAAGTTCTTGCTACAGCAACTTATAGCTTTTAATCTAGAAGGAAACTTTGATGCTGTTATGGGTTTTATGGGATGTGTGATTGGAGTAAATGAGACTTATAATCAATATGAAGCTAAACTAAATTCTTATGGGGCCTCTTACGATTCTTATGCAAAAGAAATAAATAAAATACTGGTAAACAATACCAGAATATTTAGGGGTGGAGCACTCCCAAATGAAATAGAAACGAAAAAATATAACTATGGCTAATATAGATGGGAATGCTCTTATATTCCCTAAACAGAGATTATCCTATGCTGAAAAAACTAAGGACAATAATGCTTGAGGAAAGAAGATGGTAGACCTATTAATTCTTAATTACTCAGCAGATTCAAGTTATTCTTCTTCTGATAGTGCTGAATATGCCAGAATGCTTTCTAATTACCAACTTTACAATAATCAAATAAATCAAGTAGATTTTGAAAAGGATTGTAACGCATTAGGATTAGAAGTAGGGCAATTTCAAGATGAGATTAAGGCTTATAATAAAGCTCCTAATAAAGTTAATGTATTATTAGGGGAAGAGATTAAGAGACCTTTTAACTACAGAACAGTACTTACTAATAGTGAAGGGGTAAAATCCAAGCAGAATGCTAAAAATGAAATGCTTCAACAATATATTCAATCCTATGTTGAGCAACTTATTAATAAGCATAATCCAGAAGTATCTCCACAAGTGGCACCAGAAGAGCAAGTACAACCCGAGCATTTAGAAGAGTACATGTCTTATACGTACTTAGATGCTCGAGAGAAGTTAGGTAATCAAATACTTCAATATCTTATAAGAAAAGAAACTCTTTCAGAAAAGAAGAACGACGGATTAAAGCATGGACTTCTGTCTGGATATGAGTTTGCTTGAGTAGGTATTCTTAACAATGAACCTATTGTTGAAGTACTTAATCCGTTAGGAGTATTTTATCATAAGTCTCCTGAGGTTAAATACATAGAAGATGGCTTATACGCAGGATACAGAACTAGGATGACTTCTGGAGACATAATAGATAGATTTGGAGATGAATTATCTGAAGAGGATTTAAAGTATATTGAAAACATCTTACAGTCTGTTTCAGGAATGGATGCTACAATGACTGATAAGATGAAGTATTATCATGATAGTGTAGCAGATACCTATTTTAGAAATTCTTTTCTTCAAAATTCTAATGAAGAAGGTTCTTATGGAAAAGCTAAATCGGAAGACTGAACTGTGTATCACGTTGAATGAATATCTCAAAAGAAAGTTGGATTTCTTATGCAACAAAATGAATTTGGGGAACAAGAGGAAACTTTAGTCTCTGAAGATTTTGTTGTTCCTTCTTATGCTGTTTCTACAAGTTCTAGAGATTCTAGTGGAAAGAGAATTACTATTTATGAGTTTGATGGAATGCAACTAAGATGAGGATGGATAGGAGAAGTTTGGGAAGGAGTTCGGCTTGGTCCAGATAGGTATTGTTCTATTCGTCCCAAAGTTTATCAATATAGATCTATTGATAATCCTAAAAAAGTTAAGCTTGGTTATCATGGAGTATGTTTTTCTGCTATGAACGCAGATCCTATATCTCTTATGGATAGAATGAAACCTTTCCAGTATTTGTACTTTATAATTGCACATAAGCTTAAAAAACTTATTGCAAGAGACAGGGGACAAGTGTTTCATTTTGATATGTCTATGGTCCCAGAACAAATAGGATTAGAGAAAACTCTTTACTATTTAGAGGAGATGGATATTGACTTTTTTGATCCGCTCAGAAATGCAGAAGCAGCAGGAGCATATCAAAGAGGTAAAATATCAGGAGCTACTCCTCGTTCTAATATGCAGCACATACTTAATTATGTGCAATTACTTGCAGCTATAGATGAACAGATTTCAGATGTAGCGGGAATAACTAGACAAAGAGAAGGACAAGCTTCTGTCGGAGAAGCTGTAACTAATGCTCAACAGAATTTGCTTCAATCCTCTACGATTACTGAAGCTATTTACTTTAAGCCTCATGAAAAGTTATGGGAGAATATTCTTAACTCTCTACTTCAATGCGCGCAATCTGTTTGGCAGAAAAAATCTATTATACGGCAATACGTACTAGATGATATGTCTGTACAGACTTTGCAATTAACTCCTAGCTCCTTAGAAAATTCAGATTTTGGAGTATTTGTTTCTAATTCCACTAGAGATAACGAATTATTTGATTCTTTAAAGAATCTCGCACAACCGTTACTTCAAAATGACAAAGCTAAATTTTCAGATATAATTAAGCTTCTTAAATCTACTTCAGTAAGAGAATTAGAACTTAATATTAAAGAATCTGAGAAACAATTACAGCAAGAAGCTATCGAGCAGATAAGAGCTCAGCAAGAAGCACAAATGCAAGCACAACAAATGCAGGTCCAATTAAAAGAAAGAGAATTTGCTCACGAAAGAGAAATGCAAGCACAAAAAGATGCTGCAGCTTTAGAAAGAGAGTTAATAAAGGCAACTGGATTTGGTGCTGATGTAGATGAGAATTCTATTCCAGATCCCTTAGAATATAAGCAATTCCAACAAGAACTAAAATTGGAATACGATAAGTTAGCACACGATAGTAAAGAAGGAGATAAGGAAAGAGACACTAAAGAAAAGATAGCTAAAATTGCTATTAAGAATAGACCTAAACCTTCCAGCACTAAAAAATAATAATTTGCAATCATGGACAATACAATTAACGAACCATCTTTAGAGGAGTTGCTTGGATATATAGACTCCCCTAGAGATTCCTTTTCATCTCAAGACAGCTCTTTTGATATTTCTTCAGATCCTTTAGCGGATGAAGTTACTCCTCCAGAAGAGGAAGATTTTCAAGAAAACTTTGAAGGAGAAATCGATACAGACATCACTCCAACTGAAATTCACAATGATCCTATTGAAGGAGATGTATCTTCCGCAGAGACTCCATATACAGAATATTTTAATCTTCTTAAAGAGAATAATTTACTTCATGTAAATGAAGATTTTACATTTGATGGAACAGTTTTAGGATTAGAAAATGCTATAATACAAACAAAAGAAAATCTTCAAGGAGCTGTAGCGCAAGCGCTATGGGAAAAACTTCCTGAAGACTTTAGACCTTTACTTGAATACGCTATTCAAGGAGGAACAGATGTGCAAGCATTTCTCAATACATTTCAAAGTAACGACCTTTCTAATATAGAACTTGAGGGAAATACTGAAAATCAAAGAGAGGTTTTAAAAAGATATTTTAGCACTACTACAAAATACGATACAGATAAAATTAATCGTATGGTAGAACGTCTATATATGACTGGAGAAATGGAGACAGAAGCAGTTTCTGCTTTAGCCGAATTAAAGGAGATAGAGCAATCTTCTAGATTTGAATTAGTTGAAACTCAAAAGAAACAAAAAGAAGAATACGAACAGCAACAAAAACAATTCCGGGAAGATATATCCTCACTTATAGGAGGATCCTCTTATATTGAACCACCTAGACAAAATAAAGTGCGTTCGTTTCTTTTTAATGTGTCTTCCGTATCAGGAGATACGGATACACAGTTCAATAGAACACTAAAGAATATAGCTGCAAATAAAGAACATTTAGTTCAACTTGCAGATATACTTTTGGATTACGATCCAAAAACAGGTATTAAGCTAGATAGAATACAACGTAAAGAGAGTACTAAAGCTACTCAAAGTTTACGTCAAAAACTTGAAGAAATTACTAGCAATACCAAAACTAAGGTTACAGGAGCTTCTTCTAAAACAGATACTAATAGATTTGACTGGGAGCAGTTTCTTAATCAGAACTAGTCTTACTAGATAAGACATGAATTTTATTTCATTTTTAATTAAAAATGGCAACTACTAGAAATCAATTTATTATCAAGCATTTGGACGGATTTGGTGGTAACTTTGTGGACTCTCAATATTTGGGGGCTGCTTATGAAACTGGCAAACCTCATATGTTTGAAAACACACTTACTAAAATCTTCTCTTCAAGATCCAGGTTCTTCACGGGCAAGCTCCTTTCAGGGATGACTGGTGGGAAAACCGGAGGTACTACTGAGATTGATACTGAAGTATATCGTTGGAAACTTCAAGGAGCTGAAGAGAAATCTGCGCGTTCTTTAGGGAATCCCGATACAGCTAACACTGCTCCAGGTCTTAATAACACTACCTTCCGTATTTGGCTTGATCTCGATTATTTCGCTGCTCCAGATGTACTTCTAGCAGAAGATAACGATTTTCCTCTTGAAATTCTCGAAGGACCTACTCAATACGGTAGTGGTTATCTTTATACTGTAAGGTTACAAGGCGATGCTCCAGAAGCTTATGTTCCTGTTGCTCTTCTTGAGGAAGGTCGTGAATTCGATAAAGCTTGAACGTCAGTTCAATCCGAGTATAATTCTCAATTTGGTACTCAGCAGTATCCAAATTCCTTTATGCTTGAATCCCAAGTGGGAGCTTTTGCTCAGAAATTTACGGTGACGGATTATACTACTAGTCCCTTTGTGTAGTAATGCACATCGAAGAAGCCTTTTAACTGCTGGAAACTCCTACTATTAAATTAGGGACAATCAGCAACTATATGATATGGAAATACTTAATAAAATTGGAGATTGAACATTTATTAGAGAAACACAATCCCGTAAGGGAAGAACTAAATTATTAGTGCAGTGTGTTTGCGGTAAACAAAGAAGAGTAGATAAGTGGGACTATCTGAATGCCGCAGAATGCGAATCTTGTAATTTAGGGCTAAGATGTAGAAAATGTTCAGAGAAACTCTATTGAAAAAACAGAGATGAATTGAAGCTATACAGATTAATCTATCTAGATTATGTGCAACAAGCTAAAAGAAGAGGATATGAATTCTTACTTTCTTTAGAGGAAAGTTATAAATTATTCACATCTTCTTGTCATTTTTGTGGAGAATTTCCTAACAATGTTAAAACTCATGGAAGCAATAAGACAATTTCTTTTAAATACCAAGGAATAGACAGAAAAGATCCTAATATAGGATATATTTCTGAAAATGTACTTCCTTGTTGTAAGCATTGTAATTATGCGAAAAGAGAAATGTCCTACGAACAATTCTTAAAATGAGTTAATAATGTTTATAATCATGTAGCTCAACGACTAGAGCGCGAGCTCGTAGGGTCAAGTGACTCGAAACGAAGGCCTTCCATTAATTTGGAAGATGATATAGTCTGGTCTGCATAGTAATATGCAGCTGTCTTTATAGACGGGTTAAGTCTAACGAACTTAACTGAACATAACGAAAGCGTGGAGAGATCAAGGACGTCTTAGCGTAGATTTTCTTTATACCGACCCACGTACTGGTAAAGAACAAAAAGTTACTAAGTTTCTCCAAATGGCAGAAGCTAAAATGTATGACGAGCTTTATCAATCAATTGAGGCTCAATTATGATATGGCAAGAAGCAAACTAAGGCTGGAACCAATGGGTATTGGGTAAAAACTGGGCCAGGCGTAAGAGAGCAGCTTCGTGATAGCTGGATTAAAAATTTTTAGTCCCTATAAGGTGTGAACTTTATAGCAAACTTCTCTAATTGCGGGGATATCCTAAATTTAGGACAATCCGCAGCGAAGATTTAAATAAATTAAAATGAAATATTCTATAAATACTAAAATAGATAACTTGACTATAACATCTATAGACAGTAAGTTAAGTCAATACCATTTGACTTGTACATGCGGCACAGTTTGTAAAGGTCGTTCTCTTTATGTGGATAGAATTATTCAAGGTTTTTCTAAATTAGGGTTTGCTGGATGTAAGATATGCAGATATAATTATATCCGAAATAGAAAAATGAACAGTAGTGAAAAATACTCAACTATATATCATAGATACAAGAAAAGTGCTAGGAATAGAGGCTTAGAATTTACTTTAAGCTTAAATGAGGCAGCAGAATTATTCTCTTCCCCCTGCGTATATTGTAAAAGTATTCCAAGCAATACATGTATCCGAACTGCTTATATGATATATAGTTATACTGGAATAGATAGATTAGATAACAACAAAGGATATATACAAAATAATGTAGTCCCCTGTTGCCAAAGTTGTAATTTAGCAAAATATACCAAATCTATATCTGAGTTTCTTTCACAAACTGAAAAAATTTATTTGAATACCGTTCAACGACTATCTCGAAAGAGAGTAGAGTCAAGTGACTCGAAATGGGAAGTCTCTCTTCATAATCAGATTGAAAGAGAGAATGATATAGTCTAATCTCATAGGTAACTATGAGCTGGGTAAAATCCCGGACTAGAATTAACGAAGCTAGTTGAATATAAATGTGAATATTACAATGGTGCCCTTACTGTAAATAGAGTTAAAGATTATTTGATGGATATCTTTTTCTCGAGGGTAGATGAGCAAGACAGGAAAGTGGTGGCGATAAAAACATCTGTTGTCGCTCGTTGTCGTAAGGCAGCGTAATAAATAATTTCTCTAAAATGCTGGAACCTCTTAAAGACTTAATGCCGTATAATGTTGTATCTTTATATGGAGCGAAAGCAGAAACAAGTTTAAGTATTAACTATGGAGAAATCCTAAGGTCGAATAAATAGAAAATCAGCAGGTAACTATGAATGAATTAATCATATCAACATTTAATAATTTAGGATCTGTAACAGCAACTGCAAAACAGTTAAATATAAGCTACAGACAAGTGAATAAAATATTAGTAGAAAATAAAGTACAAGGAATTGTAAGAAAGCGTAAGAAAATAGAGTTTAATGTAGATTACTTTCAAAATATAGATTCTGAAGTAAAAGCCTATTTTGTAGGTTTTATCCATGCGGATGGTAGCGTATTCACTACAAAGCAAGGAAAAACTACGTTATCAATAGCTATACACAAGAAGGATAAAGAGATATTAGAAAAACTCGTTATAGCTTTGGATTTACCTAATTTTTATATAGAACAAGTCCCTGTAAAAGAACAAGTAGTATTTCGTACTTCAGTAAAAAGATTTGTGCAAAATCTTGTAGATGTAAAGTCCTTAACTATTTTAGATAGGATACCTAAACATTTACTTCCTCATTTTATAAGAGGAGTATTTGATGGAGATGGTACTATATATAGCAAATACGCTAAAGGAAAATATAGATACTATTACGCAGGATTCATAGGATATACATCCTTTATGAAATTTATAAAAGAAAATGTTCCGATAAAGTTCTCTCTAAGGAATATTGCGTCTAAAGGAATATCAAGAATAGAAACGTATTCTAAAGAAGATTTGCTTAATTTTTATGACTTTATGTACACTAACTCTACAATATACTTAAATAGAAAACATGCTAAATTTATGGATATGAAATTTATTTATAGCACCCCAACGACTACACGAGAAACTACCTATATGGTAGAAGATATAGTCTAATCTTACTAGAGATAGTAAGTTAATAATATGGACAGGTACGCTCGGAAGTATCATGTTTCACGACATGTTAGCCTCCGAAGCATCTTCTTTCTTAACTGTAGACACGCATTTTACTAAAATGCTGTCAGAAAATCCTCGTCACTTATCCTTTGGTGCACAATTTACCCACTATTTAGAAAACCTTGGTAGTGATAAAAGTTCCTTAATTGCTGGGATCTCCTTTAAAAGAGGACAATCAGCAGCGGAATCTAAGTATGGTTTAATTACTTAGAAGCGTTCAGAGACTAAAATAAAATAAGCCGATACTTAATGTATTCGATATGGCAAAAATAACAAAAGATTCAAGAATCTTGTTTTACAGTATGGTTTTAGGAGACGGCCATTTGGATAAATATGGTCAATTAAATTTAAGACATAGTATAAAACAAGAAGAATACTTGAGATGAAAGCAGAAACATCTAAGAAAAGCGGGACTGCACACAAATGAAATTGTAGAATTTATTTCTAATGGATTTCCTCAAGTAAGATGCGCTACAAAAGTTTATAATTTCTCCAAATTATATAGAAGAATTCTTTATCGTCCTAAAAAGACTCTAGGAATTAGAAAACTTCTTAATTTTTTAAAACCTTTACATTTAGCTATTTGGTACATGGACGATGGTTCATTAACAATGCTAAAAAATAAGGATGGATATATACGAGGTAATTGTTTACGACTACATACTAATATATCTAAAGAAGAAAATCAAATTATTATAGATTGATTTAAAGAGAAATATGACATAAATTTTAATCAAAATAAGAAAAATGATTTTTATGAATTGGTTTGCGGAACACGACAAGCCAGAAAATTTATAGAAATAGTTAAGCCTTATGTGCAAGAAATTAAATGTATGCAGCATAAATTGAATTTGAAAGCCACTGTAGAATCAAGTGATTCGAAACAGGAACTCTCTTCTCTAGAAGAGAATGATATAGTCCAATCTGTATAGCAATATGCAGCAGTATCTAATAGTAACTTCAAATTAGATACGTACTAAGCTTAACGATCTTAGTAGAATAGGTTCGCAAGGACCTGAAGGAATTGAAGTAACTTTAATCAAGAATCCTCTCTACGATTCTCGCAAATATTGCAAGCGTATGCACCCGCAATATCCTGAGTTTCCTATCGATTCACTTCGTATGACATTCTTGGATTTCGGTAATTCCGGCTCTTCCAATAACATCACCATGTTGAAAGTTAAAGATACTTTCCGTTGGGGATGGCAGGGCGGAACTGTAACTCCTACTGGTCCTGTTAAAGGGGGCCAAGTTGGCGGGTTGAAAGCTGGCTATGATATGTTTTGTGAGGGTACGGGTGGAATAATGATAACCGACCCCACCAGATTCGGGGAACTAGTGTACGATTTTGAGTATTAAAATCGTACATAACGGGATGTAAGTATAAAAATAAGAAGTTATTTATTTGATTATTCGCGGTATTTATGCTGCCTTTAAACTGAAGAGAATACAAAATCTCTTCTTTTAAATATGGATAAATCGAAAGTGATATTTGACGAAACTTACAAACCGCAAAAAGATAGATCTGGAACAAAAATTTGGCGATTACAAATAATATCTCCAGTAGGATACCGAATAAGAAAATCCGGGGCTACTGCATATAAAGTATGTGTTTACGAAGCTTTGTGTGATTGTGGAACTAAATGTTACATAACGGCAGAAGGAATCATAAAAGGAGATGTTAAATCTTGTGGATGTTTGTATCAAGAAAGTAGATATAATAAAAGACTTCCAGGAGATACTGCAAAAGTTAATAGAATATACGCTACTTATAAGAGGAATGCTTTAAATAAATCAAGAGAGTTCTCTATTAATAGAGAAAATTTTGAGGTTTTAATAAAATCTTCATGTACTTATTGCGGCATTATTCCAAGTACAGGCTATTTTAATGGCCTAGATAGAGTGGATAATGCTCTTGGGTACACTAAAGATAACAGTGTATCTTGTTGCAAGCAATGTAATACTGCCAAAAGTGCTTTAAGTAAAGAAGTATTTTTAGATCTATGCAATAGGATCGCATCTAAACATAACATTAATATATAGCATATTAACCTCCCCAAACAAGTTAACACATGCTAACAGAAATTAACACAATTTTACCTATTGCTGGGTATATTGGAGGTATTGTAGCTATATGGGTAAGATTGTCTAATAAGATGGTTATACTTGAAACGAAGCTGACAGCAGTAGAGAACGAAATGAAACGTTTAGACTCTGAAATGATGCTAACTAATAAACAGGTACAAAGCGATTTAAGAGAGATCTTAACGAGTCTTGCTAGAATTACCACCGATATATCTTATATCAAAACTAAATTTAAGTAGAGAGCTTAAAAGCTCTCCCCGCAATACTTAGATACCTAAATAAGCGTTAAGGGTATAGCTCCCCTGGATCTAAGGAAGCGAAGCAAAATGACTATAAAAGTATGAAGGTATTTATTTTTAGTATCCCTCGCGAATCAGCGTATGGGATACATGACTGAACTAGTGATAGTTCTGGTAGAAAATTGAAAAAAACCAAGATTGCAAAATGTAGAGATACTATCCAAGCTCTTTACAATCCTTTAGTAGGGGGATTAGCCAATGGTTTATCTTATAAACCTTGAATGGAAAATGGCGCTCAAGTAAAAGACGAACAGGGCAATCTCCTTACTTTACAGGATAAATTGGAAAAGAAATGGAATCTTACTAAAGGGTTTCTTAATAATAAGACTTGGCGAAAAGGGGATTCTCTTGCAGAAGAGAACATGTCATATTATCAGCGTAAAAGTTGGAAATTAAATGATGGGGCTACTGTACTAGATACTAAAGCTATGGATGACGAGTTAGGATACTATATGTATTTAGATTCTAAATTCGTAGCAAACTCTGAGAGAGAATGGCGAGAACATAAATGGCCAAAAGCTACGCATTATATTGCACTTGAGAATGAAGCTGAAGAGCTTAAATATAAGCGTAATGAAGTAAAATCTAAAGCTTTTGCCGCATTACACGCAGAAGACATGACTCCTACTATGAGAGAGAAATTTTGTGCAATTCTAAATTTATCAAACGCTAGAAGTGTTTTAAGTTCTGAGCAATCACATAATACTCTCTTTGAATATATAGATAAAACTTCGTATGGTCCAGGATCTAATATTGAAAAATTCTTAGAGCTCTGTACCTTATTGAAAACTCCTTTAGGAAGAGAAGAAGCAGAAGCTAGATTCACTCTTAAGAGAGGATTAGATACAAGAACTATTTATGAACGACAAGGAGCTTATATATGGCCAAAAGCCACTGGGCAAATTACTTTAGGAGAAACTCTAAGTGAAGCAGTCCAATTCTTACTTAATCCAAAGAAGCAAGCTTTAGCTCAAGAATTAGAAGAAGAAATGAAACTTAAAATCTTACGATAGACCATGACAACAAAAGAGCTACATATAGACTTCGATATAAAAATCGATAAAATAGCAAGTCTAAATAAGGCTGACTTCACAGTAGCTGAGAAAGATTGGCTATTAAATGAGGCCCAAAATGTGTTCATTAGAACTAGATATAGTGGCAATAACTCTGGAAGAACTGGATTTGAAACGACACAAAAACGAATTGATGATCTAGCTTCCTTAGTAATAAAATATCCAGAGCAACCAGCCATTACTCCTGTACTTTTAGATGCGGGAGTATACGAAATAAATCTTAACGACTTAGCTTTTCCTTATTGATTCTTTATTAGGGGGCAAATAGAAGTAGTTCTTTCTGAATCATGTACTAAGTTAGCTAGTTTAAAACTTATACAGCATGATGATTTAAATTATTTGCTGGATGACCCTTTTAATAATTCTAATAAGGAAGAAATAGTATTCAATTTTGGGAGAGCCTCAGACATAAGTCCCTCAGATATAACAAGATCTTCTATATACATATATCCCGGTAGTATAGAAATAGCAGATGCTAGAATAGAATATATTAAGAAACCTGCTAGGATAAACTACGGAGGATACGTATATATAGATAGTATAACTTATCCTTTACAAGAATGTGAGCTACCAGATCACACACATTCAGAATTAGTGGATTTAGCTGTCCAGATAGCTTCAGGAATTATAGAATCTCCTGAATATGTGCAACTAAAATCCCAAAAACTATTCTCTAATGAATAGTACCAATAATTTTAATATACTTTATAATTTAAATTATAATGGCTTACAATAAAAGCAATAAACGTGCTGTAGAGACGTTTATAGTTCAAAAGACTAGCGTCGCTTTCTATAATTCTTCGGGCGCTGGTAACTTTATTAATAACATAGCTACTGGAGCAGTGCGTTTAACTGATGGCCAAGTAGGTATTTTCGATGGCAGCGGCAATGGTTCTGTTGCTCTTAATACAGCAACTGACTTAACTCCTGTTGTGGCTGAGAGTCCTGTCATTTATTTAGCTCAAGGTACTCCTTGGTCTGCTTCTCCTTCTACCCCTGCAAATACTTATCCTTTGTGGAATATCCCTTACATTAAATCTGGGGATATTAATGGTAGGAATCCTGTTCTTATAACTAAACAAACATATGCCACAGACACTCATTCCGTATGGGTTGTTGGCTCTACGGTAGCTGGTAGAGGTATTAGTGCTCTTGATAATACTGAATATCAAATGCGTATTGGGTTTAGGGGTCGTAGGGAAGATGAGTATTACAATAACGAAGCTACTAATCAATTAGCCGCTAGTTATACTACTCCTAACTATACTCTTTTAGGTACCGCAGATCCTGTGGACCACCTTATCCAAAATCTTACTTGGAATATTAATCGTAATTCCAAGGCAATTGCTTTCGATAGGACTCGTTTTAGGGGTAATGCCCCCATTGTTGCTCTTGCTATTAATGTAGCTGGAGATAGTAATGGTACGCCTATCGGAGGTAACGGGGATGGTGCTTCCGGTACCACTGCTTTAGCAACTGGTCAAGTTGTTCCTGTGATCAATACTAATCTAGGTGTGCGTACTATTACGCTCACTGAAGGTATGGCTACTTCTATTAAGAATGCTGCCGTCGCAGCCGCTACTGAATTCGCAGGTTCTGCTGTCGCTATTGGAGCGATTACCTGGAATATTCTTACTATAGACACTACTACTGCAGGTCTTACTGCAGGTGGCGTAGCTGATTTGATTATGTTAGTTGCTTTGGATGCTGATCTTGCTTTTAAAGATCGTATTCCTCAAGTTAAAACTAGGCTTCAAGTAGGTCTCACTACTGGTTTTGATTTCAATACCGTAAATCATAAACAATATGAGCAACCATTTGAAGGTCATGGTAAAGGTAGAGCCTTAGATCTTATATACAAGGCTACTATGGGCCAACGCCTGTACAACCTCAATCACGTAGAAGATCCGATTACTGAGTTTCCTTCTCCGATTATTACTACTACTAACTATGTCACGTACATAGTTAATCACGTAGGGTACTCTCAGGTGGATACTCTTAATTATGTTGACTCTCCTCAGAGTACATTCTTGTTATCTCCTACTGGTGATAGCACTTTCCAAACAGCAATTGAAGGTTCTTTGAATAGCTGGTTGGCTTCTAACGGGCATCCTAACATCGATACTATCTAATTTATTCTATAATGATCTATTACAATCAACCTAATATAGCGGCAGCTAATCAGGCTATTTCTACCTACCCTAATAATGTGTATTTACCTTTAAATACGGGTAGAACTGTAGCTAATCAAATACAGAATTTAGGTAGATTTATAGATGAAAGGCCTGCCAAATCCATTGAGCTCACTGATTGGGTTAATACTTCTATTCGCAATAGAAGGCTTAATGTAAGTTTTTTACCTGTCAGGACTGTTGCTGCAGCATACACTGCTAATCCATTAACTGATTCTGTTTTTATCGTAAGCACTACTGCTACTATTACTCTTCCTGATCCAGCATCTTATGTTGGTTGAAAGTTTAGTGTACGTTCTTTATCTGGGGTAACCACAACGTTAGATCCTATTGGATCCACCCAAATAGAAGGTAGTAGTACTTCTGTTACGGTAACTACTGGAGCTTTCAAAACTTTTATCAGTAACGGAACATCTTATTATCAAATTTCTTAAGAGAGGGGACAATTGTCCCCTCCTTTAAAATATTCTATATTATGGCAAATTTCTTCTTAAGAGATAATATAAATAGTTTCGAGACTTTCAAAGGTAAGTTACCAGATGAAATTTATTTACCCTTAAATACTGGCAGATTTATACGGAGACAATCAGATAATACAACTGCGTTTAGTAATGAACGTCCTAACAATTCAGTTAATTTAGAGCAATGGATACAATTTCAAATAGATGAAGGAAATCTCTCTCTTCAAACAGATAATGTATTTACTTCTCAAGTATTTACTATAGGTAGCACTACTTATCCAATTAATACTAGTTTGAATACTATTATTAATGCTATTCTTACACAGCTAACTTTATCTACTGTTAGTGATAAAAATTATATATTTATTACTGTTACTCCTTTATCTACTTGAACTATAAATCATAATTTAAATAAAGTTCCTTCGGTTACACTACTTGATGTCTCTGATAAGGAAATGGATGGAGAAGTAGTACATAATAGTAGCAATCAAGTAGTTATTACATTTTCTACACCTATTGCAGGTTCTGCATACCTTAATTAATCATGGCAAAACTAATTTTAACTTCGTATGATTTTTCTAAAAATCAAATTATAAATCCAGTATTGCACATAGCAGGAACTGCTCCATCTTCTCCTGCTGAGGGACAACTTTATTACAACAATACTGGAGGCACTAAAAAACCTTTTTATTTTGATGGAACTACTTGACAAGCAATGTCGGCTGTTAGTTCTGTAGCACTAACTTTTGGTTCTACTACATCTGCTATATTTGATACTTCAGGAGCAGATACACAAACTATTACATCTACAGGTACCTTTACTATTTCACTTAACGACCAAACTCAAAATAAAGTATTAGCTTCCCCTACTTCAGGTACAGGAGCTCCTACATTTAGGGCATTAGTATCTGGAGATATCCCTTCTCTTTCTTATCTACTACTTGATGGAGGTACAATGGGGGGTATTATCAATATGAATAGTAACGGCATTACTAATTTACCCACACCTTCCTCTAATGGGGATGCTGCTACTAAATTATATGTAGATGGATTATTGGATGGACGTAAATGAAAACAAGCGGTTATAGCTGCTACTACTGCTAATATAACTTTGTCTGGTGCACAAACTATAGATGGAATTTCTATTGTAGCTACGGATAGAGTTCTTGTAAAGAATCAAACCATTCAAACTGAGAATGGTATCTACGTAGCAGCCGCAGGAGCATGATCTCGTTCTACTGATGCCGATATTGCTACAGAACTTGAAGGAGCTGCTGTTTTTGTAATGTCGGGTACTGTTAATGGGGATATGTCTTATTTTCAGACTACTTATCCTGTCACACTTAGTAGTTCTAATATAGTGTGGGTAGTAGGAGGTACTGGTGCTTACACAGCAGATGGTAATGGTATAGAGCTTACAGGCAATTCTTTTGGCTTGGAATTAGATTCTACTACATTATCTAAATCAGCTTCTGGTTTAAAAGTAGCTTCTGGAGGTATTACTGGAACTGAACTTAATGCTTCCGTTGCTGGTAGTGGTTTAACGGGAGGTGGAGGTTCTGCACTTGCTGTAGGAGCAGGTACAGGCATAACTGTTAATGCTAACGATGTTCAAGTTACTTCTTACACTCCTCTTACTAGTTACACAGCAGCTAGAAAATTTGCTTCTAATTTTACAGTAACTTCGGCTGGAGCATTCTCTCAAGCAGTAACAGTAGATGCTAGCTTAAACTCTGACATACTTGTACAGCTTAGAGATACTAACGACGCTATTATAGAAGCTGATATAGACACTACTATAACTTCTAGTCAAATTACTATTTCTGGTGTAGCTCCTACTTCTTCTTATCAGATTAAATACGTAATTATAGCATAATGAAACAATTTATTACCGGACTAACTCTTCCAGATGGAAATGCTGGTGCTCCAGTATTCTCATTTTCTGGAGATACAAATACGGGACTTTATAGAATAACTTCAGATACCTTAGGATTTGCAACTGCCGGAATAGAGTGAATGCGACTTTCTGATATTGGATTATGTTCTATAGGAACTGTAAATTCTACTTCTAGACTTAATATAGGTGGAGAGTTCACTAGAACTGCTTGAGGAGTAGTAGGCCCAATTCTCAATACAGAAGCTATTACTGTTACAGATTCTAATACAGCCGCAAGTGGAACTGTAGCTAATGCTATGTTTAATGTATTAGCGCAACCGACTTTTGCTTCTACTAATGGAACAATAGGTAATTTAGTTACAGCAACTAATTCTGCTACTCTTTATATACCAGGAGCACCTCTCGCTGTTACGAATAATACTGCAATAACCAATTCTTGAGCTCTCTTTATTGATGCTGGTAATGTACGTATAGATGGATCTTTACGACTTCCTGCTTCTGGATCTTCTACAGCTCCAGAATATTCATTTAATGGAGTTTCGGATTATGGGATGTACCAAGCTACATCAGGTCTTCGTTGGGCTATTTCAGGTGCTGAGATTATGGCACTTACATCTACAGGATTAGGTGTAGGACAAAGTACTCCTACGGCTAGATTAGACGTAATATCAGTTGATAGTGCCGGATCTGCTGCTTTTTATGGTATACGAAATACCTATACCAGAACTTTAGGAACTGACGTAACTAATAACTCCTGGGGAATGTATAATCTAAGTTCTGTAGGAGGTGCTGGTTCATTTACTCAACTTATAGGATTTAATAATCATACCATTGTATCGAGTACTGGAGTTACCAATACTGGTAAGGCTTTAGTATCTACAATAGCCACAGGAGGCAGTGCCGGAGCTGTAGCTTTATCTTCATTAGCAGCTTCTTTTTCTGGAGGAGGTTCAGGTACCATAACTAATTATTATGGACTTGCTGTAGGAGATGTCGCAAATGCATCTACATTTACTAATACTTTTTCTACTATAACTAATACTTATGGCATATATGTTGGAGATATAACTACTGGAACGCAAACAAATACCCCTTACTCTATATACGTAAGTGATACTTCATCATATGCCTATATGGGAGCTGCCTTAGGTGTGGGAACTGCTACAACTCCTCTCAATAAATTTCATGTAAAAACTACTAACAGCAATGAAAATTTAGCATTAGTAGAAACAAGTGCTTCAGGATCTACTACTAGTTCCTGATTAGCATTTAAAAATGGCGGGACTACTGGAGGTACAGGAGCCTATCCTCGTTTAGGATGTTACGGAACCAATGTACTAAAACTAGAATCAACTGCTGGAGATATAGAGTTAGCTTTAATGGATAATAATGCTTCTGCTCTTAGAACTAGAGTAGCTGGAGGAACTAATGATGTTTTCTATATAGATACTACTACTTCAGCTAAGCAAATAGTTTTAGGACTTAATGACAATTCCACTAAAGTTCGGATACGTTATTATTTACAAAATGATGGAGGATATGTTAATAATGTAGATGTAAAATCTGCTGCTTATACAGTTACGGTGGAAGATTACATGATAGAATGTAATGCAGCATCTGCGGCTTTCACGGTTACTCTTCCTGCTTCTCCGCTTACTGGGCAGACTTATATAATATCCAAGATAGATGCGATAGGGGCTAATCTAGTTACAATAGGATTAAACGGAAAAAATGTAAATGGAAGTTCTACTAACCCAACTTTAAGTACTCAATATGAAGGATATAGACTAATCTACACTGGATCTGAATGAAGATTAATAGGAACCTTCTAACATAACAATATTGTAAAGGAATAATATTCCTTTCGTGTTTACAAATAATTCAATAAATGAATTTTAATAATAAATTAAACAATCCTTATTTCGAGAGACGACAGACAGGATCTAGAGCTTTTCTAGATATTACGAATCTCAATCTGGATTATGATGTCAAAATAGGTGGATATACTTATTTAGCAAATACTTCTTTTAAGACTGTTCTTAATAGAATCATAACTACTCTTAATGCCTCTGCTGGTGTTACTGATGGAGATAAAGGAGACGTTACAGTCTCAGGTTCTGGAGGTACTTGAACTATTGACAATAACGCTATTAGTTTTGCTAAGCTTCAAGACATTGCTACTACTACGCTCATAGGACGTTCTACTGCTGGAACAGGTGATCCTGAGTCTATTGCTATAGGTTCTGGTCTTTCTCTTTCTGCAGGTAGCCTCTCAGCTACTGGAACTGGAATGGCTATTGGTAATTCTATTACTTCAGCCACTGCAGGTTCTGTACTTTTTGCTGGTGCTGCTGGTATTCTTCAACAAGATAATGCTAATTTATTTTGGGATAATACGAATAATCGTCTTGGAATTGGTACTACTACTCCTTCAACTAATTTGAATATTTTAGGAGGAAACACAGATGTAAGAGTTTCTTTAAACACTACGACTACTTCTAATGCAAGAGGAGGATTTTCTATTTATAGAGGTGCGAGTGGTGCAGGTGAAATTGCGGGAATTGTAGTTGCAGGCGAAGGAAATCATTATGCTATCGGAACCGCTCCGAATGATTTAATTATCTTCAACTATGATGCAGCTTTGGTAGGACAAAAAATACATTTCGGAACTGGTAGTTCTCCAACTGTTAGAATGACAATAGATAATGTAGGTAGTGTTAGCATAGGAACTATATCTGCCAGTGCAAGACTTCATGTTCGAGGTTCAGGGACTACTTCGGCTACGAATAGTTTACTTGTTGAAAATTCTACTGGAACTAATAATGCGCTGGTTGTGAGAGATGACGGTAATGTCGGTATCGGGACGGCGAGTCCAGGGCGTATTCTTGAAATATTTGGCACGAATACAATTATACTTACTAAAAGTATTACAAACTCTGGAGCAGTAGGGTTTGAATTTATTTCAAAAAATGCTGCTGGTACGGCTCAAACTTGGCAGGTTGGACAGAATTATGCCCTTAATTCTGCTGATTTTGAGATTCGTGATGTAACTGGTAGCGTGTCTGCACTAACAGTATTAAAAGGCTCCGGCAACGTCGGGATAGGCACTACATCTACTTCTGCAAGACTTCATGTTAGAGGAAGTGGAGCTACTTCTGCTACTTTTGGGTTAAGAGTGGAAGATAGTGGAGGTACTGCTAATGTACTCATAAGTGACGCAGGTAATGTTACCATAAAAAGTGGAACAGCTTATGGACTTATTAGTGGCGGAAACATGGGTATTTTCCCTAAAGCAGTTGGTATGGATTTATATGGGGATACTGCTCCCAGTGTAAATGCTTCTTACTTCTCCATTTACGGTAGAAGTTCTACGGCTACAAGTGGAACGGTTTATGGCATTGATTTAGGCGGTATTGCTATTGGCTCGACAGGACTTACATTTGCTGCTGCTGCTGGTTCTGCTAATTTCCGTCCCCTTAATATTGCTTATACTATCAACAATTCTGGTGCACAAACTGGTACTGCAACAGGTGTCTTTTTGAATGCTACCGAGACTGCGTTGAATAGTATGACGCATAATCTTATGGATTTGCAAGTTGCAGGAACAAGTAAATTTAAAGTTGATAATTCAGGAATAGTTACCTCCACTAATGTAATAAGATTAAAAGGATATACTGTAGCTACTTTACCATCAGGTACTCAAGGAGATACAGCTTTTGCAACAGATTTATTGACTCCAAGCTACTTAGGTGCAGCGGTAGGTGGTGGCGCTGTAGTGGCAACCGTTTTCTATAATGGAGCCGCATGAATTACATGTTAATATAATGCCAATAAACATAAATTAAAATGAAAATTTTCGAACTTAAAAAAGACGTTATAGCTCCAATTCATCTTGAATATGGACTTTATTTTAGCAAAGATGTTTGTAATCTTAGCTACTTACTACTTAACACTGATCCTCTGAATAAAACTGTAGAACTAGCTCTAGTAGTAGTTAGTAAAGCGAATAAAAATATACTACATTATCTACTTCGTAAAACTCTTCCTATCGATTATACAACTAATTATTTTAATCTGGATGGTACTCTTACTGCTGAAGGTCTTGTTTGGGGTCTAATGCTTCCGTTTGGAGAAGAAACTTTAGGAGATTACCTCGTAGTAGTTGAAGTACCTGATGAGGTACTTGAAGTAGTTGAATAAAATAAATTAAGATATAACAAATGACTGTAACTAAAGCTTCTGATTGTAGTAGTATTACTATAAACTCTACTTGGTTAGCTGATTTTGATGGAGGAAGTCCTACTGTAACTAATGCTACTCTTTACTATACTGTAAATGGAGGAACTGAGCAGACAGTAGTTTTAACCACAGTTCAAGTAACAGGAGCTAACTTAGTTATGACTCCAACATTCTTTGGACAAGGAGCTTCTATTCTTACTGATGGTATTTATTGTTTTAGACTTCAAACTACTACAGCTTCTACTGTAAATAAAGAATATGGTAATGCTTTTATAGAATGCTCTTTGAAATGTACTTTAGCTGAGAAGCTTTGGAATAATCCTGAGCTTTTACTATATTCCAGATATGAAGCTATTAAGCATTATCAAGAATGTAATACTTGCGATTGTGCTACCGTATATGACTTATATCTCAATTTACTTTGTGATTTAGGTTTATCTAATACTCCTTGTGGATGTTAAGTACTAATTGCGCATTAGCGCACCTAACTAATAACCTTAGAATAAAACAAGAGTATGGCTTGTGTGAAGAAGAAATTATTAAGCTAGTCCGATGTATTAGTTCTTACTATTGACTATACAATAATGCTTGAGATTGTTTAACTGCAGATCAGCAATGGGATTTAGATGTATTTATAAAGTCTAATCTCAATAGTATTTATGAGACTGTTTGTGCAGATTTGACACTTAGTTGTGCAGGGCTAGCTAGTGGTAATATAGTTGCTAACTTAACTGATGCTTCTACTTATACTTATAGTTTTAACATTTCTCCTTTAGCTGGTACTTCTCCATACATCTATCTTTGAACTCCCGTAGGAGGTAGTTTAATCTTTACTTCAGGTACTACTAGTAGTTCTTCAACTATAACTTTAGTCAACACTGATACTATAGGAACTATAAGTGGAACTTCCATTGGATGTAATATAGGAGATGCTCAAGGATGTATAGTAACTAGGACTTATTCTATTCCTTGTACTCCTTATCTTATTCCTACTGTATACACAAATCAATGTACTACAGGGTTTAATATCGATTTAAATGTTATAGTAGATTCTGCTTCTTGTGGAACTTCCATAAGTTGGGTTAATACTCAATTTCAACTTCCTGCAGGAATATCTGTTGTGATGGTAGGTTCTATCGCACAATTCACGTCTACTAATCCAGTAGGTACTTATGGTATTCAAGTGCGTGTAAAGACAACTTCAGGATTTTATTCTAACTGATCAACCTTAACTGTACAGACAGAAACTGTCTGTTAGACAGTTTTAAGGTTATAATATGCAGAGGGCAGGGCGTAGGTTTACTACCCTTGCCCTTTTTTTGTTTAAGGCTCAGCCTGTTTCTTTATATATTTGTAACTATGGCTACTATCAACCAACATACCTTTTTTATTCAAAATTTATTGAATAAAGGACCAAGATCAGACGATTCTAGGTTTAGCAATAGACTTGTAGAACACGCAATACTTCAATCTAGAAATAGGTTGCTAAAGATAAAACTTGACAAATACGATCATATCGCAGATTCTAATTATCAAACTATTTGTGTAGAATTAGAGCCGCATACTTATTATGATTGTAGTTGTATAACAGACAATAACGATTGTAAAATACTCCGTTCTAAACTTCCCATTCCTAAAGAGCTCGTAGTTAAATGAGGAACTACTATAGAAGTTAAAACACTTGATGGAAAGCATCTTCCAGAAATGTCCACCATAACTAATAACTATGCTTCCTATTCTATCACTAATTCTGATAAGAAAAGAATAGGATGATTTATAGAAGATGGATACTTGTATATCCTAAACAATTTTAAACTTAAATTAGTAGTATTAAAAGGTATTATGGAAAATCCTCTTTTGGTTTTTACTTGCCCTAATGAGGAACCTGACTGTATTGATACTAATGAGTTCCCTATAGATAGTGAATTAGTTTATCCTATGTATCAACTAACACTTGAATTATTAGGAGTAACTATGAAGGTTCCAGAAGATAATAGGAATGACGGGAGAGCAGTTGAGAACATTCAAGCATTAGATCCTAATGAGAACGTATAAGGAAAAGAGAACTATGTTAAGATTTACACAAAGAGATGTGTACGATTCCTATAATGATAAATATAAAATAGGAAGAAACATCTTTATGAAAATCTTACTAAAGTTCAATAGACTATTAGTAGCTTCAGCTGTAGATACAGGACTCTTCTATAAATTTCCTTATGGGCTTGGCCAATGAGGAGTTGTTAAAACTTTAAGTAGTAAAGGAAGAGCACAAGATTTTCCTTTAAGTAAACAAGAAGGACAAGTATATTATAAAAGCAAGAAAGCTACTGAGGGCTATACCTTAGTTTATAAATGATTAAAACGAAAAAAATATGGGGGTAATTTAGACCTCGCAGTTATATGAGGGCTTAAACCTGGAATACTAAAATATAAAGAACTTCATATAGCAGGAGTGATAAAAAATAGAACCCCAAGATACTTTGAATATTATGCCTAGTACAATACCTTATACTTCTATAAAATCAATCCTTTATGACCTCTCAGAAATGATTCCCAAAAGATATTGGAATGAATCTTCATTCTTAGAATGGGCTCATAAAGGACTTAGACGGGTTAATACCCAATCCAAATACGAACAAGCTACTCAGCTAGTCCCCGTAATAGAACATACTGCAGAGTTACCTTCTGATCTTAGATATCTAACTCAAATAGCGTATCATACAGAAGCTACTCAACAAGACATAGAAGGATTAGCCCATACTATGAATTTAGATGACGTTAGTTGAAGTCCTGCCATAGAGCACATGGAGGATCCTACTGCTTTACCTACTAGAGCGATGCAAGCATCTTTTAATAAAGTTAATTGAAAGCCACTTCGCTTATCCTCTAACGCCTTTATTAATACCTTACTTTGCAGTCCTTCCATGTTTCCTTCCTTATATATAGACTTAGATTGCCCAGGATGCTCACATGAATATACAGTTAATCCAGATATGAGTTTAACTACTACTCTTAAAGATGGAGTTTTGTATGTGGCTTATCTACGATTCCCTAAAAATGATTCTGGGGATGTGCTTATTCCTGACAATGAAGAACTTAAAGAAGCTATTATGCATTATTGCATGTGGAGATATTATATAAAGAAGAGTCTAATAGGAGAAGATAAATCACAACAAGAAAGAGATTATCACAAGCAACAATTTGGACTTATGAAAGCAAAAGCACAAGCTACTTTAGATAGTCCAGATATAGCTCAGATGGAAAACTTAAAAGCTATTAGAGATAGACTTAATCCTAGAGATAATATGTATGATAACTTCTTTTCTAAATTAAATTCTAGAGAGAGTCTTAAATATTAGACATGGCAACAAATACTATAAATACTTTAACTGCTGGACTAGTAAAAGATACATCTCCTCTAGCTCAGAAAGAAGGAACTTACACGTTTGCTCTTAATGCTATACTAGAATCTAATGAAGGAGATTACCCATTTATAACTAATGAGCTAGGAAATCTAGCCCAAGGAACTCTTCCTTCTACTTCTAAAGTTATTGGTAAGTGCTTAACCGATACTGATACCCTTATATTATTTCTTGTAACTTCTACTACTTCTATTATTGGGGAGTATAAACCTCAGACTAATAGCTTTGTAACTTTAGTCAGTTCTATAGATTTAAACTTTAGTGCCTCTTATCCCATTAAAGCACTTTTTCGTATTAGAAAAGGATGTATTCGTACCATTTACTTTACTGATAACAATAATCCATATAGGATTATAGATATTGATGATTTAGGACAATATGGATCTCCTATAAATGTCAACTTACTTAACTTAAGTAGAAACTTTCAAGTACCTACATTAAATTTAAGTTCAGTACAAGATTCTGGAGGTAGTTTAAAACTAGGTACTTATGTTTTTTACATTCAATATCTTGATGAAGACTTAAATGAGACTGCTTGAGTTAGTTATACTCTACCCATTCCTATAGTAGATGAGAACTTATCTGATTTATATTACAAGATAGATGGAGGTCTAAACGTAATAGATTCTTCTTCTGAAGAAGGTTCAGTACCGCTTACTTCTAAGTCTATACTTCTGGATATAACTAATTTAGATACTACATTTCCTTATTATAGATTAGCTGTTTCTATTGCTTCTTCTAATACAGGAATAGCTTCTGAATCCTATCTACTTTCCACAACAGCTTTTAGTAGTACAAGTTCTATATATACATTTAGAGGAATTTCTAGTTCAAGTGATACTTCTATTTCTTTAGATGCCATACAAGTAGACCCTACGCTTATAGAGAAAATAGGATCACATGCACAGATAGATAATAGGCTTATATTAGCAGATTTAAGCTATACACAATATGATTGGGCAGCAGTACAAAGACTTACGGATACAGGAGTATCTGTTACTTGAGTAACTGCTACAATACAAAAAGAATCTATTTCTGCAGGAACTTCTAAATCTCCTAAATATTATACAGATACTCGTTCATATCTTAGAGACGAAGTTTATGCTTTAGGTATCTACGGAGTTCTTAATAATGGAGGAACTACTCCAGTATTTCATATTCCAGGAAGAGCATCTTTGACTTCTGATACTACCTTACTTACTGTAGGTACTTCAGTAGCTATCGAAGATGTTCGTCATTTAGGGTTAACTAATGGACAGACTATAGAAACTTGAAAAGTACATAATACAGGAGCAGCTGGAGGAATAATGGCATACTGAGAATCTACTCAAGATTATCCAAGTGATACAGATTGTAATAGTGTTAGAGTTTATCCTACTGGTAAGATAAGACATCACAAGTTTCCTTCTACAGAAACTAGTCCCTTTGAATCTACTTCACAAATACATCCTATCGGATTAGAAGTGGATATTACGGGATTCATTGCTGGACTTCCTTCTGATGTAACTGCTATAGTGCAAGAATGGAGAATAGTACGTGCCTTACGTACAGATGAAAATAAA
>ERZ1292633.217-Hain-H41-02um-R1-217-length-76699-cov-9_pt1 | contig 76699 bp, 81 predicted proteins | sample MGYA00564406_ERZ1292633 | MGnify/ENA primary metagenome ERZ1292633 (study PRJEB36523, sample SAMEA6512639) | groundwater metagenome | collected 2019-01-08 | study: AquaDiva: Metagenomics assemblies of 32 groundwater samples
TCGTCGCGCAGGATGTATTGGTATTGCTCGGCGGCGCCGGTCATTTTGTTTTGACGGCCAAGCGCCAAGATTTGCACGAAGCCGACGTAGAAAAACAGGCCTTCCATAATGCAGGCGAAGACGATCAGGCTGCGCAGCAGCTTTTGGTCATTCTCAGGCGTGCCGGTTTTGAATTCCGGGTTGGTGAGGATGTCGATGAAGGGCATGAGGAATTGGTCTTTGTTCCGAATGCTCTCTACCTCGTTATAGGCGTTGAAGATTTCGCCTTCGTCCAGGCCCAGGCTCTCCACGATGTATTGGTAGGCGTGGGTGTGGATCGCTTCTTCGAACGCTTGGCGCAGCAGGTATTGGCGGCACTCAGGCGCGGTGATGTGGCGATAGGTGCCGAGCACGATGTTGTTGGCGGCGAGGCTGTCGGCGGTGACGAAGAAGCCGAGGTTGCGCTTGACGACCAGGCGCTCGTCATCGGTGAGACCGTTCGGGTCTTTCCAGGTGGCGATGTCGCGGCTCATGTTCACTTCTTGCGGCATCCAGTGATTGGCACAGCCGTTGAGGTATTTTTCCCAGGCCCATTTGTATTTGAAAGGCACTAGTTGGTTGACGTCGGCGCTGCCGTTGATGATGCGTTTATCTTCGACGCGCACGCGGCGGGTTTTTGCTTCTTCCGCCGTGGGGTGCAGGTCGAGTTGGGCCGTGGCGGCTGCGCTTAGCATGGCTTCGGTTGGGGTGGGGGTATGGTGCGCGGGCTGAATTGCGGGCGACAGATTCTCTTCAAAGTTCAGCATGGTCAAATCTCCTAACAAATTACAACTATTATGGGTGGACGGAAATACACGTCCTTTATTTCTCTTCCATCCCGCCTCTTTTTACAATCTTGGAGGTGGTTATTTTTTTGTTACTCCCTCCCCTTACTAAGGGGAGGGTTGGGGTGGGGATGGGTTGAGCGCGTTGCTCTTCGCCTACTACCCCCATCCTAGCCTTCCCCCTAAAAGGGGGAAGGAACTAGTGCGTGTGCTCGAATTACTGACACGACTCGCACTCATCAAACCCAGGGTCACCGGGGCGCATGGTGCATGCTTTGCCGAGGAACTCGGGCTCGGGTAGGTTGACGGAGCCGGACATCATCGGCGCGCCAGCAGCGACTGCACCGCCGCCCATATTGCTCGCGGCCATATTGTTCGCGCTTTGGGCCGACATGCCGCCGCCATGCGCGGACACGGCGTTTAGCTCGCCGCCTTTGCCGGTGGATTTCTCTGCACTGGTCGCACCTAATGTGCGCAGGTAGTAGGTGGTTTTGAGGCCGCGTATCCAAGCGAGCTTGTAGGTGTCGTCGAGCTTTTTGCCCGAGGCGCCGGCCATGTAGATGTTGAGCGATTGCGCTTGGTCGATCCACTTTTGGCGGCGCGCGGCGGCTTCGACCAGCCATTGCGCATCAACCTCGAACGCAGTGGCGTAGAGGCTGCGCAACTCGGCCGGCACGCGGTCGATCTTGGCGAGTGAGCCGTCGAAGTATTTGAGATCGCCCACCATGACTTCGTCCCACATGCCGAGTTTTTTCAGATCGTCCACCAGGTATTTGTTGGCGACGGTGAATTCGCCCGACAGGTTCGATTTCACGTAGATGTTTTGATACGTGGGCTCGATCGAGGCTGATACGCCGACGATGTTGGCGATGGTAGCGGTGGGCGCGATGGCGATGCAGTTGGAGTTGCGCATGCCGACTTGTTTGATGCGGTTGCGCAGGCCGTCCCAATCCAGGGTCACGCTTTCGTTGTATTCCAGATAGCCGCCGCGCTCTTCCGCCAAGAGCTTGAGCGAATCGAAGGGGAGGATGCCGCGATCCCACAACGAGCCGTTAAAGCTGTTGTAGCGGCCGCGCTCTTCGGCCAGATCGGTCGAGGCCCAGTAAGCGTAGTAGGTCACCGCTTCCATCGAGCGGTCGGCGAACTCGACCGCTTGCTCGGTGGCGTAGGGAATGCGCAGCTCGTACAGGCAATCTTGGAAGCCCATGATGCCCATGCCCACCGGGCGGTGTTTTAAGTTGGAGTTGCGCGCCTTGTTCACCGAGTAGTAGTTGATGTCGATCACGTTATCCAGCATGCGCATGGCGGTGCGCACGGTGGTCTTGAGTTTGTCGTGGTCGAGCTGGCCGTCTTTTAGATGGTTCACCAGATTGACCGAGCCCAGGTTGCACACGGCGATTTCGTCTGCATTGGTGTTGAGCGTGATCTCGGTGCAGAGGTTGGAGCTGTGCACCACGCCCATGTGCTGCTGCGGGCTGCGGATATTGCACGGGTCTTTGAAGGTGATCCAGGGGTGACCGGTCTCAAACAACATGGAGAGCATCTTGCGCCACTGCGCCAGGGCGGAGACTTTCTTGAATAGCTTGATCTCGCCACGCGCGGCTTTTTCTTCGTAGGCGACATAGGCACGCTCGAAGGCTTTACCGAATTTGTCGTGCAGGTCGGGCGCTTCAGAGGGAGAGAACAAGGTCCACTCGCCGTTTTCCATCACGCGCTTCATGAAGAGATCGGGAATCCAGTTCGCGGTGTTCATGTCGTGGGTGCGGCGGCGGTCGTCGCCGGTGTTCTTGCGCAGCTCCAGAAACTCTTCAATATCCATGTGCCAGGTTTCGAGGAAGGCGCATACCGCGCCCTTGCGCTTGCCGCCTTGGTTTACGGCCACGGCGGTGTCGTTCACTACTTTCAGGAACGGGATCACGCCTTGCGATTTGCCGTTGGTGCCTTTGATGTGGCTGCCCATGGCGCGCACCGGGGTCCAGTCGTTGCCCAGACCACCGGCGAATTTTTGCAGCATGGCGTTTTCTTTGATCGCCTGGTAGATGCCGTCGAGATCGTCGGACACGGTGGTGAGGTAGCAGCTGGAGAGTTGATTGTGGCGCGTACCCGCATTGAACAGCGTGGGGGTCGAGCTCATGAAATCGAAACGCGAGAGCACGTTGTAGAACTCGATAGCGCGCGCTTCGCGGTGGATTTCATTAATCGCCAAGCCCATCGCCACGCGCATGAAAAAGGCTTGTGGTAGCTCGATGCGTTGCTCGTCAATATGCAGGAAATAACGGTCATACAGGGTTTGCAGACCTAGGTAGCCAAATTGCAGGTCGCGCGAGGCATCGAGCGCTTTGCCCAGCAAATCGATATCAAATTGCGCCAGACGCGGATCGAGCCGCTCGGCTTCGATGCCTTGTTTAATAAAACGCGGGAAATACTCGGCGTAGCGCGTAGCCATTTCGCCTTGCGCTACTTCTTCGCCCAGCACTTCGAGGCGGATGTTATTGAGTAGCAGGCGCGCGGTGACTTGCGAATAGGCCGGCTCTTTTTCGATCAAGGCGCGTGCGGCCAGAATGGAGCACTTGCGCACTTCTTCCATCGGCACACCGTCGTATAGGTCGCGCAGCGTGGCTTCCAGAATCGTTTGGGCGGAAACAGCATCGCCCAGGTCGGCGCACGCGTCACTGATCAGGCCTTGCAGCTGGGCCATATCGAGCGGATGGGTGACGCCATTTTCCAGCACTTGGAGTGTGTGCTCACCCGTGCCCTGCGCCTGCTTTTGCGCGGCACGCTCCTGTGTGCGACGCTCGCGGTACAGCACGTAAGAGCGGGCCACGTCGTGTTCGCCGGAACGCATCAGCGCCAGCTCGACTTGGTCTTGAATCTCTTCAATATGGAAGGTGCCGCCATGCGGCTGGCGCCGGATCAGCGCGTTGACCACCGATGCGGTCATGCCATCCACCACCTCGCGGATGCGGGCCGAAGCTGCCGCCTGACCGCCATTTACCGCGATGAAGGCTTTGGTCATCGCGATCGAAATCTTGGAAGGCTCGAACACCACCACGCTGCCATTGCGGCGGATGACTTTATGTTCGAGGTACTGGGTCTGGTTGGCGGTGGGCGTGGTGCTAGAGAACGACTGCACCTGGGTGGTGGATTCGGTGGTGCTGGTGGCAATATGCATCGAGTGTATCTCCCCTATTATCGATTTATTCAGCAAAATTACGGGGTTAAAGCCAAACCCAAAAACCACAAGATGTTGTGTTTGTCAGGCAGGTTGGGAACTAATTCTAGTAACTTGCTTGAGGTCATGCAACAAATATTTCACATCTTTTTATGGGGGGATAAAACGCATCTAAACAAGGGGCTTGGGGTGGCCAATTCGGGCCTCGGCATCCGGATTACAGGCCGAGATGATAAGATGAAAAAATAATGCACTGAATATAAGAATGTCCTAAATGAAACATACCGCCACCCTCCTCATTAGCTGCCCCGACCAAAAGGGCCTGGTGGCCGGCATTGCCGACTTTCTTTTAAAACACGACGCCAACATCCTGCACGCCGACCAGCATCAGGATGCCGAGTTGAAGCTGTTTTTGATGCGGGTGGAATGGGATCTGGCGGGTTTCGATTTGGATCTGGAGGGATTCGAAGCGGCCTTTAAGCCGATTGCCGCGAAGTTTCAAATGAATTGGCGGCTGGCGCTATCCAGCTACCGGCCCAAGATGGCGGTATTCGTGTCGAAGTACGACCACTGCCTGGCTGATTTGCTCTATCGCCACCAAGCGAATGAGCTGCATTGCGATATTCCCTTGATCGTTAGCAACCACGCCGACACGAATTGGCTGGCTGACGCTTATCGCGTGCCGTTCCAGCATGTGGCGGTGGCCAAGGATGCCAAACACGAAGCTGAGCGTGACCAACTGGCGCTGCTGCGCCACCACCATATCGATTTCATCGTGCTGGCGCGCTATATGCAGGTGCTGTCACCAGAATTTATTCACCACTACCCCAACCGTATCATCAATATCCACCATTCCTTCCTGCCCGCCTTTCACGGCGCACGGCCCTACCATCGGGCATTCGAGCGCGGGGTCAAACTCATCGGCGCCAGCAGCCACTATGTGACCGATTCGCTGGACGATGGCCCAATCATCGAGCAAGACGTGGCGCGCATCTCGCATCGCGACCAAATTGAAGACCTGATGCAAAAAGGCGCAGATCTAGAAAAGATCGTGCTGTCACGCGCGGTGCGCTGGCATATTGAAAATCGGGTGCTGGTGTATGCGAATAAGACGGTGGTGTTTGATTGACCCCCATCCCGGCCTTTCACCCTGAGAGGGGGAAGGAGAAAAGCGGTGCCGCGCTCAGCGACCAAACAATCACACCTGCTTTCCCCACGAAAATGCCTTAACTCGCTCGAATGGCAAGTGATCCCCTTCGTCCGTGCCATAGTGCGCTACCCGGATGATTCGTTGTTCATCCACCAGAAAATTCGCCGGCATGGTCGTCAGTTTGCCGCCGAAACTGGTCGGCCAATACCCTTTGACAAATAGTGCATTCAGCACAGACGGCATGTGAATTGCAGCCCCTTTGATCGTGCCGGTCAGGGAACGCTCGATGCCGTATTCACGGTAATAGACATTGTGCTCATCGGCCAATATGGGAAACGGCGAGTGGTGGCGCTGCGCATGGCGCCGCAGGTTTGCCGGTGACGAATCGAACAGGGCGACGATGGTGAAGTTGTCACCGAACTCGTCGAAGCGACTGACCAACTCATGAATGCGAAGATTGCAGAAGGGGCAGGCGGCGAAACGGAAGAAGGAAAGCATGAAGCGCTTGCCCGCTATGCGATCGAGCCCGAAATCCATACCGTCCACGGCAGGCAGACGGATGGCGCCGATTGTTTCGCCAACGCTGCGTCGCATGATCCTGCTCCCTGCTCAGTTTGCCTGTGCCAGACGCGGCCACGGATAGCCTTGCGCGCCGAGATCGGCCAGGTGCTCGCGCACGGCTGTGCGCCAATCTTTCTGTGCAACGTATCCTAACTTGCGTTGCGCATAGTCGTTCGGACAGACCCAATCCTCGCTCAGGTGCACGATGGAGCGGGTAAGAAAGGGCGAGGAGCCGGGCAGAATTGGATGGAGTTTTTCCATCAACCAGCCAAAAGCATAACCTGCCGGATACGGTACGCTGTACAACGGTTTGGGGAAGCCGGTTTCCGCGGCGATGAAGTCGATCACTTGGCGCATGGTGGGAAATTCCGAACCGCAGATATTGAAGGATTCGTAGTCATCCAGTCCCTCTGCGACGGCGGCGAGCGCGAAGCCCTTACCCAGATCCGTGTCCGCCACCAGCGGCATGCGCTTGCGTCCGCCGGCAAGCCAGGGAACCAGGTAGGTGCGCAGACGTGGCACCAACGCCGGCAACAATCCCAACCGGTTACCTTTTCCGATGAAATTCCCCAAGCGCAGGGTAACCATCTGCGTGCCGCGCTGACTGTTGGCGCGCATGTGCTGGTCGAGATCGATCAGCCGGTCGAGGTGGGGCCAGAAGCCCGTGTAGCGCGTGGGCGAGTGATCGTCGTGCGCCAAGCCGTCGTGATGCACTTCACCGATCACGACGGTACTCGCCTGGATGAAGCGCTTGACCCCTTGACGGATGGATTGCTCGATCAGGTCGATGTTGGGTTCGAAAAAATGCGTGCGCTCCAGCCTGGCGTGGCCCCACATGGCCGCCCGCGACGCGGCATGGCAAATCACGTCGACGCCTTGCACTACGTCGCGCCGGTATGCCCGGTTCAATAGATCACCGATTCGCACTTCGCCTTTGAAGACCACGGGCAGTTTCGCGCGCGAACGGCAAGCGGCGACCACCTCCACGTTGGGATGCGACATCAACGCCTTGAGCACATTGCCACCGAGGAATCCGCTGGCGCCGGTGACGAGGACACGTTGAGTGTTTGTGCTAGGCATGATCATCCCTTTCGTTTTAAAGCTTAGACGCCTGCATGGGAGTAAAGCGCAAGTCCAGCCAGAACCCAGAGCGCGACGAGTACTACATTACTGACGGCAAACGCCAGCATGCGATGCAGCACTTTGTTGTAGGTGAGGTGGATGGCGCTGTGAACCATGCGCAACACTACGTAGGCCCAGGCGAGATAAATTGCGTTCGCGGACGACGTCGCGCTGACGAACAGGATGAGGCACACGACGTAGAAAAGAACCGGCGCCTCAAGCAAGTTCATGTAGTTGCGGTTGGGGATACTCACGGCAGGAGGAACCGCGCTCGACTCCCCGAGCTTAAAATCGGCTGCGGTGACTTCGCCACGCGCTGCTGCACGGAAGCGCGTGACGGGCACGAGGAGCAACACCAAGGCGGTCCATACAGCCAGTCCAAACATGGGGTAGAGGATTGTCGGATTACTCATATCGCCTCAGACGAACAGCGAAACATCTGATTTTTGTGCGATCGGCAAAAACGACGCCGCGCCGATCCAGTCCGCCACTTCAGGAATGAAATCCGCTGGTGTGTAGCCGAAGACGTCCACGGTCATTTGGCAGGCGACTAGTTTTACACCGCCCTCTATGCAGGCCTCGCGCAGCTCTTCGATGCTGGCAACACCTTTGCTGCTCATGGTTTTCTTCATCATGCTGGTGGCGAACTGTTCGAAGCCCGGCAGGTTGCCCGCGACGAGGTTGGGAATCTTCCAGTTGATCGCTCGGAAGGATTCGGGTCCAACCGGCATCTTCATGGGCATGGCGGGGTTGCCCAGCGGTGAAATCTCCAGCGTGAGATGCTTCTTCAGCAGTTCCAGTCCATAGAAGGTAAAGAAAATCGAGACATCCCAACCGAGCGCCGAGGCGGTCGAAGCAAGGATGAAAGGCGGATAGGCCATATCCAGCGTGCCTTTGGTGGCGATGATAGCGAGCGAGGGCGTGTGTGCCGCCTCTCGTTCGGCAAGCTTCTGCTCCAGGCGTTGGTCGAACCAGTGGTTGAAGGCTTCCTGATCGAACGGGCCGGCGAGGGATTTTTCGGGCATGTTCATGGCGCATCCTTTCAAGTTAGACAGTCGTCTTACTATAGTCAGATGATTGTATGACTGTCAAGGTGACTGACACCGTTATAATGGCTACATGGCAAAAAAACCGCTTCTGGCTCCGGGGCAGGGAGAAACCGTCCGGCGTGAAATCGTCGAGGCGGCGAACCGCTTGTTCTATCACCGCGGCTACAACCAGACCTCATTTACCGATATCGCCGAAGCGGCGGGCATTCCGCGAGGTAATTTCTATTACTACTTCAAGACCAAGGACGACATTCTGGGCGCAGTGATCGATGCCCGGATAGAAAACATCCAGACGATGCTCGTGGAGTGGGACGCAGTCGATCCGGATCCGCGTCAGCGCTTAAAGCGTTTCGCCCAAATGATCCGGGGTTCGGAAAAAGACCTGCTGCGCTATGGCTGCCCTATGGGCTCGTTGAATATCGAGTTGGGCAAGGCGCAACCGGCGCTGAAAGCACGCGCCAAGAAGATGTTCGATTTATTCATCGATTGGCTCACCCGGCAACTCGCCGCGCTGGGGCAAGCGGACGCCGCAAGGCTCGCGCTGCAAGTCATGGGGCGTGTGCAGGGAGTGGCGGTCATGACGCAGGTCTACGGCGATCGCGAGTTCCTGCGTGCGCAACTCGCGGAATTCGATGCATGGATCGAGTCGCTGCCCGCACAACGGCCTGCTAAATAGTGGCGGAAGGAAGTGGGAGTCGAACCCACCTGAGCACGACTGACGTGCTCAACCGGATTTGAAGTCCGGCCGTCCCACCGGGGAGCGAATCCCTTCCATTCGGTGGCGCTATTTAAAACTAAATCATTCTACTGTGTGGCTGGCGAATGTCGTCGTACCCGGGCGCAGCCGATGGGCATCGCCGATGCGCTGCGTATAGCCCATGCGGTCAAAGCATTCCAATATCTGTATCGCCAATTTGCGGCCGGTGCCGATGCGGTCGCGAAATTCCGCCGCCGAGGCGGCACCCTGCGCTTCCGCCAACTCACGCACGATGCCGGCCAATACCTCCACCGCTTCCCGCGTGAAGTAGTGATCATGGGCGACCAGATAGGTTTGTCCGGTGCGGCTGACGCGCTTCATCAGCATGCGTGCCTTGTCATCTTCCAGCAACAGCGAGCGCGCAATGTCGCGCACGCGGGGTGGCTGGAATGGATTTTCGCTTAGCATGGGCCGCACCTTGAGCCATAGTTTTTCCTCGTTGGCAGAGAGCCGCACCTTATGCTCGGGCAGGTGCAGCCAGGGGCCGCTTTGCGCGATGTGCTTGTCGCTTAGTAACTCGTCCAGCAACGCCGCGAACACCGGGCGCTCCACCGTGGGCAGCGCCATGCGGCGCAGTCGCTCGCGGTCAGGGCCGAGGGTATCGCTTTCCTGCTCGTGCATCGCAGCCAGGCGCGCGAGGATGGTTTGCTTCAAGGCATCCCAGCGCTGTGTGGAGCAGGCCCAGTGGCCCACGCTGCGCATGGGCAGGCTCGATTGCAAGGCGGCGGTTTCGTCTGGGCGCAGATTCCAGTTGCGCGCGAAGCGTTCCAGATCGACGCCTTGCGTGCTGTGTTGCAGCGCGGCGGCCAGCGCGGTGCCGGCATCCGCCGTTTCCAGCGAATGCAGCACTGCGATGCGCTCCGCTTTGCGCCGATTGCGCGCGGGCGGAAAAATATCCAGCACTACGCCGCCACCCAAGGTATGGGTGGCCGATTGATCGCGCACAATGAAGCGGTCGCCATGCACTGCGCATACCGGTTTGTCGGTGACGATCTGCACCAGCATGTCGGCGCCGGGTTGCATGGTCTCGCCTTCCAGCAGCGCGACGCGCGCGACCACGTCCGAGGCACCGAGATGGAAATGCACCGGCGACCAATGCTTGAGAGCCTTCGCTTCCGACGGCAGCAGGCGCAGGCGTGCATCCAGGCGCTGGATCGGCTGATGTAGCTCCGCGCCGAGCACCCAGTCGCCGCGATGCACGTCCTGCTTTTCCAGTTGTGCGCCGGCGATATTGAGCGCGCAGCGTTGGCCGATGTGGCCGCTATCGGCGGAGCGATTCTGCGCGTGGATGCCGCGCACGCGCACTTCCAAGCCGGATGGCGAGAGGATGAGTTTGTCGTTGGTGTGGACTACACCCGAGAACACCGTGCCGGTAACCACAGTACCGGTTCCGGGCAACGTGAACACCCGATCCACAGCGAGACGAAAATGGCCGCGCGCTTCACGCGGCGGCGTGTCGGTCGCGCTCTGCTCCAGATGCGCACGCAGCGCCGGGATACCCTCGCCGCTGAGCGACGATAGCGGAAAGACCGGGCAGTCCTGCAACTGCGTGCCGGCAAGCAGGGCTGCGATTTCCTGTCGCGCTTCGTCCACGCGCTCCGCGCTCACGCAGTCGATCTTGGTGAGCGCCACTGCACCCTGATTCAGGCCCAACAGATCGAGAATGGCCAGATGCTCTCGTGTCTGCGGCATGGGGCCATCGTCGGCAGCAATCACCAGCAACACAAAGTCGATGCCGGTAGCACCAGCGAGCATGTTGTGCACCAGCTTTTCATGGCCGGGTACGTCAATGAAGCCGAGCATGTCGCCGTTGGGCAGCGGCGTGTACGCGTAGCCGAGATCGATGGTGATGCCGCGCGCTTTTTCTTCTTTCAGGCGATCGGCGTCGACGCCAGTGAGCGCTTTTACCAGCGCAGTCTTGCCGTGGTCGATGTGGCCGGCGGTGCCGATGATCATGTTGCGTTCACCGCAATCTTAACTGCGCCAACTGCGCGACAAACCCGTTCACATCTTTGTCCTCCAGACAGCGCACATCCAGACGAAACGCACCCTCCGCCACACGGCCGATCACCGGCACAGGCAACTCGCGCAAGGCCTGTTCGATCTTTTTCAGCGCGCTGCCTTCGCCCTTGCCCTTCACACGCGGCGTGATTGCGACACAACAACTCGGCAGGCGATCGATGGGCAGAGAGCCGCTGCCGATCTGGCTGTGTGTGGGCGCGATGGAAACATCGGCGGTGTGGCTGAATGCCTGCTGCAACGCGGGCAGGATGGCCTGCGCGGTAGCTTCAATGTCGGCCAGCGGCCGTGTGAGCAGACGCAGCGTGGGTAAGCGTTGGGCAAGGCGCTCCGGATCGCGATACAGGCGCAGCACGGCTTCCAGCGTGGCGTAAATAATCTTGTCCACGCGCAGGGCACGCTTGAGCGGATTCTTTTTTATTTTTGCGATGAGGTCGCGGCGCCCGACGATGATGCCGGCCTGCGGGCCGCCTAATAATTTGTCGCCGCTGAAGGTGACGAGATCCGCGCCGGCAGCCAGCGATTGCTGCGGCGTGGGTTCTTTTGGCAGGCCCCATGCGCTGAGATCCACCAGCGTGCCGCTGCCGAGATCGACCATGAAGGGCAAGTCGTGCGCGTGGGCGAGTGTGGCCAACTCGCTTTCTTCAGCAGCGGCGGTGAAGCCTTGGATCGCGTAATTGCTGGTGTGCACCTTGAGCAGCAGCGCGGTCTTGTCGGAAATCGCGCTGTCGAAATCGCGCAAATGGGTGCGATTGGTGGTGCCGACTTCGACCAGCTTGCAGCCGGCGCGCGCCATGATGTCCGGCACGCGAAACGCGCCGCCGATTTCCACCAACTCGCCGCGCGACACAATGACTTCGCGGCGCAGGCCCAGCGTGTTGAGTGCAAGAAATACCGCCGCGGCATTGTTGTTGACCACGGTGGCGGCTTCGGCGCCGGTGAGTTCCTTGAGCAGTGGTTCCACCAGGCTGTCGCGATCGCCGCGCGAGCCGCCGCCCAGGTCGTATTCCAGATTGCAGGGCTGTCGCATCACTGCGACCGCGAGGGCGATGGCTTCTTCCGGCAGGGGCGCGCGACCCAGGTTGGTGTGCAGCACCGTGCCGGTGAGATTGAACACCGGGCGCAATAGCGGTCGCGCCGCGTCTTCCAGCGCGCTTTGCACTCGCGCCGCCAAACGCAGCTCGCTCACCGCATCAGCGACCAATGCACCAGCGCGCGCGAGTTCGCGCAGTTGATCGAGCACGCAACGCACGGCAGCGAGGGTCGGCGCGCGCCCATATTCGGCGGCGAGTGCTTGAACAGCGAGCAAATTGAGTACGCGATCGACGGCGGGAATGGCCGTGAGGGAAGTGGATTGCTGCATGGGGATTTCACCAAACGTCACGCGTCATGGTGCCTTGTGATGGAATAATTGCAGTATAGGCTACGGAGAAATCAAAAACAGGTTCGGTCCACTGCGTTGGATGCCGGTTTCGTCCATGAGGATATCCAGGGCGAGAGACGCGAGGTCGTCGGCCGTGGGGTCCAGGTGCGGGTCTTTATCCAGATAAAGGATTTTCAGGTAGGAGCCGCATTCCTCGCAGGCTTCAGCTTTGACCGCGCCCTTGTCGCCTTCGATGGCGTAATAGGCGATGCCTTTGGTTGATTCGCAGTTGCTGCATTTGGTGCGCACCATATGCCATTCCGTGCCGCACAAGGAGCAATGCAGATAACGCAATCCATGCTCGGAACCGATGCGCACGATGCTGGCCACCGGGGCGGAGGCGCACACCGGGCACAGATTAGGCATGTCGGTGCGGGCGAAGGCAGCGTTGCCCAGCGTGATGGTCATGTGCGCCCAATAGACTTGTAGGGCAGCGACGATGAAGGGCGCAGCGGCGAGATCGAGCTCGGCATGACCATCCAATACCGCGTCCGCGAGTTTTTCCAGTTCGTCGTTCGTCATGTTGCCGATACGGGCGATGGTTTCCTGTGCCGGGGTCGGCGCGTCAGTAGCCACGGCGGCGGCGATTTTATGCACCGCGTCACGCCAGGCGACGTTGCGTTTCCAGCTACGTGCGGCCAACGGCGGCATGCCATGTTCGCGCGACTGAATAAGTTGATTTGCATCCGGCAGCGGGACGGACGGAAAGGATTGCAAGGCGGCATGTTGTGCGTCGGCGATGCGCGCCATGAAGGCGAGGAATTCGCCCATTTTGTGCTCCCGAACCAATTGGCGGAAGCGCTCGGCGCGGTCTTTGAAAAAGCTGTCTCGCGCCGGCACGCGCAGAAAGGGGATTTCGCCAGCCGGGGCTTCAAGCTGCCCCGGCTGGATGATGGTTGCTGTCACTAACGGTTTCCTTTGCTGACTTCTTTGTACCAGGCAGGGTGATGATGCTTAGCCCAGGCGGCGGTAACGGTGCCGCGCGTCATGCCGCGCACCGTGCCCTTGACCCAGTAGGCCGAATAGATGTGCACGATGGTGACGAGGATGACGACGAATCCGGCTATCGCATGCAGCAGCGACGCTAGGCGTACCACAGCGACAGGAAAAATGGGCGTGAACCATGGCTGCCACATCACCACACCAGACACCAACAGCAGCGCGATAGTAATGACCAATATCCAGAACAAATATTTCTGACCAATATTGTATTTTCCGATCTCGGGCAATTGCGTCGCCTTGTTGCGCAGGATGTCCCCAAAGTGCTTTTGCCATTCCCGATCCGCTGCGGTGATTTTGTTCTGCTTCCATAGCTGAGTGGCAAAGATGAAGAAGGAAACCACCATCACCACGCCGATAAAGGGATGCAAGATGCGCGACCAAGTGCCGCCACCGAGCAGATTGCTCAGAAAGAAAAAAGCCGGGTGGAACAGGGCCAGACCGGACGCCGCCAGCAGCATGAAACTGATGGCGGTGACCCAGTGATTGGCGCGCTCGCTCACTTTATAGCGCGTGACAACTTGCTCGCTCATGATGTGTGCTCCTCGTCTTCGACTTCGTTCGGCCCGCTGGTCACGTAGTGGAAGAAGCCCGCGAACACGGCGAGACCCAGCGCGAAACTCGCCAGCGGCTTGGTGACGCCCTTCCACAGCGAGACCATGGCGCTGATGCTGGGATCTTTAGGCAGGTTTGCGTACAAGCCCGGCTGATCGGCGTGTTGCAGCACATACATGACGTGCGTGCCGCCGACGCCCGATGGGTCGTACAGCCCAGCGTTCTTGTAGCCGCGCTCTTTCAGGTCGGTGATGCGCCCCTCGGCGTGGTGGATCATATCCTCCTTGGAGCCGAACACGATGGCGCCAGTCGGGCAAGTCTTCACACAGGCCGGTTCCATGCCCACTCCCACGCGGTCGGAGCAGAGCGTGCACTTGTACGCCTTGCCGTCCTTCTTCGAAATGCGCGGAACGTTGAACGGGCAGCCGGTGATGCAGTAGCCGCAGCCGATGCAATTTTCCTCGTGGAAGTCGACGATGCCGTTCGTGTACTGCACGATGGCGCCGGGCGCGGGGCAGGCCTTGAGGCAGCCGGGGTCGGCGCAGTGCATGCAGCCGTCCTTACGGATCAGCCATTCCAACTTACCCGCTTGTACTTCCACTTCCGAGAAGCGCATGACGGTCCAAGATTGGTCGGTAAGATCGCGCGGGTTGTCGTAGGTGCCGGCATTCGTGCCCACTTCGTCGCGCAGATCGTTCCACTCCATGCACGCCACTTGGCAGGCCTTGCAGCCGATGCATTTGGAGATGTCGATCAGCTTCGCCACTTTGATCACCTCGCCGCGCACGGCGGGAGAAGGGCTGGTGGTGGCGGACCGGGCTTTAATATCGAGTGATTGCAGTGCCATGGTCCCTCCTTATGCCTTCTCGATGTTCACTTGGAACGATTTGAATTCCGGCGTCTGGGTATTCGCATCGCCCACGAACGGCGTCAGGGTGTTGGTGATGTAGCCGTTCTTGGCCAAGCCCATGAAGCCCCAGTGGATCGGCACGCCCACGGTATGCACCTTCTTGCCGCCGACATCGAGGGTGCGCACGCGCTTGGTGACCACCGCCACCGCGACGATGAAACCGCGGTTGGATTTCACCCGCACCTTGTCGCCGGACTTGATGCCCTTCTCCTTCGCCAGTTCCTCACCCAGTTCCACGAACTGCTCCGGTTGGATGATGGCGCTGCTCTTCACATGCTTGGTCCAGAAGTGGAAGTGCTCGGTGAGGCGGTAGGTAGTGCACACATAGGGGAACTTGTCTGGTTTGCCGAACGTTTCCCAGTCACCCTTGAACACCCGCGCGGCAGGGTTAGCCCGCGCCTTGTCATTGTTGGGATGCAGCGGGTTGTTCAGCAACGGCGACTCCATCGGCTCGTAGTGCTCGGGGAAGGGGCCTTCCGCCATTTTGTCGCCGGCGAAGAAGCGCGCCACGCCTTCAGGTTGCATGATGAAGGGGCTCATACCTTCTTCCGGCGCGGAGTCCACCTTGAAATCCGGAATGTCGGAGCCGGTCCATTTGCCCACGCCGGCATCCCAGCCGATTACCTTGCGCTTGGGATCGTAGGGCTTGCCGCTTGGGTCGCAGGAAGCGCGGTTGTACAGAATGCGGCGATTGGCGGGCCAGGCGAAGGCCCAGTTCAGCGTTTGCCCGATGCCGAATGGATCGGAGTTGTCGCGGCGCGCCATCAGATTGCCCTTCTCGCTCCAACTACCGGCGAAAATCCAGCAGCCGCAGGCGGTGGAGCCATCATCGCGCAATTCACCGAAGCCGTTGATCTGCTCGCCGGCTTTTACCAATACCTTGGTCGCATCCTTGGGATCGGTAACTTCTTTCAATGCTTTGCCGGAGAATTCTTTCGCCAGCTCTTCCGGGGACGGCGAATACGGTTGACGATGCTTCCAGGTGAGATTGAGAATGGGGTCGGGGAAAGCGCCGCCATCCTTCTGGTACATCCCCTTCAGCTTGAGGAAAATGCCGGCCATGATTTCTTGATCGCCCTTGGCATCGCCCGGCGGCTCGGCGGCTTTCCAGTGCCATTGCAACACACGGCTGGAGCTGACCAGAGAGCCGTCTTCTTCCGCGAAGCAGGTGGAAGGCAGACGGAATACTTCGGTTTGAATCTTGCTCGGATCCACATCGTTGTACTCGCCGTGGTTCTGCCAGAACTCAGAAGTTTCCGTAGCCAGCGGGTCGATAGTCACCAGGTATTTCAGCTTGGCCAAGGAGCCGGAAACCTTGACCTTGCACGGCGCGGAGGCCAGCGGGTTGAAGCCTTGGCAGAGGTAGCCGTTGACCTTGCCTTGGTTCATGTTCTCGAACACTTGCAGTAGGTCATAGCCCTTGTCGAGCTTGGGCAGCCAGTCGTAGGCCCAGTTGTTTTCCGCCGTCGCCGCATCGCCGTACCAGGCCTTCATGGTGCTGACGAAGAATTTGCCGTAGTTCTGCCAGTAGCTCATCTGGCCGGGTCGCAAGGGCTTGAAAGCGCGCTTCTCGATATAGGCTTTGTAGTCCTGTTCCGCATCACTGGGCAAAGTCATATAGCCCGGCAGCAAATTGGACAGCAGACCCAGATCGGTCAGCCCCTGGATGTTGGAGTGGCCACGCAACGCATTCATGCCACCGCCCGCCATGCCGATATTGCCCAAGAGCAATTGCACCATGGCGCCGGTGCGGATCATCTGCGAACCCTGCGAGTGTTGCGTCCAGCCCAGGGCATACATGATGGTCATGGTTTTGTTGCCGGCGGAAGTCTCCGCGATCATCTCGCACACCTTGAGGAAGTCGCCCTTGGGCGTGCCGCAGATGTTCGACACCATTTCCGGGGTGTAGCGCGCGTAGTGTGCTTTCATCATCTGATACACGCAGCGCGGATTTCCCAGCGTCGGGTCGGTGACGACAAAGCCGTCCTTGCCGATCTGGTAGCCCCAGGTGGATTTGTCGTACTTGCGTTTCTCTAGATCGTAGCCGGTATAGATACCGTCCTCGAAACCGAACTCGTCCTTCACCAGGAAGCTGAAGTCGGTGTAGTTCTTGACGTACTCGTGATGGATCTTATCGTTGCTGAGCAGGTAGTTGATCACGCCACCGAGGAAAGCGATGTCGGAGCCGGCACGAATCGGCGCATAGAAATCCGCAACCGCGGCAGAGCGCGTGAAGCGTGGGTCGACCACGATCAGCTTCGCTTTGCGATGCGCCTTGGCTTCAGTCACCCATTTGAAACCACAAGGGTGTGCCTCGGCGGCATTGCCGCCCATGATGAGAGCCAGGTCGGTATTTTTGATATCGACCCAATGATTGGTCATGGCACCGCGGCCAAACGTCGGGGCAAGACTTGCCACCGTCGGACCGTGTCAGACGCGCGCTTGATTATCGAATGCGAGCATCCCCAGGCTACGCGCGATTTTCTGCGTCAGGTAGCCGGTTTCATTACTGGAGGCGGAGGCGGCCAACATGCCGGTGCTAACCCAACGGTTCACCGTCTCGCCCTTGTCGTTCTTCGCGATGAAATTCTTGTCGCGGTCGTCCTTCATCAACTTGGCGATGCGGGTGAAGGCTTCGTCCCAGGATATGCGCTTCCATTCCTTGCTGCCGGGGGCGCGATACTCCGGGGATTTCAGCCGGTTCGGGCTGTGCACGAAATCGAGTAGACCTGCGCCTTTTGGACACAAGGTGCCGCGATTCACCGGATGATCCGGATCGCCCTCGATGTGCATGACCTCGGCGTGGGCGTTTTTGGATTTATCGCCCAAGCTGTAGATCAAAATGCCGCAGCCGACTGAGCAATAGGGACAGGTGTTGCGGGTTTCGGTGGTGCGGGCGAGTTTGAAGGTGCGGACTTCGGCCAGGGCGTCGGTGGGAGAGAATCCCAACACCGCCAAGCTCGAACTGCTTACCCCCGCCGCACAGACTTTGAAGAACTGGCGTCTGCTGACTTGCATGTTACCTCCACGCAATGGTTGAAAATCGTCTAACCGATGGCTCGGCTTCCTACTTATTCTCATAGACAAAAAAGACTTGTCGGCAAGCGTACTCGGTTAAATATAGACAGCATTCGGTGTATTGCAAGGTGCGGCGGGCTATACCGCAATGTGAAATTAGAGCCAGAGCTTAGGCCAGTCCGAAGTGGGCAAGACGCCGGTCAGGCGCAGGATCGCTGGTAGCGCGCCCAATCGAAATAGGGCCCCGGATCGGTTTTTCTGCCCGGCGCGATATCGGCATGGCCTTTTATATCTTCGATCGGGTAGGCGGATTTAAGCACAGCGGTGAGATGTGCAAGCTGCTCATATTGCGCATCGGTGAAGGATGTCGTGTCCGACCCTTCCAATTCAATCCCGATCGAAAAATCGTTACAGCGTTCGCGCCCACACCAGTTGGATGCGCCCGCATGCCAGGCGCGCTGGGTGCAGGGGACGAATTGAATCAGCTCACCATCGCGGCGGATGAAGAAGTGGCTGGAGACTTTAAAATCTTTGATGATTTCGTAGTAGGGATGTTCGCTCGGGTCGAGCTGGTTGGTGAAGAGCTCGATCACGCCCGGCCCGCCAAATTGATCCGGCGGCAGGCTGATGTTGTGGATGACGATCAGGTTGACCGCGCAGCCATCCGGCCGCGCGTCGAAATTGGGCGAGGGGATGTGGCGCGCGCCTTGCAGCAGGCCTTTTTCGTCAATATGCATGGTGCTACCAGTATAATGCGCGCATTACCCAGTGAGATAGAACCCAGGAGATAGATTAATGGTTATCGTGCAATTGATTTTAATGCTGTTCGTCATTCTGATCGCGGCGGAGGTGTTCACCAATGCCTTGGAGCATCTGGGTGAGCGGCTGAAGATTTCGGAAGGCGTGACGGGCTCATTGTTCGCGGCGGTGGGTACGGCGTTGCCGGAAACGATGGTGCCGCTACTGGCGATTTTCGCTGGCACGGCGAATGCACATCTGAACGAGGAGATTGGTGTCGGCGCGATTCTCGGTGCGCCGTTGATGCTCTCCACCTTGTCGCTGTTTCTGATGGCGCTGTCGGTGACGAAGAAACGCGGCTTGCAAGGCCATTTCAATCCGGAGCGCACCGGCTTCACGCGCGATCTCAATTTTTTCCTGGGTGCATTTTCGCTCTCCGCCGTGGCGCTATTCGTGCCGCACACGGAACCGATCTATCGTGGCGCACTCGCCACCGGCATGGTGCTGATTTATTTTGTCTACATCATGCTCACCCTGCGTGCCTCCACCGATTTGGTGAAGGATGGTCATGCCACCGAGGCGCATCAAAAAATGTTGCTGGCGCGTCTTGGCCTGCCGCAAAACATGGCGCTGATTTTGATTCAGCTCACGCTGGGTCTAGTGCTGCTGGTGGCCGGCGCCAAGGGCTTTATCCATGGCATCGAGGAAGTCTCCACGCTGTTTGGCATCTCGGCGCTGTTGTTGTCCTTGATGATCATTCCCATCGCGACGGAGCTGCCTGAGAAGGTAAATAGCATTTTATGGATCCGACGTCACAAAGACACGCTGGCCTTCGGCAATATCACCGGCGCGATGGTGTTCCAGGGCACGCTGCTACCCGCTATCGGCATTATGTTGACGCCGTGGACGCCGCAGCGCGAGGTGCTCGCCGGCATTGCCATCACTCTGATCGCGAGCTTTTGGCTGCGCGTGATGCTCGCCCGCGGCCAATTGCGGGTGTGGCATTTGGGGATCAACGGCTTGTTGTATGTCACTTATCTGGTCATTGCGTTGGCCTAAATACACTCCGTGCCGCGCGTTCCTCAAGCCGCGCGGCACTGATTTGTCATTGATTTATATAATTTTATTGATCATCTCCCGCCTACCAGCTAGGCAAGCTTAGCCACACACCGTCCTAAAGAACGCCCCTAGACATCCGTTATTGCTCATTACTCGAACAATAACGTCCTTTCCAGGAGTGTTCCCATGAGCAAAAACCCCAAACCCGCGCAACTTGAGCTCGACAAGCCGTCGCTGGATGCGCCGTCGATCAAGCGCTCGATCTCCAACCGCCTGGTGTATTCCATCGGCAAAGACCCGATGACCGCGACCGACCGCGATTGGTTCTACAGCGCGGCGGCGGTGGTGCGCGAGCGCCTGATTGAACGCTGGATGGAAACCATGCGCAGTTACTATCGCGAGGACACCAAGCGCGTGTATTACCTCTCCATGGAATTTTTGATGGGCCGCACGCTGATGAATAGCATGCTCAACATCGGCTGCGATGAGGGCTTTCGCAAAGCGATGAACGACATGGGGCTGGAGCTGGAAAATATTCGCGATATGGAAAACGACGCGGCGCTGGGCAATGGCGGCCTGGGCCGGCTGGCGGCGTGCTTCCTGGATTCGATGGCGACCTTGGGCATCCCCGGCTACGGCTACGGCATCCGCTACGAATATGGCATGTTCAATCAGCGCATTGAAAACGGGCAGCAAGTGGAGCATCCGGATAACTGGCTGCGTTATGGCAATCCCTGGGAATTCCCCCGGCCGGAGGTGTTGTATCAAGTGAAATTTCATGGCCGGGTGGTGAACTATGCCGATGAAAAAGGCCAAGCGCGCTTTCACTGGGTGGATTCCGACGATGTGATGGCGATGGCGCATGACTATCCCATCCCCGGCTACGACACCGACACCGTGAACAATATGCGGCTGTGGGCGGCGAAATCGACGCGCGATTTTGATCTCGGTTATTTCAACGAGGGCAATTACATTCGCGCGGTGGAAGATAAGAACGAATCGGAGAACCTGTCCAAGGTGCTGTACCCCGACGACACCACCGAGATGGGGCGCGAGTTGCGCTTAAAGCAGCAGTATTTCTTCGTGTGCGCCTCCTTGCAGGACATTCTCTACCGCTTTGGCAAATACCACGGCGACTTCGACGAGCTGCCGAATAAGGTGGCGATTCAACTGAACGACACCCACCCCTCGATTGCGATTCCCGAGCTAATGCGCGTGTTGGTCGATTTGAACGGCGTGGAGTGGGAGCATGCGTGGGATATCACCAAGCGCACCTTTGCCTATACCAATCACACCCTGATGCCGGAAGCGCTGGAAACGTGGCCGGTACCGCTATTCGAGCGCGTGCTGCCGCGCCATTTGCAGATTATTTATGAGATCAATCATCGCTTCTTGAAAGAAGTGATGCATTGCTATCCGGGCGATCAGGCGATGTGGCGGCGCATGTCGATTATCGACGACACCGGTAGCAAGCGCGTGCGCATGGCGCATCTGGCGATCGTCGGCAGCCACAAAGTGAACGGCGTAGCGGCGATCCATACGCAGCTCATGAAAGAAACGATTTTTGCCGATTTCCACCGTCTATGGCCGGATCAAATCGTCAACATGACCAACGGCATCACGCCGCGGCGCTGGTTGAATCAAGCCAACCCGGGCTTATCCAAGCTCATCACCTCGCGCATCGGCAAGACCTGGCCCAAGGATTTGGACCAGCTCAAGCGCTTGAACGTCTTAGCGGACGACCCGGATTTCCGTGCCGAATTTGCCAAGGTCAAACGCGCGAACAAAGTGCGCCTGGCGAAGATGATCCAGGAGCGCTTGAAAATCGAGGTCAATCCGGATGCGCTGTTCGATGTGCAGATCAAACGCATCCACGAATACAAGCGGCAGTTACTCAATGTGCTGCATGTGATCACGCTGTATAACCGCATCCGCAATGGTGCCGACAGCGTGCCGCGCGTGGTGATCTTCGCCGGCAAATCGGCGCCCGGCTACCAGATGGCGAAACGCGTGATCCGGCTTATCAACGATGTGGCGGATATCGTGAACAACGACCCCATGGTGGGCGAGCGTCTCAAGGTGGTGTTCATTCCGAATTACGACGTGTCCACGGCGGAAGATATCGTACCGGCTGCCGATTTGTCGGAGCAAATTTCTACCGCCGGCACCGAAGCCTCGGGCACCGGCAACATGAAAATGTCGCTCAACGGTGCGCTGACCATTGGCACCATGGATGGCGCAAATGTGGAGATCCACGACGAAGTCGGTGCGGAAAATATCTTCATCTTCGGCATGAATACGGACGAAGTGGCGCAGTTAAACACCAGCGGCTACAACCCGTGGACCTATTACGACAGCAATCCTGAGTTGAAGCAGGCGCTGGATATGCTCAATAGCGGCTATTTCTCGCCCGAAGATCACGACCGGTTCAAGCCGATCTTTAACGCGCTGACTTATCACGGCGATCACTATATGCTGCTCGCCGATTACGCCTCATACATCGACTGCCAACAACAGGTGGAGAATTTGTATCGAGATAAAGATGCATGGATGCGCAAGGCGATTTTGAATGTGGCGAATATGGGGAAATTCTCTTCCGACCGCACTATCCGCGAGTATTCAGAGCATATTTGGAATGCGAAAACGGTGGTGAGTAAGCGGGGGAAGGATCGGTAAATTCAGGCGTCGGGCGTCAGGGGACAGGCGTCGGAAAAACCAGTGCGCGCGCTTATCACTGACGCCTGAAGCCTGACGCCCGACGCCTGCCCTACTCAATTCCCAACCGCTCCAACCGGTAGCGCAGCGCGCGAAAGGTAATGCCGAGCAGCTTTGCCGCTGCGGTTTTATTGTGCCGGGTTTTATCCAGCGCTTCCAGAATGGCTTCTTTTTCCAAGCGATCCAGATAGTCCTGCAACGGCCATTTGGCGCCCGGTTCATACGCCACTGCGCCCTCCCCAGCTACCGATGCGTTGAGGTAGAGATCATCCGGGCCGATGGTTTCGCCGCTGCATAGGGCCAGCGCGCGCTCCAGAATATTTTCCAACTCGCGCACATTGCCGGGGAAAGAATAGGTCTGCAAGGCGGCGATGGCTGGCTGCGTAAGGTGCGGCACGGGGGTGCCCGAAAGCTTTGCCAGGCGTTCGAGGATGGCTTGCGCGATGAGCGGAATATCTTCGTGCATCTCGCGCAGTGGCGGCATTTTGAGCTCAATCACATTTAACCGATAGTACAAATCCTGGCGGAATTTTCCGCTCTCCACCAAGCTCGACAAGCTTTGGTGGGTCGCGCTGATGATGCGCACATCGATGGGATCCTCTTGCGTGGCGCCCACCTTGCGCACTTTCTTTTCCTGAATCGTGCGCAATAGTTTCACCTGCATCGACAGCGGCAGGTCGGCGACTTCATCCAAAAATAGCGTGCCGCCATTCGCGGCTTGGAAGAAACCATCCCGGTCGGCGTCGGCGCCGGTGAAAGCGCCCTTCTTGTAGCCGAAGAATTCACTCTCCATTAAATTTTCGGGAATCGCGCCGCAGTTCACGGCGATGAAAGGCTGCGCCTGGCGCGCGCTCTTTTCATGGATCAGGCGCGCCGCCAACTCCTTGCCGCACCCCGATTCGCCGGTGACATACACCGGTGCCTGGCTGCGTGCGAGTTTCTCGATCATGTCGCGCGCTAACTGAATCGCCGGCGAATCGCCGAGCAGGATGTGCTGCGCCGTTTCCTGCCGGGTAGCCTCGGTCACATTCAGCGCCGATTTGACCAGCGCGCGCAGTTGGTCGAGCGAGACCGGCTTAGCGATATAGTCGAATGCGCCGGCCTTGAGCGCCGCCACCGCATTGTCGGTGCTGCCATAGGCGGTGATCACCGCGACCGGCAACTCCGGATAATGTTGGCCAATGTGCTGTACTAATTCGAGCCCGGTGCCGTCCGGCAGCCGCATATCGGTCAGGCACAAATCGTAGTGATTGGTTTTGAGCAATTCGACTGCGGCGGCGACTTTCATCGCGCGTTTGGATTCGAGCCCCATGCGCAGCAGGGTGAGCTCGAGTAATTCCAAGATATCGGCCTCGTCATCGACGATCAAAACGGTGGGGGCGCTTTGGCCCGCCGTGCGCGCTGGTGGTTTCAACTCGTGGCTCCTTTGCCGCTGAGACGGAACTGTCCGCCGGCGGTAGTTTCAATGTAATCCAGCGTTGCACCGTTGGCTTCCGCGAGCTGCCGCGCAATATACAGCCCCAGCCCGGTGCCGGTACTCTCAGTGGTGAAAAATGGCTCGAACAACTGCGCTTGAATGGCGCTGGGCACGCCGGGGCCGTCGTCGATCACATCCAATTGTATTACATTCTCCGCATCCGCCCGGCTGGCTACCAGACGAATACTGCCGGGTTGTTGTTGACCATGGCGCCAGGCGTTGCGACATAGATTCCACAGTATTTGATGCAAGTGGAGACGATCAAAGTTGAAGTTCAGCGTGGGATCTGATTCGATGACGATCGACTCCGGCGCAATGTGCTCGATCTGGCTAAATTCCTGGCGGAAGGTGTTGAGAAATTGCGCCAGCGGAATGGTCTCGGGCTGACCACGATCCTTGCGGTTGAGCTGGAGAATATCTTGCACCATACGGTCAAGACGGAAGGTGTTGTCGCGAATAATTTCGAGCAGACGCTTTTGCGTCACATCGAAGCCTTCCTCTTCTTGCAGCAACTGCGTGGCATGACCAATGGAGCTCAAGGGATTGCGAATTTCATGCGCGATATTGGCCGTCAGCCGCCCCAGTGCGGCCAGTTTGAGTTGCTGCGTTTGCGCTTGCAGGCGGCTTAAATCTTCCAGAAAGACCACCGCGCCCAAGGCACGTTTGTCACCGATCGGGATGATGCGCGCGCGAAACGAACGGTTGCCACCCGGCGTGCGCAGCGGTAACACACTGATATCACCTGATTCGCGCCACGCCGCGATATGCTGGGCCAAGACGTGGGAATAGTCATCCATCGCCACTTCACCGCGGCGCCCCCTCAGCGGGCCGAGCAAGCGCTCAGCCTGAGTATTTAGTTGACGTACGCGGTTATCACCATCCACCACGATCACGCCATCTTGCATATCTTGAATCACCAGTCGATTGACTGCATCCAGATTGGCCAGATCGACGCGCTGGCGCTGCGCGATGGCCTCGCTCGCGGTCAGCCGCTTGGCCAATACATACGCCAGGCCGGCGATGGCGAAATAGGCAATCGACAACAAGCCCGCTTGCAGATAGCCACCAGCATCAGTTTGCGTGTAGGACAAGTACGTTTGCTGCAGCAACACGGCGATGGTGGCGATCGCGGCGTGAAACATGGCCAGCCGCCCGCGCGAGATCAGGCTCGACGCGGCCAGCGTCACCAGAATCAATAGCCCTAAGCCACTGGCGATACCGCCGCTGCTGTACATCAAGACCGTGATGAGCAGAATATCCGCGATGACTTGCACGGAGAGCTGGAGGTCGAAGCGCGGCCAGCGTGTTTGAATCGAGACGATAACGCCCGCGCAGAACAAGAGATAAAGCACGCTGGCGAGCACATACACATTGGGGGCCAGCGCGCCGAACGGGTTGCGCCCGCCCAAAAATAAATGCGCCAGCAGCAAAATGCCGGCCGCGATCATGCGATAGAGATTGAAGTAATGCAGCGAACGCCAATAGGTATTGGCGAGGTGAGCAGGATACTGCGACAGCCGTTCCGGCTCGCCCACTTGGTGCGCGCTTAGCGCCGCGCCGGGCTTATCGCTGCTTAAGTTGACGGTGCTCATCGCCGCAGAAATATTCTCCACGACTGAAAATGGCCTCGGTTTGCGGCACGTTTACGCCGCAGTGGGCGCAGCGCACCATATTTTCGGCAATGGGCGGCTTGGCGCTGGGCGCCGGCCCTTGCAGATTCCGGAAGTATTTTTTCAGGAGAAGATAAATGATGAAGCCACCGATCACGATGGCTAAAAACCTGCCCATGCCTAACTCCGCACGTAAAAACGAAAAGGCATCATATCATTGGACCACTAGGATTTATGAACAAGAAACGATGGTCGGGGTGAGAGGATTCGAACCTCCGACTCCTGCGTCCCGAACGCAGTACTCTACCAGGCTGAGCTACACCCCGATTCCAGCTTAACGCGCTACTACTTAATGATTGCGCGTCACCGAGAAAGCCGCTAATTCTAACAGCGTTTGCTTGTAATTTGAATCCGGCAGGTGCTGGATCGCGGCACAAGCGATATCCACTTCACGCCGCGCTTGGTCCGCGGCATATTGCAGTGCGCCGGTAGCGTGGATGGTTTCCAACACCTGCGTGAAATCGTCCAGGCCGCCTTGCTCGACGGCGCTGCGGATCAGCGCGGCTTGCGCCGGCGTACCGTGCTGCATGGCGTAGAGCAGCGGCAGCGTGGGCTTGCCCTCGGCCAGGTCATCGCCCAGATTTTTGCCGGTGTCTTCATGGTTACCGGAATAATCCAGCACGTCGTCGATCAATTGGAACGCGGTGCCGAGATGCATGCCGTAATTGGCCATGGCGGCCTCATCTGCGTCGGACGCCTCACCCAAAATAGCGCCGAGCCGGGTCGCAGCTTCGAACAGCTTGGCGGTTTTAAAACGTATCACTTGGAGATAACGCGCCTCGTCGATATCCGGATCATTGCAATTGAGCAGTTGCAGCACCTCGCCCTCGGCGATGGTGTTGGTGGCGTCGGCCAGCACTTGCATGACACGCATCTGGTTCACGCCCACCATCATCTGAAACGCGCGCGAATACAAAAAATCACCGACCAGTACGCTGGCGGCGTTGCCGAATAGGGCATTGGCGGTTTGCCGCCCGCGCCGCAAATTGGATTCATCCACCACGTCGTCATGCAGCAGCGTGGCGGTGTGGATGAATTCCACCACCGCCGCCAACTCATAATGATGCTCGCCGCGATAGTCGAAGGCCCCGGCCGAGAGCAGCACCAGCGCTGGGCGCAGGCGCTTGCCGCCGCTGCCGATGATGTATTCCGACACTTGGCGGATCAACACCACCTCGGAGTGCAAGCGCGCCCGAATCACCCTATCCACGCGCTGCATATCCGCTTCAATCACCCCGCGAATTTGTTCCAGTTCCACGAATATTGCCCTTAAATTAAGAGCGGTAATGGTAGGTAGCCCAGACAGTCCGGTCAAGGCAAACCGTCCACCCTGAAGCGGGACTTAAACTACTCATCTGTTACCAAGCTCCGCGCAGCGTTGAAAGCGTTGGCAAAAGCCCGATAAAATTGCTAAGCTTCATCAACTTAGGCGTCCCCCCCATACATGCGCCGATTTTTCATCCTCAGCTGTTTTCTCTTTCTCCTGTCTGCCGGCACACAGGATCTGGCCGCGTCACCCCCGTCCGCCGAGCCTGATCCGCTCACCCTTACCCCAATACCGATCCTCACCATCGCTCAAAAAAAGAATATTCGCGTCGTGTACGACATCATGGGTGACGTCTGGGATGCCGGCATCGGCATGGTTTGGAGCACGGAAGACTTGATGCCGGGTGTGTGCGTGGTGCATGGCGACCACGCCCGCCTCATTGATTTACCACAACAGCGCTACACCTACATTCGCTTTTAAGCTGAGGAGGGAATCACCATGGAACTGCAAGGTACTTTACAAATGACTGCCGGCGGAATCACACTCGACAACTACATGCTGCTACTACTCGCGGTGATGGTCATCGCCGGCATGCTGGGTGGCCTGGCGAATTACTTCATGAGCGACAAGGGCGGCGGCTCTGCGCCCAAGGAAATGATCAAATACGCCTTGCTGGGCATTGTCGCCGCGCTCACCGTGCCGCTGTTTCTGAATATGATTTCGAGTGATCTACTCGCGGGGGCTAAATCACGGCCGATTGATCTGTTCGTGTTCGCCGGGTTCTGTTTACTGTTCGTGCTATTCTCGCGCCGTTTTGTAGAAAGCGCGGCAGAGAAGTTGATGCAGCAACTCAGACAAAGCGCCGCTAAGATAGATTAGGCCGCGCATTCATCAAGAGGAGGGAATATGGGAAACGCTACCAATACCGCGCTGTTCGATGGCTATATGTTGATGATCCTCGGCATCATGATGGCCATGGGTCTGCTCGCAGGCATTGCCAACTTTTTCTTGAGCGACCCCGAGGGAAAAACTTCTGCACGCGAACTAGTTAAATTCATCGTGCTAGGCATTGTCGCCGCGCTCACCGTGCCCTTGTTCCTCAATATGACATCGAGCAACCTGCTCGAATTCGGGCGCACTCGACCGAATGCCCTATTCGTTTTCGCCGGTTTTTGCCTGATTTATGTGCTGCTGTCGCGGCGCATCTTCGAGCGCATTGCGCATAAGTTGCTGCAATTGGGACAGAAGCAGCCCGAGGGCCCAGCGCTCAGCACGCCGCGCTCCCCCGAAGATTTTTTCCGCGCCGGCCTCTCCGGCGCCGACCTGGAAATCATGCGCGCGGTATCGCAGGGTGGGTCGGTGTATGAAAATCTCTCCGGGCTGGCGAGCGAGATCATTCCTTCCAAGGAATTCGTGAACGACCGGCTGGTGTTGTTGCGACAATTAGGTCTGTTGGAATTGCGCGCCAACGAAAAGAATATTTTGCACATGTGCTTGTCCTCGGCTGGTTCGCAATTGTTATCCGAAGTCAGCAACGGCGGCCACGCTTAGCCCAATCTCTACCGGAAGACCATGGAAACCTTAAAAAACGATTTGGAACAACAGCTCCACGCCGCGCAACTGGGCGAGTCGAAGAGCGAAGATTTCATGAAGCAATTGCTAGCATCGCAAGTGTTCATGCCGGTCAAAGACGATGGCGCGGTCAGCGGTATTCAGCGCTCGACCCATGCCCAACCGCTAGTGGTGCAAGATGGAGATGGTGTGAGCGCGCTGGTGCTGTTCACCAGCCCGGAGCGCGCCAAACCTTTTCTTGAACACTACCCGGATTTCAAAGGCGGGCTGCTGACCGAATTCACCTGGGTGTTGGAGAAAATGGATGCGGGCTTCGGCATCATGATCAACCCCGGCGACGAGTTGGGCATCGATATGGAACCGGAGTTAGTACAGCAACTGGCCGAGAGCGCGGCGCTGCCGAACTAGGCACACGCACTCACATGCCGGGCAGCATGCCCTTCATGCCGCGCATCATCTTGCCCATACCGCCCTTCGAGAAAGTTTTCATCATTTTCTGCATTTGCTCGAATTGAGTGAGCAGGCGATTGATTTCCTGCACCGGCACACCGGCGCCAGCGGCGATGCGGCGCTTGCGTGAGGCTTTGAGCAAGGCAGGATTGCGCCGCTCGGCCGGGGTCATGGAATTGATAATGCCTTCCACCCGGTGCAGCGCTTTGTCGTCGACTTGCTTGCCTTGCGCGGCCTGCGCCAGATTGCCGGGCAGCTTGTCCATGAGCGCGGATAAGCCGCCCATTTTTTGCATTTGCTGCAATTGCGCCTTGAAGTCTTCCAGATCGAAGCCTTTACCCGACTTGAGCTTCTTGGTCAGGCGCGCGGTTTCTTCGTGATCGACTTGGCGTTGCGTGTCCTCGATCAAACTCAGTACATCGCCCATGCCGAGGATGCGCTGCGCCATGCGGTCAGGGTAGAACGGTTCCAGCCCGGTGGGCTTTTCCGATACACCGGCGAATTTGATTGGCTTGCCGGTAATTTGCCGCACCGACAAGGCCGCGCCGCCGCGCGCATCGCCGTCGAGCTTAGTCAACACTATGCCGGTCAAGGGCAGCGCGTCGTTAAATGCCTTCGCGGTGTTGACCGCATCCTGGCCTTGCATCGCATCCACCACGAACAAGGTTTCAATCGGGTTTAGCAGCGCATGCAGGGCTTTGATTTCCGCCATCATCGCTGCATCGATCGCTAAGCGGCCGGCGGTGTCGACGATCAGCACATCGTAATAGCGAGTCTTGGCGTGCGTAACTGCGGCTTGCGCGATAGCGAGTGGTTGATCGCTCGCGGCGTCGAAACAATCCACTTCCATCGCCGCGCCCAGTTGGCGCAGTTGCTCGATTGCGGCGGGGCGGTACACGTCGCAGCTGACGAGCAGGACTTTCTTTTTTTGCTCTTTCAGCAGCCGCGCCAGCTTGCCGCAGGTCGTGGTTTTGCCCGCACCCTGTAGACCGGCCATGAGAATAATGGCTGGCGGTGTGGTGGCGAGATTGAGCCCCTCTTGCGTCGTGCCCATCAGGGCGGCGAGCTCTTCGTACACTACTTGAACCAGCGCTTGGCCGGGGGTCAAGCTGCCGATCACGTCGCGCCCGAGTGCGCGCGCTTTGACATGCGCGATGAAGTCGCGCACCACCGGCAGCGCCACATCGGCCTCGAGCAGCGCCATGCGTACATCACGCAAGGCGTCTTGAATATTTTCTTCGGTCAGCCGCGCTTGACCGCGCAGTTGCTTGATGACGCTGCCTAAGCGCCCGCTTAGATTGTCGAACATAGTTGTTTCTTTGCTGCGTTATAATGGGTTTTCATTAACTCGCCATTTTACTCTATCCATGCCCGGCCCCCTGCCCTATTCCATCACCGCCTTGCTCTATGCCGCCTTGGCTTTTGCGTTCTGGCGCGCGAATTGGGCGGGGGGAAATACCGCATCCGGTACCGGTTGGCAAACTTGGGCGCGCGTGGCTATTCTGATCCCGCTCGGGCTGCATGCCTGGCTGCTGGTCACCGGCAATTGGGGCGCGCACGAAATCTCGATTGGGGTGGGACAGGCGCTATCCGCCATTGCCTGGCTCGCGCTGACGATCTATGCCTTGAGCAGCCTGCGCCAACCGGTGGACGCCTTGACGGCGGTAATCCTGCCCGTCGCCGCCTTGGCGGTGTTGTTGCCGCTGATCCTGCCGGAACGACCGGTGCAACTCACTACAACCCCCCTGTTGCTGGCGCACCTGGCCATGGCGTTTCTCGCTTATGCCTTGTTTACCATTGCCGCGCTGCACGCGGGCGTCATGTCCTTATTGGAAAAGCGTTTACACGCGCATGCCGTCCATTCCGCCGTTGCCAAATTCCCGCCACTGCTAACGCTGGAAAAACTGTTGTTTACCATTATCGGCATCGGCTTCGTGCTGCTCACGCTCGCCTTAGTCAGCGGCATCCTTTTTTCCGAGCAAGTGTTCGGCAAACCCTTTTCGTTTGCCTATTTCACGCAGCATAAGACCGTATTTGCGCTTTTATCCTGGCTGATCTATGCCGGTTTGCTGCTGGGACGTCAAATCTACGGCTGGCGCGGACGCACCGCCATTGCCTGGTCGCTCACGGGCTTTGCCATGCTGGTGCTGGCCTATCTGGGCAGCAAAGTGGCGCTGCAACTTTTGGGGCGATAGGAGCTAGCTTGGACGACATCCCCTTAAGCGCCTTGCTCAGTGCGCTAGTCGTTTTACTCATTCTGTCCGCTTTTTTTTCGATCTCAGAAATCAGCATGATGTCGCTCAACCGTTACCGGCTGCGGCATCTCGTGCAGCACGGCCATCGGGGTGCTGCGCGTGCTGCGGCCTTATTGGCGCAAACCGATAAGCTGCTCGGCGTGATTCTGCTCGGCAATAATTTGGTCAACGCCATGGCTGCGGCTTTAGTCACGGTCATAGCAGTACGCTTCTACGGCAATAGCGAATTCGCGGTCACCGTCGCCACGCTGGCGGTTACCTTTCTGATTCTGGTGTTCAGCGAGATCAGCCCCAAGGTGATGGGAGCGGCTTATCCCGAGCAGGTCGCCTTTCCCGCCAGCTATGTGCTGAAGCCGCTGATTCGCCTGTTTTATCCGATCATCTGGTTCGTCAATTTGTTCGTGCAAGGCTTGCTGCGGCTGCTGCGCTTGCGGCCGAGCGAAGCACTGGAGCACAAGATCAGCATGCCGGAGCTGCGCACGCTGGTAATGGAAGCCAGTGGCTTCATCCCGAAAAAACACCAGAGCGTGCTGCTCAATTTGTTTGAGCTCGAATCCATCACGGTGGACGATGTGATGACGCCGCGCAGCCAGATCGAGGCGATCGACATCGAAGCGGATTTGGAAACGATTTGGCGCCAACTCACCACCAGCCACCACACACAGTTGCCGGTTTATCAAGGCGAACTGAATAACATTATCGGCATCGTGCATACACGCAAGGTGCTGCACCAGGCACAAGGCGAGTCAATTACGCTGGAAGCCCTCAAGCAAATCCTGCGCGAGCCGTATTTCATACCTGTGGGCACGCCGCTGCTGACCCAACTCCAGAATTTCCAGGAGAACCAGCGCAAATTCGGCATCGTGGTGGATGAGTACGGTGAGTTGCAGGGCTTAGTGAAAGTGGAAGATATTCTGGAGGAAATTGTGGGCGAGTTCACCACGCGCTCGCCGCTGCATTCAGCCAATTTCCGCGCGCAAGAGGATGGCAGTTGGTTGATCGACGGCAGCAGTTCGCTGCGAGAATTGAACCGCAAGCTCGGCACGAAGTTTCCGCTTGATGGACCTAAGACATTGAATGGACTGGTTTTAGAGTACTTCGAGGATATCCCGGAAGCCGGTACCAGCTTCCGCATTGCTGACCACACACTGGAAGTGGTGCAAACTCAAGATAGAGTGGTGAAGGTGGTTCGACTCTACCCCCCCGCGCCGGCAGCGGAGATTACCAACGCGTAAGCCAAGATTGCCTTTACAAACAGGGTTGTCAACGGCATTATTGACCTAATTTCTTAAGGATAAGAAACACCTAGCCCATGGTTGCTGCTACATCGACGACGAGTCTCTCCGCGCTTGCCCGCACCCTGGTGCAGCATGGCAAGCTGCTTGAACAAGAAGCGGAAGCAATTCAAAGCCAAGCTAATGTATCCGGCGTGGGTTTTGTCTCGCAACTCATTCTCACGCGCAAAATGAATGCGTTGGATGTGGCGGAATTCACGTCGCACACTTTCGGCTTCCCCTTGCTCGACCTGAATGCGGTCGATATCGAGCATATCCCGCATGACTTGCTGCCGGGCAAGTTGATGCAAGAACGGCGTGTGCTGGGCTTGTATAAGCGCGGCACGCGTCTTTTCGTCGCCATGTCCGATCCCACCAATGCCCAAGCGTTGGATGAGATCAAGTTTCAAACCAGCATGGTGGTCGACCCCGTTGTGGTGGAAGACGACAAGCTCGGCAAGCTGGTGGAGCGGGCTGGCGAAACGGCGACCGATAAGCTGGATGAGTTAGTCGGCGAAGATGTCGACATGGACTTGCTCGAGAGCGAAGCCGAACAGAAGCAGGATGAGGGGGGTGCAGCCGCCGATATCGATGATGCGCCGGTCGTAAAATATTTGCAGAAAGTGTTGCTCGACGCGATCAACTCCAACGTCTCCGATATTCACTTCGAACCATTCGAAAAGTTCTACCGCATCCGCTACCGCATGGACGGGGTGTTGTACGAAGTAGCCAAGCCGCCCCTCGCCATCAAAGACAAAATCGCCTCACGCATCAAAGTCATCTCCAAAATGGATATTGCGGAAAAACGCGTACCACAGGATGGCCGGATGAAACTGGTGATATCAAAAAGCCGTGCTATCGACTTCCGCGTCAGCAGTCTGCCCACGTTGTGGGGCGAGAAAATCGTGATGCGGATTTTGGATCCGACCAGCGCGCAATTGGGAATTGAAGCCCTGGGTTACGAGCCGGCGCAAAAAGAAGCACTGATGCATGCTGTTCAACGCCCCTATGGCATGGTCTTGGTTACTGGCCCGACCGGTAGCGGTAAAACCGTATCGCTGTATACCTGCCTGAATATATTGAATGTACCCGGCACCAACATCTCCACTGCGGAAGACCCGGCGGAGATCAACTTACCCGGCGTAAACCAAGTCAACGTCAACGAGAAGGCCGGGCTGACTTTTGCCGCCGCACTGCGCGCCTTCCTGCGTCAAGATCCGGATGTGATCATGGTGGGCGAGATTCGCGACCTAGAAACAGCCGATATCTCGATCAAAGCCGCGCAGACCGGTCACATGGTGCTCTCCACCCTGCATACCAATGATGCGCCAACCACCCTTACGCGCTTAATGAATATGGGCGTCGCACCGTTCAATATCGCTTCGTCGGTGATTCTGATCACCGCTCAACGTTTGGCCCGGCGCTTGTGCGGCAGTTGCAAAAAGCCGATCGATATTCCGCGAGAAGCACTATTGCGCGCAGGGTTCACCGAAGATGATTTGGACGGCAGCTGGCAGCCCTATGGCCATATTGGCTGCGAAATGTGCAAAGGCACCGGCTACAAGGGACGGGTGGGTATTTATCAAGTGATGCCGATTACCGATGCGATCAGCCGCATCATCATGAAGAATGGCACCGCAGTCGATATCGCTGACCAAGCCAAACTTGAGGGCGTCAAAGATTTGCGCCAATCCGGTTTATTGAAAGTGAAAGCAGGGCTGACCTCGCTGGAAGAAGTCGAAGCCGTGACCAACGAATAAGGGGTACCACCATGGCCGTTGCAGCCGCTAGAAAATCCGTCAAAGCCGTCAAGGAATTCAACTACGCCTGGGAAGGTGTAGATAAAAAAGGGAAAAAAACAAAAGGCGATATGCGCGCCAGCGGCGAAGCCCTGGTCAGCGCCACGTTGCGCCGCCAAGGCATCAGTGTCACCAAAGTTAAAAAACGGTCCACCTTCGGCCGTGGCAAAAAAATCACCGAAAAAGACATTGCCCTCTTCACGCGTCAATTCGCCACCATGCTCAAATCCGGCGTGCCGCTGCTGCAATCGTTCGAAATCGTTGCCAAAGGGCATTCCAATCCCGCTGTATCACAATTACTCATCGATATTAAAAACGATGTCGCCTCCGGTAGCAGCTTGGCGCAAGCCTTTGGCAAGCGGCCCCTTTACTTCGATACGTTGTTCTGCAACCTGGTCAACGCCGGCGAGCAGGCGGGTATTTTGGATGGCGTGCTGGAACGGCTCGCTACCTATAAAGAAAAAATCATCGCCATCAAGAGCAAGATCAAATCCGCGCTGTTCTACCCGGCCGCGATCATGGTGGTGGCCTTCATCATTACCGCCGTCATCATGATTTTCGTGATCCCGACTTTCAAGGACTTGTTCAAGAGTTTCGGCGCCGATTTGCCCGCACCGACTCAGGTGGTCATCGCGATGTCCGACTTTTTCGTCACTTATTGGTGGGCGATCTTCGGCATTGTGTTCGGCGGCACCTGGTTCTTCTTCTACAGTTGGAAGCGCTCGAAAAAAATGCAGGACGTCATCGACCGACTCTCCCTTAAGGTGCCAGTTTTCGGCGAATTATTGGAAAAGAGCGCCATCGCACGCTGGTCACGCACCTTATCCACCATGTTCGCCGCCGGGGTGCCATTGGTCGAAGCCTTGGAATCTGTTGCCGGCTCCGCAGGTAACCAAGTGTACTTCCATGCCACTAAACGCATTCAAGGCGAAGTCTCGACCGGCACCAATCTGACCGCCGCCATGCAGAACACCAATTTATTTCCCAATATGGTGATCCAGATGGTGCAAATCGGTGAGGAATCGGGGCAACTCGATTCCATGCTGAGCAAAGTCGCTGATTACTACGACCGCGAGGTGGACGACATTGTGGAACGCTTATCCGCCCTGCTTGAGCCGATTATCATGGTGGTGCTGGGCGTGCTGATCGGCGGCCTCGTCGTTTCGATGTATCTGCCGATTTTCAAAATGGGCCAAGCGGTCTAAGCGGGCGCACACACATGATTTCAGAAACCCTGGCACTCGCCCGAGAGGTGCCGGCGTTGTTTGTCGGCTTTGTTATCTTGCTCGGCCTCATCATCGGCAGCTTTCTAAATGTCGTGATCCATCGTCTGCCCAAAATGATGGCGTGCGAGTGGCGCTTATTTTGCGCAGAGCTCGACGAGAAACCCGCACCGAACGCCGAGCCATTTAATCTCTTCACCCCGCATTCGCGGTGCCCGGTTTGCGGCCATGCGGTTCGTGCGATCGAGAACATTCCCCTCTTAAGCTATGCCTTCTTGCGCGGTAAATGCCACCATTGCGCCGCACCGATCTCCCCGCGCTATCCGATCGTGGAGGCGCTCACCGGGATACTTTCCGGCTATGTGGCTTGGCGTTTTGGGGTAAGTTTTGTCACGTTAAGCGCGCTGCTGTTTTGTTGGGCGCTGATCGCACTGACCTTCATCGATGCGGATACGCAATTATTGCCCGACCAAATCACGCAGCCCTTGATCTGGCTTGGTTTGCTCGCGAATCTGGGCGGCTTATTCACTGATATTCAATCCTCTGTCATAGGCGCGGTCGCGGGTTATTTTTCGCTTTGGACAGTGTATTGGCTGTTCAAACTGGTAACCGGCAAAGAAGGTATGGGCTATGGTGACTTCAAGCTGCTCGCCGCGATTGGTGCTTGGCTTGGCTGGCAGTTGTTGCCGGTGGTGATCTTGCTCTCCTCCCTGGTGGGTGCGATTATCGGGGTGAGTCTCATCCTGTTTGCGCGCCACGAGCGTAGCCAGCCGATTCCGTTCGGCCCCTACCTCGCTGGGGGCGGCATCATCGCCTTGCTGTGGGGGCAGAATTTAACCCAGGCTTATTTGAACTGGTTGCATTAGCAGCGATGTGATGACAGCCTTTTGCATCGGCCTCACCGGCGGCATCGGCTGCGGAAAATCTACGGTTGCCCAGCTCTTCGCCGAATGGGGCGCGGCCATCATCGACACCGACGCCGTTTCTCATGTACTCACGCAGCCGGGCGCGGTAGGCTTTAAAGCAATCATTGATCGGTTCGGCCCCAGTTTTCTGCAGCCCGACGGCACGCTCGATCGCGGCCAGCTGCGCACGCTGATCTTCTCTGATACAGCCGCGAAGCAAACATTAGAATCGATCTTGCACCCACTGATTTATGCTGAAGTGCTTGCCGCGATCCATGCCTGCCAAGCGCCCTATGCCGTGATCGTGGTTCCCCTGCTGTTCGAGACCGGAAATTATCTACCGCTGATTCAACGCAGTCTGGTGGTGGATTGTGCCGAGGCAAGCCAAATCACGCGCACTACGACACGCAGTAAGTTGGCAGAGACCACAGTGCGCGCCATCATGGCCCAGCAACTCGTACGCAAGGCACGGCTTGCTCGCGCCGACGACATCATCCGCAACGAAAATGGCTTGGATACCCTCCGTGCCCAGGTTGCAGCACTGCATGCCCAATATTTATCCTTGGCCAGCAAAGCGTCACCTAAGTCCTAGATTTAGCATTAAATTCTGCGCTAAGTCGTTTGTATTTTTAGGGATTCTGGTCCAGAATAGTCCAATTTTGGCGGGGCGGAGAGCCGGTGATCACTTACGAATATCCTCTGAATGAGCGCGTTCGCACCTTGATGCGCATGGAGAATTTATTCGCCAAGTTTTCGCATTTCGCTGAGCTAAACGAAGCGCTGGATCATCATGCCGCTCTGCTCTCGCTGTTTGAAATTCTCGAAGTCGCGCGCGGCGATCTAAAGTCAGACCTAATCCAAGAGTTGGAACGCCAAAAACATAGCCTCGAACCCCTGCGCAACAACCCGAGCGTTAAATCCGAAGCGCTCGAAGAGGTGTTGCGTAATATCACCCGCACCGTCACCCAACTGCAAGGCCTGACGGGCAAGATCGGCCAGCATCTGCGTGATAATGAATGGGTCATGAGCATCAAACAGCGCGCGTGCATCCCCGGTGGCGTATGCGAATTCGATGTGCCGTCTTATCACTATTGGCTTAGCCTCGGTCCAGAAATCCAGCGCAATAACTTACGCGAATGGATGGCGCCATTCGACCCACTCAATAGCGCGATCGAAATTATCCTGAAGATTTTGCGCGATAGCGGGCAGCCGACGCTTCAGGTGGCGCCCAAAGGCGCTTATCAGCAAATGGTCTCCGGCCGCGTCGCGCAAATGCTGCGCGTGGGATTGGATGAAAATCTGCCGTGCTTTCCCGAAATCAGCGCCAACAAATACGCCATCAATATCCGCTTTACCGCCCTGGGTGGCGCAGCACGCCCCAAGGTGTGCGATACCCAGGTAGAATTCGATTTAACCCTTTGCTGTTTGTAGTCTAATGAAACTGCGTCTCGTCAACTGTCCGCACTGCGGCCAACCCAGCCCCTACGATTCCAGCAATCCGTTTCGGCCATTTTGTTGCGAACGCTGTCGCCTAATCGACCTCGGCCAATGGGCCAGCGAATCCTATCGCGTCCCCTTGAACGAAGGGCCGGGGCCGGATGATGTCCCCTCCGAACCTGACCAGTAAAATTTTTCCTGGAGATTTTTGTTTATGCAAAAACTTGTCTTGCTCTGCCTTTCATTGATGGTGATGCCGATCGGCCACGCCGCCGGTATCGCCAAGGTGACTGATGCTTGGGTGCGGCTGCCGCCGCCTGGCGCCCAAATCGCCGCTGCCTACTTCACTATCGAAAGCAAACAAACGCTCAGCTTAAGCAGCGTTACTTCGCCAGCCGCCGAAGTGGTCGAGATTCACACCATGTCGATGCGCAACGGCATGATGGAAATGCGCCAACTCCCTGCACTGGCACTCGAAGCCGGCAAGCCGGTGAAGCTCGAACCGGGCGGTCTGCATCTCATGCTGATCAACCCGAAACAAGCGCTGAAGGAAGGCGACAAAGTGCCGTTGGTGCTGAACTTCAAGCAAGGCAAGCGCATGATCGGCGCGGTCGATGTACAAGCGACGGTGAAAGCGCCCGCGCATTAGTCTTTCAAAAACTTTTACCCCGTCTGAAACGCCAGCGCGCGTCGCGCGCCATCTACCTCGATCACCATCAGCCAATCACGGCGGCCGGTTACACACACCGGCAGGGTAAGGGTCGCACGCCATTCGCCGTTGGCTTGTCGGATGAGCCGATAGCGATTCAAGCCCATCTCCATGCCTTGCATGTGCCATTCGACATGCACTTCCTGTGCGGTGGGCGCAACGACCGTTAAAGCAAATGGTTTAAGCGGCGTGGGCATGCTATCCGTTTTTGCGAACAGCTTACCTGGTTCAAGCGTGCAGCCCTGAGTGAGCGCGGCACACGCTACTACAGGCGCCTCCTGTTGCGCGCACCCGGCAACAGCGATCACAGCGAACAGCAGCAGCGAGCGCATCTCACCACGCGCCGCGCAGCATCGCGATGCCATGCGCGCCATTTCGCCACGCCGTCTCCAACTCCTCCGGCCGCATGCCGCCGATGGCGTAAATTGGTAGCGGATAGTCCTGAGCAAGCGTACGCACCCGCTCCCAACCCAAGGTTTGCTCGCCAGGATGCGACGCAGTCGGCAGCACCGCGCCGAGCACGACATAGTCGAGTTGGAGTTGGGCCGCGTGATCCATCTCTTGTCGCGTGTGGCAGGACGCGCCGCACCACGCGACATCGGGACGGCGCTCAGTGCGCATGAGCTGCTGCGCGCTCAAATGCATGCCGTCGACGCCAGTTTGCGCGACCAACGCCGCAGCGCCATTCAGCAAGACACGCGCGCCGTGTGCGTGGGCGACTTCTGCTACACGCCGAGCCAGGGTGATCAATTCCTTGTCAGACATTTGCTTCTCGCGCAATTGAATCAAGCGCAAACCACGCTGCAATGCCGCCTCCAATTTAGCCAAAAAAGGTTCGACGCCCAGCTCGGCCGCTTGGCTCACGCCCATCACCGGCGGCAAAGAGAGGCCGCGCAAAATGGGGCCGTTGGCGGGCAGTACTGGCTCAACACTCACCGACTCCGCGCGCTCCCAAGAAAACACCTGCCCTTCATGCGGGTGCGGTTCGCCTTGCCAGGCCGTGACGCGGTAAAAGTGCAATTTGACCTTCGCATGGGGATAGGTGAATACCTGCGTCACCCAGGGATACGCGCTAATCACATCTATTCCCAACTCCTCCTTCACCTCGCGCGCCAGTGCATCGGCCACGCGCTCATTCGGCTCGACCTTACCGCCGGGAAATTCCCAATAGCCGGCATAAGGCTTGCCTGCGGGGCGACGCGCCAGCAAAAACGAACCGTCGGGGCGCGTGATGATGGCAACTGCGACATCGGTGATTTTGGTTTCGGTGCTAACCGACATCAGGCGCGTTTACCGCGCTGCGGGATGGCGTGGCTACCCACCCAATCACGCGCGAATTGCCAAGCCACGCGGCCACTGCGCGAGCCGCGCAATAGCGCCCATTGCAGTGCGGCGTGTTGGCGTTGTTCCGCATCGCGCAGCGTCCCGCCGAGTTGCGCCACCCAGTAATCGGCGATGGCGAGATAGGCATCTTGATCGAAAGGATAGAACGACAACCAAACGCCAAAGCGCTCGGAGAGCGAAACCTTTTCCTCCACCGCTTCGTCCGGATGCACTTCGTGCCCCACATGGCGCGTACTGAGATTTTCTTCCATATATTCCGGCATCAGATGCCGACGATTGGAGGTGGCGTACACCAACAAATTATCCGAGGTGGAGGCAATCGAACCGTCGAGAATCGCCTTCAAGGCCTGATAGCCCGGCTCATCCGCGCCGAAAGACAGATCGTCGCAAAACAGGATAAAGCGCTCGGGCCGGCCATAAATCAGATCCACGATATCGGGCAAATCGCCCAGATCGCGTTTTTCCACTTCAATCAGACGCAGGCCTTTGGAAGCAAATTGACTCAGCACCGCTTTGACCAAGGAGGATTTGCCCGTGCCGCGCGCGCCGGAGAGCAGCACATTGTTCGCGGGCTGGCACGCGACAAATTGGCGCGTGTTGCGCTCGATGATTTGCTTTTGCTCGTCCACGCCGCGCAAATCGGCCAAGCGGATACGGTGCGGATGCGGCACCGGTTTCAGAAAGCCACGACCGTTTTGATTGCGCCAGCGATAGGCGATGGCAGCTTTCCAATCCGGCGCAGCAGCAGGCGCGGGCAACAGCGTTTCCAGGCGATCGATCAGCCCCGCCACCCGCGCCAGCAAATCAGCTTCGGTATTCCGCATTGATCTTCACATAGTCGTAGGAAAAATCGCAGGTCCACACGGTCGCCACTGCTTCGCCGCGATGCAGCAGCACGCGCACCAAAATCTCCGCTTGCTGCATCACCCGCTGGCCGTCTTGTTCGCGATAGGCGCTGGCGCGGCCGCCCTTTTCCGCCACCAAGACATCGCCGAGATACAACTGAATCTTGGAGACATCGAGATCAGGGATGCCCGCATAGCCGATCGCGGCCAGGATACGGCCCAAATTCGGGTCTGAGGCGAAAAATGCGGTTTTGACTAGCGGCGAATGTGCGATCGCATACGCGACCGTGCGGCACTCGGCAGCGGATTTGCCGCCTTCCACCTGAATCGTCATGAATTTGGTCGCGCCTTCGCCGTCGCGCACGATGGCTTGCGCCAAGCTCGCCGCCACATCGGTCACCGCGTCGCGCAGCGTCAGGTAATCGTCGCCGCTGGCGCTGGAAACGCACGCCCCGCCAATCCCGGTGGCGATCAATACACACGCATCGTTGGTGGAGGTGTCGCCGTCCACGGTGATGCAATTGAAAGAGTGCGCCACGGCGTGATGCAGCATCGCTTGCAGCGCCTCTTGCGTCACGGCGGCATCGGTGGCGATATAGCCGAGCATGGTCGCCATGTTCGGGTGAATCATGCCCGAGCCTTTGGCAATGCCGGTGATGGTGGCGGTTTGTCCATTCACCGTCACTTGCCGAGAAAAAGCTTTAGGTACGATATCCGTGGTCATGATCGCTTGCGCCGCATCGTACCAGTCAGCTTGGCCCAAGTTATTCACACAACTCGGCAGGCCAGCCAAAATTTTCTCTACCGGTAGCGGCTCCATGATCACGCCGGTAGAAAACGGCAAAACTTGCTCCGATTTGCACCCGAGCAGCGCCGATAACTCACGGCACACCGACCCGGCGCGGGTCAGGCCCTCCTCGCCGGTGCCGGCATTGGCGTTGCCGGTATTGATCACCAGCGCGCGGATCGGCCGCCCGGATTCGAGATGTGCTCGCGCCACGATCACCGGCGCGGCGCAAAAGCGATTTTGGGTGAAAACGGCGGTCACTTCCGCCCCTGCGTCGAGCGCAATCACCAGCAAATCCTTGCGCCCCGGCTTCTTGATATTGGCTTCGGTGATCCCCAGAGATATCCCTTTGATCGGTAGTAAATTATCGCGCGCGGTGGGTGTGAAATTAACGGGCATGGACTTGTTCTAACAGTTTGAATGAAAACCCTATTGTACCCGATCGCCAACCCCGTTCTGCGCACCTTGTATTTGCCATTTGAAATATGAAACAATGGTAAGAATTAACAAATTGAAGGATCGAGAATGATCGACCGCGATGGGTATCGACCCAATGTCGGCATCATCTTGTGCAACGCAAAAAACGAGGTTTTCTGGGGCAAACGGATACGCGAACATTCCTGGCAATTCCCGCAGGGTGGCATTGATAAGGGGGAATCCCCTGAACAGGCCATGTACCGGGAGTTGCATGAAGAGGTGGGCTTACAGTCCCATCATGTGCATATCCTGGGCCGCACTAAAAACTGGTTGCGTTACGAGGTGCCGACGCATTGGATCAAGCGTGAGTGGCGCAGCAGCTATAAGGGCCAGAAACAAATCTGGTTCTTGCTGCGCTTGGTGGGTCGTGACTGCGATGTGAGCTTGCGCGCAAGCGGACATCCGGAATTCGACGCTTGGCGTTGGAGCGAGTACTGGGTGCCGCTGGAGTCGGTGATCGAATTCAAGCGCGATGTCTATCGCTTGGCGCTGAACGAATTGGTTACCTACCTCGACCGCGATCAGCGTACTCGTTTGCGCTCCGCAGAAAACACATAGGCCACCCTCGTGAACAGCCCTAGCGCGCCCCGCGATAGCCTGATCACGCTCACCCATGTCATCTATGGGCTGCATGCGTTCAGCGCGGTAACCGGCTTACTCAGCTCAGCTTTTATCGTGACGGCGTTTCTCACCGGCTGGCCGTCGATCATCGCGGTGATTCTGAATTACCTCAAGCGCGACGAGGCTTACGGCTCTTATCTGCAATCCCACTTCCGCTGGCAAATCCGCACCTTCTGGTTCGCATTGCTATGGCTGATCGCAATGATTTTGCTGAGCTTGACGATCGTCGGCATCCCCGCCGCCTGGATCATCGGCGTAGTGACCGGAATTTGGGTGCTGTATCGCATCGTGCGCGGCTGGTTGCGCTTGGCGGACGCGCAGCCGATGCCCTTGTAAATTCTGAGCACACCTGTCCCCAGTAGTGAGTGGTTGCCAATTTAGCCGCATGTTCTAATATTAAGTGGATAGGCTTTAAGCCCAATCTGTTGAAAGGAACCGCTATGCTGAGTGATTACACACCCTTGCAATTGCATGCTCTCGCACCCGGGGCAGATTTGTCCCAACCTGATTTACAACAAACCTGCCACCTAAAAACGAATCACCCGGCGGTAGATGTCATGACCGATTTAAGAACCACGACCGCTGTCACCATCACGCCCGACACGCGCATTGAGGTGGCTGAAGAGCGCATGCGGCGGCGCGGCGTACGGATGCTCTTCGTGCTAGATAGCGAGGGAGCATTGGTGGGATTGGTTACCGCCAGCGACCTGCTAGGTGAGAAACCGCTGCAATTCATTGAACGCCAAGGCGGTATACATCGCGAGATTGCAGTGGCCGACATCATGACACCGCGCGAAAGGTTGGAGGTGCTGAAACTATCTGACGTGCTCGCTGCGCGCATCGGTAACATTGTCTCCACCCTGCAACGTTGCGGCCGGCAGCATGCGCTAGTGGTGGATACGGTGGATGGCCGAGAAATGGTGCGCGGACTATTTTCCGCCTCGCGCATCGCGCGCCAGCTCGGTATGGAAATCATTACCACGCCGATCGCACAGACTTTCGCCGAAATCGAGCAAGCGTTTTTGCATTTTGGAAGACTAGCCTAAGCAGAAGGCGCAGGGGGAACCTAGCGAGAATCCGCTAGTTCCTTTTGATTCCTAATCCACGCTTAGCCTTTTATTCAACACCCTCTTGACGCCCAACCCGCCCATCCCTATACTTTGTTCACAGATTAGATTAAGTCTAACTGTTTTAAATTGTTTACCACCCCCATCAACTTTACAAGGAGACCGTGATGGAACTCAAAGGCTCGAAAACCTTCGACAACCTGAAAGCAGCATTCGCTGGCGAATCACAAGCCAATCGCCGTTATCTGTACTTTGCAGCAAAAGCAGACGTGGAAGGCTATAACGATGTTGCTGCCGTGTTCCGCTCCACTGCGGAAGGCGAAACTGGCCATGCGCACGGCCATCTGGAATACATGGAAGCCGTGGGCGACCCCGCCACCGGCCTGCCGATCGGCCCCACGGGCGCCAATCTGAAAGCCGCGATTGCCGGTGAAACCCACGAGTACACAGATATGTACCCAGGCATGGCGAAATCCGCGCGCGACGAGGGTTTCGACGAAATCGCCGATTGGTTCGAAACGCTGGCCAAAGCGGAACGCTCGCACGCCAACCGCTTCCAGAAAGCATTTGACACCCTAGGCAGTTAATCGCTCTAAGTGATCCCCACTTCCGCTCCGCTTGGAGCGGAAGTATTTAACCCACCCAACACGAAAGGCAAGGCAATGACTGCGCGTGAAGGAAGTCTCGAAGCGCCCAAGCGGCATGCATTGGATTGGAAAAACCCGAGCTTCTGGAATGAAACCGCGCTCAATCAAGAGTTACATCGGGTATTCGATGCTTGCCATGGCTGCCGCCGTTGCGTAAGTCTGTGCACGTCGTTTCCCACCCTGTTCGATCTGGTGGACAACTCCCCCACGCTGGAAGTGGATGGGGTGAAAACCGAAGATTATTGGCAAGTCGTCGATCAATGTTATCTGTGCGACTTGTGCTTTATGACCAAATGCCCGTATGTGCCGCCGCATGAGTGGGCGATCGATTTCCCGCACCTGATGCTGCGTGCGAAAGCGGTCAAGTACAAAAAAGGCGAAACCAAATTCCGTGACAAGCTGCTCTCCAGCACCGACCTGATGGGCAAGCTGGCGACGATCCCGGTGGTGGTGCAAACCGTGAATGCGCTGAACAAAACTCCGGCCGCGCGCGCTGTGATGGACAGCGTGCTGGGCGTGCACAAAGACCGCGTCTTACCCGAATACGCCAGCGCGACATTTCGCCCCAACGCCGAACCCAAGGACAGCTTCCCAGTCAAAACCGGCCAGCGCACGCCAGGCAAAGTGGCGATTTATTCCACCTGTTATGTGAATTACAACGAGCCCGGTATCGGCCACGACCTATTGAAAATCCTCGCGCACAATGAGATTCCCGCGCGACTGGTAGAGAAAGAAGCCTGCTGCGGCATGCCCAAATTAGAATTGGGCGATCTCGATGCAGTGGAGAAACTCAAAGACATCAACATCCCACAACTCGCCAAAATGGCGCGCGAAGGCTATGCGATTCTCAGCGCCGTGCCGTCCTGCACGCTGATGTATAAACAGGAATTGCCCTTGATGTTCCCGAACGATGCAGATGTAGCCTTGGTAGCAGAAGCGATGTGGGATCCGTTCGAGTACATGATCGCGCGCAAGGTCGATGGTCTCTTAAAGACCGACTTTCCGCAAAAACTGGGAAAGGTTTCTTATCACATCGCTTGTCATTTGCGCGTGCAGAACATGGGACAAAAAACCCGCGAGATGTTGCAATTGGTGCCAGATACGCAAGTCAACACGGTGGAGCGCTGCTCCGGCCACGACGGCACCTGGGGCGTGAAATCCGAGTTCTTCGCCAACTCGATGAAAATCGGCAAGCCCGTATTCAAAGCCATGGCCAATAACGAACCGGATTACATCAGCTCCGATTGCGCTATCGCCGGCCGCCACATCATGCAAGGCATGGGCGCAGGCACCACAGCGCAGAAGGAACACCCGATCACTCTAATTCGCATCGCTTACGGACTCTAAGAGGAGAACTCTCATGGCTAATGAAGGCTATCACGAACCCATTGAAAACCTCTCCGCCGCGACCATGGACATGCACCGCGCCATTGTCTCCTTGATGGAAGAACTGGAAGCGGTGGACTGGTACAACCAGCGCGTGGACGCATGCAGCGATGCCGAACTGAAGCGCATCCTCGCCCACAACCGCGACGAAGAAAAAGAGCATGCCGCCATGGTGTTGGAGTGGATTCGGCGCCACGATCCGGCCTTCTCCCACGAGCTCAAAGACAATCTGTTTAAAGAAGGTCCGATCGACGGACAACATAAGGAATGATGATCATGCAAGCATCCATGCCGACACAAGGAACTGCCATGCCGAAACTCACTCACGATAATTTGATGACGCTTGAAGCCTACGCCAAGGCACGCCCCACCCTACGCGCCCAAGTCATCGCGCACAAAAAAGTCCGCACCGTTTGCTTGGGCGATCACATTACCCTCATCTTCGAAGATGAGTTGACCATGCGCTACCAGGTTCAAGAAATGCTGCGCGCCGAGCGCATTTTCGAAGAAGCCGGCATTCAAGATGAACTCGACACCTACAACCCGCTGATCCCCGATGGCAGCAACTGGAAAGCCACCTTGATGATCGAGTACACGGATGAGGACGAGCGCCGCGTGATGCTGGCACGTTTGAAAGGGATCGAGGACAAAAGTTGGGTGCGCGCGTTGGGGCAGGCCAAGGTGTACGCCATCGCCGACGAAGACTTGGCGCGCGAAAATGAGGAAAAAACTTCTGCCGTGCACTTCCTGCGCTTCGAACTCGACCCCGCCAGTATCGCCGCGATCAAAGCCGGCGCCACCATCAGCATCGGCGTCGATCACTCGGAGTACACCTCAGAAATCGCTGCGCTACCGGAGCCGGTGCGCGCCTCGCTGGCGCAAGATTTAGCTTAAATTTGTAGCAATCGTTTCCTATACTGAGCTAACACGCGCCAGCACAAAGGCGTGCATCAGAGGAGGAATACGATGTTACAAAGCCAAATTCTCAAGCTGGTCGAAAACCGCCTGCGCCGGCATCAGTTGCCGGTGGCGGTTGAATTGTGGAATGGCCAAGCCCTGCGCCTCTCCGAGCAGCCGAATGTCACGCTCAAGATCAATAACGCCAAGGCCTTGATGAACCTCGCCGTGCCCAGCTTGGGCAAACTCGCCAAGAGCTATGTCGAACAGGGGATCGACCTAGCGGGTCGGATGCGCGATATCATTTCTTTCGGTGAGCACCTGTGCGAGAGCGAAGTCGTCGTCGATAAAAAAAGCCGCGCACTATCCTGGTGGAAACATTCCAAACCCACCGACCGCAAAAATATCAGCCACCACTACGATGTCTCCAACGCGTTTTATGCGCTGTGGCTGGATCAACGCCGCGTGTATTCCTGCGCCTACTTCATGCAAGCCGACGACACGCTGGAGCGCGCGCAAGAACAGAAGCTTGACCACATTTGCCGCAAGCTCGACCTCAAGCCGGAGGAAAGCCTGCTCGATATTGGCTGTGGCTGGGGCGGACTGATTCTTTGGGCGGCCGAGCATTACCAAGTGCGCGCCACCGGTATTACGCTCAGCCAAAACCAGCACGACTATGTGCAGGAACAAATTCAGGCGCGTGGTTTACAGGATCGCGTGCAAGTCCATCTCATGGATTACCGTGACGTGCCAGAAGATGCAACATTCGATAAAATCGCTTCAGTCGGCATGTTCGAACACGTCGGCCAGCACAACCTGCCAAAATACTTCGCGAAAATTTATCGTCTCTTAAAGCCGGGCGGCTTGATCATGAATCACGGCATTACCTCCAGCGGCCTCGACACCGAGGGCCTCGGCAGCGGCATCAGCGACTTCATTGAACAATATGTATTCCCCGGCGGCGAGTTAGTGCACGTGTCGCAAGTGATCGAATCACTCTCCACGCACGGCCTCGAATGCTGGGATGCGGAATGCCTGCGCCCGCACTATGCGCGCACGCTCTGGCACTGGGTGGACCGGCTGGAAGCAAATGCGGTGGAAGCGAAGGCCTTAGTCGGCGAAGAAAAATACCGCATCTGGCAAATTTATATGGCCGGCTCGGCGCACGCCTTCGATCGGGGGTGGATGTCGTTGTTTCAAATACTTGCCGGCAAACCACTGGAAAATGGCACGCTGCCATATCCGCTGACGCGGGCGCATGTGTATCGCGCTTCCTGAAGCATCGCCATTTATAAAGCAAAAATGCGGCTTGGGCGGTTTTTTTACACCACGCAAGCCGCACTTTTTTGGGGTTTTATGCTTTACGGCAACTTGGCCGGTTGCGTAAACACATAATCATTCCCCTTCACCGGCGTATGGCAAGCGAAGCAGCCTTGCACGAATCCGGCATTCTCTCCAAACGGCTTTTGTTCTTCGCCCAGCCAGCGCGCAAATCCCCAGCCGCCGGTCGCTTCGTATTTCTTGGCCTCTTTGATCATGAATTCCGCATGCACGAATTTGCCGGGCACCGTCGCCGTTGGCCAATTGGCATCCGTCTCTGCTTTCCAAACCAGTTTGCCGAGAATGGCGCCATCGGGCCAAGGTTTGGTCTGCCCTTTGCGCGCGGCTTCCATGGCGATATCGTTGCCGACGATGGCGCGCATGGTGTTGTTGTCCGTGCGGTGTGCAACTGAAATGACACGCCAGTCCTTATAGCCTTCAGGCAGCGTAATACCGTTAGGCGCCGGGGCCACGGCTGGTTTTGCCGCCCAGGCGGATGAAACAAACACCGTGACAAACAACGCCACCCCAGCCATCTTCAATAAATTAGTTTTCACAGCCACTCCTCCAACAAAAAAGGGTTTAATCGCGATAAAAATCAGGTTGGTGCTTAACAAGCGCAAAGGCTATTCCGAGCCTATAGCCAACGCTTGCCTGAGTAGTAATGGGGCGGCAGACTTTCACCCCTATCATCCTCAACCATGTTGAGTCGCGATAGGGGTGGTTTCCTTACAGCATTTATGGCAAACCATTTACGACAAAATCCACATGACGGCTTTTGGCGATCACGTTATACCCCATGAGCTTGAGGTCTTTAGCATTGAATTTCCCATCCCCGTTAAGGTCCAGCACCACATCCGGCGCCGTACCCTCTACCACTGTGACAAAGAGACGCGAGGGCGTCATCTGGCCTTCAACACCAAACACATTTTTAGCGCCGATGATCCAGGTACCCCAAATTTCCGTATTCGTCGGCGTGCGATTGGTCACGGAAATAATATTGAACAAGTTCGACACATTCTGGCCAGGGCCGGCATTAGTGGCACTGGCAGCCGTAGAGGACAACAAGACAACCAAGCCGGGGAAATGGTCTTTGTTAGCGCCTAAACTGAAGGTGCCGGGAAATGGCCCCGCGTTCTGCAACGGGCCTGGGCCGGTGAGCTCCGACGAAGCGCCGGTTGAAGCGAGATCACCCTCGAATTCCACCGCCAAATCCACCAAGAATCCTCTGGATGACACACCTGCGACATCACCTGCACCGGGCGCAAAAATAGTTATATTCGCCGACCGATCATCGTGCCGATCATTGTCCGCCACGGCTACGCCGACCGTCAGTGCAAGCGCGCTGGCACATACAAGCTTATTCAGAATTGACATGTCTTCCTCCAATAATAAAAGGGGTTTTAAGCGAGATTGATCGGGCAGCTTGGTGCAGGCATGGGATATCTACTTCGCGCCCATTAGCAGCCCTTGCATGGGTAAACAGTTTCTGGCGGAAATTATTCCAGGCGCTGGAAAATATTTTCCGTGGGCCGGCCCTGGCAGGAGAAAGAAGGAAGGGCGTGGGTAGTAGGTGCGCGGGGCGCACCCCATGCCGGCAAGAATGCCAGCGCTACAACACCCCGAGGCTATGCACGGATATCCGGTGTGATCTGCATCTGCAATCGCGTCATTTCATCTTTCAACCACAACTTGCGTTTCTTTAGACGGCGGATTTGCAGTTCATTCGGCTCGGCATCAGCGGTGAGGCGGGCGATGGCGTCATCGAGATCGCGGTGCTCGATGCCCAGTTCGATAATGTGGTGTTTTATTCTCTCGATTTCTTCCGGAAGCATGCGACAACCCCTTTAACCCTATAGCACCCAATTATATTCGCACCCCGGAGGGTAGGCTACGCGCTGTTCATTCGTGTTCATTCGTGGTTTCAAGCATCAATCCTGCGCGCACCACGCGCGCCACATGTATTTAAACACCCGATCCAACTGCTTGGCGCGGCGGCGGTGATCGCACAACGGCGACTTGGCGACCTGGTTGCGCAAGTCGGCGCGCATGGCGGTGAGGCGCGGCAAGTCGGCGGCGAGGCGCGCGGCGATTTGCACATAGTCGCCCGGCAGTTGCGCCACCAGGCTCGACAGTCCGACACGGCGCAGCATGGAGGCGCCCCAGCGCGCGACCATGGAATGGCCGGCCAGGGTGACCACGGGGATGCCCATCCATAGGGCTTCAAACGTGGTGGTGGAGCCGTTGAAGGGAAACGGGTCGAGTGCGATATCGATGTCACGATAGGCCGCCAAGTGTTCGACAAAACTAAGTTGCTCGGTGAGGAGCCGCACGCGTTCAGCAGGAATGCCGTAATGCGCGAACATGTCCATGTAATGCGCATGCACGAAGGGTTCGTTGAACATTTCTTTGTATTTCAACACCAGGCGTGACTCCGGCACCGCTTTCAGCACTTCGGACCAGATGAATACGCTCTGCGGGTTGAGCTTGGCCACATTATTGAAGCAGCCGAAGGTAATGTAACCGCGCCCCAAGGCGGGGGGCGGCAGGGTCGGCGGCGCGTCGTTCAATGGTAAGTGCAAATAAAACGTCGGCAAACGCACCAGTTTTTCCGTGAACCATTCTTGGGTATCGGGCGGATTCATCGTAATGTCAGTGATGAGGTAGTCCATATCGGCCAGATAGCTCGATGCCGGGTCATGGAAACTCACTTGCACGGGTGCTGCGCGGTAGGCGGCGACCAGCGGCTTATTGTTGTCGAAACGCGCGGCGAGTATCACCAAAATATCCACTTCATCGCGCCGAATTTGGTCAGCGATTTGTTCGTCGTTCATGCCGAGCACTGACTGATAGCGATCCGCGATTTCCTTAAAGCGGCCGGTGAGCGCATCCGCTTGGTGCACCGCGCCGTAGAGATACAACTCAAACTGGCTGCGGTCATGCCCTTCCAGCACCGGCCAGATGTTGCGTCCGACCGGATGCAGGCGAAAATCGGAAGAGATATAAGCAATACGGATTTTTTTGTGTGTATCTTTGCGCTGCGCGAAACGTTGTTTGGCGCTGGGCGCGCCGAACGAAATCGGCGCACGTGGCGGCAATGGCTGCTCTTGATAGACGTAAAGTTCAAATAGCAGTTTGCAACGCTTCGCCTCTTCATGCCCCGGATTCATGTCGAGCAATAGCCCGAGGTAGCGCATCGCTTCCGGGGCATCGCCCACCGACCACAGCAGCTTGGCCATATTGAGATAAGGCGATTCATAGCTGGGCTTCAGGCTCATCGCGCGTTGAAAAGCCAAAAACGCATCCTGTATCCGACCGAGCTGCAACAAGTTGGCGCCCAGATTGTTGTAACCTTCGGCGAAATTCGGATTTTTTTTCACCGCTTGCCGCGCGAGCTCGACCGCTTCTTCGGTGTGTTGCAGATCGCCCATCACTGCGGCCTTGTTGCTTAGCGCTTCGGGATAATCGGGTTGCAGCGCCAGCACTTGATCGTAGTAGGGCACCGACTCCGCATGCTGCCCCGATTCCGCCAGGGCGTTGGCCTTATTGAACAGCGCCAGCAAAAAACCGGGCTTAAGCTCAAGCGCGCGGTCGAGGCACACCAGCGCCGCATCGAAACGATGGCCTTGACGCAGGATGTTGGCGTGATTGACTAGCGCCTCGGCATAGTCCGGTTTGAGTTCAAGCGCTTTTTCAATCAGCGGTCGGGCTTCTTCGATCCGCCCGAGTTGAAACAGCGTGGAGCCAAGGTTGTTGTAGCCCTCGGCCAATTGGGGGGCGCGCGCCAATACTTGCCGATAGTAAGGCAGCGCGCGCTCGTAGTCGCCGATGAGGTGGCAACTATTGCCGGCATTCAGCGGCGCGAAAGGGTTGTGCGGATCGAGTTTGATGGCACGCTCGTATTCCGCCAGCGCTGCTTCATGCTTGCCGCTATCGGCCAGCGCCAAACCTAACTCGTGATGCGCCTCGGCATTTTGCGGCTGGAGCTTGATGGCTTTTTTCAACGCCTGAATCGATTCATCCAGACGCTTGGCTTGGCGATAAGCTTGACCGAGATGAATATGAAAATTGATATCGCGATTATTTTTCTTGAGTGCTTGATTGATCAGATCGATCGCGTCTTGGTGCTGGCCGCGCTGGTGCGCGATCAAACCGAGCAAATGCAGCGCATCGGGGTGCTGCGGTTCGCGCTGCAACACTTCACGGTAGTACTGCTCGGCTTGCGCCAGCTCTCCCGCGCGATGGTGCTCAACCGCCCGCGCCAACGTCTGTTGCGTCATTTCGCCACCGCTGCGCACCAATCACTGAGCTTGGACAATATTTCCAATGTGGCGCGATTCGCGGCCTCTGCGCCGCCGTGCGCTGCCTCGGCAGTCGCGCTTACCTGTGCTTCAAATGTGCGCGTGGCGATTACCGCACCGCTGCTGGCATCAACCAGTTGCGCGCGCAAAGCCAAGCGCACCCGGCTCGGCTGCTGCGTGAAGTCTTGCACCAAACTCACCAACTCGGTATCCAAGCGTAGGTTTGCGCGCACCGAAGCGGGCGACTGCACCACCGCGCCGAATGCCCCGCTGGACTCCAACGCTTGTGCGATCAAGGGCGTGAGCATGCGCGCCGGCGTTTCCACCCAGCGATGGTAGGCGTAGTACTCGATGCGATTCGCCTCGCGCACATAGGCCATGCGCGGTGTATCGAAGCCGGGATGCGCACGCGTCGGCGTGACGAGCAAAGTGGCCGACGATTTTGCACTGGCCGTTTTCGTCGGTAGCGCCGCACTTAAGAGATAGGTAGCCGTATCCGATTGCTTGCCTTGCGGACCAACGCACGCCGCTAGCAGCACCAGGCCGATCAAACTAATTCCTTTTACCCATATCCGCATCACACACCCTCACTTCGGTTTTACCTGACGCCTGAATCCTGACGCCCGATGCCTGCTCTTTACTCCCCCGGCCCCGGACGCGGCTGGCCGCGGCCGAAAATAAGCATCTGCGGTTGTTGTTCGATTTCAGCGCCCACCCGTTTCATGGTCACCGCCAGTTCACGCATCTCCGCCGCCAAGGCATTCAACTCCGGCAAGGTTTGCCCGGAAATATCGCGCAGCGGCTGGCGCGTATCGTCCAATGTCGCGCGCACACTGCGGCTAGTAGCGGAAATATCGGTGACCATAGTTTCCATCATGCCGGCAGTTTGGCTCAGCCGCTTGGCGAGCTTATTGACCTCCTCCGCCGCCAGCGTGCTGGATTCGAAGGTATGTCCCGCATTTTTCAGCACCGCTTCGATGGCCGGCTTCTGTGCAGCAAGCATTTGGGTCAAACTTTCCATATTGGCGATCATGCGCTTAATCGATTTACGCATCTCTTCATCGGTAAGCGCATTGATGTTTTCGCTGGTTTCGGTCAGGTTGCTCATCAAACCGCTGACGGCGGTATCGAGCTGCTTGAGAAACGAGTGCTGGGTGGGGATGACCGGATATTCCTGATTTTTACTTTTGGTCAGCGGCTTGGCCTGAGCACTGCCGCCGGAAAGTTCAAGCGCAGCGATCCCGGTCAGCCCCTGTGTTTTTAGCTTAGCGATGGTGTCTTGCTTGATCGGGGTATCACGGTTGATTTTCATGAGCACCTGCACACGGCCGCTTTGATCGGGCGCCAGGGCGATCTCGACCACGCGTCCCACTTCTACCCCGCGATAGCGTACCGGCGCATTGCGGTTGAGGCCCGCAACCGATTCGTCAAAATAGGCGTGATATCTTTGCTGATCGTGCTGAAACTGGCCACCGGCAGACAACCAAAAGGCAACGCCGAGCAGCGCCCCGCCCAACAGCAGCACGAACACACCCACAATGGTGTAATTAACCTTGGTTTCCATGCAACACCCCTACGGCCCGCCCGCGCGGGCCGTGAAAATACTCCCGCACCAAGGGGTGCGGCGATTCCGCCAACGCCGGCATTGTGCCCAGCCCGACCACGCGCTTGTCACCCAAGATCGCGACGCGGTCGGTGACACGCCACAACAGATCCAAATCATGCGTCACGATAATGATGGTGAGTTTGAGCGATTCTTTCAAGCTCAATACTAATTCATCCAAGCCGCTCGCCGCCAAGGGATCGAGCCCGGCCGAGGGCTCGTCGAGAAACAGCAGCTCCGGATCAAGCGCGATGGCGCGCGCCAGCGCCGCCCGTTTCTTCAGCCCACCGGATAGCTCGCGCGGGTATTTATTAGCAGCGTCGGCGGGCAGCCCGGCCAGCGCGATCTTGATATGCGCCAGCTCCACGATGTCATCCGGCGTGAGATCGGTGTGCTCGCGCAAGGGCAGCGCCACATTCTCGGCTACGGTCAGGCCGGAAAACAAGGCGCCACCTTGGAACATCATGGCCCAACGCCGGCGCAGACGGGCCGCCTCTGTAGCGCCAAGGTGCACGATATCGCACCCCAGCACGCGGATATGGCCGGCATAAAGCGGCATCAGCATCACGATCTCGCGCAACAGCGTGGATTTACCGCAACCGCTGGCGCCGGCGATGGCGAATACTTCACCGCGCTCTATCGTCAGGCTAATATCCTCATGCACCACGGTGTCGCCGAAACGCGTGACGAGGTGCTCGATTTCGATTACCGGTTCGCGCTTCATCTCATGCCCAGTTTCGTGGCACTCGCCACGACGGAAAAAATCGCGTCTGCGATGATGATCAGAAAAATAGACTGCACCACGGATATAGTAGTTTGCCGCCCCACGCTATCCGCACTGCCGCGCGCCTGAAAGCCGGAATAACACCCCACCAGCGCGATAATCATGGCGAACACCGGCGCCTTGCCCACCCCGAATAAGAAGGTGGAGACTTTAATCGCATCGTCGAAGCGATCCAGGAAGGTGTAGGGATCCACATCGAGCTGCGTGCTCGCCACCAGCATGCCGCCCAACACGCCGGTGAAATCGGCAAATACCGTGAGCAAAGGCAAAGCGATCATCAGCGCGATGAGTTTCGGCAACACCAATAATTCCAGCGGCGACACGCCCATGGTGCGCAGCGCATCGATTTCCTCGGTTACTTTCATGGTGCCGATTTGTGCGGCATAAGCCGAGCCGGAGCGCCCGGCGACGATGATCGCCACCATCATCGGCGCCAGCTCACGCAGCGTGGCATGCCCCACCAGATCCGCGATGAAAATATTTGCCCCATAGCGTGCAAGCTGCACCGCACCTTGATAGGCGATCACCATGCCGATCAGAAATGAGAGCAGCCCGACAATGGGCAGGGCATCGAAACCGGCTTGCTGAATATTGGAGAGGATATGGCGAAATCGCAGATGCCTGGGCGACTTCAACGCACGCAGCAAAGCCACGGTGTTTTCGCCAACGAAATGCAACATGCCGCGCGTTTGATCGAACCAGTGCCAAGCGTGGTAGCCCAGTACCACCAGTGGGCCTGGTGCATGCACTTTAAGCGGTGCTATCTTTTGCGGCGCACGCGATTCCACCAAGCGTTGCAGCGCCGCGTATTCTGCGCGCATGCCGTCAACCCTGACGGTTTGGCCATGCTGAGCGCGCTCCGCCTCGATGTGGTGCAGCACCCAGACACCAGCGGTATCGAGCCGCGTCACTTGGGAAAAATCAATGACCAACTCGCCGCCCACGGCCCAGGAAAGTTTGTCTAGGCGCGCGCGCAAGCCGGCGATGCCATGCACCGACCAGTCACCGCCGCAGACCAGGCGGTGACCGGCCTCAAGCAAGGCCACGGAGGCAGCTGGGATAGCCATAAGAGATTCAGGCATAGTGCTGGGAATATAGCAGGAATCAGGCGTCGGGTTCGGTGAGCAGGGTACGAGGAATCGAATTTTCGAAATGTACGCTTAAGAGTAGAGCCCTATTTCACTAGCGCCCGAAGCCTGACGCCCGACGCCTGTCTATGTGCGGCGCATCGAGGCCAGCAGCGAAGCCGGTAGATCGGATAAGCGATATTTACCGGTCTGCACCGCGCGGGCGAGTTTCTCCAAGGTCTGCTCATTGAGCAGCGCCACGACCTTTTTCTTGATCGGCAGCCACTTTGTGTGCATAGGACAGGCGGTGGCATCGGAACAGACTTTCAAACCGAGCACACAATCCTGCGTAAAACTGGGCCCTTCGGTCAACAGCAAAATCTGCATTAAGACGGTCTTCTCTGCCCCCTCGCGCAAACAGAAACCGCCCAGCCGCCCCCGATAGGAATACAGCAAATTGCCCTTGCACAAACTCTGCATGATCTTCGCCAGATAGGCCGGCGGCACATTGAGATAACTCGCGATCTCGCGGTTCAGCACCGGCTCCCCAGGCGGGCGAGTCGCGATGAAAATCAGCGCCTGAATGGCGTATTGGCTGGTACGGGATAAAATCATGATTGCGTAAAATACCTCATTCGGAGAATTTTATCCGAAATCCATATTTTTCACAGCAAAGGGGGACAGATGGAACGCAAAAAAGTCAGCTCCAGCAAAATCCGCTCGATCGGCTACGACGAACGCGCGCAAACCCTGGAAGTGGAATTCAACAACGGCAGCGTGATGCAGTATTCCCGCGTATCAGCCGATTTGCATCGGCGAATGATGAACGCGGGCTCGGTTGCGAGTTTTTTCGAGGATCATATTCAGGAGACGTTCAGCGAAAAGCGGATGCGGTAATTGCATGGTTTCCAAAAATCACGGCTCAGCCAAAAAGCGTTGATGCACCGCTGGTGTTGACGTTGGGGCCCCTGCTGTGCCGCCGAGTAGCGCAGACGGGCCGGGGAATTCGGCGAGGACCTGTCTGAGCGCGTGGCCGCGCAGCGGATCGCGCGAGTTCCGCAGCCGCCCGGCATGGCGAGCAACGCAGGGAACTCCCGTAGGGAGCGGTGCAGGGGGTGCCCTTCTTTTTGGTTAGCTTTTTCTTGGGCAAGCAAGAAAAAGTAACTGCCCCGCCGGGGCAGTCCGGCCCTAAATGCACTTGTACAACACTTCCACCGACAATATTTTCGTCAGTTCGTGCTACATAACTAGACCCCGACTTGTGCTACTTAACTAGACCCTGACCTGGTGTGGTTCACGTTTTATTCTCGCTCCGTCATCAGAGAAGCCAGGCGAATAGCAAGATCAAACTACCAACAACAATCTGCCCTATAAGAAGCAGTGCAATCTTCACCCACTGTGTATGCACCTTATGGTCAGGAAACAGATATTCATAAATTACATTATATGCAGTTACGAAAGACAACAGCCCGATGACAAACAGAATTGGGTTGCTGGCATTAGTTACCTTCAAAAAAGCCAGGGTGCCAGCCACATACACAGGTATTCCAAGCAACTCTTTTACCCAAATATCCGACTTCGTCCAAGGTTGCTTACTATGCTCCTTCGTTGGTTCGACCTTACTCGGTTCCGTCATAGCTGTTTCTTATCAAAAAACTTGTAAGCCCGCTCCACCAACGCCGGCTCACGATTAATTCACTCATCGCTACTCTCTAACCCAACCAACAACCTACCCCAACCACCCCACCACCTCCCCCAACGGTATCTTAAAATAATGATCCACCAACAACGCCGCAAACAGCAAACTCAAATAAAGAATCGAATAAGCAAACGTCCGCTTAGCAATCGCATCCGTGTAATGCTTCCAAATCAGATAAGCGTAGTACAAGAAGACGCCATCCAAAGCCACGGCTGATACGAAATACACCAACCCGCCCATGCCCGTCGCCACCGGCAGCAAGGTCGCGGCTGTAAGGATCACCGTATAGAGCATCACATGCAATTGGGTAAATTGCTCGCCGTGGGTCACGGGCAACATCGGCATGCCGGCCTTGGCGTATTCGTTCTTACGATACAAGGCCAGCGCCCAAAAGTGCGGCGGGGTCCAGGTAAAGATAATCAAGAATAGCAGCAGCGCATCCGCGCTCACGTCGCCGGTCACGGCAGCCCAGCCCAGCACCGGCGGCATGGCGCCGGAGGCGCCGCCGATGACGATATTTTGCGGGGTGCGCGGCTTCAAGATCACGGTGTAAATCACCGCGTAGCCGACGAAGGTGCCGAGCGTAAGCCACATGGTGAGCGGGTTGACCCAGGTGTTGAGCAGCATCAAGCCGATACCGCCGACGATGCCTGCGAACAGCAGGGTTTGCGGTGAAGTGACTTCGCCGCGCGGCAGAGGGCGGGCGCGGGTGCGCGCCATGAGCGCGTCGAGTTTTTGCTCAATCAGGCAATTCACCGCGGCCGCCGCACCAGCCACCAGCGCGATGCCAATGGTGGCGGCCAATAATATCCTGAGCGGCACCATGCCCGGCGTGGCCAAGAACATGCCGATCACCGCGGTGAACACGATCAGCGATACGACGCGTGGCTTGGTTAGCTGCAAGAACTGCTGGCAGCGAACGAGCCATTGATTGTGCACAAGCGTATCCATAATTGAATTCCTAAATTTAGCGCTAAGCGTTAATTCCGCTGCAGCGCTTTGGTCAGTCTAAAGTTTAACATTACCAGCGTGAGCAGCAGCAGCGCCGCCACGCCGTTGTGCGCGACGGCTACCGCTAGCGGCAGGCTGAACAGCACATTGGAAATACCCAGACCGATCTGCAGCAACAACACGAGCCAGATCACGGCGCCGAGTTTGGCGAGCGCGGGAATGCGCAGCATCTTAAATATCAGCACGCTGAGGAGCAGAAAAGTAATCAGCGCCCCCACCCGATGCGTCCAGTGGATCGCGGTGAGCGAGTTCAGCGATAGCAGCTCGCCTTGCGCGGTTTTGCCTAACTCGCGCGTGAAGTGGAAGGCATGATTGAAATCCATCGCCGGGATCCAAGCGCCCTTGCAGGTAGGAAAATCAGCGCAGGCCAGCGCGGCGTAATTGGAGCTGACCCAGCCGCCTAAAGCGATCTGCAAAAACACGACCACCAGCCCCGCCAGCGCCCAATTTTTCATGCGCACCGCGTCTTGGGTGCGCATCTCGGGAATATCGCGGCTTTGGCGCTGGCCCAACCACACCAGCAGCGCCAGCGTAGTCACGCCGCCAAGCAAATGCAGGGTGACGATCACCGGCTTAAGCAGCAAGGTCACCGTCCACATGCCGAGCAGCCCCTGCAATATCACCAGCACGATGAGGAAAGTGGGCAGCCCCAAGCCTTGCATCAATTCGCCCCGCTTTATCCAGGCCATGATGCCGATGATGACGATGAGCAAACCCAGTGTGCTGGCGAAATAGCGATGCACCATTTCTTTCCAGGCCTTGTGCGCCGATACCGGGCCGCCGGGCTGCGCCGTTTCTGCTTGCGCGATTGGCTCGGCGGCATGTGCGGGTGAGAGCTTGCCGTAGCAACCGGGCCAATCGGGACAGCCGAGGCCCGCATCGGACAGCCGAACATAAGCGCCCAACACGATGACCCCGAACGCCAGCCAAGCAGCAACGATAATCAGCTTTTTAAACATGGCTTATCCAATTTGAGAGTATTTGAGCAGGCGCTCAAGATCTTTATGCATGCGCTTCATATCTGGGTTCCCCGGCCAGCGCAGCATCAGATTCCCCAAGGGGTCGATTAAGTAAATATGCTGTTTCACATTTGCCTGCCCCGGGGTCTGTGCAGTAAGTTGAGCAATCAGCGCACCCGAAGCGTCTTTCAGCAACAGCATGCTGTCGATCTTTTGCTTCAATACCGGGCTAGGCACTGCATCGTCCGTCACCAACCACAAGCGCAGCACGCGATCTTGTTCCTTGCCCTGCATCAATCGCACTTGGCGCATGGCATACAATTTTTGCTCGCACGCGGCGGCGCACCCCCCTGCGTCCACCTGCACCATCAGCCATTTGCCGCGCAATTCTTTCAATGTGATCTGCCCGCCCTCAAGCTTGGCAAAGCGTAATGTCTCCGGCAAGGGCTCAGGCTGGATCAGTTCGCCATAATTTCCCACGGCGCCTTGCGGTTGCCACACGAAATACGCCAGATAAGAGGCAATCAGCGGGACCGCGAATACCGCCATCACCAAGAGCAATCTTCTTTTATTTTTGCTTGCGTCGTTTTGCATACATCACCCCATAAATCACGATTGTCGCGACGGCCAGTGCGAACCATTGAAAGGCGTAGCCCACATGTTTCTCGATCCCGACATCAGGTCGGTTCCAATGCCGCATCAAGCCATCTCCATTGTCATTCAACTGCGTGATCACCACCGGCTGCACCGGGTAGCGTAATAAATCGGCCATGCGCTGCATATTCAGGTTTTGCCACACCTTGCCCTCGACGGTTTGCGTCGAGAGTTCCAAATATTTATTGCTCGGCGGCACGGCTATGCCCTCGATCACTATCTTGCCTAGGGGGGTGCGTATCTCCGGCAACAGCGTGCGATCTACACCCCGCGCCACCCAACCGCGATCGACGAGCACATACCGTTCAGCGTTATCCATCTTTAACGGCGTTACCACGTGATATCCCGGCTTGCCATTCAGCACCCGATTATCCAGCAATATCTCATGCGCTGGATCGAATTGCCCTGCCACGCTTACCCGCCGAAAGCGAAACGCTTCGGCATCCACCAATGATCCCGGCAAAGCGACGGGCGCGGATTTTTCCTGCGCGTCATAGCGCGCTTGCAAGTCGCGTTTAAATTGCGCGCGATTCGTCTGCCAAATCCCGGCTGATGTGGCGAGCGCGACCACGACGAGTGCCGCGACGGTGGGCAGCCAAAAGGGACGCTTGCGCTCAGTCATCGCGTCCATGGCGAGCAGTCCAGCTTTCCGCTACACTGCGCCGATTCCCGCTGCCGATTTCCTCGTCTGGAGCCATCATGTCATACACGCTATCTCGCATCATCATCATCATTTTTCTGCTGCTCATCGTCGGCAGTCTGGTTTCCGCACTCTACTATCTGGTTAAAGATAAAGGCGGCTCAGACCGCACCGTGAAAGCGCTCACGGTTCGCGTCTCGCTCTCCGTCACCCTATTCTTGCTGCTGATGGCAGGCTTCTATTTCGGGATCATTCCCGCACGGCATTGAGGTACACCTAGCTATCGATTGTAAGGGCAACGACCCTATGCATTCGTACTTACCTCCCCCCTAAAAACAAAAATGGCGTCGCGATACTACCGCGACGCCAAAAACCCCTTTTTATTTTTAGTTATTAGGAGCGTTCTCCTCCACCGCTTGTCGGGTGCTTAGAGCCAGTACACGAACACAAACAGGCCGAGCCAGACCACATCCACGAAGTGCCAATACCAGGACACGGCTTCGAATCCGAAGTGCGAATCGGGCTTGAAGTGGCCCTTCAGACAGCGCACCAAAATCACCGCCAGCATGATGGTGCCGATGGTTACGTGAAGACCGTGAAAACCCGTCAGCATGAAAAAGGTCGCACCATAAGCGCCGGAAGCCAGGGTCAGCCCGAGTTTGGTATAGGCCTCGTGATATTCGGTTGCTTGCAGATAGAGGAACACCACGCCCAAGACCACGGTCAGGGCCAGCCACAAATTAAGCTGGCCGCGATTGCCTTTCTTCAGCCCCCAGTGCGCGACAGTCAGCGTGACGCCGGAAGTCAACAGGATCAAGGTATTGATCGCGGGCACGCCCCAAGCCGCCATGGGCGACAGTTGGCCCGGTGCGGCCTCGCTCATCGGCGCGATGATGGTCTGTCCCAAGGGGCCGGTGCTGGGCCAAGCCGCTTTGAAGCCTTCCCACAACACTGCGTTGGTGTCGCCCTCGCCCAACCAGGGCACCGACAACACGCGCATGTAGAACAAGGCGCCGAAGAAGGCGGCGAAGAACATCACTTCGGAGAAAATGAACCAGCTCATGCCCCAGCGGAAGGAGCGGTCTACTTGCTGATCGTACTTGCCCGACTCGGACTCGGCGATGACAGTGCCAAACCAGCCGAACATCATGTAAAACAGCACCAGCAAACCGGCCAAGATAACCCAGCCGCCCGATGCGATGTGGTTTGACCACATCACCAAACCGCTGGTCAACAGCGCCACCGCGGCCGAACCGACGATGGGCCAGCCCGATGGTTCCGGAAGATAGTAGCTCCCTGCTTGATGATCACTCATTTCTGCTCCTCCTTAAGAGTCGAATCGTTAATTTCAATTTAAACTTGCTTGCTTCAAAATTTTATTTGGCGGCAAGGTGGGTGACCAGATACACCACCCCCAGCAACACCCCAACAAATAGTGCCGCGCCGATCAAGCCGGCCGCGATCACTTGGCCGAGCGTGAGCTTTACTGCATCCGAATCGTAATCAGTGCGCTTGCGCACGCCGAAAAAGCTCCAAAACACGGCGCGCGCCGCTTGCAGAAAACTGGTTTTGCGCGGCGCTTGTTCCATATCAGCTATGAAGCGTTACCCACTTTAACTTGCTCGTAAAACGTGTACGACAAGGTAATCGTGTGCACGTCTTTTGGTAAATCGTTTTGCACCACAAACTGCACCGGCATAATTTTTTCTTCGCCCGGCTTGAGTGTCTGCTGGGTAAAGCAGAAGCACTCTATCTTCTTGAAAAAACCGCCCGCGCGCGCCGGTCCGTAACTGGGGATGGCTTGCCCCACCATCGTGCGATTGGTCGTATTCACTACCCGGTACATCACTTGCTTTAATTCACCTGGGTGTACGCGTAAGTGAGCGGTCATCGGCTCGAACTTCCAAGGTAAATCTTTGCCCACGTTCGCGTCGAACTCGATGCTGACCCAGCGTGCCGGGTCCATCTGCGTATTCGATACCGCAATCTTGTCCTTCGAGATCCCGGTTACTTCACAAATCTTCTTGTAAAACGGCACCAACAAGAAACCAAAACCAAACATCAAGACTGTGACGATGATTAACTTCTTGAGTACGGTCGAATTCTGCTGTTGTGCGTCGGCCATTCTTACCACTTCTTGTTGAACGTCCAGAGAAAAAGCCCAGCCGCGATCGCAAACAGAATCGCCGCAGTGAGGTATTTGTTTCTTTCCTTGGGTTGCTTTTCCACTCAGCGCTCCAAAAATAGGAGCGGTCAATTGACCGCTCCTAAACCGATTATTTCACTATCGGTGGTATCACGAACGAATGGTAGGGCGGCGGAGAGGGCAAATGCGTCCACTCCAGCGATTCTGCGCCTTCCCAAGTGTGGTCGGCCGCTTTCGCGCCGCTCTTGATGCACTTGAGCACCACCACCAACAGGATCAGCTGGCTTAAGCCGAAGCCGAATGCACCGATGGTCGCCAAGGCGTTGAAGTCGGCGAATTGCAGCGCATAGTCCGGGATGCGGCGCGGCATGCCGGCCAGCCCCAGGAAGTGCATCGGGAAGAACAGGATGTTGAAAAAGATGGTCGACAGCCAGAAATGCAGCTTGCCCAGCTTCTCGTCGTACATGCGGCCGGTCCACTTCGGCAACCAGAAATACACGCCGGCGAAGATGGCGTACAGCGAGCCCGACACCAGCACATAGTGGAAGTGCGCCACCACATAGTAGGTGTCCTGCAATTGAATATCGACAGGCGTAATCGCCAACACCAGACCGGTGAAGCCGCCGATGGTAAACAGGCACACGAAACCGATCGCGAACAGCATCGGGGTTTCGAAGGTCATCGAACCGCGCCACATGGTGGCCACCCAGTTGAACACCTTCACACCGGTCGGCACGGCGATCAACATGGTCGCGTACATAAAGAACAGTTGCGCCGAGGTTGGCATGCCGGTGGTGAACATATGGTGCGCCCACACGATGAACGACAGAATCGCGATCGAGCCCGTCGCATACACCATGGAGGCGTAGCCAAATAAGGGTTTCCTCGCGAACGCCGGAATGACCTGCGACACGATGCCGAACGCCGGCAGAATCATGATGTACACCTCGGGATGCCCGAAGAACCAGAAAATGTGCTGGAACATCACCGGGTCGCCGCCGCCGGCCGCGTTGAAGAAATTCGTGCCGAAATGGCGATCAGTCAGCAACATCGTTACCGTGCCCGCCAACACCGGCATCACCGCGATTAAGAGATACGCCGTAATCAGCCAGGTCCACACGAACAGCGGCATTTTCATCATCGTCATGCCGGGCGCGCGCATATTGAGGATGGTGGTGACGATATTGATCGCGCCCATGATGGAGGATATCCCCAGAATGTGTACCGCGAAGATGGTCATGTCGTTGGAGATGCCGCCTTGCAGGAACAAGGGCGGATACATGGTCCAACCGCCCGCGGAAGCGCCACCCGGCACGAAGAACGACGAAACCAGCATGATCGCAGCCACCGGCAGCAGCCAGAAGCTCCAGTTGTTCATGCGCGGAAACGCCATATCGGGCGCGCCGATCATCATCGGCACCTGCCAGTTGGCGAAGCCGACCATGGCCGGCATGATCGCGCCGAACACCATGATCAGGCCGTGCAGCGTAGTAAGCTGGTTAAAAAACTCCGGCGTAACCACTTGCATGCCCGGCTGAAACAGCTCAGCGCGAATCAATAGCGCCAAACAGCCGCCGGCGAGCAGCATGATGAATGCGAACCACAGGTACAGCGTACCGATGTCCTTATGGTTGGTGGTAGTGATCCAGCGCATCAGACCGGTCGGGTGACCGTGTCCGTGATCTTGTGCGTGTGTGGCTTCCATTGTCGGCCTCCTTAATTATTTACGTAATGCTTTGATGTCGGCGGGCTGGACCAGATCGCCGGTCTTATTGCCCAGGGCATTGCGCTCGTAGCTGACGACCGCTGCCAAATCCACATCGTTAAGTTGTTTCCCAAACGCGGCCATCGCAGTGCCCGGCTTGCCATTCATCACGATTGCAATGTGCGCAGCCTTGTCGCCCGTCGCGATTTTCGAACCGGTGATCGCGGGGAAAGCGGGCGGGAGCCCTGCGCCATTCGCTTGGTGGCAGGCGGCGCAGTTGGCGGCGTACACTTTCTCGCCTTGCGCTTTCAACTCACCCGCACTGTAGGTCTTGTTCGGGTCCAGGGTTACGGCAGCGGTTTTGGCTTTCTGATCGGCAACCCACTTGGCGTAGTCGTCCGCAGACTTTACTTCCACCACGATCGGCATGAAGCCATGATCCTTACCGCACAATTCGGCGCACTGGCCGCGGAAGGTGCCAGGTGTTTTCGCTATAAACCAAGCGTCTTTGATATAACCCGGGATTGCATCTTGTTTAATCCCGAAGGCTGGTACCCACCAGGCGTGAATCACATCATTTGCAGTCAGCAGCAGACGGACTTTCTTGCCGACTGGAACCACCATCGCGTTATCTACTTCCAGCAGATAATTCTCGCCCTTTTTGGCGCTGCCTTCGATTTGATCACGTGGCGTAGAGAGCATTGAAAGGAACTTTATGCCCTCGGTGCGATAGTCGTATTCCCACTTCCACTGATAGCCGGTGACTTTGATGGTGATATCCGGATTGCTGGCATCGCGCATATTGAGCACGGCCTTGGTGGATGGAATCGCCATGGCAGTCAGAATGATGAAAGGAATAATCGTCCATATGACTTCGACGGTGGTGTTTTCGTGGAAATGCGCAGCTTTGTGTCCAGCCGATTTGCGGTGCTTCCAGATCGAATAGAACATCGCGCCAAACACCACGACGAAGATGCCCACGCACACCCACATGATCAGGATGTGCAGATCAAAAATCTCCTGCGCTACTTCACTTTGTGGCGTGGGAAGATTGTATTTCGACTCCTCCGCCCACGCGGCCATGGACATCAGGGTCGCGAGCGCCCCCATTCCCAATCCCCTCAACTTACTTAGCATTGGCTACCCCTTTAGCTGGTTGAACCCATTTACTTAAAAATAAAACCGAATTCTTTGTCGCGCTTTCTAAACGTGGCCACCCTGTTCAGCCGAATGATCAACCAGTGTCCGAACCGCGCGAAAACTATTAACGACGCCTTGAAGCTCTTTGAATCAATATAAAGCAATAAAACCCAGACAAAGATGTTCCGAAAAGCGGGGGGACAACGAGCAATTGGGGCGGACAATCATTGAAAATCTGCCAGCGATTCTGCTTTGCTGCCTTCATCCTGCGGGTGCGGCCTTTTTTATGAGGCTTCGTCGTTTATTAGGTGCGACAAAATAGCACAGGGGTCCCCGCCGGGCAAGCAATAAGTGCCAATAAACCCTTTAGATTCCTGCATTTAAAGTTATTATATCGCTACATTATTATTTTCTGATTTACAGAAATTCACATGGAAAATCAGATAAACCACTTATCAATCATGGTTTTTTCTGTTGTTGTCATGGGGGGCAAAACGCATAACAAGGGAGCGGAAATGCGTTCCTTCAAGCTCGCTAAATTGTCCTCAAATGCACGCATCGTTGGATCGATTTGATTCGCCACCCAAGCTTCCAGTTTAATGCCGCGCCGCGCCATCGCTTCCACCGTCAGTAAGGCATGATTTAAGCAACCGAGACGCATACCCACCACCAAGATCACCGGCAAGTTCAAGCGCACTACGATATCCGCAGCGGTCTGTGTTGCATTGAGCGGTACGAGCAAGCCGCCCACGCCTTCCACGATCACTTCGTCGGATTGAACTGCAATTTCGCGATACGCGGATTCGATTCGCGCCAGGTCGATTTCTATCCCGGCTTGTTGTGCCGCAATATGCGGCGCGATCGGCAACTCGAATGCATAGGGATTCATCAACGCGAGCGGCAAAGCAACATTTGATACAGCGCGCAGTTGCGCGACATCGTCATTGAGCCAGCCTTCAGGCGTTTGCACGCATCCGGCGGATACCGGTTTCATCGCGGCGACCCGCTTGCCCGCCGCGATGCAGCGCTCAATCAAGGCTTTTGCCACCAGCGTTTTACCCACGCCGGTGTCGGTGCCGGCGATAAACAAACCGCTCATCGCAGCCCCGCTTGTCGGGCTTGAATTTTAAATTCGATCACTTGTTGGCCATCCACCAGTTTTGGTTTTTTTTCGTTCATCCAGGCGTGGCCATATACCACCTCGTAGGTGGCCGGCAGCCGGCCATCTTTGCGCAGCAATTCGTAACGTTGCAGCATCGCCTGCCATTTGCGCTTGCCCATCAAACCGAGTCCGCGCCCGCTGGTGACGTTATGCGCGCCGATCGCTTTCAACTCACGCAGCAAGCTCGTTACATCCGGGTAGGTCAGGGTCATCATCTCCATATCCATGACCGGCGCACTGAAACCGGCGTACAGCAATTGGTCGCCGATGTCGTGCATATCGACGAAGCGGTTTACATGCGTGTGTCCGTCAATACCACTGAAGGCTTGCCTTAACTCGCGCAAAGTATCCGGCCCAAACGTGCTGAACATCAGCAGGCCACCTGGGGCTAGTACGCGCTGAAATTCACTAAAGGTCGCCTGCAAATCGTCGCACCACTGCAAGGCGAGATTCGACCACAACAGATTCACGCTGGAAGCTTTCAGCGGCAAGCGGCTGATATCGCCCCCCACATACTGCGGCAGGTTTCCGGTGAGATAAGACAAGCTGCGCTTCCACCACGGATCACGATCACGCGCGACTTGCAGCATGGTCTGCGCAATATCCAGCCCCAACACGCGCGCCTTGGGGTAACGACTCGCCAACGCGCGCGCGCCCACACCGGTTCCCGCGCCCGCATCCAACACCCAATGCGGATCCAGCTTCACCCAATCCAGCCGCTCCAACATGCGCTGATTTACTTCGCGTTGCAGCACGGCCGCTTGATCATATGAGTGCGCCGCATGCTCGAAGGCGAGTCGCATTAAGCGCTTGTCGATTTGCACCGGCAGATCTTCAGCCATGGAGAAATCTCGTCATCGCATCGAGCGTGGCTTGGGGATGCGACAAGAACGGCGCATGCGCCGCACCGCGCACCATTTCGAGTTGCGCATGAGGCAAAGCTTGAGCCAGCCACTGCCCCGCTGCTGGGGGCGTCAGCGTATCGTGGCTGCCGTGAATCACCAGTGTCGCTTGTTGGATCGGGCCTAACACCTCACGCAAATCCAGCTCGGACAAAATCGCCAAGCCCGCGCGCAAGGTTTCAATACTTGGCTTGCCGCGCGTAAACAACTGCTCGCGCAGCGCGGCAATGGTTGCCCGCGCTTCATCGCCACTTCTGGCCTGCAAGGATAAAAATCGTTTCAAAGTGCCCTCGTAATCAAGTTCCAGGCTGGTGGCAAATTCCGCCATCACCGGGTCTGATAGGCCATGTGCCCAGTCTTCACGCTGACGGAAGCTGGGTGTCGCGCCGATCAAAATCAGCTTATCGATCTGTTGCGGTTCTACACGCGCCCATTGCAGCGCGACTTGCCCCCCCAATGACCAGCCGACGACATGCGTGCGTTCGGGCAAGGCCCGCGCCACGCTTTGCGCTAGTGTTTCGAGCGTATACGGCTCGCACGCCGGACTTCTTCCATAGCCGGGCAAATCCACCACATGCACGCGAAACCGCTCTGATAAGGACTCGCGTATGCCCTCCCAAATCCCGCCGTGCATGCCCCAGCCGTGCAGGAGTGCGAGATCGGGGCCGTGACCGAAGATTTCGATGTGTAGCGAATTCATAAAACTCTGTGGCTAAGCGTTTTTTTCGAGTTCATTCAAAGCCTCGCACAGCCGCCGCACATCATCCTTGCTATGCGCCGCCGAGAGCGAGATGCGCAATCGCGCTTCGCCTTTAGGCACAGTCGGCGGGCGAATCGCCGGCACCAGGATGCCGCGCTCACGCAAGGCCTCGCTCACCGCCATCACCTCGCGATTGCCGCCGATGATCAACGGCTGGATCGGCGTTTCGGAAGGCAGCAAGCGCCAACTCGGGGTGTGCAAGCGCTGCTTCAGATAGGCCGCGAGTTCACGCAGATGCTGGCGGCGCCAGGCATCGGTGCGCATCAAGTGCAGGCTGGTGATCAAGGCGCTAGCCAATAAGGGCGGGAAAGCCGTGGTGTAAATATAAGTGCGCGCGCGCTGCATCACGGTTTGAATCAGCGCCTCGCTCCCGGCCACGAAAGCGCCGAACACGCCCGCGGCCTTGCCCAGCGTCGCCATGTAAATGATGCGCGGGGACGCGATGCCAAAATATTCCAGCACGCCGCGCCCGTGTTCTCCCAACACGCCGAAACCGTGCGCATCGTCGAGCATCAGGCTCGCATCGTAGCGCTCGCACAGCGCGAGCAATTCGGGCACTGGGGCGATGTCGCCATCCATGCTGAATACCGCATCGGTCACCACCAGCTTGCGCCGCTGTTTGGCCGACGCCAGCATTACCTCCAATTGCTTGAGATCGAAATGCGAATAGCGCTGGAAACGCGCCCGCGACAAAAGCGCCGCATCGTTGAGCGATGCATGGTTGAGCTTATCCGCCAGCACCAGATCGTTGCGCCCTAGGAGCGCGGACACGATGCCGAGATTGGCCATGTAACCGGTGGAAAACGTGAGCGCCGCTTCCTGTTGCACGAACGCGGCGAGTTCCCGTTCCAACTGCTGATGCGCCGCACTGTGGCCGACCATCAAATGTGAAGCACCCGCACCGACGCCGTACTGCGCCGCACCGCGGCACGCGCTATCGATCAGCGCAGGGTGGCTGGCGAGACCAAGATAATCGTTGCTGCCGAAGGCGAGATAATCCTGCCCGTCGATTTGGATATGCGCGCCCTGCGCGCTCTCCAGAATGCGGCGCGAGCGCAGGAGACCCTGCGCCTCCAATTCGCGCAGCTCAGCATCAAGATCGGGAAATGGCATGAATGGAGGGGCGAGGCATGCCTTGCCCTCAGGCCAGCGGCCGCATACCCAGCTTTTCAATCAGCGCACGGTCACGCGCCGCCTCCGGGTTGCCGGTGGTGAGCAGCTTCTCGCCGTAGAAAATCGAATTCGCGCCGGCGAGGAAGCACAGCGTTTGGATCGCCTCCCCCATCTCCTGCCGTCCGGCGGAGAGACGCACAAAACTCTTCGGCATCGTGATACGTGCCACCGCAATGGTGCGCACGAATTCGAGTGGATCCAGCGCCTCGGCGCCATACAGCGGCGTGCCTTCGACATGCACCAGCAGATTGATCGGCACTGACTCCGGCTGCGGATCGAGATTCGCCAACTGCGCGATCAAACCGGCGCGGCTGGTGCGCGATTCGCCCATGCCGACGATGCCGCCGCAGCACACATTGAGCCCGGCGTGGCGCACGCGCTCCAAGGTGTCGAGCCGGTCTTGGTAATCGCGGGTGGTGATGATGTCGCCGTAAAATTCGGGGCTGGTGTCGAGATTGTGGTTGTAGTAATCGAGACCGGCGGATTTTAGTTTTTCCGCTTGGCCCTCACGCAACATGCCGAGCGTGACACAGGTTTCCATGCCGAGTGCTTTAACCGCTTTCACCATCTCCATCACCGGCAGCAGATCGCGCTCTTTCGGGCTGCGCCAAGCAGCGCCCATGCAAAAGCGCGTGGCGCCGGTGGCCTTGGCCGCCTGCGCCGCGGCGACGACTTCCGCCACTTGCAGCATGGCTTCGTCTTCCACGGCGGCATGATGGCGCACAGATTGCGGACAGTAGCCGCAATCCTCCGGGCAGCCGCCGGTCTTGATCGACAGCAGCGTGGACAGCTGCACTACGTTCGGATCGAAATGGCTGCGATGCACCGTCTGCGCGCGGTACATCAAGTCACTAAACGGCAGCGCAAACAATGCCTCAATTTGCGCAACACTCCACGCCGCGACCGCGGCTTTTTCCAATACGGCGTCACTCATTGACCGGTACCTCGAGCACAATATCGCGCCACGTTTCACGCCGCGCTTTGAAAATTTCCCAGATCGCCGCCGGAATCAATCCAACCGCGATCAGGGCCCAAATGACCAACACCCCCTTCAACCCACCGATCCAACTCAAAATGGGTTGGCCGGCAATCACCATCGCACCCACCACGCCGTAAAATCGATAACCAGCCCGGCGCGTATAGTGCGCGACCCGTTCGTCCGGATGGTGCGCGTTCGCCGCATACACGAACATCGAGGCGCCAATCCAAATCATGAGCAAGGGAATCGGTATGATCACAGCGACGATAGTGGCAAGATTGAATACCTGCGCCGCGAAACGGCAGCGGTCGGCTTCAAGCACTTTTTTGATTTTCACGGCGCTTTATGCTTTACAGTAATATTGGATAAACTCATTGAATAATCTATGAATTTTGGATTCAAGTCAATTCTCCGGCCTGCCCCGTTGAACAGTCGCCTAATATTTGGGCGATCCTTGTTCGGGCAAGATTGCCTGTTATGTGCAACCCCCAGCGGCGCGCAAATGCTCTGTCCTGCGTGCCATGCCAGCCTGCCGCATATCACTCACGCTTGCCCGCGCTGTGCTGCGCCGAGTGCTAAGCAAGTATGCGGCGAATGCTTGAAGCATCCGCCGGCATTCGATCGCACCCGCGCCGCATTGGAATACGCATTCCCCACAGACAAGCTGATCCAGGCCCTAAAGTATGGCGGCCAACTCGCACTAGCCAAATTGCTCGGAGAAATGTTGGCCAAGGCGGTTGCCGACCAAGCCCATCCCGGAATCATCTTGCCGATGCCCCTGCACCCGGCGCGACTCAAAATGCGCGGCTTCAATCAAGCGCTGGAGATCGCCAAAATCGTCAGTAAACGACTCGATATCCCATTTACTCCCGGCCTTGCCCAGCGCGTGGTGGACACCACGCCGCAAGCCTCGTTGCCTATCGATACACGGCACAAGAACGTGAAAGGCGCGTTTGCCTGTAACCAGAATTTGCGCGGCCAACATATCGCCGTGGTGGACGACGTCATGACCAGCGGCGCGACCCTGAATGAATTGGCGAAAATCTTGAAGCGCGCCGGTGCAGCGCAAGTGGATGTGTGGGTCGTGGCGCGCGCCGTCACGCACCACTAAATCGGCCGGAAAAGATGAACCCGAAAAAGATCGAGCAGGCCGTCACCCTGATTTGTGATCAAGGTTGTGTCCGTATCCGCGCGCTGATCCAGCACCTCGAAACTGGTGCGGCAATTCAAGAAACGATTGAACTGAATGAAACAGAACGCCAGGCCGTGTTGGCGGAATTGAAAAGCATCATGACGATCTATGACCTGCGCAAGTAAGCCGCGCGGATCACCACTAAATAATCCTGCTTGAACTGTCCCATTAAATTATCTATAAAACATAAAAGGGATTTTGATATTCTCTACATCGCTTACCCGAATTAATATAACAAAATGGCTGAAAACACCGAAAAACATGCCTTTTGGACCTCGCTCCCGGGTGTTCTAACCGGTGCCGCAGCTATCATTACCGCGCTCACCGGCTTAGTGATAGCAATGCTCTATAACGGCGACAAACCCACGAAAGACACGTCCGAAAAAACCCAATCTTCACGCGCGGCAACTTCAATCACCTCTGCACCTTCGTCACCGGTTGCGTCTGCAGTCAAGCAGCCCGGCATCACTCCGCCTCCCAACGATTGGCCCTTGATTGCGGAGGAAACTTTCACCATGCCGAGTACAGCTTGGTTTCAAGGCAAATTGAGCGATGAAGGGTTTAAGCGTTCTGAAGTCAGCATCACCAGCGGTAAATATCGTTGGGATATTGAGTTGCACAAAGCGTGGGAGCGCGTCGTGGAGAGCCCGCATGGGCCTGCGGTCAATTTCTATTTAGCTACCGATGTGCGATTTGTCGCATTTCGACCCGACCAGGAGTTCAGCGCCAGCCTGCTTTTTGGGCGCGCCAGTAACAGGGACTATACTTTTCGCATTTCCTCCAACAAATATTTCAGCCTCATGAAATTTGATGGCACTGCCAATACCACAATCATTTCCTGGACCCCGATCAACATCCAACCTCAGGAATCAACTCGACTGGCCGTCGCAGTCGATGATAAACACATTAAGCTTTACATCAATGGCAAGCTGGTCGGCACCTATCAAGACCCCGCTTTTTCTGGCGGCAAGGTGGGGATGGGCGTGTCCGGTTACATTGCCGGCTCATCTGGTGTGGTTGATTTTGACAACTTTGAGTATCGTCAAAAGCCATAATTCACTGCGCTATTTCGGCACCGAGACCTGAACCATGCGCGCTTCGATCGTTGCCGCTTGCCGCGCGAGGTAGGGTGAATTCGGCCGCTTCTCGAAATAACGCGGGCGCGGCACCATGGCCGCCAAACGTGCCGCTTGATAGGCGGAAAGACCTGCCGCGCTGCTGCGGTAATAATGCCGCGCGGCGGCTTCGGCGCCGTATACGCCTTCGCCCCATTCGATCACGTTCATATAGATTTCCAAGATGCGGCGCTTAGGCATCATTTGTTCCAACATCAGCGTGATGATGGCTTCCTGGCCTTTGCGCACATAGGAACGTTCGCCGGAAAGAAATAAATTCTTCGCCAATTGCTGGCTGATGGTGGAGCCGCCGGCGACCACTTTGCCCTTCTTCTCATTTTTCTTGAGCGCCTTCTCGATGCCCTCGATATCGAATCCTTCGTGCGCCAAAAATTTTGCATCTTCGGCCGCGATCAGTGCGCGCTTGAGATTGATCGAGATTTTTTCGTAGGGCACCCAGCGGTGTTTCAGCGCCGCATCCTCGCCCATTTTTTCTTGCAACAACACCAAGCGCCGCTCCATGAATGCGGTCGCGCCCGGATTGTGATCGACGTACCACCAAACATGCGCGAAGATCCATAGCTCATAGGCGAGCACCAAGATAATCACCAGCGCAATACTGCGCCACAACCATCGCCAAAGCGTTTTCAACATAAGGATTTTAACTGCGCAAAAGCGCGATGACTGATTGGGTCTCAGGCCGCACGCCACGCCAAACATAAAATGATTCCGCCGCTTGCTCCACCAGCATGCCCAGGCCATCCGCCAGATGCGTAGCATGATTGGCCTCGGCGAACGCCAAGAACATCGTGATCCCTTTGCCGTACATCATGTCGTAGGCCAGCGCACCGGGCGCGATGATACGCGGCGGCAAGGGCGGCAATTCGTCGTTGAGGCTGCTCGAAGTGGCATTGATGACCAGATCGAAGCGCGCGCCGGCCAAGCCCAGGTAGTCGCTCGACTGCACCTTGCCGTAGGCCGCGAATTGCTGTGCGAGCGCTTCGGCTTTGTGCGGCGTGCGATTGGCGAGGGTCAGCGAATTCGGCTTGCACGACAGCAAGGGCAGCAGCACCCCGCGCGCCGCACCGCCTGCGCCCATCAGCAACACATCTTTACTTTGGATATCGAAACCGAGATTTTGTGTGATGTCACGCACCAGCCCCGCACCATCGGTGTTATCGCCCAAGACTTGCTCGCCGTTGAAACGCAGGGTGTTCACCGCCTGCGCCAAGCGCGCACGCTCAGTGAGTTCTGTCGCGTATCGATAAGCCTCTTGCTTGAACGGCACCGTTACATTCGCGCCTCGGCCGCCAGCCGCGCGAAACGCATCCACCGCCGCCGCGAATTCGTCGGTCGGGGCAAGCAGTGCTTCATAGCGGATATCTTCACCAGTCTGGCGTGCAAATGCAGCGTGAATCAGCGGCGACTTGCTGTGGGAGACAGGGTTGCCGAAAACGGCGTAGTGGTCGGGCATCAGGTGTCGGGCGTCAGGCGTCAGGCGTCGAGGTGCGTATTTTAACTCAACACCCATCACCTTATCCGATGCCTAGCTTTGCATCCAAGGCAAGCCCGCCTTTTTCCAGCCATTGATATTGCGCTGCTGGCTGACTTTGTCGCGGTCGCCCTCGAAGCCTTCGATCACGTTGTAGCACTCGTTGTATCCGGCTTGGGTAGCGGCTTCGGCGGCTTTGTGCGAGCGGCCGCCGCTGCGGCAGATAAACATCACCAGCGCCTCGGGGTCGACCATTTGCTTGAACTGTTGCATAAAGTAGGGGTTGGCATGCCAGCCGGGATAGGTCTGCCATTCCACTTGCACCGCACCGGGGATAATGCCGGCCAAATCCCATTCGGCGCGGGCACGCACGTCCACCAATTTGGCTTGCGGGGCCAACAACAAGATTGCGTGCGCTTCCTGCGGGGTTAACGCGCCGAGATAAGGCAGATGGGCCTGCTGGGCCCGGTCTTGGGCCTGGGTCAAAATTTTGCTGATCGTAGGCATTGTTCAATCTCTTGATGTGCGGCTGCTACAATCGAGTATAGCCATTTTTCTGCAATCGAGCCCATCTTGCACGCCCACCATTCCCCTCCACAACGCCACAGCGACCGTTACCACGAAACGCAGAAATCCACCTGGGTCAGCGTCTGGATCAATTTCTTCCTTACCGTCCTGCAAATCGTGGTCGGGTATTTCGGCCGTTCGCAAGCCTTGATGGCGGATGGTTTGCATTCGCTCTCCGATTTGCTCTCCGATTTTCTGGTGCTGTATGCGAACCGCGAGAGCAATCGCTCGGCGGATGCCGCGCATCCCTACGGCCATGCGCGGATTGAAACCGCGGCCACGTTCATTCTGGGCGTGGTGCTGGCGGGTTTAGGTTTGGCCTTGTTGTGGGGCGCGGGCGCCAAACTGCAAGACCCGTCCGCGATCCAGTCGGTGCATGTGGCCACCCTCTATATTGCTCTCATTACGCTGGTGTCGAAGGAGCTGTTGTATCGCTATCTGATGGCGGTGGCGAAAAAATTGCGCTCGCAACTGCTGGCGGCGAACGCTTGGCATTCGCGCTCCGACGCGGCTTCCTCCCTGGTGGTGGTGGCGGGCATCGGCGGCAATTTGCTCGGGTATCGCTTTCTCGATCTGATCGCGGCGGTATTGGTGGCCTTCATGATCGTGCATATGGGCTGGAAGATGGCCTTCCAAGCGCTCTCGGATTTGATTGACACCGCGCTCGACGAAGCATCCGTGGCCAACATTCGCGCTACCATATCGAGCACACCCGGGGTGCTGGGATTGCACGAGCTGCGCACGCGCAAAATGGGCGATCAAGCCTTGGTCGACGCGCACATTCTGGTTGATCCGCGTATCAGCGTATCCGAAGGCCACCATATCGCGGAACGTGCGCGCAAACGGGTGCTGGAGACGCATGAAGTATTAGATGTGATGGTGCATATCGATCCGGAGGACGACGCGACGGCTACGCCTTCGGCGCATTTGCCCGGACGCGATGAGTTGATTGCGCATCTCAACGCTGCCCTACCCGACGGGTTGCCCACGCCGGAGCGGGTCGTGTTGCATTATCTCGACGGCAAGGTGGAGGCAGAGTTATTCATGCCGGAAGCGTTCTGCGCCCAACCGGCGCAAATGGCTCGGTTGCGCGAGGAATTAAACCAATTCGTGCGCGACGACCCGCTGTTTCGTTCGGTGCGCCTGGAAAAGACGGCGCACTAAAATGGTGCGCTTAACTTAAAAGCTGCCCCATTTTAGGGCGCTATCTACCACTGCCACGACAAAACGGCTTGTGGCATAATGCTTTTTTTCGTTTTTCACGTGGCACGTTTTCTGCTATTTACCTGCCCGAGACACCCTATTTCACGCAGTTTTATTAATCACCTACGCTTCATCTGAGGAGAAATCACATGGCGGTCGCCGACGTAATGAAAATGGTTAAAGACAATGAAGTACGCTTCATTGACTTTCGCTTCACCGATACTCGTGGCAAGGAGCAACACGTAACCGTGCCTGTCAGCGCGTTCGACGAGGACAAGTTTGAAAGCGGCCACGCGTTCGATGGTTCTTCCATCGCCGGCTGGAAAGGCATTCAAGCCTCCGACATGCTCCTAATGCCGGATCCCGATACCGCCAACATGGATCCGTTCATGGAAGAATCCACCATGATCCTGACGTGCGACGTGATTGAGCCGTCCGACATGAAGGGTTATGACCGCGATCCCCGTTCCATCGGCAAGCGCGCCGAAGCCTACCTGAAGTCCACCGGCATCGGCGACACCGTGTATTTTGGCCCGGAACCCGAATTCTTCATTTTTGATTCCATTACCTGGCATAGCGACATGTCCGGCTGCTCCGTGAAGATTGAAGCACAAGAAGCCGCATGGAGTTCCAGCGAAAAATACGAAGGCGGCAACATCGGTCACCGCCCCGGCGTCAAAGGCGGCTACTTCCCGGTTCCCCCGGTTGACAGCCTGCAGGACGTGCGTTCCGCCATGTGTCTGGCGCTGGAAGAAATGGGCGTGCCGGTTGAAGTGCACCACCACGAAGTGGCCACCGCCGGCCAGTGCGAAATCGGCACCAAATTCAGCACCCTGACGCAGCGCGCCGATTGGACCCAGATTCTGAAATACGTGGTGCAAAACGTGGCGCATTCCTACGGCAAAACCGCCACCTTCATGCCCAAGCCCATCGTCGGCGACAACGGCTCCGGCATGCACGTGCACC
>ERZ1292633.220-Hain-H41-02um-R1-220-length-75829-cov-9_pt1 | contig 75829 bp, 72 predicted proteins | sample MGYA00564406_ERZ1292633 | MGnify/ENA primary metagenome ERZ1292633 (study PRJEB36523, sample SAMEA6512639) | groundwater metagenome | collected 2019-01-08 | study: AquaDiva: Metagenomics assemblies of 32 groundwater samples
TGGAGTTGATTCACGCTTATTCGCTGGTGCATGACGATCTGCCGTGCATGGACGATGATGTGCTGCGGCGCGGCCGGCCCACGGTGCATATCGAATTCGACGAAGCGACCGCGCTCTTGGTTGGCGACAGTTTGCAAAGCCTGGCGTTTCAATTGGTCGCGCAATATCCGCTGGCGCTTGACCCGCAAAAGCAACTGGAGATGGTGACGCTGCTCGCGGTGGCCACCGGCTCGCGCGGCATGGCGGGCGGACAGGCGATCGACTTGGCTTCGGTGGGCCAATCGCTCACCCTGCCGGAATTGGAGTTCATGCATATCCATAAGACGGGCGCGTTGATCCGCTCCTCGGTGATGCTCGGTGCCTTGTGCGGGCAATTAACTGAAAAAGAGATGGCTCAACTGGATCATTTCGCGAAATGCATCGGCCTCGCGTTTCAAGTGGTGGATGATGTGCTGGATGCTGAAGCCAGCACCGCCACCTTGGGCAAGACCGCGGGTAAGGACGCAGAGCAGAATAAACCAACCTATGTCAGCCTGCTCGGTGTGGCACAGGCAAAAACCCTGGCCGAGTCGCTGCGCCAAGATGCGCTTGATGCGCTCGTAGGCTTTGGCAATAGCGCGCAGCGGCTGCGCGAGTTGGCCGATTTTATAGTGCTGCGCCCTTTCTAAGAAACACGACCCGATGCCTTATTCCCTGCTCGATACCATCAACGATCCACATCAATTGCGGCAACTGGCGCGCAAGCAATTGCCGCAACTCGCGCAAGAGTTACGAACGTTTTTGGTGGAGAGCGTGGCCAAAACCGGCGGGCATCTTGCCTCCAATCTGGGCACAGTGGAGCTCACGCTTGCGCTGCACTATGTGTTTAATACGCCGGAAGATCGCCTCGTGTGGGACGTGGGGCATCAAACCTATGCGCATAAAATTCTGACCGGCCGACGCGAGGGCATGAGCCGTCTGCGCATGCTGGGCGGTCTCGCCGGCTTTCCCAAGCGCGAGGAGAGCCCTTACGATACCTTCGGTACCGGGCATTCCAGCACTTCGATTAGCGCTGCGCTGGGCATGGCGGTGGCAGCCAAACGCCAAGGCGTGGATCGGCGCGTGGTGGCGGTGATCGGCGATGGCGCGCTCACCGGCGGCATGGCGTTCGAGGCTTTGAACAATGCGGGCGCGATGGATGCCAATCTGCTGGTGATTTTGAACGACAACGAAATGTCGATCTCACCCAATGTGGGCGCGCTCAATCACTATCTGGCCAAGCTGCTTTCGGGGCGTTTTTATAACACGGTCAGGAAGCGCGGCGGCAAGGTGTTGGAAGCGATCCCGCCGATTAAAGAGTTGGCCAAGCGCGCCGAGGAGCACATGAAGGGCATGGTGGTGCCCAGCACCTTGTTCGAGGAATTCGGCTTCAATTATTTGGGGCCGATCGACGGCCATGATCTGGATTCCCTGGTCGATACCCTATCCAATATCAAGCAACTCGAAGGCCCGCAGTTCCTGCACATCGTCACCAAAAAGGGCCAAGGTTATAAGTTGGCGGAAGACGACCCGTGCCTGTATCACGGCGTGGCGAAATTCGACCCGGTTGATGGCGTGGCGAACAAGGCGGGTGCCAAGCCGAGCTACACGCAGATCTTTGGCGACTGGTTGTGCGATATGGCGGTGGCGGATTGGCGTTTGGTCGGCATCACGCCCGCGATGCGCGAAGGCTCGGGCATGGTGCGTTTTTCCGAAGAGCACGCCGATCGTTATTTTGATGTGGGCATTGCCGAGCAGCATGCGCTCACCTTCGCCGCTGGTTTGGCGTGCGAGGGCTTCAAGCCGGTGGTGGCGATTTACTCCACTTTCTTGCAGCGCGCTTATGACCAATTGATTCACGACGTGGCAATACAAAATTTACCGGTGGTGTTCGCCATCGATCGCGCCGGGCTGGTGGGCGCCGACGGGCCGACGCATGCCGGGGCATTTGATTTATCTTTTCTGCGCTGCATTCCCAATATGACGGTGATGGCGCCATCGGATGAAAACGAATGCCGGCAAATGCTCTATACCGGCTTCACGCTCGATGCGCCGTCTGCGGTGCGCTATCCGCGCGGCAGCGGCGTGGGCGCGCAGGTCGAAGCGGAGATGCAGGCACTGCCGATCGGAAAAGGCGTGGTGCGGCGCACGGGTGAGAAAATCGCGCTGTTGGCTTTCGGCAGCATGGTACATCCAGCTTTGCAAGCGGCGGACGAATTGAACGCGACCGTGGCCGATATGCGTTTCGTGAAGCCGCTGGATGAGGCGCTGATCAAACAACTGGCGCAAAGCCATGATGTGCTGGTGACGGTGGAAGAAAACGTCATCCAGGGCGGCGCCGGCAGCGCCGTGGCCGAATGCCTGGCCAAACTGGGGATAGAGAAACGGCTAGTGCTCTTGGGCTTGCCCGACCGCTTCGTGGAACATGGCGATCCCACGCTGCTTTTGGCGAGTTGCGGGCTGGATACGGTGGGCATTGTGGAGGCGATAAAACGCAGTACCCGAGTACTTTACTCAACTATTGATCTCGCGTATACTGTCGCCAAATGAACGACTCCAGCAAGGATAACGCTATGAATCAATGCGAAAAACTACCAATAGAAGACGTCCAGGCCAGGCCTGACACGCGCCAGATCGCGATCAACAAAGTGGGCATTAAATCAGTCCGTCACCCGGTACGGGTGGCTGACAAAAACGCGGGTGTGCAGCACACCATCGCCAACTTCAACATGTATGTGTACCTGCCGCAGCATTTCAAAGGCACGCATATGTCGCGCTTTTTAGAAATCCTGAATGGTTACGAGCGCGAGATTTCGGTCGAGTCGTTCGAGGACATGCTGCGTCAGATGATGATTAAGCTCGAAGCCGAATCCGGCCATGTTGAGATGAGCTTTCCCTATTTCATCAACAAAACCGCACCGGTATCCGGTGTGCAAAGTTTGATGGATTATGAAGTCACCTTCACTGGCGAAATCGACAAGGGCGCCTATCACCAAACCATGAAAGTGGTGGTGCCGGTCACCAGCCTGTGCCCCTGCTCCAAGAAAATCTCCGACTACGGCGCGCATAATCAACGCTCGCACGTCACCATCACCGCCCGCACCAATAGCTTTGTGTGGATCGAAGAAGTGGTGCGCATGGCCGAAGAACAAGCCTCGTGCGAAGTCTATGGTCTACTCAAGCGTCCGGATGAAAAATACGTCACCGAACGTGCCTATGACAATCCGAAGTTTGTGGAAGACATGGTGCGCGACGTGGCGGCCGTGCTCAACGCGGATAAGCGCATCGACGCCTATGTGGTGGAGTCGGAGAACTTCGAATCGATTCACAATCACTCGGCTTATGCCTTGATCGAGCGGGACAAGACCAAGCATTAATCCGATCTAGCTGAAAATAAAAAAGGGCGAGAAAACTTCTCGCCCTTTTTGTTTTGCGCATTGGCTTCAGTAATTCTTAGTCAGCGTCAGCACCGTGCCTTCGCGTTTCATATCCAAGCGCGACAAGAAGCTGTTGCCGAGCAGCGCAAAATCATCGGGCATGCCTTCCAGCACATTGCCTTCGACAAAGTTAAGCGAAATATCTCCCACTTTTACGTTGTCGAAGGTGACCCGGTAGGTGCGCACCACTCCGGCTGCGGTAGTAGAGGCACCCACATTGGCTTTGCGCAAATCAATGCCCATCGCTTGCGCCGAGCGCACGCTAATGGCGATGGTGGTGGCGCCGGTATCCACTAAAAAATTGATCGGTCGCCCGTTGATACTGCCCCCAGTATTGAAATGCCCGCCGCCATCCGCTGTCAGCTTAACCGTAGGTTTGCTGCCGCTGTTACCGGCGGCAGTGGAAATGCTTTGCCCCATGCCCAGGGTTTGTTTCTTGCCGTCCACTTCAAAAATGGCGGCGCTGGAAGTGGCGCTGACCAACTTCACATTTTGTAGTGTTTGGCCGGCCGCCATCACTTTCGCCGGGCTGCCGTTGATGGAGACCATCGCCTTGCCATTAAAGAGACCTGCAACCTCGATGTCGGTTGCATGCGCAACGCTCGCAGCCGCCAAAAGCCCAGCCAATCCGGATAAAATATAGAATCGATTCACGCTCATGGATGCCCCCGTTGATGAAACCCGTCGCCATCTTTCGCCATAGCCCCACTGAAGGCCCAGGCTATTTTGCCACATTTCTCGCCCAGCAAAATATTCCGCTGGAATTGATCAAAATCGATGCTGGCGACCCGGTGCCAACCGATGTATCGGCATATTCCGGCTTGGTCTTTATGGGTGGGCCGATGAGCGTGAATGACGATCTGCCGTGGATAGCGCCCATGCTGAGTCTGATCCGCGAGGCGGTGCGCCAGGATATCCCCGTGCTGGGCCATTGCCTGGGCGGGCAACTCATCGCCAAAGCCCTGGGCGGGGCGGTGACGAAAAATCCGGTGAAAGAAATCGGCTGGGGCGAAGTATCCGTCGTCGATCAAGCCGCCGCGCGTGCGTGGTTCGACGATGCGCCGGCTAAATTCCTTTCCTTCCACTGGCATGGCGAGACCTTCTCCCTGCCACCAGGTGCGACACGCATTTTGGGATCGCCCTATTGCGCTAATCAAGCCTACGTGCTGGGCAAACATCTCGGCATGCAATGCCACGTCGAGATGACGCGTGAGATGATTGAAGCCTGGTGCGCGGTGGGACAAAAAGAAATCGCCGAGGCGCATAGTCCGGCCGTGCAAACAGCGGCGCAAATGGCCATCGACATAGATGCGCGCTTGGCTGCGCTGAATGCCGTTGCCGCGCAGCTCTATACGCATTGGCTGCAAGGCTTGAAAGGATAGCGCGTGTTGCGAACACAGAAATGCCTGTTGCTGATCGCCGCGCTGTTATTGGCGCCCTTATCTTTTGCCGCGCCCGCCGCTTACACCCAAGGCCTTTTGTGGAAAATCGAGCGCGCAGGGCAGGCGCCCAGCTATGTGTTCGGCACCATTCATTCCGAAGACAGCCGAGTGACAACCCTACCTCAGCCGGTGCAAACGGTTTTTAATGCGACCAGCCAATATGTCATGGAGGTAGTACTCGACGCGAATGCGGTGCAGTCCATGGTGGGCGCCATGACGTTTAATGACGGGCGTACCTTGCAACAAGCCGTCGGTGCGGCCACCTATCAAAAATCCGTAGCGGCGATGGCGGGCTATGGCATGCCGGGGCAAGCACTGCAAATCATGAAGCCATGGGCGCTGGCGGTTACCCTCAGCATGCCTAAACCCAAGACCGGCATGGCTTTAGATTTAGTCTTGATGCAACAAGCGACCGAGCAAGGTAAACAAACCGCTGGACTGGAATCGATTGAGGAGCAAATCGGCGTATTTGATCAGCTGACCCAGCGCGAGCAAGCGATCATGTTGGAAGACACGCTCAAGCATCTGCCGGAGATGGAAAAAATATTCGCTGAGTTACACAACGTCTATCTGGCGCGGGACTTAGCCCGCTTGATGCGGATCAGCGATGAGATGCTGGTAAAGGGCAATCGCGAGCTGGGCAAAAAAGTGATGTATCAGCTAGTCGATGTGCGCAACCGGCGCATGGTGGAGCGGATGGAGGCACATCTCAAACAGGGCAATGCGTTTATCGCGATTGGGGCATTGCATCTGCCGGGGGAGGTGGGCGTATTGAACTTGTTGGTGCGGAAAGGGTATCGGGTAAGCGCAGTTTATTGAGACATTTTATTCGCCTGCTCAGGCGAACTCTTCGCCAAATAATAATGACCACGCGCTCCGGTAGGCCACTTGATGTCGAGTTTCAACCGGCAAGCGCTGCAAAAAATTCCTGTGGTTCTGATCGTATTCAGCGATGCGGTAAAGGCGGTCTCCCCCCAGATCCAAGGCGGATAAAAATCGTTTCGGGTGTGCCGCAATCAGATCGCGCCATTCGGGCTTAAGGCTGCCGTTGTTTGCCCATGCGCGCGAATGCCGCTGGTTACTGAGCGGGTAAATCGAACCCGCATCACCAAACGCGGTATCGAAAAACAAATTTGGGAAGCGTTTGATTAAGGTATCGACATACGCGGGCGAGTAACGGGATGCGCGTTCGATATAGCGTATCTGGGCGAGGTGGCACCAGATCACCTTGGCCTTTGGATACTTTTCAAGCATGTTTTCCAGAGGCGCCAGCAGCACATCTTCTATCTCGTAATGAATCTGGAAAGCCATACCGGTTTTTTCGCTCAGGCTAAACACGCGATGACCGATAGGGCCGTCAATCGGTACGTTGACATCGCGATCCATCTCGCCGCGTTTTGCCTGCCGGGGCGAAGGGTAATGGCGGAATTCAAATTCACCCAGCAGCATGATCTGCTTTGCCCGCGCGGCGGCTTCATGAGCATCGAGAAATTCATCCGGCGTTTCAGAAAAGGCTGGGGCTTGCCCGCCATTGCCGACAGGAATGAAACGGTCCGGGTATTGGGTGAGCAACCGTTCCGACAAGTTATCGAAACGAACCCCCTGCTTGAATTGACCTTTACCAATGTCGGCGGATAGCGCCATCAGCCCGATGTTAAGTTGGTCCATGCGCTTCGCGACAAAATCCATATCGAGCTTCGTGGAATTGCATGAACTCTCTATGTCGATATAGGGCAATTCGCCAGCGACCAGAATTTTCTTCAGGCGCTGTGCGTATCCTTCTTTCAGCTTTGAAAAGTTGGCAATGTTTGCAGCGTTACCAATGCTTGGTATGCAGGCAAGAAAGGGGAGGGCGCTGAATGTCTTGATTAGGCTGCGTCTGGAAAGCATCTTGAATTAAGGTGTCAGCTTGATGGGGGACAGCGTAGAAGTAACCGGCCTGCGCGGCTTTTCGCGCAGGTCCGGTTGACCGATGGGTTGGGCGTCTGACGACGAACTGAACTATTCATTCGCTGTACGGGAGACTTGAGATCGCGATGTCACACTCGATCCACGCTTCCACAACCGTTCGAGTTATTGCGGATCCGCTGCCTTTCTCAACGACAAAGGCGAGATAGGTTTCCAGATTTCCCAGGGATGGAAACAGTGGGTCGCTCGCGAAGTCTTTTGCAAGATCACCTGTCGGGTCGTCTCGCTCGGTCTGATTCTTTAGCCACGAGCAAAACGGCAGTGGTTTGTCCGTATTTACCGACGAAAGATCGCGAGTAACGTCGAAGACCAAGTCACGCGCGACCTTGAATTCAAGAGAATCGTCAGCGGCATCGCAGGCTAGGAAGACATCGGATGCGCGCGCAAGACGTGACACAAATACGCTGTGTCCGTGGGTGGCAGTGTCGTTCAGTCTTGCGTATACGGCTAAGGCAGGTTCTCTCTCAAACCATTCGCCGCGCACTGCGTGGGAGCTCAGTAGGTTGTGAATGGCTCGCTCGACGGTGGGGCCGGCTTCAACCTGACCAAGGACGACGAGTTCTTCGTGCGAGCCCGTTTGCAAATTGCTGAGACGGGACGAAACGAATCTGTCCGTCGTGAACCCGACCTTGACTGGGCCTGAGGTTCTGGCGCCAATGAAGTAGACAACGCCATAAATGTCAGACATCTTCTTACTAGACAAGCTCTCTGTACGCATCGGTTTTAAGACGCCCAACGTTTGAATTCACAGGCGCTGCGCGGCTTTATCGCGCAGCGTCCGGTGGAATGATGGGTTGGGCGTCTCACCGTTGAAAGAACCATTCCATGAACTCTTCCGCAACCTCGGGCGTGAGTTCAAGCACTGCCTCAGCGACACCGGTTTGACCTTTGGCCGCAGCGATGGCTGCGAGAGCACAGGACAGAAACCCCGGTTCCCATTCTCGCGTGGCGGCACCCGCGACAAGGGCAGGCAACTGCGAAAGAGCGGAGAAGTATGCGGCCTGAAGGTCTTCCGGTATTTCGACGCCGCTCTTTTTACGACACACCTCAACCCATGCCGGAAACTGAAAGTATGTGAATTCAGCTTTGTCAGGCGCAGAAGCAAGTGCAAGAACGACATGAGGAACAGCAGCAAATGAGGCGGGGTAAACATCGCCTTGGTGGGCTAGAGCGCTCCACAAAGAAAACCACGGCTCTTTGTTGTTCTCCGATGTGGGCAAACCGCTCAACTGGCCAAGTAGTGGCGGAATATCAGAGGCAGGCCCATAAGCATGCCGAAGTTCAGACCAACGCGGACTATTCAGACTAAGCAATCCTGTGGCTCCTAAGACGCCCAACGTAAAGTGTACAGCCTAAAAGACGGGGGATAATGCGTCACGCTGACGTATAAAGAAAAAAAGCGTTCAAAAAGTCATTAATAAGCGAAGATTCAAGCATTACATGCCATCCCATTCCGAAATTTAAATACGTCAATCGTTTGCCCCAGAACCCATCGTTTGGAGAGGTTTTGCTGCACGGCCAAGCAATGCTATAGAAATTTAGTCGCGGAAATTTCCGAACTGCAAGGGAAAGTCGGTAATCGATTTTTTAACCAGGGCAATCGCGTCTTGCAATACGTCGCGTTTCGCACCCGAGACGCGCACGGTATCGCCTTGAATGCTGGCTTGGACTTTCATCTTGCTGTCTTTGAGCAGTTTGACGATTTTTTTGGCTAGGTCGGATTCGACGCCGGTTTTGATGGTGGCGGTGCGTTTTACTTTGTTGCCGCTGACTTTTTCGGATTTGCCGATTTCCATGCATTTGATATCCACGCCGCGTTTGATCAGTTTGGCGTTGAGGACTTCTTGCACTTGATCGAGTTTGAAGTCGTCGTCGGCAAATAGCGTCAGCACATATTCGGCTTGTTCCACGCGCGCATCCGAGCCCTTGAAGTCGAAGCGGTTGGTGACTTCCTTGTTCACTTGTTCCACGGCGTTTTTGACTTCTTGCTTGTCCACTTCGGACATGATGTCGAACGAGGGCATGGCGACTCCTATTTCTGTTTGGGTGCGCGGATGAGGTGGCTGCTGATCGGGCCGCCGGTGCTGTCGTCGAATTCGGCGGCGGCTTCCACCGCTAAGCGGGCCAGTGATTCGGCGTTGAGTTTGGGCTGATCGTAGGCGGCGTACAGCGCACCCATGGCGTAGTCCGCGCCTGCGCCGTAGGCGTAGAACTTGGAAAATTCCTGCACCGTGCGATGCGGCGCCACGCCGAAGATGCCGTGCGCGTTGACGATCAGTACGTACATGCGCGAGGTTTCAAGATCGTCTTCCTTGTCCTCGTGCGCATTCAGGAAATAGCGTTCTTTCATGGCCACGTGCAGTTCTTGCCAGGTGCGGAAAATGCTCGGTACCGAGTCGAACTTGGGTGGGGTTTCAAGTTGCGAAAAGTACTCGGTGAGGATTAACTTAAAAGTAGTGGTGCCGGTAATCGCTAAAAAACTGTCGCCGACTTGAAAGATTTTCTCGTGGTTGGTGACGTAGATCGACGACTCCTTAGTGCTGCCCCATTTAGTGAGCGTGTCCGCTGCGATGGCGAACTGGCCGTTTTTGCGGACGACAGCGAGGGTGGTCATGGCTTATTTGAAGTGACAGACGTAATCGAGCGTTTCGATGGTTTCGATCTCGAAACTGCTGTTGCCCGGCACGCTGAAAGTTTGCCCGGCGGAGTAAGTTTGCCAATCATTGCTGCCTGCGAGTTTGATCTTGCACACGCCGCCGTTGATTTCCATGTCCTCGGGCGCACCGGTATTGAACGTGAGTTTGCTGGGGAAAATGACGCCACAGGTTTTTTTCGTGCCGTCGGCAAACAGCACAGTGTGCGAGACGCACTTGCCATCGAAGTACAGGTTGGCTTTTTTGACGATGCTGACGTTATCGAATTGAGTCATGATTTTCCTTAAGAACAATTAACCACGGGGTACACGGAGGTCACGGGGAAAGCAGTCAATGTTGCGCCTTCCCCGTGTGCCCCGTGATCCCCGTGGTTCAACGATTTTTCCTCTTCGCCGCAATGCGCATGCGCAGCGCATTGAGTTTGATAAAGCCACCGGCATCGGCTTGGTTATAGGCGCCCGCATCGTCCTCAAACGTGGCGATGGTGGGATCGAATAGCGAATCGGTTTTCGAGTCGCGGCCCACTACGGTGACATTGCCTTTGTAGAGTTTGACGCGCACCCAGCCATTGACGCTATCTTGCGTGTTGTCGATCAAGCCTTGCAGCGCAAGACGCTCCGGGCTCCACCAATAACCATTGTAGATCAGCGAAGCATAGCGCGGCATCAGGTCGTCTTTGAGATGGGCTACTTCGCGGTCGAGGGTGATGGATTCGATGGCGCGGTGCGCTTTCAGCATGATGGTGCCGCCGGGGGTTTCGTAGCAGCCGCGCGATTTCATGCCCACGTAGCGGTTTTCCACCAAATCCAGGCGGCCGATGCCGTGCTTGCCGCCGAGGCGGTTGAGTTCGGCCAAGACGCTCGCGGCGATCAGGGTTTTGCCGTTGAGCGCGACAATGTCGCCATGCTTGAATTCGAGTTCGAGATATTCGGGCGCATCAGGGGCTTTCTCCGGGGATACCGTCCAGCGCCACATATCTTCTTCCGGCTCCACTGCCGGGTCTTCCAGCGCGCGGCCTTCATAGCTGATGTGCAGCAGGTTGGCGTCCATGCTGTAGGGGCTACCGCCGGCTTTGTGCTTCATCTCCACCGGGATACCGTGCTGGGCTGCATAAGCGAGGAGTTTTTCACGCGAGAGCAGATCCCACTCGCGCCACGGCGCGATGATTTTGATGTCGGGGTTCAGCGCATAGGCGCCGAGCTCAAAGCGCACTTGATCGTTGCCCTTGCCGGTGGCGCCGTGGGAAATGGCGCTGGCGCCGGTCATCTTGGCGATTTCGATTAAGCGCTTGGCGATGAGTGGGCGCGCGATTGAGGTGCCGAGCAAATACTCGCCTTCATACACCGTATTGGCACGGAACATCGGGAACACATAATCGCGCACGAATTCTTCGCGCAGGTCGTCGATGAAGATTTCTTTCACGCCGAATTGTTTGGCTTTCGCGCGCGCGGGTTCGAGTTCTTCCCCTTGGCCGATATCGGCGGTGAAGGTGACGACTTCACATTGGTAGGTATCTTGCAGCCATTTTAAAATGACCGAGGTGTCCAGCCCGCCGGAGTAGGCGAGCACGACTTTATTGCTTGAGCTCATATGTGACCTTGCGATAAAGGGTGAATCTTAAAACTGCTTTTTAACCACGGGGGACACGGGGAAAACAAAAACCTTTCCTGGTTAGCAACGGTATTTAGCCAAAATGGGCTACCGCTATATTCCTTCCCCCTGCCAGGGGGAAGGTTAGGATGGGGGTGAAAAATTCTTGATCCCCGCCCTAACCCTCCCCTTGGCAAGGGGAGGGGACTCACTTCGTTTCATGATTCGATACGACCCAGCAGTAAATATTCGAGCAATGCTTTTTGCGCATGCAGCCGATTCTCGGCTTCATCCCACACAATGCTTTGCGGGCCGTCGATCACGGCGGCGGCGACTTCTTCGCCGCGGTGCGCGGGCAAGCAGTGCATGAACAGCGCGTCGGGTTTGGCCACCGCCATCATGTCTTCATCCACTTGCCAATCGGCGAAATCGCGTTTGCGTTCTTCGTTCTCCGCTTCAAACCCCATGCTGGTCCACACATCGGTGGTAACCAAATCGGCATCGCGCGCCGCTTGCATCGGGTCGGCGAATTCTTCGTAGTGATCGGTGCCGTACAGGCCCGCGCGTTCCGGCTCGACTTCGTAGCCGGGCGGGGTCGAGACGTGCACGTTGAAGTCGAATACTTCGGCCGCTTGCAGCCAGGTATTGCACACATTGTTGGAGTCGCCGATCCAGGCCACGGTCTTGCCTTGAATCGAGCCGCGCTGCTCAATATAGGTGTAGATGTCGGCCAGAATTTGGCATGGATGATATTCGTTGGTGAGGCCGTTGATCACCGGCACGCGCGAGTGGCCGGCAAAACGCTCGATGATGTCTTGCTCAAATGTGCGGATCATCACTACATCGCTCATGCGCGAAATCACCTGCGCCGCGTCTTCCACCGGCTCGCCGCGCCCGAGTTGGGAGTCGCGCGTGTTGAGGTAAATCGCCGCGCCGCCGAGCTGCTGCATACCGGCTTCAAACGAGAGCCGGGTGCGTGTGGAGGCTTTTTCGAAAATCATCACCAGCGTGCGGTCGGCCAAGGGCCAATAGCGACGGTAAGCCTTGAATTCAGTTTTAATCCAACGAGTGCGCGCGAACAGGTAATCCAGCTCGTCGCGGGTGAAATCTTTGAATTGCAGAAAATGCTTGATGGGCATGATCAGGCCGCCTGGGCGAGGAATTCCTTCACCAGCGGTGCTACGCCGGCGATGAGAGCGCTTGCTTCCTGCTCATTCATGATGAGCGGGGGCACCAAGCGGATGACTTTATCCGAGGTCACATTGATGATGAAACCTTGCGCCAGCGCACGCTGCACCAGATCGGCGCAGGGCCGATCGAGCTCGATGCCGATCATCAGGCCATGGCCGCGCACCTGCGTCACACCGGCCACGCCGGCAAACGCTTGCTTGAGACCATCCACGATGAATTGCCCGATGCGGCTGGCATTGGGCAGCAGGCCCTCGTCTTCGATGGCTTGCAGGGTAGTGAGTGCAGCCGTACACGCCAGCGGATTGCCACCGAAGGTCGAGCCATGATTGCCGGGCTTGAATAGCTCGGCCGCCGCGCCGCGCGCGAGACAAGCGCCGATCGGCATACCGCTGCCCAAGCCTTTGGCCAAGGTCATCACATCGGGCTTAATCGCGGTATGTTGATGCTCGAACCATGTGCCGGTGCGGCCGATACCGCTTTGCACTTCGTCCAGCATGAACAGCCAGTCGTTCTCATCGCAAATCTGACGCAGCGCGCCCAGATACTCGGCGTCGGGAATGTTAATGCCGCCTTCGCCCTGCACCGGTTCGACCAGCAGCGCGACGATATTTTTATTGTGCGTGGCGGCTTGGCGCACCGCTTCTACATCGTTGTACGGCACGCGCGCGAACCCGGCCAGTAGCGGCTCGAACCCGGCTTGCACCTTGCGGCTACCAGTGGCGGTCAAGGTCGCCATGGTGCGGCCGTGGAAGCTCTTGTCCATCACCACGATGGTGGGGATTTCGACGCCTTTCTGATGACCATAGAGCCGGGCCAATTTGATCGCGGCCTCGTTCGCTTCGCAGCCGGAATTGCAGAAAAAAACGTTATCCATGGCGGATATCTCGCACAGTTTGTCGGCGAGCTTTTCTTGCAGCGGAATTTGGTAAAGATTGGAGCTGTGGATCAAGGTCTTGGCTTGCTCGCAAATCGCTTGGGTGAGCTTGGGGTGGGCATGGCCCAAGGTATTGACCGCAACCCCGGCTACGCCGTCCAGGTAGCGCTGTCCCTCTGCATCCCACAACCAAACGCCTTCGCCGCGCACGAACGCGACGGGGAGCCGGGCATAGGTATTCATCAAATGCGACATTTCAACTCACCAAAAAAGCACACGGCGGCAAAAGCCGCCGTGTGGATTGCGTAAGCGCTAAATTATAAGGTGTTTTTAGATGCCGTGCACCCCTACGCCCATGAAGAACAGCATGGGGATGGAGAGCATGGTATTGGTGCGCGAAGCCAGGAAGGCAACGCGGCGAGCGGTGGCCTTTTCCGCATCACTAGCGGGTTTCATGCCCAGGATCTTCTTCTGGTTAGGCCAAATCAGGCCCCAGACGTTGAACAGCATGATGGTGCCCAGCCAAGCGCCCAGGCCGATCATGGCGGCAGAAGGTTGCAGCGTAAATGCCGGCACAAAACGTGCACCCAACAGCGCAGCGCCCGCCAGCCAAGTCACCAAGGCAGCCCAACGGAAGAAAAACAAGGCGCGCGGCGCGATATGCTTGGTGATGCCAGCATTGGTGCCGTCAGCGGTCGCGTCTTTCAGAGCAGCCACTTGCACGAAATTGAAGTAATACAGCAGGCCGATCCACATGACGCCCGCCATGAAGTGAATCCAACGGAAAATAGCCATCGTTACAATCGATTGTTCCATGTTGCTTACCCCTTAATCAGAAAGTTGATGGCGACGTAGTACAACACTACGGTCAGGATCAGGCCGGAAATGACCGTCCCCCAGAGAGAGTCCAATGGATTTTTCATGCGGTTCCTCCTTGAAATGCACGATGGTTTAGGAATGGTGTAGCGATACAGTCGGATATTTTTAGTGAAACCGCCGTCTCATGCAAGCGGAAAATAAAATTAGGCGATATTCCAGGGTCTTGAGGTGACGCCCTGGTGTGTGCTCAAGATAACGATTTACAGCAGGAAGACGGCGAGGAATGGGTATAAACCCATCCTGAAGCGGCGGCCGTCGTGAATTGACGTCCCTCCGCTTGCAGGTGAAGGATATTAAGCCAGCGCTTTGATTTGCGCAGACAAGCGGCTCTTATGGCGAGCAGCTTTGTTTTTGTGGACAATTTTCTTGTCCGCAATGCGGTCGATAACGCTGACGGATTCTTGATAAATCTTCTGGGCGGCGGCTTTGTCGCCGGCGCCAACCGCTTTTTGCACTTTCTTGATTGCAGTACGCAACTCCGAGCGCAGGCTCGCGTTGTGCATATTCTGCTTGATCGACTGACGCGCGCGCTTGCGGGCTTGTGCCGAATTGGCCATGACTATCTCCTAAAAGCTTTGAATTAGCGAAAACCGCGCATTTTAAGCGCTTAGATAGCCTTTGGCAATGACCTTGACACGATCTTGGCGGCTAAACTGCTTATAATCAGCGCTTTGTTAACATCTGCGTGCGTTGATTTCCCATGAATCTTCTTAAGGCTCTAGCCACCGTGAGCGCGATGACGCTGCTCTCGCGCATTCTCGGATTCGTACGCGACACGGTAATCGCGCGCGCTTTTGGCGCCGGGCTAATGACCGACGCATTTTTCGTCGCGTTCAAAATCCCCAACTTGCTACGCCGCCTGTTTGCCGAGGGCGCTTTTTCGCAAGCCTTCGTGCCGATCCTCGGCGAATACAAAGCCAAACGCGAATTCGACGAGATGCGTCTACTCGTCGATCACGTCGCGGGTATATTGGCGCTGGCGCTATTCGTGGTGACACTGATTGGCGTGATCGCAGCGCCGTTGGTGATCTATCTCAGCGCGCCGGGTTTTTCCGCCGACACGCAGAAATTCGACATCACCGTGTCCATGCTGCGTATTATTTTTCCGTACATATTTTTCATTTCGCTGGTGGCGTTGGCGGGCGGCATTCTCAATACTTACAGCCGGTTTTCGGTGCCGGCGTTCACCCCGGTTTTGCTCAACCTATGCATGATTGCCGGCGCCTTGTGGTTGACGCCGTATTTTAATCCGCCGGTGCTGGCGCTGGCGTGGTCGGTACTCGCGGGCGGGGTACTACAGCTTGCATTTCAAGTACCGTTTTTGCGCCGGATTAAGCTGCTGCCGCGCCCCCGCTTAGATTTTCGCGATGCCGGCGTGCGGCGCATCATGAAGCTGATGGGGCCGGCAGTATTCGGCGTATCGGTCGGCCAGATATCGCTCTTGATCAACACCATCTTTGCTTCCTTCCTGGTGACTGGCAGCGTGTCCTGGCTGTATTACGCCGATCGTTTGATGGAATTCCCCGCCGGTATGTTGGGTGTGGCGCTGGGCACGATATTGCTGCCGAGTTTAGCTAAGCACTTTGCCACGGCTTCGCATGAGGAATATTCCAAGCTGCTGGATTGGGGCTTGCGCCTCACCTTGCTGCTCGCACTGCCGGCGGCGCTGGCGCTGGCGCTGCTTGCCGTTCCCTTGATTGCGACGTTGTTCCACTACGGAAAATTTTCCGCGCATGATTTATTCATGACGCGCGAAGCCTTGCTGGCCTATAGCATTGGCTTGCTCGGCTTGATTATGGTGAAAGTGTTGGCGCCGGGTTTCTACGCGCGGCAAAACATTAAAACGCCGGTAAAAATCGCCATCGTCACCTTGATTGCGACCCAACTCATGAACTTGGCATTTGTCTGGAAATTGCAGCACGCGGGTCTCGCGCTGGCGATTGGTTTGGGTGCGTGCCTGAATGCAAGTTTGCTCTACTACCATTTACGCAAGGCTGGCATCTATACGCCACAGCCGGGTTGGGGCCTGTTTTTTTTGAAGGTTACGCTGTCGCTGGCGGTCATGGCCGGTGCCTTGTACTGGGCCATGGGCGATGCGCAAGCTTGGCTTTCTATGCCCGCTTTGAACAAAGTGGCCCATTTGACTGTGCTGGTAGCGGTGGGTGCGGGCACCTATTTCCTTACGCTGTTTGTGCTCGGGGTGCGTTCTCGAGATTTCATCAAACGCGGCGCGGAATAATATCAATGTCACCAATCAGCTAGACCGCGCTACGCCTAAGCCGTTAAAATTCAAGGCTTATGTTTAGTCTACTGAATTTGAATCCCGCTTTACCCAAAGGGCCGGTTGCCTGCGCCATCACCATCGGCAATTTCGATGGTGTACATCTGGGCCATCAAGCCATGCTCGCCCGCTTGCGGGAAGTGGCGGCGCAGCGTGGGCTGCCGGCGGCGGTGATGACCTTCGAACCACACCCACGCGAGGTGTTCACACCGGATCAAGCACCGGCGCGGCTCACCAGCCTGCGCGAAAAACTCGAATTGTTCCATAGCCATGGCATTGATCGCGTGGTGTTGGCGCGATTTAGCCGACGCTTTGCTGCGCTGACGCCGCAAGAATTCATCGAACGCATTTTGATCACAGGCATTCAAGCGCGCTGGATATTGATCGGCGACGATTTCCGTTTTGGCGCCAAACGCGTCGGTGATTTTGCGTTGCTAAGCCAAGCGGGTGCGGCGCATGGTTTCGACGTGGAGAGCTTACCCAGCGTGTTGGTCGAGGGCGTGCGCGTGTCCTCCACTGCGGTACGTGATGCGCTGGCGCAAGGGGATATGGAACTTGCCGCGCAATTTCTCGGCCGCCCGTACAGTATCAGCGGGCGTGTGGTGCATGGCGACAAACTCGGACACGAGTTGGGTTTTCCCACCGCCAACATCCAGATGAAGCACAACAAGCCGCCGTTGGCCGGCATCTTTGCGGTAGAATTATGCGGGTTTGATGGCGTCCGCTTGCCGGGTGTCGCGAGCTTGGGTGTGCGCCCGACGGTGAAGCAAAACGGTGCGCCCACGCTGGAAGTGCATGTCTTCGATTTTCACGATCGCATCTACGGCGCCCACGTCCGGGTGGATTTTCTGCACAAATTAAGGGATGAAGCGAAGTATCCCGACCTGCCTACATTGATCGCGCAGATCGCGCGCGACGTGGCGGAAGCGAAGCAATTCTTTTTAACCGCGCAGCGCCCTTTGTACCCCGGAGGGTAGGCTGCGCGCCGGTGAGATGTTTTTTATATGGCTGATTACAAGCACACACTGAACCTTTTCGATACGCCGTTTCCGATGCGCGGCGATCTGGCTAAACGCGAGCCGACCATGCTCAAAGCGTGGCAAGACAAGCGCGTGTATCAACGCATCCGCGAGGCGGCACAAGGTCGACCCAAATTCATTTTGCACGATGGCCCCCCGTATGCGAACGGCGATATTCATATCGGCCATGCGGTGAACAAGGTGCTCAAAGACATCATCATCAAGAGCAAAACCCTGGCCGGGTTCGATGCGCCCTACGTCCCCGGTTGGGATTGCCACGGCCTGCCGATCGAGTTGCAAGTCGAAAAAACGCACGGCAAGCAAATCGAGCCGGCGCTATTCCGCGCCCTGTGCCGCGAGTACGCGCAGTCGCAGATCGAACGTCAAAAACAGGATTTCATTCGCCTCGGTGTATTGGGCGATTGGGCGCATCCCTATCTCACCATGGATTTCAATGCCGAGGCCGATATCATCCGCACCCTCGGCCAAATTCTGGAAAACGGTTATCTGTATCAGGGCGCGAAGCCGGTGCATTGGTGCATCGATTGCGGCTCGGCGCTGGCTGAAGCCGAGGTCGAGTACGAAGACAAAACCTCGCCCGCGATAGACGTGATGTTCGCAGTGCTTGATGGCGCGAAGCTGGGCCTGGATCAAGCCGCCTTTGCTGTGATCTGGACCACCACACCGTGGACCCTGCCGGCCAATCAAGCAGTCTGCGTGCATCCGGAGTTTTATTACGACTTGGTACAAACACCGAAGGGCGTGCTGATTCTCGCGCGCGATCTGGTCGAAGCGTGCATGCAGCGCTACGGCTTTGAGGCTTGGGATGTATTGAAGAGCGTGAAAGGTAGCGAGCTGGAAGGCATCGCGTTGCAGCATCCATTCTATGAGCGTGTCGTCCCCATCATCTGCGGCGATCACGTCACGCTTGATACCGGTACCGGGCTGGTGCATACCGCACCCGGTCATGGCTTGGATGACTATGTGGTGGGCGCGCGCTATAAGTTGGCGGTGGAAAATCCAGTTGGCGACGACGGCAAGTTTTACGCGAACACACCACTGGTTGGCGGGCAACTCGTGTGGGGCGCGAACAAGACCGTGGTCGCCACACTTGCCGAGCGGGGCCGTTTGTTAAAAGAAGAAAAACTCAAGCACAGCTACCCGCATTGCTGGCGGCACAAAACCCCGATTATTTTTCGCGCCACCAGCCAGTGGTTTATCGGCATGGATGCGGGTAAGCATGGCAAAACCCTGCGTGAGCAAGCGATGGCGGCGGTGGAGCACACCCAATTCTTCCCGGCCTGGGGCCGTGCACGCCTAGAGTCGATGATCAAAAATCGCCCCGACTGGTGCGTATCGCGCCAGCGCTTTTGGGGGGTGCCGATGGCGCTGTTTGTGCACAAGGAAACCGGCGAGTTGCATCCGCGCACGTCTGACTTGATAGAGCAGGTAGCCAAGCGCGTTGAGCAAGCGGGCATCGAAGCCTGGTTTAGCTTGGACGCCGGCGAATTGCTGGGCGCCGAGGCCAACCAATATAAAAAACTCTCGCACACTTTGGACGTATGGTTCGATTCCGGCGTGACGCACGCCTCGGTATTGAAGAAGCGCGCGGAATTGCGCTACCCCGCCGATCTTTATCTCGAAGGCTCCGATCAGCATCGCGGCTGGTTTCAATCCAGCTTGCTCACCGGTTGCGCCACCGATGGTCGTGCACCGTACGAGGCGCTGCTCACACATGGTTTCGTGGTCGATGGCCAGGGCCATAAGATGAGCAAGTCCAAGGGCAATGTGGTCGCGCCGCAAAAAGTGATCGACACCCTGGGCGCGGATATTCTGCGGCTGTGGGTCGCGGCCACCGATTACTCGGGCGAGCTGTCGATCTCGGATGAAATTCTAAAACGCGTGGTGGAAAGCTACCGGCGGATTCGCAACACCCTGCGTTTCTTGCTCTCGAATATCGCTGATTACGATCCGCAACTACATGCCTTGCCGATTGACGAGTGGCTGGAAATCGATCGCTACGCCTGGGTCATGACGGCCGATTTGCAGCACACGCTGGAAGGCCATTACCACGCTTACGAGTTTCATCAGATTGTGCAAAAGCTCACTACTTTTTGTTCCGAAGAGATGGGCGGCTTCTATCTGGATATTCTGAAAGATCGGCTGTATACCGCCGGTGTCGATTCCAAACCGCGCCGCTCGGCACAAAATGCGCTGTATCACATCACGCATGCGCTGACGCGTTTGCTAGCGCCGATCTTGTCTTTCACCGGCGAGGAATTATGGGCGAGCTTGACCAAGAGTGAAGATGACACCGTGTTCGTGCAGCGCTGGCATCACTTCGATTTGCCTAAGCATGCAGCCGAGTTGCGCGCGCACTGGGGCGCGATTCGCGAAGTGCGCGCAGATGTGCAAAAGCAATTGGAAGCAGTGCGCGTCGCGGGCGAAATCGGTTCCTCGCTGCAAGCGGAAGTGACGATTCACGCCAGCGGCGCCAAACATGCAGTGCTGGCCTCGCTGCAAGACGATCTACGCTTTGTGTTGATCACCTCGCAAGCACGCGTGGTGGAAGTGGCTGACCCCGCCGCCGAAAAAACCGTGGTTACCTCCAGCGCCCAACTGAAGTGCGAGCGCTGCTGGCATTACCGCGCCGATGTGAACGCTGATCCGAAACATCATGGTTTGTGCGGGCGCTGCGTGTCGAATCTGCATGGCCCCGGCGAGCCGCGCACGCATGCCTGATATCAAGCGCTGGTTGGGGATAAGCCTTGCGGTGATCGTGCTCGATCAACTCACCAAGCTGTGGATCGTCGGTGTCTTTCAGTACGGCGACAGCCTGTCGTTGACCAGCTTTTTCAATCTAGTGTATGCGCGCAACAGCGGCGCGGCATTCAGTTTCTTGGCGGGGGAGGGCGGCTGGCAGCGTTTTTTCTTCATCGCTATCGCGCTCGCGGCATCAGCGCTGATCGTGCATTTACTGCGCAAGCATGCGCAAGAGCGCGGGTTCTGTTTTGCGCTGAGCTTGATTCTGGGTGGCGCGCTGGGCAATTTGATCGATCGCGTACGATTCGGCTATGTGATCGATTTTCTGGATTTTTATTATGCGGGCTATCATTTTCCCGCATTCAATGTGGCCGATTCGGCGATTACCCTCGGTGCGGCGTGGCTGATTTGGGATAGCTTGGGTAAGTCGACAGCCAATCAAAAATGATTTCACCACGGAGAACGCAGCGATAGTTTTCTAAGTGGTTGTTGAAAGATTAGAGTTGTGGTTCCCATACGACAAGTATTTCTACTAGAAGTACACTTCTAAAAAAGCGGCCTAAGCCGCTTTTTTGGTAGTGATTTTGGTCAGGCGCGTTGCTTGCGGCGCATGGCGCCGATACCCGCCAAACCGATGCCCAGCAGTGCCAGAGAGGCGGGTTCGGGTACATTGTTATTGCTACCAGTTGAAAATCTGAAGTTATCAATGGCGAACGAGAAAGTGTTGCGGCCATTGAGCGTAATTGAAATAATATCAGCGGCGTCACTACCAAACCCAAAGAACTCCGGAATGCTACTGCTCGAAAAAATCAATGTTTGATAGGGGCTTCCCGAAGCAAAGTTAACTCTCATGTTCATACCGTCGCCTATCAGAGAATTCGTGTCAAACCCAAAGTACTGTGTATTGCTGTCAAATGTGATGGTCAATACGCGGTTGGGGTCGAGCGTATCTAGAAAACCACCAACAAAGCCGCCACCAGCATCGATATTGAAGAAAAATCCGCTGCCAGGGAGGGGGGTCGAATAAGTAACGCCAGGTTTGATTGTGCCGGGAGCAATGCCGGCTTCGTTGGTCGCAGAGTTAAGAATTCCTGAGTTAATCGGGAAATGAGAGTTGGGGGTGAAATCTTCTACTGTGATAGAAAGCGCCCCAACTGCTGTGTTAAAAGATGTTAAATTGTTGTAGGTAGTAATGGGGCCAGCGTAGGCTATTGAAAAACATAAAGTGGCAGTGGATAAAAAGACTGATGGAATTATTTTAAATGTGCGCATCACGAGACTCCTACAATATGATTTAAGTGAAAATATAACAAGCATGATACATGCCACATTCTCAATGTATTTATAAATTAATCATTAATACAATAACTTAAGAAGTTTGTAAGAAGTCTATATTCTGGGGAATGAAAATTTTTAAGCATATATGTAAAAATTTCCGACTTCCACAGCACCTTGATTGATATCCAAGGCGCGCAGAGCGAGTCGAGTATCCAGCGAGGAGTGGTACGTGAAGAGTGAGGTGGGCGTGGCGTCGGGGGACACCATCCTGATGCACTATAAGCTGGGTAGCCAGAACGGTGCGGAGCTTGAAAATACTTTCGATGGCGCCCCAATTGAAATTACCCTGGGTCGGAATGAATTAGCGCTGAATCTGGAGCGCTGTTTAATCGGCCTGCCCTTGCATGAGCGCCATGTTTTCATGCTCGATCCGGCGCAGGCGTTTGGGATTAGGGACGAGCGCTTAATTCAACGCATTCCCCTTGCCGAGTTTCCGCCCGAGATTACGCCGCACGTGAAGTCGATGATCGAATTTCAAATGCCGAACGGCACAACCTTGCCGGGGGTGATTCAAGCAATCGGTCCCAGCGAAGCGGTGGTGGATTTCAACCACCCACTCGCCGATTGTCCGGTGCTATTTGAAGTGGAGATACTGGAAATTAATTCGGTGGGGAATCAGCCGCTGGGCTCACATTGATGGCGTGAGCGCCTTTCTCCCCGTTCTGGACTTCGAACGCGACGCGCTGGCCGCCTTTCAGCGTGCGGTATCCCTCAACTTGAATCGACGAATAGTGCACAAAAAGGTCTTCACCCTCTTCCGGCGCGATGAACCCATAACCCTTCGTGTTATTGAACCACTTGACGACGCCATTTGCCATGTTGATCCCCTCCTTTCTCTGGTGTCTACAGCCTTACGTAAAACCTTGTTATTATGAGCAATTGGCGATATTGATAAACTATTTGGAAAAATTATGCAAGTGTTCTTAGCCAACCCGCGCGGCTTCTGCGCCGGGGTCGACCGCGCGATCGAAATCGTGGAGCGGGCGCTCACCCTGTATGGTGCGCCGATTTATGTGCGGCACGAGGTCGTGCACAACAAATTCGTGGTGGATGATCTGCGCACAAAAGGAGCGGTTTTTGTCGAGAAATTAGCGGACGTGCCGGCGGGCGGCACCGTTATTTTCAGCGCGCATGGTGTGTCGCAAACGGTACGGCAAGAGGCGGAAGCTCGCGGCTTGAAAGTCTTCGACGCTACTTGTCCGCTAGTGACTAAAGTTCACGTCGAAGTCGCCAAAATGCGCGCCACGGCTAAAGAAATCATCATGATCGGCCACAAAGGCCATCCCGAAGTCGAAGGCACGATGGGCCAAGCGGCGGGGGGCATGTATTTGGTCGAGACGCCGGAGGACGTCGCGACACTACAAGTCAGCGACGAGAAAAATTTAGCCTTTGTCACACAGACCACCCTCTCAGTGGACGACGCAGCCAAAATCATCGACGCATTGAAACAACGCTTTCCCACCATCCAAGGCCCGAAAAAAGACGATATCTGCTACGCCACGCAAAACCGCCAAGACGCAGTGAAAGCGCTGGCGGCGCAATGCGATGTGGTGATTGTGGTCGGCTCGCCCAATAGTTCCAACTCAAACCGCTTGCGTGAAGTGGCGCAGAACCTCGGCGTACAGGCCTATATGGTGGATACTGCCACCGACCTCAAACCGGAATGGGTTGCTGGAAGAGCCCGGGTGGGTATTACTGCCGGGGCCTCGGCGCCGGAGGTATTGGTCAAAGAAGTCATTGTGCGTTTGAAAATGCTTGGTGCGGGTGATGTTAATGAGATACTGGGTGTGCCTGAAAATGTGGTGTTTCCGATGCCGAAGGGGCTATCAGTGATTTAATTTGTGTCTTGTTTTCGTTCCGTTATATTCCTAACTTGCATTCTTCGGAGCTGACGTATCTCAGCTCCGAAGTTTTATATGCATGTTAAGGCAACAAAAGCTTACTCCGTAATAATCTCCCGCCAAGATACTCTATTGACGCCCCCAGAGTTCGTGGGTAAGGGCGCCGCTGTTACATCGACACTGCCATCCGACTGTTTAATAACGGTTTTAACCGTGCCATTCGGCAGCTTGACGATGGTTGGACGGCTCCCTAGCTTGTTACCAAGTGATTTTGCTGTCCAACTGACGGTGGAGCCGGTGAGAAAGCCACCCGTTTTATAGTCCAAGAAGTAGAGCCAACTGGATCCACCTGGGGTGCAAGGGTCGATATTTGGAATATTACTGGTGAAAATGAGTGCCCCCAACGCCAACGCAGCGTTGGTTACAGCGCGTTCACCGCTATCAGGAAGGTCGACATACCATCCTTTCTGAGTATTGTAGTTAACTGTGTTTGACGAGGCGGTGCGGAATAAACCGCTGGTAGTCAAAGTTTGCTGTTGAAGACTCGTACGTAAAGGGCTTATTAATGGGGAACTGGTCAAATCATCAACCAGACCATAATAAGATTGGGTTTGGGCGGCATGAATGTTCGCACCCGTTCCTGGTACATCTGAGTTTCCAAGATATTGGCCGGTGCCAACAAAAACCAAGCGTTTTCCGTTAACGATGCCGAGTTCGGGGGCAGTTGTAATGGGTTGGCTAGTAACAGCGCCATCTACCAGCGTAGCTAATTTAGCGACGCCCCATGCATTGCTATTGGTGCCCGTAAGATCAAAACGCCACAGGTTACCTTCCAGATCGCCGCCATATACGTATTCAACCGTATTGTCGAGATTGCTAGTGGCGACATAGCCACTGATGTGCGCTAAACCGCTTGGGGTAGCCGAAGACCCTACCCCAGTGGGAATATCCTTGAGCAGGTCGCCTGTTTTCGCATCCAATACAAACAAGTGGCCTTGTCCATCTCCGCTGGTGTCACTGCCGTTGTTGTAGCCTGAAGTGACCAGGATAACCCATCCTTTGGCCGTCGTTTTGACCAGAATAGGGCTAGCATAGCTAAGGCCAATATTGTTTCTGACTATGGCATTAGTGCTCGAATTGGGGAACTCCCAGAGTACTTTGTTCGCAACGTCGGTGTCGCTGAGTGCCGACGGGTTAGTGACGTCTAGTGCGTAATATCCGCGACCGCCTTTTCCTAAGCCACCAACCAAAATTGTGTGCCAATCTGCTGGTGGGTTGCCGGTCACGCCTGCGGTATTACTAAAGTCCAAGTCGCCGACTATGGGGGTTCCATCTACGTAGTAATAGTGGACGAACCCAGATTTCGCGCTCAAATTAACTAATTTGCTAGTAGTTGCGTTGCTGGGCAGCTTGGAATCGAAAAGCAAACCCGGGACATACGCCCACTGTTCGGCTCCGCCCCCTGCCCCCGCGCTGAATGCATGTAGCATGCCATCGTTGGCGGCTTGATAGACCATTTTGGCGCGGGAGGCATTCGCGGTTTTATATGCCGAATAGCCACTATCTGCGTAAGAATAAATAGGCGCTGCAACATAAACCGACTCGGCATTAATGATGTCGCCTAGTACATGGCTGCGAGTACGATAGGTTGTGCCTTCTAAAGATCGATCTCCGCGCAGGAAATTAAGCACGGTTGCGCCGTCTGTACCGGAAGGAGGGGTATGCAGCGTCGCTTTTTGCCCCGTACTCAAACTCGCCCACGTAAAAGGTATCCCCGCGCTTCCTGAGAAAGATCCAATCTTGCGGTTAGTCCACGTTAGGGCATCTAATTGTGCTTGGGCTGATGTTGTCCAAAGTGGTGCGTTGGTATCGGGGATACCGGTAGTTAAATTAATCGGATAAGCCTGCAAATCACCCGTCCAATTTCCCCCATGAAAACTAGAGGAATAAGAGCTATTGTCATTCGCTGTGACGTTATTGTTGCTAACGGTGACTGCTGCTGCAGCGCCTTCTCGTCCAACGATATCATTCAGCGCAGCGGTTAGGCCGTCTTTAAGCGTAGAAGGATCCTTGCCGCTGAAATATTGGCCATGCCCATTGATCGCGGCATGCCATAAGTCATCGATGGTGCTGGCGGTACCGGCTGTGGGCACAGGCCAGTTGGTTGTGCCGCTTTTGAGGTTGGCCAAGGTTGTGGCATTAAAGGCAAGCGTTCCATCAACCCCCATGCCTATTGTGAAAGTAGAAACGTGCTGCCAGGTTGCTGGATCTGAACTATTGGCAAGGACATTGTTGGTCAAAGTACGAAGGTCGGTGGCCCAGTAATACATGGCAATATCGGCTAAGTTGTTGCTACTGGCGGTTGTACCTTCATAAAAGGGTCGTGGCCAAGCGCTGGCGGGGGTAAGCGCAGTACCCGATATTGGATCTAGGCTGATTGTTGCCGGGAGCGTCGGCACAGTCTGATCATGATTGCCGACTGTCGTACTGACTGCGACGTTCCAATAGCCATCGGTTGAAACGATATGGTAGTTAGGCTGGCATGATTGCTGGATTGGATCAATCGATCCGCTAGCGCCGGGAAGCGTTCCGGTTCGATAGTATTCGCCCACACGACGGAGCGATTCTGGAACAGGTGTGCCGCCATTGGGCGTCACGGCAAACAACCGGGTGAACCATGTGGCTTTTTGCCCGGTCGTAAAATCAGCAGTATTGAGGAAGTTGGCGCCGCTGGTATTGGTGCTACCACTATTGTCGTTAATGGTATAAAACCCCACACGATATTGGTCGTTCAACGTTGAGAACGATAGGCTCAAGGCGCTTTTCATCGCCAACATGCGGGTGCGGTAGTAACTGTGCCAAATGATGAAATTCGTTTGTTGGGCGGTCGGGAGGTTGATACACGTAAAGTTGGCGTCGTTGTTGACGATTGCATTATCTGTTGGCGATGTGAGGATCGTGGTTGCACCAGCATTATAAGTGCAATAGTTGGCGGCGACAGCTGCATTGCAACCGTATTCATCCGCGCGAAAGCTGGTCGATATATTTCTGGTGCTGGTACTGGTAAAGCCATCTATATAGGCATTCGGCCAGGCTGGAACGGGGAGAGTATTACCGTTTGCATCCACCGGTACTGGATAGGTGTAGTTCGGATTGTAGTAGACGCGGTTATAAGAGCTGGAACGATACGAGCGCTTACTACAATAGTTCCACACTTCGTCCGGCATTTCCTGCCAAGCCATGCTGCCGGAATTGTCTAAGGTAAACATGATATTGGGTTTGACGCGGTATTTTACCGCCATCGGTGAATCAGCAATGTCGGTGGCAGCGGCGTGGACGGGTTGCACGAGTTGAGCGGAGACCAAAAAAATTATCAGTAGTCGGCCAGCGAGCGATTTAAAAGTCGAATTTAGGATAGTCATGGTCTTTTTCCTTTACCTTTCGTCAAGCGAAGTAACCGAATATCAAGCGCCCACTTGTGAAGCAACTGTTATAAGCCGAGGGTGCCTTGGATAATGCTTGTTGCGTTTCTGGGGCCTTGCACCCTCACCGTGGCCCGGTAATACACTTTAGTGCTGGTAGTAAATTGGGGAGCATTGTTTTTCTTACTGCCATCGTCCAGGGGATTTTTGGCAACGCAATTTTCAAGAATGTTGGTGACAGGCAAGGTTCCGCCACACAAACGGTCAATGACGTATTGGATTCGATAGAGCGAGTTATCCCCGCAACTTACGACCGTACCTGCCGTGTCGCGGCAAGGAACCGTACCCCAATTGATAGTGGTGGGAAGACCCGTCGCATCGACTGGCTGCTCTAATGCGAAATACTGATTTGCAATATTCTGCTCTGCGCTGGCAAGGACAATGCCGGGCAATGCGGCTGCGGCTATTTCTATCCCTGCATCGCCAGTTTGAACTGTCGCCTGCTTAAATGCGGCGTTGCCCGAGATGGATATTGAAGTATCCACTGACCGCACCAGTGCAATCGCAGCGAGCGACATTACCACCAACGCGATTAAAGTGAAAAACAGAATCACACCTTTTTGTCGCGTGCCCGAGCTTGAGCGTATTTTTGGCCAGGCCAAAATAAAGGGGGCTGGGTTTGGCGCAGGTCGATGTACTAGAGATTGGCCCATAGCACATTCCTTAAAGGGATAATGGTTTGGAAAGTTTTATAGCGATAGCACTGCCAGTTCGCATTGGCAGTGAGGTCGATCGCAGGCCCACCTGTCCAAGATTGGGGCGCATTGGCGGCTGTGGTTGCGGTGCATACGCCTGCAGTCTGTCTTTCGCTGAGTGCACTCCGCGCGACAACTGCAATGCGGATCGCTTTAATACGCAGAATGTTTGCGCTCGTCGGGTTGGCCCAATCACTTGCATCACAAGCGTTGCCTAAAGTTGCATTGACCCAGCAGTTGACTTGTTGGCTGCCGACCGGCGCAATCCCATATTGCGCCTGCAGGCTAACAATATCCCCCACTGTGGCTACAGGTGCTGCATCGGTTGGGAGCTGAGCCATCAACGCCAACGTAGGGCCGGAAGTGCCTACCGAATAAGTGCGCTGGGTGGTGCCCCCCCCTAAGCTGAATACTTGTGCACCAGCGTTATACGCTGGCCAACTGTTAGCATTTTGAAAATTAGCGGCGGGGTTGTAGCTGGGGGCATTCCCGGGGTTGTGTTGTATTTTATATGCGGCGGGCTGCACTTGCGTAATCTGCATGACCGTGCAATTGCCGCCTTGAGCGACGATGACTAGATCGTTTAATCGAAAACCGGCGGTAGATACGACATCCAGTTCTGCAGAGGGTTGGGGCATGTTCTTAGAAATCGCGGAGGATATGCCCGAGCGGACTGAGTTACCATAGGTAAATGTGATGGTATCCGGAGCATTTCCACCATCTATGATGCGCACAGGCATTAGCGAAAGCAGACCGCCTACAAAATTTGGGGCGGGGGATGTTTGCGTGGTGCCATTGTCAAAGTAGCTAAATATATTTGCACATGAAAACAGATTAGAGTCGGCGATCCCTGCCCCGGCCATGCGTGCGTCTCTCTCAATGGATAACGTTGCGAACATGCCATTTTCAGTTGCATCGGCACCACTGGTGGTGGTGCGCTTTTGACCCTCGAAAGCACTATACATTTGAAAAATAATGAGGGTGGCGGCCAAAGCAATCACCATCCCGACCATGGTTTCAATGATGCTGAATCCGCGTGAATGCGATGGTAAAAAGGGTAGGTAAGATTTTCTCATCATGCTGCTTTCGTCATCCATTAATTTGCGTCGTTACTGTGTGGCTGTGATACGTCGCGTCTTGTGGCGAGCGCCAACAAACAGTTATCGTTACAAGATTATTCGCGCCCACGACGATCCGTTGCCGGTTTGCGGTGGCTTGGGGCAGCGTTGCCGCAACATCCGCTAACCAACTTACTAAATTGGCTGGCGCGCCTGGCGCAGCGGCGCCCGCTGCGCAAGTAGCCGCACCGGCGTTGAAGCCATATGCAGCAATATTATTCGTGCCCCCATTATTGCGATCCGTCCAAACATATCCAGACATCTGATTCGCAAGAAAAGCCGCATCATTGCGAAATTTTGCATCTCGCGAGGTGTTAATCGTGGTTCCTTGTAATCCTGCAATGGCAAGTATCCCGAATGAAAAAATGAGAATAGAGATGAGACCTTCCAGGAGAACGCTGCCTTGTTGGGAGGTCGCGGTGCGGCAAGGGTGGGTAACATGGCTCATATTTAATCTCTGAGGTAACTAACAGCTTTGAACGTTTGCTGTCGGCAGATTGGGATCGCACATCCGAATTTGGCCGCCGGGCGTAACCACGACGTTTAGCGGGCGTGTACCGCCTGTATTATTCGTGACATTGATAGTAATGTTGGCGCCTGGTGTGGGGGTAACTCTACCTAGCGAATTGAACGTTATGGTGGCTTGTGAGGCGGCGACAACCGCATTTGGGGAACCATCCGCGCCAGACCGTCCCTGGATGAAATCAGTAGCGGTATAAACGCCACCCGTTTGAAAAGTGCGTACCATCCAGCTGGTGCCAGTCGTGGCCGGAGTGATAGTGTTCACATTGCCAACTATTGGCAGGTTATTAGTAAAAACAAATGAAGTGGGTGCGTTTCGACGTACAGCCTCAGCGCGCGCCAAGTTGAATCCATTTAGGATAGATTCTGCAGATGTTCTAATTTGGGTGTTCTGTATCCAAGTGCCAAAGCTAGGTACGCCCAGGCCTAATAGCAGTGCAACCAGGGTAATAGCGATCATCAGCTCTATCAGCGTGACCCCGCCGATTTTTTGCGCTGTTGCGGGCGATAATAGGTTGCTATAGCTCATGGTTTTTTTGTTAACCAACTATTGTTCGATGTGGCAGAGCCCCATACAGCGCCTGTAGCGGAGGTGCGTGTATTGGTCTCATTGATGGTGTAGCTAAAGCCTGCGACTAAGGTGCCGGCGACGCCAGTAGCAGTGCTAGTGAAAGTTTGACCAGTGGCGGCGCATGTATAGGTGAAGTTTGGCGTATTGGCTGACGCCGTCTGATTACAGCCACCTGTGCCATTGGCATTCACAGAGTAAACACGGTTGTCTTGATACCACTGCTCCATCTGCACGCGGTGACTTGCAAGGTTGCCGGTGGCTTCGGTGATTTGGCCGCGCCGTACGTAATCGGTGTAGCTAGGCAGTGCGATGGCTGCCAAAATGCCTATGATCGCAACGGTGACCATCACTTCTATCAACGTAAAGCCCTTGTTATCTTGTCTCATGACAAATCCTTTATATATTGCTTCGGCTCTTAATGAATCGCTTCCAAATTCATTTGCAGATTCTTGACGCTGAAGTGTAGCAAGACAAATGAATAAGTCTTGTGAAGTCCGACAAACGTTAGCGTTTGTTAGAATGAACGGTACAAGGGGTTGAGTAAGTTAATTTGAAACAACATGTTTGCATTATCGGCGGCGGCGTTATCGGCTGTGCCACGGCCCTGGCGCTAGCCACGGCGGGCTGCCATGTCACGCTCATTGAGCGCGGGGCTCTCGGCAGCGAATCCTCCTGGGCGGGTGCGGGTTTGTTGTCGCCGTTGCTGCCGTGGCATTACCGGGATGAGGTGACGCGGCTCACGGATTGGTCGCGTGCCCTTTACCCGGCCTGGATCGACGATTTGCGCGCGGCGAGCGGCGTCGATCCGGAATATCGCGCCAGCGGCATGTTGGTGCTGCCGCCGTATGATCGGGCAGCGGCGCTGGCTTGGGCGAGTGCGGGCGGCGAGCCGGTGCAAGAACTTTCCGCGCGCGCGATGTTGCCGGATTTGGCGATTGATGATTCCGCGCTTTGGATGTGTCAGGTGGCGCAGGTGCGCAATCCACGTTTGTTGCAAGCGCTGCGACTAGCTTTGCTGCGACATGGCGTGCAAATTTTGGAGCAAACCGCGGTGACTGGTTGGCGCGCAACGCCCACCCGCATCGATGCCGTGACCACCGCGCAGGGCGCGATTGCGGCGGATGTATTCGTGCTGGCCGCCGGCGCCTGGAGCCGCGAGCTGCTGGGTGAGCAGGGTGCGGACATTCCGATCAAGCCGGTACGCGGGCAAATCGTGTTGTTTAAGGCCGAGCCGGGTCGCTTAAAGCAGGTGGTGTATCGCGATGGCTTGTACATCATTCCGCGCGACGATGGCCATATATTGGTCGGCAGCACCTTGGAAGAGGTCGGTTTCGATAAAGGCGTGACGGAAGCGGCGCGCATCGATTTAAGCCTGCGCGCGGTTGAGTTGCTGCCCTTTCTTGCACAAACATCAATGGTCGGCCACTGGGCCGGGCTGCGCCCCGGTTCGCCGGACAATATCCCGATCATGGCGGGCCACCCCACGCTCGAAAATCTCTATCTGAGCAGCGGCCATTACCGTTATGGTGTCACCATGGCCCCGGCCAGCGCGCAGTTGATGGCGAATCTGATTCTGGGCCGGCCCAATCCAATTGATGTCTCACCTTACCGCTGGCCCGCCTAAAGTCTTGATTTCTTGTGGCGATAATCCTTATCATGGCTTTGTATGAAGGATTGATTAGACAAAGTCCAAACATTAGCTTAAGATTATCTTATGGAAAAACAGCACTACACGCGCGACGACATGGCCGGCTTGCTACGCGAGCATGACATCACTCCCACGCATCAACGGATTGAAATCGCCTATGCCTTGTTCAGCCGCCAAGAACATTTGTCGGCAGACCAGATCATGGCGATTGTGAATGATCGCCACAGCGAGACCTCCAAGGCCACGGTGTACAACACGCTGAATTTATTCAAGCAGCACAAACTGGTGCGGGAAGTGATCGTCGATCCGAGCAAGGTGTTCTACGATCCCAACACCGGTCCGCATCATCATTTTTATAATTTGCAAAGCGGCGAGTTGATCGACATTGACGCGCGCGACGTGCAAATCCAAGGTTTACCCGCTTTGCCTACCGGCATGGTCACCGAAGGGGTGGATGTGATTATTCGCATTCGCCCGCAACACGCTTAACGCGTTGCTGGGCGCCACCCAAACCACTATAATGCCCCGCTTTGCCGGTGTAGCTCAGTTGGTAGAGCAGCGCATTCGTAATGCGAAGGTCGGGAGTTCGACTCTTCTCACCGGCACCAAATCCTAAGCGGCCTGCAGCAATGTAGGCCGTTTTGCTTTTGTGGATAGCGTGTTGCAGTATCTACATGAAAAAGCGTGAGGGGACGATGCTCAAAAAAATAATTCGTTTGCTGACCCGGTGGATACTTCCTGTTGAATTGCGCGGCGATACCGCCGAGTTGCGCGCCGAGCGTTTGCTTATCATCGCCAATCACCAATCGTTTCTCGATGGCTTGCTGTTGGGCTTGTACCTGCCGTTGAATCCGGTGTTCATCGTGAATACCGGCATTGCCAAGCATTGGGGTTTCCGCTTGATCTTGTCCCTGGTCGATCATCTGGCGGTCGATCCCAGTAACCCGATGGCGATGAAGCGCGTGGTGAAGCTGCTCGAATCCGGGCGGCCGGTGGTGATTTTTCCCGAGGGGCGGATCACGGTGACCGGCAGTTTGATGAAGGTGTACGAGGGCCCGGCCTTCGTCGCGGCGCGCACCGGCGCCACCATTGTGCCGGTGCGTTTGGAAGGCGCGACCCGCTCGTATTTCAGCCGCACTTCAGGCGATATTCCGAAACGATTATTTCCGCGCATCACGCTGACCGTGCTGCCCGCTACGCGCATTCCGATGCCGGATGCACCGAGCGCAAAATTGCGGCGCAGAAAAGCCGGCGATGCGATGCGCAAAATTATGCAAAACATGCTATTTGCTTCCGCACCGCAGCGCTCGCTGTTCGATGCGCTGGTCGATGCGGTACGCATCCACGGCCGCGCCACCCCCATCGTCGAAGACATGCGCCAGATCGAGGAAACCTACGGCGACATTCTGCGCGCCGCCTTGGCGCTGGGGCGCATCGGCAGCCGCTTAGGCGGTGAGGGCGAGCGCATCGGCGTGCTGCTGCCGAATCTCAGCGCCACCGTGAACCTGATTTTCGGTTTGAGCGCGTTTCAGCGCGTCCCGGCCATGCTGAATTACACGGCCGGCGCCGAGGGCATGCAAAACGCGTGCGCCGCCGCCGGGGTGAAGGTGGCGATCACTTCGCGCCAGTTTCTCGACACGGCAAAACTGAGCGAGACCGTCGCGGCGGTGCAAGGCGTGCGCTGGGTGTATTTAGAAGATTTGAAACCCAGCTTCGGTCTGCTGGATAAAGCGTGGCTGATGGGGTTCGCGCTATGGTTTCCGCGCTGGGCCGCGCATCGCGTCGATCCGGAAGCGACCGCGGTGGTGTTATTTACTTCCGGCTCAGAGGGCAAGCCGAAAGGCGTAGCGCTCTCGCACCGCGCGCTGCTTGCCAATGTCGCGCAAATTTGCGCCGTGATCGATTTTTCACCCAGCGATAAGTTCTTTTGCGCCCTGCCGATTTTCCACGCCTTTGGGCTCACCGCCGGTGCGATCCTGCCCTTAGTTACCGGCACTAAACTTTTTCTATATCCCTCGCCCTTGCATTACAAAGTGATTCCCGAGTTAATCTACGATCGCAATTGCACGGTGCTATTCAGCACCAGCACCTTTCTGGGCAACTATGCCAAATTCGCCAACCCCTACGATTTTTACCGCTTGCGCTATGTGGTGGCGGGCGCGGAGAAATTGAACGATGAAGTGCGTAAAGCATGGTTCGATAAGTTCGGTATCCGCATCCTGGAAGGCTATGGCGCGACCGAGACCGCGCCGGTGCTGGCAGTCAACACGCCGATGGCGTATCAGGCGGGCAGCGTGGGCCAGTTGCTGCCTGGCATCGAGTCACGGATTGAGCCCGTGAGCGGCATCGAAGGCGGCGGCATCCTGCATGTGCGCGGGCCGAATGTGATGTCCGGCTATTACCGCTTTGAGCAGCCAGGTGTGTTGATTCCACCCCAATCCGAAATTGGCGCGGGCTGGTACAACACCGGCGATGTGGTCGAAATCGATGCTGATGGTTTTGTGATTATCAAAGGGCGAGTCAAGCGCTTTGCCAAAATCGCGGGCGAGATGGTGTCGCTGGAAGTAGTGGAGCGCATCGCGACACTTGCCTCCCCAGCGCATCAGCACGCGGCATCCTGTCAAGCCGACCCACAGCGGGGCGAGAGCATCGTGTTGTTCACTACCGATACCGCGCTCAACCGCGAGCGCCTGCTGGAGGCGGCGCGCACCAACGGCAGCCCGGAGCTGGCGGTGCCGAAAAAAATCGTGGTGGTGGAAGCGCTGCCCATCCTCGGTACGGGCAAGACCGATTATGTAACGTTGAAAAAAATGGCGGAGACAGCATGAATCGCCGCAGATTTATTTTGATGGCGGGAACCGGTGTGGCCGCCGCCGCGATCTGGAATAAATGGCCGGAGCAAGGCTTCTTCAATGCATGCTTGGTGAACTTGCCCCCCGAAATCGCGCAGCATGATTTGGTGCGCGCGGCGTGGGATGGCATCGATGCAAAGCAGGTGTGGGATTGCCACGTGCATTTGGTCGGCGTGGGCGACCGTGATAGCGGCGCTTGGACCAACCCCAAGCTCGATTCGCTGTGGCATCCGATCCAACGTCTGCAAAAGCTGTTTTATTTGAATGCCGGTTGCGTGCATGAAGCGCCGGGGCGGCTCGACCAAAGTTATATCGAGCGTTTGCACAATCTGGTGGACGGTATGCGGCCCGGCGCCAAGCTCATGCTGCTCGCGTTCGACCGCAATGTGCGCACCGACGGCAAGCCGGATTGGGGGAGCTCGACCTTCTACACGCCGAACAGTTACGCGCGCGACATGGCGCGCCAGCATCCGCAATATTTCGAGTGGATTGCCTCGATCCATCCGTATCGCGTGGATGCGATCAAAGCCTTGGAACAAGCCGTGCAAGACGGCGCGCGCGCGGTGAAATGGCTGCCCAATGCGATGAATATCGACCCCGCTTCAGCGCGTTGCGATGCCTTTTATGCGCTGATGGCCAAGCACGATCTGCCGCTGTTGACCCACGCCGGCAAAGAGCGCGCGGTGTCTGGTGGCGAAGCGCAGGACTATGGCAACCCGCTGAAAATGCGCCGTGCGCTCGACCATGGGGTGCGCGTCATCATGGCGCACTGCGCATCCCTGGGGGATGACCGGGATTTAGATCAAGGTGCGCAGGGCCCGTCTGTGCCGAGTTTCGATCTGTTCGCGCGCTTGATGCGCGAGCCGCGCTACGAGGGGCGATTGTTCGGCGATATCTCTGCGCTCACGCAATTCGACCGGGCGGAATATTTGAAACGCGTGTTGGCGACGCCGGCGTGGCATCACCGTTTGTTAAACGGATCGGATTATCCCTTGCCGGGCATTTTGCCGATTTATTCCGCGACCACTTTTGTGGAACTCGGGCTGTTGGAACAAGCCGCCGTGCCGGTGTTGAATGCCATCCAGCAACACAACCCGCTGCTGTTCGATTTCGTGTTGAAACGCAGCTTGCGGCTGAATGGCGCAGGTCTACCCGCGCGCATCTTTGAAACCCGATCCTTCTTCGAGCGATCCCGGCATGTCCTCTCCCCAGCCCCCTAACGCTTCACTTTTTTCGCCTGCCATGATCGCGGTGTTGGTGGCGCAGTTTCTGTCCGCCGCTGCGGATAACGCGCTCTTGTTCGCCGCCATCGGCCTGATCAAAGCCAACGGCTTTCCCGATTATTTCGAGTCCATGCTGCAAGAGTTTTTTGCGGGCGCCTTTATTCTGCTTGCGCCCTTCGTCGGCCCGTTTGCCGATGCCTATGCCAAAGGCCGCGTGATGCTGGTGGCGAATGCAGTCAAGTTGCTTGGCGCTTGTGCGATGTTGTTCGGACTGCATCCGCTGCTGGCCTATGGCATCGTGGGCTTGGGCGCGGCGGCTTATTCGCCGGCAAAATACGGCATTTTGAGTGAGCTGGTGACGCCGGATAAATTGGTGAAAGCCAATGGCTTGATGGAGGGCTCCACCATTGTGGCGATTCTCTTGGGCGCGCTATTGGGTGGCTGGTTGTCGGACGTGTCGGTGAATTGGGCCTTGGGTGTCGTGGCGGGACTGTATATCGCAGCCGCCCTCGCCAATTTGCGTATTCCCAAATTACCCGCCGCGCATCCGGTGGAATCGTTCAACTTGCTGGTGCTGGTGCGCGATTTTTGGATTGCGCTCAAGCAACTCTACCGCCATCCCGAAACCCGCTTTACGCTGCTGGGCACCAGCTTGTTTTGGGGCGCCGGCAGCACCTTGCGCTTCATGCTGGTGGCGTGGGTGCCGGTGGCGCTGTTGATCGACAACAACCACACCCCCGCCAATTTGAATGGCGTGGTGGCGATCGGCATCGCCGTGGGCGCGGCGCTGGCGGCGCGTTGGGTCAACCTGAAAACGGTGAATCGCGCGCTGATCGGGGGCTTGCTGCTGGGTGTGGGCGTGTGGATATTCGCCCATGCCACGCACTTGTATGTCGCCATCGGGCTGCTGGTGTTGATCGGTGCCTGCGGCGGGTTTTTTGTGGTGCCCTTGAATGCCTTGTTGCAAGAACGCGGTCACGCAACCGTCGGCGCCGGGCACGCCATCGCGGTACAGAATTTCAGTGAAGGCATCGCCATGTTGACCTTGGTCGGCGCATTCACTGCCGCGCGTAAAGCCGAGTGGCCGGTGATTCCCATGGCCGAAGGCTTTGGCCTAGCGATTATCGGATTCATGGTATTGCTCACGCTCTTGCGTCTCACGCGCTGGAAATCACCCACCTAAACGCGGCGGCAAGGCTCGGATTCGAGCTTCCCTGGCCCCACTTCCTCAATTTCCGGCTATTTTGGGCGATAAACAAGCTACTGGTTCATTTCTGGAGCGTTTGTGTTCGCACTTAAGCCGCGTTTTTGCTTTACCACCGATGGCCTCCGAGATTGGTTCGGCCAACGGCTGCGGCACGCTCCTCTCCCAATGACCGTGGAGGAGGCCGAGACATGGTGCGCCGAGTTGCCGGCGCATGACGCCTATGCCGCGTTGCACGCTATCGCGGCGATGCTGGATTCCTTGACCGGCGCTAAGAATCTGCCTGGGTCCAATCGCGTAGCGGTAGCACGCGTGATCGACCGCGCTGCCGCACCCTTCGCGGCGAAACTGTATGCCGACTATTTAGCGCTGTTGCGTGGCCAAGCCACGCAGGAAGCGCGCTTGTGGCTTGCGCTGGCCGGCTATTGGCGCAGTGTGGAACAAGTGTATGCAAGCCTTGCTTGTGAATTGTACGAGCCCGAGCCAGGTGCAGGCAGCGAATGGCTGGCGCTGATCGGCCATGCACTGACCGCTTTAAGCGAACAGGCCAAGCTGGCGCGCCTGCGTTATTGCGCAGTAGATGCGCGTATCTGGCGCGAGTTGGGGCGATTAATTGCGGTAGCCGAAACGGCGCAAGCAGGTGTGCCGAACTCGGTGATGCAGGCGTGGGCGCGCTTATTCATGCGAGAGATGGCTTCGCCGCAGAATTTGTTGCCGCGCGAAATCGAGATCGTGGATAGGCTGGCGATGCACTATGCCGCGCAATTTGTGTGTCAACGCAAGGCCTCGCCTGAGGCCGGATATTACTTCGATCTCACTGCTGGCCAAGCGCCGTCACGGCGCATTCCTTCAGGCCAACTCACTGGACACAGCCGTTTCTTCAGTGCGGGTGAGACTTATCGCCAAGCCGAGTTGGACGCGCACACCATCGAACAGCAGGGCGCCTTGGATGCGTTTCCGGCCTTGGTGCATTTCGCACCGGAGGAGGTGGTGCGGATGCTGCGCCATGTAGCGCGATTGTGGTCGCCGACGCCCCCGGCGCGCGGGCAAGACCGGAGCGAGGTACTAAGTCGGGTCATGTTCGTTTTTGATTTGAATGAAATTCGTCGAAAAGTCGACAAGGGTGACAGTATCGCAATGGCGATCGCATCGGGTAATCGGGATAGCTTGGAGCAGACCGACCTCAAGCGTTATGGCTTCGTTACCGAACGTACCCGGCAGCAGGTAGTCGAGGCTGACGATACCCTGCCGGCCAAAGATGACGCGTTAACGGAGAGTTGGGTGGTGCGTGATGAGAGCGGCGGTGGCTTCGGCGCCGATGTGCCGAGCCACACGGCGGATTGGCTGTGCGCCGGCAAGCTCATCGGATTCAAACGCGAAGGTGGGGAACAGTGGGGCGTGGGCGTGATACGGCGGGTGGAGTTCGATTCGCATCAGAATGGCCGCGTCGGCATTCAAATACTGAGCGAGCAGCCACGCACGGTGCGGCTGCGCCCCCTGTGCGCAGCGCAGCTTGCCGGATGGGACAAACACCAGGAAGCGCCGAGCTACGAGTACCGCAACGGTATTCTGCTGAGCTTGCCGCAAGGCCGGGATATCGGTGTGCTATTGCTGCCGTTCGGTACTTATAGCCAGGAACAGCATTTCGAATGGGTCCACGGCGCGTCGAGTGATCTGATGGCGGTGACAAGTCACGCGATGCATGCCGATGAGTTTGATTTGCTGATGTTTCGCTTGGTGGCATGAAATCTGCTTTTGTTAGGGCAAATACGTAGATCGCTTTTAGGCAACCATGTTGAAATTCCTCGCTACCATCGGGCGCAAGCCCATTCCGCCGCTCACGAATTTGCACTCCATCACACGCTGGATGGAAGAATTGCCCATGGGCGATGCCGTCGAGACGATCGAAGCGGTAGTAAAGCAGATCAAGGAATACTGTGATCAGGGGTTGCCAACCACGAAAGAGCGCTTGGCTGTGCTCACCGCGCTGGATCAAGGCGCGCAGGAAGCGCTGGAAACGTTGCGCGATCAATATCTGCAAAATCCCCGCATGTCGCGCATGATGGAAAGCCGGCTGTGGAATACGGTGCTGGTGTATTACCAGGAAATTTTGCGCGCCTACCATGGCCACCTGATGGAATATATCGGCAACCCGACGGGTAGCCGCATCGGACCATCGATCCCGCTATTGACCGCGCGCGCGGTAAATTATTTCGCCTTGGATGCAAAATGGAGTTATTACCGCTACACCCAGGCCAATCCAAAATTATGGAAACGGCTGCACAATCTGTATCACTTCGCAGAGTACGAAGAGTTCGAGCGTCAACCGCTGAAACTCTATGCGGAGGGGCTGGAAACCTCCGTCGCCGATCTCTATTTGCAAGCGCTGATGCTGGAAACGCTAAATACCGGCAGCCTGGCGCCGCGTCAGTTGTCTCTGATCGAGCGCTGGTTGCCGATGTTAATTAAAGATATCCACATAGATCGCGAGTTCAAGCCGACGCAACATACGTTCTATCTCGACTTGAATGAAAACCGCGGGGCGCATCGGGTGCGCCGGGTCGTGCCGCAGGAAAATCTGCGCTATTGGGATACCTACGGTTTGAAGGAAAAGCTCGATCATCTGCGCGACCAACTCACGGCAGGGGCGCTGCCAGTCAGGCTGGGGTTAACCGAAGATTGCAAGCTGCCGACTTGCCTGGAATTACTGGAACGCATCGCCTATTTTTGGTCGCCCACCGGGGTCAAGCGCGTGCAGCGCGCATTCGAGCGCAAGAACGCCATGCAGTCCATCGAAGTCGTGCGCGGCCTAAACGATATCAGCCTGAATGTGCGCGCTGACAACGCGCGCGTAGTAAGTTCAGTGAACACATCTGGTACGGGCGATATCAGCTATGCAGAAATGTTGGACGTGCGTCTCTATGGTTTTGTCACCCAACGTACACAGAGCAGCCAAGGCAAGGACGAAAAAATAGAACATGTCATCGCGCACGAGCGCTGGGTGATGGAGAATGAAAGCGAAGGCGGTTACGGCGCGAACATCAACGATCAAGCCGACGATTGGGTGCGGCTCGGCAAATTGGTCGGGTTGAAACCGGAGAAAAAAGGTCACTGGAATGTGGGCGTGATCCGTCGCATGCGGCGCATCAGCCCTCATCAGCAGTATGTAGGCATCGAAGTGATTGCTGAACGACCAACCGCGCTGCTGTTGCGCGCGGACAAATCTGAAAACCGGCCGCTGAGCATCGAGGGTATCGATGCGGTCGGCTTTGTGATGCCGATCCCCACGCTCTACCTCAAGGCGGCGCAAGCCGATCAACCGGGGAATCAAGTGGATTCGTTGATATTGCAAAGCGCGGAATACGCCAAGGGGCGCGAGCTTTGGTTCAATGCGAAGGGCTTTACCTATCACATCCGTTTGAAACAAGCTGTGGAGCGCGGCGACGACTGGCTGCGCGCCTCGTTCGACGTGCTGGCGAAAACCGCAGCTAAGCAGCCAGCACCATAGCCAGCCAATTCCCGATATCCCCCACTTCCTGCGCACATACCGTGTGCGGCATCGCATATTCGCGCCATTCCACCCGGTAGCCGAGTTGGGTCAAGATTGCACGCGAGCCATCAGCGAGCGCATAGGGCACGATGTCATCTGCAGTGCCATGTGCCATGAAGATCGGCAATGTACGATTGACGGTGCTGGCCTCTGCCGCTAAGCAGTCTTTCAAACCCAAGTACGAAGACAGAATCAACGCGCCGGCGAGCGGCTGGGGATAACGCAGCGCGCCATTCAAGGCGATATTACCGCCTTGGGAGAAGCCGGCGAGCACGATGCGCTGGGAAATAACACCGCGTTGCAGCTCACGTTCGATCAAGCGATCAAGATAAGCCATGGATGTACGGATGCCGGCTTCATCCTCGGGTGCATCTGCATACAAACCGATGATGTCATACCAACTGGGCATGACATAGCCGCCATTCAAGGTGACGGGCTGCTCAGCGGCATGCGGAAAGATAAAGCGCGTCGGCGGTAGATGGGCCAGCGCCAACTCATCGACGATGGGCAAAAAATCAAAACCATTCGCGCCCAAGCCGTGCAGCCAGATGACGCTGGCGTCAGGCGAGGTGCCGGTTTCGACTTCGAGCGGTGCGCGGTAGGAGAGCATTTGAGTGTCGTTTGAAGCAAAAAACTACTTAACCACGGGGGGCACGGGGCACACGGGGAACCCCAAAACCTTTTGCGTTTGAATTTGTTTGCCCATGGAATGCAAAGGTTCGAGCTGGTGCCTGATTGGTTTCCCCGTGAACCCCGTGCCCCCCGTGGTAAATGGTTTTTAGAGTTCAGTGATGCCGCGCGAGGACGTCGAACGGCACGCGGCTATAGTCTTCTGCTTCTTCTAGCGCGTTTTGCAGACGGATGGTGTAAGCCTTGCCTTGTGCCTTGAGTTGCAGCAGACGGCCCGGCTCATAGTCCTGGCGTGCGAGGAGCAGGCTGCGTGCCACTTGGGCTTGCGGCATTTCCAACAAATACACTGCGCTCGCCCGCTGTGCGCGGCTGTCGCCATCGGAAAGGGAATTCAATTCGACCGGAATCGGCGACTGGCTTAAGGTTTCAATACCGACGTAGGTTTTGCTCGTTGGGTTCTTGTTGATGCGGCGGATGACGCCGATCAGAAAATGGCGGCTGCTTTCCGGCTTGAGCCCGATCAGCGAACCGATTTTGAGGCCCTTGTGACCGCTCGGGTTGAAGGTGACGCCGTAGCCGGATGCGCTTTCGTTTTCCATGATCCATTGTTCCAGCGCGGGCTCAAATAGATCATTGTTGCCCTGCGTATTCATATCCATCGGCGAACCGCCGACGGTATAGCCCATGACTTGGTAGCCGATCATTTCACCCTTGGGCTTGCGTTGAATTTTTGCACCCGGTTTGAGCTGGGACAGGATGTCGCCTAAGCCTTGCACGACATGTACGACTTTGACGTTTGGCTTACGCTCATGTTTGCGCTGCACATCTTTCTTTGCCCAGCGGTTTTTCACCAACTCAATCAATTCGAGGCATAGCGGCAAGCGACAATCCTCGCCCAAGCCTAAGCGCGCTGGTAATTCGCCGCCTTTCAAGTGTTCGATGGTCTTTTCGATGGTCACCAGCAGCAGGCCGACACCCCAGTAGCGGTATTTTTCGCCCAGCATATTGCGGCGCAGGGAGCGCGCCGGCTTGGTATCGCCGAGGTTCACCGCATACAACTGACGATGCGGGCGGAATTCCATTTCCAGGCTGACGCTCTTGGCCCAGGTATCGAGCCAACCATCCACTTGATTGATTTGTTGCGGCTGCAAGCTCTCCGGATTGGCGAGCATGAGCATCATGGGTTGCAGGTATTCAGATAGGCAGGAGGTTTCGTCGCTGCTGTCTGGAAATAACTTAACCGGTGTTTTCTCGAAATTCTCACGCTCGGCGAAGAGATAAAGCCGGTGCAGGTTGCGCCACACCGCGCCTTCAACCGGCATATAGCGTAGATACGCCCATTTGGCTTGCATCGCGAAGTGATACAGGGCGCGCGCGGTGAGAACGTGGATGGTCGGCCACAATTTAGCGCTGGGGTCTTGGGCGAAGCTGCGGATGCAGATTTGATAGGCCACGGCCATTTCATCCCAGAACGCCAGAATCGTATGCAGATAGGCGCGCTCGGGGGCTTTCTCGTCTTCCATCGTGACTAGATAGTCGTGGCACAGATTGTCTTGCAGTGCGCGCGCCTTCTCATTCAGGTACATGCAGACCCGAATCCGCTCCTTGAGCGGCATTTTTTTGTTTTCGTTGATGCTGGAGAGCGCGCGCACAATTTCAATTTGCGCATTGTGGATATCCGCGAGCGGCAGCTCTTGAACCCAAATGGTGGCCGATTTTAAATCGCCTACCGGGTCATCGGATTTTTTGCGCAAGATCGCGTTGATGAGCCCGCTAAAGTCGAACATGGTGGTACCAGGAGAATTATGAAAATAGCGTAATGTTGACGAATACTAAAGCAAGGGACGTACCCGGGCAAGCACGGGAGCAAGTCGGCCATGCCAATGGCTTGGATCGGCCTAGCTATGAACGAGGCAGCCGCAACGGCGACATACCACGCGGGGAAGGGGGGTTATTGGTGGTTTTCCAACAGGCGTTGGGCGATACCGATTTCGTCCGATTTGCTGAAAAAATAGGGATAGATCGATTTTTCGCCCTTGGCCGCCTCGGCTTGGCCGCCGAATTTACGGATTTGCGCATCCATGTAAGCGGTCTCAACCCGCATCAGCACCGCCGGCGCGTTGACGCGCTCGCACTGGCGCTCTTCCCCGAGTTGCTGGAAGCCCAACATGCGCTCGTAGAACGCGACGTGACGCGGATTGACCTCGGCCAGAAGGTCGGTGCTGCCATTGAGATAGCGGGCGTGGATGTAGGCGATATGGAATAAGGAGGCCAGCACTTTGCGCGAGCGCACGTTAGAGTCCACCGCGAGCTTGGTCATCTCGCATATTATGCGGCCCGCTTTGCGCAAAGGGTCGATCCGGTCTTGGTACATGGCGTCGGCCGAGAGTCCTTCGGCTGCGTCGAGGCCCACCGTGAGGGTGCCGATCGTTTGCTCGGCGAAAAAAACCGAGAGGCATATTTTATTGGGGGTGTGGGCTACTGGCGTGGCAGCCGTGGTGTAGCCGCGCCAAGAGTACATTTTGCGGATGAGAAGATTGGCGGATTGCGCGTGGTTCGCATCGCGAGTGAGCCGGATCTTGAATTTCTGCATGCCCATTTGCACGCTATTGAGCGCCTCGCCCAAGGGATCGGCGCACATGTGTTGCAGTCCGAGCCGTGCTTCGACCGACACAATGGTGTGCTGTCCGACGGTAGATTGCCGTTGCCGCCGCTCAGCGGGCTTGGCGAGAATACCTAACATTTCCGCCTCCTTATCCATTTTTGCTTGCTAGGCCTTTACCCGACGCAAAGAATATGCCATTTGTCCGGACGATTCCCCAGACTTTAGCTTAGTTTTTGTTAATGTTGACAAAATTTCAGGTTCTCCTCAGTTTGTCAAGCGCTAATCAAAGCGCATAACCGGCCACGGGGGTGACGGCCTGGGGCAATAATCCGGCATCTATGTCCACTTTATGTCGGTTTTTTGCGCTGATTTTGGCCGAAATGCTTTCAGCACTTCGTCACGGGTTTCAATATATGGCCCACCCAGCAGGTCAATGCAGTAAGGCACCGCCGCGAATACCCCATCCAAAGTTTCCTTGATCGCCTTAGGCTGACCAGGTAAATTTAAAATCAAGCACTTACCACGTATTACCCCGACTTGGCGCGAGAGGATCGCCGTGGGAACATATTTCAAGCTCACCGCACGCATTTGCTCGCCGAAGCCATCCAATACACGTTCCGCGATGGCGAGGGTGGCATCCGGCGTGACATCGCGCGGTGCTGGACCCGTGCCGCCGGTGGTTAGGATCAGATTGCAGTGAATCACATCCACCAGGTCGATCAAAGTTTGCTCGATGAGCGGTCGTTCATCGGGGATGAGCCGCGTTTCGGCATGCCATGGGGATTGGATGGCGGCGGCGAGCCAATCTTTCAAGGCGGGTAGACCTTTATCTTCGTAGATACCCAGGCTGGCGCGATCGCTCACGCTGACCAAACCAACAATCAATTCCCGCATCATAGGTGCCGTACCTTAAAACAGAGTAGGGGGGCGGCGCAATCGCAATTGCGTGAAAGATTCGTCATATTACGGTCGAACGCTTAGTTGTCTTCAGGTGGCGCGCTGTGCATGATCTCGCGCAACATGCGGAACAGCGCGCGATAATTTGCCAAGGGTTTATTCAGTGCGCGCTCCTTACGCGTGTTGCGAATCAGGGTGCGCAAGGGTTGAGCATCGCAGGTTGGATATTGCGCGATGAATTCCGCCAGGGCTGCGTCATCTTCGACTAAACGATCGCGCCAGCGCTCGAGTTGATGCTGCTTAGCGGTTTCCTGATCGTTCACGCCGTTCCAGGCGTCGATTTGCGCCTGAATCGGCGCGGGATCCACGCTGCGCATGATGCGCCCGATGAATTGCATTTGGCGCCGGATAGCTTCGTTTTTAGTCAGGCGTTTGGCTTCTATCACCGCATCGAGCAAGGCTTCGGGCAAGTGGAGTTGCTCGATCTGGCTGGATTTAAGCAAAACCAGCGTTGCGCCCAACTTTTGCAAGGCGGTCATGTCGCGCTTGCGCTGGGATTTGCTAACTTCGTCTTCGTCGTCTTCTAAGGGGGTAGATGCGGACATGCGGATTTCGCCGTGCGGGCTAAAATTGCTATGATAACCGCTTTCCCCAACCTAGCCTTAGACGACATTCGTGGAACCCAGCCGTTTTTCCTACTCGATCGACCAGCTTCAGCAAATTACCCAAGACATCTTGACCCAAGCCAAAGCCGCAGGCGCCACCGCGTGCGAGGCGGAGGTAAACCAAGGTTTTGGCCAAAATGTGACCGTGCGCCTGAATCAAGTCGAGACCATCGAATACAACCGCGATAAAGGCCTGGGTGTCACCTGTTATTTCGGTCAGAAGCGCGGCCATGCCAGCACCTCGGATTTATCCGCCGAAGCGATTCGCGATACGGTGGCCAAAGCGCTGACCATTGCCAAATACACCGCCGAGGATGAATTCGCCGGCCTGCCCGAAGCCGATCGGCTGGCGCGCGACATACCCGATCTGGATTTGTACCACCCGTGGGACCTGCCGGTGGAGCAGGCCATCGAATTGGCGCAAACCTGTGAAGCCGCTGCGCTGGCGGTTGACCCGCGCATCAATAATTCCGAGGGCGGCTCCGTTTCCACGCAGGAATCGATTTTCGTTTATGGCAACAGCCTGGGGTTTATCGCCGGCTATCCCACTTCGCGCCACAGCATTTCGTGCGCGGTGATCGCCGAATCGGATGCCGGTATGCAGCGCGACTATTGGTACACCACTTCGCGCCAAGCCAGCGCATTGGAGCGCGCCGAATCCGTTGGCCGCATCACGGGTGAGCGCACGTTGCGTCGCCTGGATGCGAAGAAGCTCAAGACTATGCAAGCGCCGGTGATCTTCGAGGCGTCGATTGCCGCAGGTTTATTGGGCAGCTTCGTCTCCGCGGTGAGCGGCGGCAGTCTATATCGCAAGAGCTCGTTTCTGCTCGATAGCCTGGGCACGCAAATCTTCTCGCCTTTCATACAGATCGTCGAACGCCCCCATTTGAAGCAAGGTTTAGCCAGTGCGCCGTTCGATAACGAAGGGGTAACCACCACCGACCGTGCTGTGGTCAAAGATGGCGTGCTGCAAGGTTATTTTCTCTCCAGCTATTCGGCACGCAAGCTCGGCATGCACACTACGGGTAATGCGGGTGGCAACCATAACTTGATCATCGATACCAGCGACCTCGATTTCGCCGCACTACTAAAAAAAATGGGGCGTGGCCTGGTGGTGACCGAGTTGTTGGGCCAAGGCGTCAACGCGATTACAGGCGACTATTCACGTGGCGCGGCGGGATTCTGGGTGGAAAATGGCGAGATTCAGTATCCGGTGGAAGAGATTACCATTGCGGGCAATTTGAAGGATATGTTTAAACAGATTGTGGCGGTGGGAAACGACATCGTGGTGCGCGGCGCGCGCCAGACCGGCTCGATCTTGATTGAAAATATGACTATTGCCGGCGAATAAGCCGAGTGATGGCGTGGAGGAGGAAATAATGGAACGTCGCAACTTCTTAAAACGCGCAGGTGCGGGTCTGGCCGTTGGCGCATCGTTTTCCTCACCCGCTATCGCCTCCACCGAGCCAGAAATAAAATGGCGTCTCGCTTCCAGTTTCCCTAAAAGCCTCGACACGATCTACGGCGCGGCCGAGTTGTTGGCCAAGCGCGTCGCAGCGCTCACCAACAATAAATTCCAGATTCGCGTGTTTGCTGGCGGCGAACTCGTGCCGGGGCTGCAAGTGTTAGATGCGGTGAGCCAAGGGACAGTGGAATGTGGGCACACCGCGAGCTATTACTACGCAGGTAAAAATAAAGCGTTTGTATTTGATACCGCGATGCCGTTTGGTTTGACCGCGCGCCAACAGAATGCCTGGTTTTATTACGGCGGCGGGTTGGCCCTGATGCGCGATTTGTATAAACAATATGGCATCGTGAATTTCCCCGGCGGCAATACGGGCACGCAGATGGGTGGCTGGTTTCGCAAGGAGATCAAAAGCCTCGCCGACCTGAAAGGGTTGAAAATGCGCATTCCCGGTATCGGCGGCGAAATCATGTCGCGCTTAGGCGTGGTGACGCAAACCCTGGCGGGCGCGGACATTTATCCCGCCCTGGAAAAAGGTACGCTGGACGCTGCCGAATGGGTCGGGCCGTACGACGACGAGAAGCTGGGCTTTCACAAAGTGGCCAAGCACTACTACTACCCCGGCTGGTGGGAGGGTGGACCGAACCTGTCTTTCCTCGTCAATGCGAAAGAATGGGAAAAATTGCCGGCGCAATACCGCGAGGCATTCGACGTAGCGACGGCGGAGGCCAATCTGCACATGCTGGCCGAATACGACGCGAAAAATCCCGCCGCGCTCGGGCGCCTGTTGAAGGGCGGCGCCAAGCTGCATGCGTTCCCGCCCGATATGATGAAAGCTGCGCTCAAGGTGGCGGAAGATATCTATCGCGAAGAGGCGGCAAAGAATCCTGCATTCAAAAAGATTTACGAGCCCTGGGCGCGTTTCCGCAACGATCAGTTCCAATGGTTCCGCGTGGCCGAGGCCAGCTACGCCAACTTCACTTTTAATAACGTCAAGTAATCGCGTTCATGGAATTATCCGTCATCGTCCCGGTTAAAAACGAGCAGGAAAACATCCTGCCGCTGCTGACCGAGATTCGCGCCGCACTCGAAGGTAAGAGCGAATACGAAGTGATCTACATCGACGACGGCAGCACTGATCGCACCGCTTCGATCTTGCTGGAGGCGATGCGCGAATTTCCCCGGCTGCGCGTGCTGAGCCATGCGCAAAGCTGCGGCCAAAGCGCGGCAGTGATCAGCGGCGTGCGCGTGGCCCTTGGCGAGTGGATCGCCACCCTCGACGGCGACGGGCAAAACGATCCGGCCGACATTCCGAATTTACTCGCCGTGGCGCGCGACCCGGCGCAGCCGAAAAATCTGCAACTCATCGCCGGCTGGCGCAAGCAGCGCAAAGACACTTGGTTGAAGCGCCTGTCTTCACGCATCGCCAACGGTGTGCGCTCGCGCATGCTGGGTGATGCCACACCCGACACCGGCTGCGGCCTCAAGCTCATCCCGCGCGCGGTGTATTTGCAATTGCCCTTCTTTAATCACATGCATCGCTTTCTGCCTGCACTAGTGCGGCGCAACGGCGGCGCGACCATCTCGGTCGAGGTCAATCACCGGCCGCGCATGCGTGGCGTGTCCAATTACGGGCTGCATAACCGGCTGTGGGTCGGCATCGTCGATATCTTCGGCGTGATGTGGCTGCAACGCCGCATGCGCCACCCGCAAGTGAGCGAGGTTTCGCGCTAATGCAGGCGCGCGCCATTCTGCGCGGCTTGATTTTCATCGCGTCACTCGTTGCCCTGGGCTATGTACTCGAAGCCACGCATTTCGGCGCCAGCATCAATCAAGCGTGGATCGACACCGAGATTCGCGGCAAAGGCCTGAGCGGCGAGTTGCTGTTTGTCGGTGTCGGCGCCCTTGCCGCCGCGCTCGCCATGCCGCGCCAGATCATCAGCTTCCTCGGCGGTTATGCATTCGGCTTTGTGCTCGGTGTTGCGCTGACCCTGGCCGCGGTCATAGCGGGCTGCATTGTTTCTTTTTTCTACGCGCGCTGGATTGGGCGGCATTTCATCACGGCGCGTTTCGGTGCGCGCATTCAGCGCATCGATGATTTTCTCAGTTGGAGCCCATTTTCCATGACCTTGCTGATCCGCCTGCTGCCGATCGGCAACAACTTGGCCACCAATCTGGCGGCGGGCGTGACCAGCGTGCGCGCATTGCCGTTTTTTCTGGGTTCCTTGCTCGGCTATATCCCGCAGACCCTGGTATTTGCCTTGGTCGGCAGCGGCGTCAACGTCGATCCGGCGCTGCGCATCGGGCTAGCGGTGTTGCTGTTTCTGGTGTCAGGCGTGATCGGTGTGTGGTTGTATCGCAAATATCGCCACGGCCATACGCTGGGCGCGGAAGTGGATGCGGAGTTGGATCCTGAGGCGGCACGAGGCGGTTAATTTATTTTTTGATTTTTAAATTTCTATGCGCCTACTCAAACAAGACCGCTATCTAATCGCGCTATTGCTCGGCTGGGCCGCACTCGCGCTCGCCGCGCTCTTCCTGCGCCCGCTATGGCCAGTGGACGAGACGCGCTATCTCGCGGTGGCGTGGGAGATGTGGCATCGCGGCGATTTTCTGGTGCCCTATCTCAATGGCGAGCCGTATAGCCACAAGCCGCCGCTGTTGTTCTGGCTGATTCATGCGGGCTGGGCGGTGTTCGGGGTGAACGAGTGGTGGCCGCGCTTGGTGCCGCCCTTGCTCGCGTTTGCCGGCGTGGTGCTGATGCGGCGCTTGGCGCGGCAGCTCTGGCCAGCACAAGCGGAATTGGCGAATACGGCGACCTGGATCATCTTCGGTACGCTTCTGTTTGCCGGCTTGTTCACGCTGTTGGGCTTCGATCCGCTGCTCATGTGCAGCACATTGATCGGCATGTCAGGCCTGGTGCGCGCGGTGCAGGGCGAGCGCATGCGCGGCCTGCTCTGGTTGGGCGTGGGCATTGGCCTGGGCGTGCTGTCCAAAGGGCCGGTGATTCTCTTGCACTTGCTGCCGGCCGCCGTGCTCGCGCCGTGGTGGGCGACATTGCCACGCGGCACCATCGTGCGCTGGTACCTCGGTGTGCTGGGCGCGCTGCTGTTGGGTGCGGTCATTGCGCTGGCTTGGGCCGCGCCCGCCGCTTATTTCGGCGGTGAGGCGTATCGCAATGCGATTTTCTGGGGACAGACCGCGGGGCGCATGACCGAATCATTCGCGCATCGCGCGCCGTGGTGGCATTACCTGTCGATGTTGCCGTTGATGTTGTTTCCATGGTTTTTGTGGCCCGCGTTTTGGCGCGGTATGTCGGGTTTGCGTCAATCAATGAATGAACCGGGCATGCGTTTTTTAATTGCATGGATAGTGCCGGTGTTCATCGGCTTCTCGCTCATCAGCGGCAAGCAAATCCGCTATTTGCTGCCGCTCATCCCCGCCTTCGCCTTGCTCGCCGCCTATGCGCTGCAACGCGTGAAAGACAAACCCGCGCGCTTCGATTTGCTGTTGCCGGCATTGGCATGTTTCCTGTTGTCAGGAGTGTGGATCTATCTGCGCCTGCATCCTGCCAAGTTGGATTTACCCGAATACACATCAACTTTTCCGGCATGGCCGGCGTGGGCCTTTGCACTGGTGGGTGCGGCGCTACTATTCGCTGGCCACACGCTGGCAACTCGGTTGCGCGTATTAGCGCTGGGCATGCTGGCGTTATTGACAGTGGCCTATCTCAGTGTGATCCCCCTGCTCGTGCCCTACATCGATACGCGACCGGTGGCGCAGCATCTGGCGAGCTTACAGGCGCGCGATATTCCCATCGCGTATTGGGGCAAGTACCACGCGCAATTCAATTTCGCTGGCCGTCTGACCAAACCATTGGCGCTGGTCGATAATGAATCAGTGCATGCCTGGGCGCGGCAGTATCCGCAGGGGCGCATTGTGGTGATCGATCGAGAGCCAACAGCAAGCGCAGCAAAGCCTGAGGTAGAGCGGCTGTTTCGCGGTGCTTATGTCAAAGTCTGGACGGGAGAAGGCTTGCTTGCCGCCAAAAGCGGGCCTTAGATTTCCCCGCCGTATACGCCCGCATCGGCAGCCTGACCTGTACCGCGCCATTATTTTTTCCACTATGTGTATTACTTACGCTTCTGAGGCGACTAAGCGTATCGAAACCATCATGAACTAGAAATTTTCTGGGTCAATAATGAAAAATGTATGGGTAGGGCAAATAGGGAAGTGGCAGCGGGGAGCGATTTTATGCGCAGCCCTTTGCGGATTGTGGGCGAGCCAAGCCGCCGCGCTGACGGCTCAAGACATCTTTCGCCAAGCGAGCGACAGGATATGGGTGCTGGAGACCCTGGATGCTAAAGATCGGCTGATTTCATCCGCCGGGGCGGTGGTGATCGATGCCGGCAAGGCAATCGTGCAATGCGATGGGTTACAAGGTGCGGCCACGATACGCCTGGTTCGAGGCGAGAAAATTATTCGTGCCGAGCAAACAGGCGGCGCTGATCGCGAAGGGCTTTGTCTGTTGGCGTTGTCCAACCTTGTAGTAGCGGCGCCGGTGGAGTTCTTGCAAAAAGACCCTGAGGTAGGGGTGCGCGTGTTTGCCGTGAGTAACGCTTTGCAGCTCGGCCTGAGCATCTCCGAGGGGGTGGTGTCGGGTATACGTGATTTCGGCGGCGATACCTACATTCAATTCACGGCTGCCATCGCGCCGGGCTCCGAAGGCGGCGGGCTTTTCGACGCGGAAGGCAAGCTGCTTGGTTTTATCACTTACCGTGCCCGTGACGGACAGAACGTGAATTTCGCTATTCCCATTCGACGCTTGGCCGAGATCGAAAAACGCCTGGGTGCGGCCAGCGCAGCGGATGGCCTCAGTGCCACCGCAACTGGTCTCTTGCAGCAAGGTAAATGGGCGGATCTGGCGCAGCATGCAAAAACATGGCTGGCGGCGGATGCTAACAGTGGTGCAGCTTGGGCATGGCTTGGCATTGCAGCGCAGCAGATGGGTGATTGGCCCGAGGCGGAGCGGGCTTATCGTGAAGTCCTGAAACGTGAGCCGAATGCGATCCTGTTTGGCGTCGGTTTATCCAATGCATTGCTCTATCAAAAAAAGGCGCAGGAAGCAGCCGATGTCGCGCGCAGTTTGCTAGCGATCCGACAAGAAGATGCGAGTATTTGGGTAGCCCTGGGGCAAGCGGAGCTAAGCCTGGATCATGGCGCGCAAGCCAAGCAAGCTTTTGTAAGAGCGCTACAGGTGGATTCATTGAATTATGACGCCCACCTGGGCTTATCTCGAATTGCACGTGCCAACCGCGACTGGCGCGCGGCTGCCGCGGCGCATCGAGCGATGGCACGCGTGACGCCGAATGATGTAAACACTTGGTTGTTGCTTACAGAGGTGTATCTATTTGATCAACGTCCTAAACGTGCGCTTGCCAGTGCAGAGCAGGCCATCGCCTTGGCGCCAGACAACAGCGATGCCAAGTTATTCAAAGGCGCAGCGCTGGTCATGGACCGCCGTTATCGTGAAGGCATCAAAGTACTCCAGTACGCAACGGAAGGGCCAACGCAACGGCCTGGTTGGGCCTGGGAAAATCTTGGCAGCGCCTACTACGCGCTCAAGATGTACCCGGAAGCAATCGGCGCGTATACCCAGGCGGTGAAGCTTCAGCCAGCCGCTATATCGGCAAAGCAAAGTCTAGGTCTAGCGCTGAAAGATGGGTTGCGTTTTACAGAGGCGCTCGCGCTGTTTGAAGAACTCAAGACCGCCAATCCAGACGATCCATTTCCCTGGCGTCAAATCGGCTACGTGCATAGCTATCGTGCCAATCCGGAGCAAGCGATTCCTGCATACAAGCAATCGCTGCAATTGGATAGCAAACAGCCCCGAGTCTGGCAGGCCCTAATCGAGGCCTATCATGTTGCGGGGCGCAAGGAAGAAATGAAACGGGCCTACGAACAACTGCGAACCATCGATGCCCAAACTGCAGAAACCGTCTACAAGCGAATGATTTTTCCCTATGAAGGGAGCGCGCTATGAGGCTGTTATTTGGCGCATTGCTTTTCGTAACATCTGTTGCCCATGGTGGCGAGGCCGAGCGGGTATTCGAGCAAGTGCGCGGCTCCATGGTGATCGTGACGATATTGGATGAACGCAACGAGATCGAAGGGGAAGGAAGCGGAGTCGTGATCAGTGATGGCAAGATCATCACCAATTGCCATGTGGTGCGCGACGCAGGTTCGATTCGCGTGACATGGACCGATCAGACGTTTCCCGCGACGCTGGAATTGGATGACACCGAGCGGGATTTATGTCGATTGCAGGTGAAAAGCCTCAACGCAAAGCCCATCAAACTACGCGCTATTAAAGACGTGGCCCCGGGCGAAACCGTTTTTGCTATCGGCAACCCACTCGGCTTGGGGCTGTCGGTAAGCGCAGGCATAGTGTCTGCGGTGAAGGAGTATCAGGGGCAGCAGCTAGTGTTTTCCTCCACGCCGGTTGCGCCGGGTTCCAGCGGGGGCGGGCTGTTCGATGCAGAAGGAAGGCTGGTCGGCATTACTTCAGCCATATTGAGTCGCGGCCAGAATTTTAATTTGTCGGTGCCAGCCGATGGCATCGCCGAATTGGATAAGCGGGGGAAAGTCCCAAAAGTTTCGCCTGATGTCGGGCCAGACCCAGACTGGGTAGGACAGGCCGATATCTTTCGCACCGCGGGGCAGTGGCTCAAGCTTGCTGAGTTAGCGCGGCAATGGGCGGCTGTTTACCCAACAGCCTCGCTACCCGATGGTTTTCTCGGCTTGGCGCTTTATAACCTGGGCGAGTTCGATCGCGCGCAGAAAATATTGCTCAATGCTACGCGTGATCCAGGCAACGCTGCGGCGCGTGCCTATCTGGCCATGACGCTGCATGCGTTGGGTGATAAGCAGCAGGCGAATAAATTTCTTGAACAAGCCATGCAGTTGGAGCCTCACGCAGGTTTCTACTGGCTGGTTCGGGCAGACTGGCAACTGAAAGCGCGTGAATATGAAGCAATGCTCGTGTCCACCCGGGAGGTAGTGCGGCGCGAGCCATGGAATGAGCGCGGCTGGACGTTGCAGGGGGCGGCGTTACAAAGCCTAGGGCGCTTCCAAGAAGCTGCGCTGGCATACCGAACGAGTCTGCGTTTAAAGCCGGGCGATGAGGGCGTCACTAGCGGTTTGGCGGCGGTGTTGGCGGCGAGTGGCGCAAATACCGATGCGCGGCGTGTGCTGGCGGGCGCATCGAAAGAACAGGCATACGATGCCCAAAGCTGGTTCAACATCGGCGTGGATGAGGAGAAGAAAAAAAACATCGCGGAGGCGGAGCGCGCCTACCGTAAGGCATTGGAACTCGACCCCAAGGCCGAGCATGCCTGGCACCGTTTAGGGATAGTGCTGATGACATCTGGTCGTAGTCAGGAAGCGGAAAAAGCTATGCGCAAGTCTTTGGAGCTGAAGCCGGATAGTGCCGCTGTAATGGCCGATCTGGCTGAAATGTTAAAAGCGCGGGGCGAAAAAATAGAACGCAAAACGCTGCTTGAGAAAGCCTACGCGCTAGCGCCTGCATCGCCGCATGTTGCTTATGGCATGGTCGCCTTGCGCCAAGAGATGCGCGATTACCCCGGTATGATTGCGCCCTTGCAGATGCTGGCACAGGCCTATCCTAAGGATGCACAAACTTGGGCGACACTGGGTGATGCGCTAGTGCGAATGGGAAAGCTGGAAGAAGGCTACAAGGCACTCAAGACGGCTCAGGAAATCGACCCAAAAAACACCGTCATGCTTAGCGCATTGGCTACCTATCACGGCTTGCGCGGCCAGTACGCCGATGCGCTTTCATTTGCGGAGCAGTCTCTTGCCATCAATGGGGCCGATGCTTATGGCTGGAGCAACAAGGGCTACACGCTGCTCAAGCTGAAGCGATTTGCGGAGGCCGCTCAAGCCTTGGAAACGGCGGTACGTTTGCAACCCGATTTTGCGACCGCCTGGATCAATCTCGGAGAAGCCTACTTACGCCTAGGTCAATTGGGTAAGGCCATCGTGATACTGGAAAAGGCGCTCACCCTCGCCCCGACTGCGGCAGATGCCAAGCTATTTCTAACGCAGGCCTACCTGGCAAGCAAACAGCCCGACAAGGCTAAGCCTTACGCCGAATCGTTGGTGCAGCAATTGCCACAGAATCCGGGCGGCTGGTACCTCTTGACGGGCATACACCTCACGCTAAATAACCGCAAAGAGGCGCTGGAGGCCTACGACAGACTCAAGCAATTGAGCCCGACCACTGCGAGCGATTTGCGAGAGAAAACCCGTGGGCGTTTACCAGCAGGTTTCGAGCTTCCGCAGTGAATGCGCTTTGCCTATGGTGGATGAGAAGGCTGTAGTTTTTTCCGATGGTCAAACTACTACGCTTACTTTTCTTCGCGCTTATCGTGCGTCCCTTGGCACTAGTCATCATCGGTCTCAACTTTCGCCACCGCGAGCGTCTGCCCAAGGGCGAGGCGCTGCTGGTGCTCTTTTTCTGCGGCGTGTTCGTGGGTGTGGCGATTCATTGGCAGGGTGCAAGCAGACGTTCATGAATGAACTCGATGCCCGCATGCATGCGCTTGCCGACGAGGGAAAATTCGCGCCGTGGGCGTGAACCTATTCGCCTTCTGTGGAAAATTGCCAAGGCGAGTTGTGCTTCATCGTCCTGACTAGCCGTCATCGTAGCTGCGGCGAGGGGGCAGCACGCGGCGGTAACTCACGCCGATAGTGCTTTGAAACAATATCAAAAAATTGTGCTAAGTTTAATTCGTGGGCTTGGAAATTGATGCGGCCCAAACCTCGAAGTAAATTTCAATAGCCTGCTAACGCCACATTTACAGGTATCAATAAAAAAAGGGGATACGATGAAACCGCTAATGTTGCTTGTCGCTTTGTTTTTCTCTTTATGCAATGTTGCTTCTGCCCAAACGCTTGATCGACCCGCTAGAGTCACAGTCGACTCAGCCAGCAACATTTACGTCAGTGAACAGCCCGCGGGTGTAACGGTTGGTGAGGTGGTTGTCATTGCGCCGTCGGGTACGATCACCATGCGCATCCATAGTGCAGGCTCGACGATTGCTAACCCCGGCTATTTTTCTTCAATACGTGATCTCGCGATTGGCCCCGATGGTAATCTGTATCTATTGGATGGCGTGCAAAAGCGCATCGTGCGCATGAGCACGGCGGGCGCACCGCTCGGAGCGATTTCGCTACCTGCGACCTCGAAAGCGAGCGCATTTGTGTTTTTGGCCAATGGCAATCTGCTGATTGCGGATGCCAGTAACGGCAAAGTCTTAACGCTAAATGCCAGTGGCCAGTTGCTGGGTAGCTTCAATGTGTTTGACCTCCCCGTGCGGCCAAATGAATTTTTCGATATTGCGCTCGATGCGAACGGCCATTTGCTGGTGATTGACCCGGACAATAACCGCATCATCAAATTTGATTTAAGCGGGGCGCAACCCAGCAGACTCGGTTGGCTGGGTGGTTGTAGCAGCGGGAGCAGCTGCATCAAAGCGCCAGGCAGCTCCATTGGACATACCAACGGATTTTGCAACGGCACGGTCGCGCAATGCGGTACACCGATTGCGGTGCGCATCCCTGGCGGCTTCGAGCGGGCGTTTTATGTAGCGACCGATCCGGCAGGCGATTTCTATGTCACTGATCTGATCCAAGGCGTGCAGCATTTTAGTCCAACGTCTGCGCCTTTAGGCGCGCTGCCGCGTGGGCGCAATGTTGGCCAGACCGGCGGCGGCCACATTTTTGTCGCTGCCAATGGTGATCTGTATGTAGCCGACACGGGGAACAATCGCGTCAGCCGCTTTAGCCGCGCGGGCGCGCCAATTACCGTCGTGGGCGGAGGCGTAGATATTTCCGTGATGCCCGGCGATACCGATCTCAATCGGATCGCCTTGAGCGAGCAAACCCCTACAAACGTTGCAGTGCCTGCGGTGGTGTTGGTTTCGTCCTTGGGTTATACCGGGCCCGTCACGCTGGCGGCCACGGCTTGCTTGCGTGAGACGGCATCGCCGCCGTATGTGCCCTGCGCGAACTACGGGCTCTCGACGCAGTTATCCAAAACCACGTTGTCACTCACTGCTGGCGGTCAGGATACATCGAACCTCACCGTCACAGCCAACACCGTTATCCCAGGACGCACGCTGAATGGGAAATATTTGGTCGCCATCTCCGCAGTGGATGCGTCTGGTCGCGTGCTTGTCTCATGGGGCGGTGCAGCGATAAATGTGAATCTTGCCGACAAGTTCGGCATCGTTGCCAACCCCGGCCAATTAAAAATGTTTCCGGGCGAAACTAAGAACGTGCAATTGGCACTCACCAACTTAAGCGGTGTGGCCGGTCGAGTCGATCTGGAAACTGGCGTCTCACCGCCACAAGCGGCCGGGCATATGAGTAACATGCTGACGCCGAACTTTGTTACCACCACTCGATTTGCCGCTGTGCCGACCACACCGCAATTGCAGATAAAACTTGCTGAAAAAGCACGCAGTGGCAACCCGAATATAAATATTTTTGCGAAACGGGCGGCGGCGCAAATTGGCAACACCACGGTCGATTTACAAATTGACTGTAACTGCCGTGATACGGGCGCCTTTGTCGAGCCCAATCTACTGACGGTGATACCCTCGGCCAGCAATCCGCTTACGGGTACTTCGCCTTCCGGTACTTACATCGTCAACACGGGTTTCATTCCGAGCGGTGCGGGGCCGATACCCTGGGTGGAAATCCCCGGTAAAGTGGGGCAAGTGTCGAACGCCGCCGCGTGGGGCTTCAGCCCGAATGAGAAATATTTTTTGGTTGCAACGCTGAATGCCTCGATCCCGAATCAAACTTACCTTACGGTTTATGATCTCTCGGCGTACAACCGTATCGTGCAAAATACGACGATCATGGGCTCCGCTTTATGGGGGTTTAGCCCCGACGACAAGACTTTTCTGATCGCGCACGATGTATCTGTCTCCCCCTCGCGCATATATACCTTGCTCGCCTATGACCTGGCCCATGCGTATTCCGCGCCGATGTTGAACCAGCAATTTAATGGCGGCAATGAGTTTTTTCGTTTCAGCCCCTGCGGCGACATGATCATGCACTATGAACAGCGCGCGGTCGGCGGCGGTGCCACGGAGCGCGATGCACGGTTCTGGGCGCTCGATGGCGGGCATTCGCCTGCCAGCCAGCTGCTTGCCAAGGCGGTCTATATCGGCAATACCGCGAGTAATAATGCTCCCGCGGCGCGTGTCGTTGCTGCTTCCTCGATTCCCACCGGATCGAATGGCGATTTCGATGTCCTGCTGTCGTATTTAGCGGTGCAAGGAAGTTCACGCATCGATGGTTTCCAGAGTCTGCAATGCCGCGCACGCTAATCTAGCTCGCGTTCTTTCATACAATCCACAATGTGTTTTATTACTGATTCCGGCCCTCATGGCCGGGATCAGCTAAGTGGATGCCACTGCAATCGTGCAGCGCTACTCCGCCTGCAGCTCAATTTTAAGCGGCGTATCTTCAGTCACTTTTTTACTGAAATCGCCGACCAGTTGCGGGAAGGCGAGCACCATCGCCACCATGGCGATTTGAATCAACACGAAGGGCACCGCGCCCCAATAGATTTGTGCGGTGCTCACGCCCCCGGTTAATTTCCCCGTGACTTTGTCCACGTAATCTTCTTTCGGTGCGACGCTGCGCAGGAAAAAAAGCGCGAAGCCGAATGGCGGATGCAGGAATGAAGTCTGCATGTTGATCGCCAGCAGCACGCCGAACCAAACCAAGTCGATACCGAGCAGGGTCGCGACTGGGGCGAGCAGCGGCACCAGGATGAAGGCCAGCTCGAAGAAATCCAGAAAGAAGGCGAGCACGAAGACCAGTAGGTTCACCACGATCAGAAAGCCGAGCGCGCCGCCGGGTAACCCGCCCAATAATTGTTCTACCCACAGGTCGCCGTTCACCGCGCGGAACACCAGTCCGAACACGGTGGAGCCGATCAGAATGAACATCACGAACGAAGATAGCTTGGCGGTGGAATCCAAGGCTTGCTTCAGCAGCGAAAGGTTGAAGCGCCGGTTCAGCAACGCCAAGGCCAGCGCGCCGACCGCACCCATGGCCCCGCCTTCGGTGGGTGTGGCTATTCCTAAGAAGATGGTGCCCAACACCAGAAAAATCAGCGCCAAGGGTGGCACCAGCGAGACCATTACTTTGACGGCGAGTTGGCGTCCGTTGAGCGCGCGCGCGCTCAAGGGCAGCGCCGGGGCCGCCATCGGTTTGATCAGGGTGATGACTAGCACATACACCATGTACAGACCGGCGAGCATGAGGCCGGGTAGCAGCGCGCCTTGGTACAAATCGCTGACGGGCTGCTGCAATTGATCGGCGAGCACGATCAGCACCAGGCTCGGTGGAATGATTTGCGCTAGCGTGCCGGAGGCGGCGATGACACCGGCGGCCAAGCGTCGGTCGTAGCCATAGCGCAGCATCAAGGGCAGCGAGATCAAGCCCATCGAGATCACCGCTGCGGCCACGACGCCGGTAGTGGCCGCGAGTAAGGCGCCGACGAAAATCACCGCATAGGCAATGCCGCCGCGCATTGGGCCGAAGAGTTGACCGATGGTGTCGAGCAGATCCTCAGCTAAACCGCTGCGCTCCATGACCAGCCCCATAAAGGTGAAGAAGGGAATCGCCAGCAGCGTTTCGTTTTGCATGATGCCGTAAATGCGATGCGGCAACGCGCCCAGCAGATCGGGCGTGAGCAGGCCGTATTCGATGCCGATTATTGCGAACAGCAAACCGTTGGCGGCGAGCGCGAAGGCGACCGGATAGCCCAGCAACAAAAACAGCACCAGGGCGGCGAACATGAGCGGAGCCAGCCAGTCGGCGCTCATGATTTATGCTCCGGCGGTTCCTCGCCGGCAAGATAGCCGATGCGTTTGATGATTTCCGCCACGCCTTGCAGCAGCAGCAGGGTGAAGCCGAGCGGGATCATCAGTTTCGCCGGCCACAGCATCAAGCCGCCCGGATTATTCGACCACTCTTGTGCGGAATAGGAATTCAGAAAAAACGGCCAGGCGTGATAGAGCACGAGGGCGCACAGCGGTAGCAGAAACAGCAGCCCGCCGACAATGTCGATCCACGCTTGCGCGCGTGGACCAAAGCGGCTTACGAGAATGTCGATGCGCACATGCTCGTTCTTCAACAGCGTATAACCCGCCGCGAGCAGAAATACCGCTGCGAACAAGGTCCATTGAATTTCGAGAAATGCATTGGAACTCATCTGGAATGCCTTGCGCATGATGGCGTTGCCGGCGCTGATCAGCACAGTGGCGAGAATCAGCCACGACACCGCGCGGCCGATGCGCTGATTCAGACGATCGATAAAATGGGCGAGGGTGAGCAGTGGTTTCATGATGGGGATAGGGTGGGTGTAGGACGCGATTATAGGCAGGCCGGCTGTTCCCCGTCGAATTGACCCCTGTTACCATGGGCCTATGCGTAACTATCGCGTTTTGATCGGTATGGGTGGCGTGCCGCCGCACGACAACCCCCAAGCCTATGTGTGGGAGCACCGGCTGCATTGGCTCATGGTGGCGGTGGCGCTGCTTGCGCTGCCGGCTTTCTATTTTGAAGAAGTAGCGACCAACGGCTTGTTGCGCCATGTGGGGCAGGCGCTGGACGCTTTTATCCTGCTTGCCTTCAGCGCGGAATTTTTCTGGATGCTGCGCCAGACGCGCCAACCGCGCTTGTACGTGGCCTACAATTGGCTCGATCTGCTGATTATTTTCGCCGCTGCAATCAGCTTCGCCGGCGTTGCGTCGGAATGGGTGCCGCTGGCGCGCTTGCTGCGCATCGCTTATGTCACGCTGGTGTTGGCGCGGGCGCTGGGTTCGATGCGCAATGTGTTGTCGCCCACTAGCTTGCCGTATTTTCTGGGCTGGGGCGCGGTCACGCTGGCGCTGGCCGGGGCGGGATTTTACTGGCTGGAGCCGACGATTCACTCCTATGGCGACGGTCTGTGGCTCGCGTTCGTGACCGGCGCCACCGTGGGCTATGGCGATTTCGTGCCGACCACCGCCGCTTCGCGCTTTTTTGCAGTGATCATGGTGATCGCCGGATTCGCGATGTTGTCCTTGGTAACCGCGAGTATCGCCGCGTATTTCATCGGCGAGGACGAGAAAATATTGCGCCGCGAAATGCATCAAGACATCAAAGCGCTGCGCGAGGAAGTGGCCAAGCTGCGTACGGATATCGCCGAGCTCTCCGGCAAACGCCCCGAATAGAACGGTTCGCTACCCCGCCTCCGCGTGGTAAAATCCGTTTTTTTCAATTACTTGAGCCATCTCCCATGTTCAGTTCCAGTCAGACTATTCAAGCCATCGATCCCGATTTGTGGAAAGCGATGGAGCAAGAGCGCCAGCGCCAGGAAGATCACATCGAGTTGATCGCCTCCGAAAACTACACCAGCCCGGCGGTGATGCAGGCTCAGGGTTCGGTACTCACCAATAAATACGCTGAGGGTTATCCCGGCAAGCGCTACTACGGCGGCTGCGAGTACGTGGATATCGCCGAGCAATTGGCAATCGACCGGGTCAAGGCTCTGTTCGGTGCCGAATATGCCAATGTGCAACCGCACTCTGGTTCGCAAGCCAACGCCGCGGTTTACATGTCCGTGTTGCAGCCAGGCGATACGATTCTCGGCATGTCGCTCGCGCATGGTGGTCATTTGACCCACGGTTCTTCGGTCAACTTCAGCGGCAAGATATATAAAGCGGTCACCTATGGCCTGCACCCCGAGACCGAAGCCATCGATTACGACGAAGTGCAGCGCTTGGCGACGGAGCACAAGCCGAAGATGGTTGTGGCCGGCGCGTCTGCGTATTCGCTGGTGATTGATTGGAAACGTTTCCGCCACATCGCCGATAGTGTCGGCGCGTATCTATTCGTGGACATGGCGCACTACGCTGGCCTGGTGGCAGCGGGTGTGTATCCAAGCCCGGTGGGCATCGCCGATTTCGTGACCAGTACCACGCACAAGACCCTGCGCGGTCCGCGCGGCGGCATCATTCTGGCCAAGGCCGAATTTGAAAAGCCGCTTAACTCCACCATTTTCCCCGGCACCCAAGGCGGCCCGCTGATGCACGTCATCGCGGCGAAAGCTGTGGCGTTTAAAGAGGCGATGGGCAAGGATTTCAAACACTATCAAGAACAAGTGATCGCCAATGCGCGCGTGATGGCAAAAGTGCTGCAAGAGCGCGGCGTGCGCATCGTCTCCGGCCGCACCGATTCGCATCTGTTCCTGGTCGATCTGCGCGCCAAAAACCTGACCGGCAAAGAAGCTGAAGCCGCCTTGGGTCGTGCGCATATCACGGTGAATAAAAACGCGATTCCGAACGACCCGCAAAAGCCTTTCGTCACCAGCGGCATTCGCATCGGCACGCCCGCCATGACCACGCGCGGATTTAAGGAAATCGAAGCCGAGCATTTATCCAACCTCATCGCCGATGTGCTGGACGCGCCGAACGACGAAGCCGTGATCGCGCGCGTGGCAAAAGATGCGCAGGCGATGTGCGCGAAGTTTCCGGTATATGGAAAATAGGCGTCAGGCGTCGGGCGTCGGGCGTCAGGGGAAAACCCTGAAGCCGGGAGCCTAAGCGATGAAATGCCCCTTCTGCGGCGCGATAGACACGCAAGTGATCGACTCGCGCGTGAGCGAGGAAGGGGATAGCATTCGCCGCCGTCGGCGCTGTGCCGAATGCAGCAAGCGTTTCACCACCTACGAAACCGCCGAACTGCGCATGCCGCAAATCGTTAAGCAGAACGGTATCCGCGAAGAATTCAAACGCGAAAAACTGCGCACCAGTTTTGTCCGCGCATTGCACAAACGCCCGGTACCAACAGAGTACGTGGATGCCGCCATTCAACATATTGAGCAAGAACTATTGAGCCTGGGCGAGCGCGAAATTCCGGCGCGGCGCATCGGCGAGATGGTGATGGCGGCGCTCTACAAGCTGGATAAAGTGGCTTATATCCGCTTCGCCTCGGTCTATCGCAGCTTCCAGGATGTGGAAGATTTCCGCGAAGTGATTCAGGACATCGATAGCAGCGCGAAGCAGGCTAAGCCTCCTAAGCGCGCGAAGTAGTTTCTATTTCATTTCTCTGGCGCATTCATGTTCTCCAGCGACGATCATCGTTTCATGGCCCAAGCACTGCGCTTGGCTGAGCGTGGGCTGTATAGCGCTAGCCCCAATCCGCGCGTCGGTTGTGTCATCGTGCGTGAAGGTCAAGTGGTGGGCGAAGGCTGGCACGAACGCGCCGGTACGCCGCACGCTGAAATACATGCCTTACAGCAAGCGGGCGAAAGAATGCGTGGCGCCACGGTATATGTCACGCTAGAGCCGTGCTCGCATCATGGGCGCACGCCACCTTGCGCCGATGCACTCATCGCAGCGGACGTTGCGCGTGTCGTCGCAGCAATGCGCGACCCCAATCCGCAAGTGGCGGGCCAAGGCATGGCACGCCTAGCGCGAACAGGTATCCAAGTTGAAGTTGGCTTGATGGAGCAGCAAGCGCTGGAGATGAATATCGGCTTCGTCTCGCGCATGACGCGCGGCCGGCCTTGGGTGCGGCTCAAAGCAGCGGCGAGCCTGGATGGCAAGACTGCGCTGAATAATGGCGTGTCGAAATGGATTACCGGCTCGGCGGCCAGAGCAGATGTGCAGCATTGGCGCGCTCGGTCTTGCGCCATCCTGACCGGGGTCGGTACCGTGTTGGCGGATGATCCACAAATGAATGTGCGCGAGATCGAGACCACCCGCCAGCCACTGCGCGTGATCGTGGATTCACGGCTGACGACACCGCCCAGCGCAAAGATACTGGCTGGAGGAAATGCGCTGATTGTGTGTGCAACAGATGATGCAGCCAAAACTCAAGCCTTGCGCAGCGCCGGTGCCGAAGTGCTGGTGTTGGCTGGCCGTGATGGCCGCGTCGATTTAGCGCGTTTGCTGCAATTGCTGGCCGAGCGCGAAGTGAACGAATTGATGATCGAAGCAGGCGCCACGCTCAACGGCGCGCTGCTCAATGCCGGTCTGGTGGATGAGCTAGTGTTGTATCTTGCACCGGTATTGATGGGCGATGCGGCGCGCGGACTATTCGCGCTGCCAGCATTGCAGCAAATGGATCAACGCAAAATCTTAGCCGTGCAGGATGTGCGGCTAGTGGGACAAGATATTCGCGTCATGGCACGAGTGAGTTAACTATGTTTACCGGAATCATCCAAGCGGTCGGCAAAATCGCACGCACTGAGCCGCGCGGCCAAGATCAACGGCTCGCCATCCAGGCGGGCGCGCTGGATATGAGCGACGTGCAACTGGGCGACAGCATTGCCGTGAACGGCGTGTGTTTAACCGTGGTGCGCTTCGATCAAAAGAGCTTCGATGTGGATGTATCCGCAGAAACCCTGCGCTGCACCGTCGGGTTCGATTTGGAGAGCGAAGTGAATCTGGAAAAAGCGCTGCGCCTGGCCGATCGCTTGGGCGGCCATTTGGTCAGCGGCCATGTGGATGGCGTGGGCGAAGTGGTGCGCTTTGATCCAACGGGCGATTGTTATGTGCTAGAAATCACCGCCCCCGACGACATCGCTCGGTTTGTGGCCACTAAGGGGTCGGTTACGGTCAATGGCGTGAGCCTGACGGTGAATCAAGTGGCGGGTAAGCGCTTCGCGCTGAATTTGATCCCGCACACGCTAGAGATGACCACACTCAAGCATCTCAAGCCGGGTAGCCGCGTGAATCTGGAAGTGGATTTGCTGGCGCGCTATGCCGAGCGCCTGTTGCATTACACATCCAGCCCCGAATAGATTGCCGAGTAGGGAAACTACGCAATAGCACTTTGGGCACCCAAGAAACGCAATCAGTCGTTAAATATATATTTGGCCGATGTGAGCTGGCCTTCACGAAACTCGACTTCACACAAGAACCTCCCCATGGAGCGCGAGTCATGAACAAGCGCTCGCTGTTCTTTCGACACCGTCGTCAGGCGGTAGCCCTTTTCGGAAGCGAGTTTGTCGAGTTCGGCAACAGACAGGCCTGCCGTTAGCGAGCGACAAAATGATTCCATATGAGAGCCACCGACAATGAACGGCCACACGCCAAGATAAAAGAAGGCGCTGAGCAGTACTATGCCAAGTATGCTAAAAGTTTTTTTCGTTCGCGACATGGGTGACATTCTCAATTGATATGGTGATCGGGTCGCTTTGTCATCGGCGGTTTTTCACGATCTCGGTTCCCACCGGCGCATCACATCGAGAATGATTGGCAGCAAGCGTAGGGCGGGTGACACCCGCCATTTCAACATTACTCACATTCAACTTCATTCGCTAAATCCCAAACCCAGCGTTGGCGCGGCAATAGTTGGGCATGTTGTCCCTGTTTATTTTGTTATGCGGCGGGTGTGACCCGCCCTACGCTTGCTTAAACAAACCGTGACAATCAGCAGGCGAGGTAGACCACGCGGTGTCGGCATCGGGCCGTGTTGTGGGCGACTGAACGGGATGGCGGCGGTATGCCTCATTTCTTGGCCTGCTGTTTCAGCATTCCGGCGATGACATTTTGTGCTTTTACAATTTTCCATGCGGTGTAATGGAGCGACTCGAAAACTTGTTGGGGATTGTCGGATGGCGGAAAGGATTTCAGATAGCCGGCCAAGTCCAGAAAAGGAGCGGTGTTCAAGGGACAATCGTTGCTCTTGTCGCCGTCATCCAGAATTTTGTGCCAGTCTGAAACTTGAGTGACGGGCTGGATCGGGGGCTGCGTGTCTGACGTTGATGGTCGAGTTTGGTTTGGCGTGTTGGTGTTACCAGCCTTTGCCTGAATCGCCGCAATTTCGCTGCGTGCTACACGCTTGAAATATTCGATCGGTATTAGTTCGGCAGTCTTTTGTGCGTCAGCGAAATCCCCCGCCTTTGCTTGAGCCACCGCGATGATTCCGTATCTGTCATTTTTGAAATTTACGTCATCAATAGACTCGATGCTCTTTAGAGCGCCGGCAAATTCCTTGACCTTTATTAGCGCTTCCACAATCGCCCTCTGAGCAGATGTCTGGAAATGCTGTGCTTGCCTTTTCTCTAACGGATCCTGAATAAGGCCTGCGGTTTTTTGAGCAGATGCCAGAGTATTTTGAGCACCTGCAATATCGCCGCTATTTGCTTGAGCTTCAGCGATATTTCTCTGTGCAAAAGCCTTTAAAGAAGCTGACGCATCAATCAGACCGGCAGCTTTTTGAGCAGCCGCCAAAGTTCTTTGAGCACCGGCATGATCCCCAGCATGTATTTGAGCTTTGGCGACCGCAAGTCTAGCTTCGGCCGTCATTTGATGACCTGAACTTTTATCATCACCATATTGGCGCTCAATAAGATTAGCGTTCTTTTGTGCAGCCACCAAAGTGACGTGAGCACCTGCAATATCACCAGCCTTGATTTGAAGTTGAGCAATGGCTGACTGTGACCAGCTTTTTTGTGTTGCGCTTTGAATAAGATCAGCGGTCTTTAGCGCAGTGGCCAACGTCTTTTTAGCGCCAGCAATGTCACCAGTTTCTATTTGAATTCCAGCGATGGCCGCCTGTATGTTTGTCTGTTGTTCGCTTTTATAAGGCCCATCCTCAATAAGGTCGGCGACTCTGAGAGCCGCAGTAATATCGCTGGCTTTCGCCCACAACTTGGCCACGCGCTGTAGGCCATCGATTTTGTCGTAACGTGGTAATTGACCGACCGCATCCTGCGCGGTCTTAAGGAAGCGCGAAGTGTTGCTCTGATTTCTCACGTCCAGCACGGCGATCTGCTCTCTCACCGCCGCCGCGTTCGGCGCATCGGGGTAGGCCGCGAGATACGCGGCAAACCAGGCCATCGCCCGCAGCTCTCGCCCCGGAATTCTCGATTCGGCCAGACCCAGGTTCAGATAGGTGACCGGTGCCGCCGGGGCGATCTTGCGTGCATCTTCGAAGAACCGGATCGCCAGTAGGTAGTCCGGCACTTTTGCCGCGATGATCCCTTTGTTGAGCGCTTCCTGCGCGGCGGGTGGAAGAGGTGCGGATGAGTTCGTCTGTGCCAGTGCGGAAAACGGTTGGGCGAGGCTTAAACAAAGCGTAGCGATCAGCAGACGAAGCAGGCCACGCGGTGTTGTTATGGCATCGTATTGCGGGTGGTGGAACGGGAAGACGGTGGCTTGTTTCATTTCCCGGCCTGTTGTTTCAGCATCCCGATGATGACATTTTGCGCTTTAACAATTTTTTCGGCGGTTTCTTGGAGTGCCCAAAAATGTTCATAGATGCTTTTGGATGGCGGCGGCAGAGATTTCAGATGGCCGACCAAGTCCAGAAAAGGTTCGGTTCTCAATTGGCCTTTATTGCTGCACACGAAGTCTGTACTAGAACTACAGCCGCCTTTCAGCGTATAGAGCCATTCGGAAACTCCAGTAACAGGTTGGCTCACAGATTGGGGTTTTGCTGCAAGTTCAGTGATGGCTTTTTGTATGGCGATTCCTTTATCCTTGTCCTGAATACGACCAGCGGTCTGCGAAGCACCTGCAATATCGCCCGCTTTAAATTGCGCTTCAGCGATAGCCAGATATGCAGCGTCTTTCCACATTGCGTAACCGATGATGAGCTCGGCGGTCTTTTGCGCATGTGCAGTGTCACCAATACCTGCCCACAATTTCGACACTTCAGACAGGATATGTCCTTTGTCGCGTCCCATCGTGGGCATTTGGTCGTCTTCTGGTATTTGGCTGGCAACATCCTGCACCATCTTGATCAAACGTGAGAGGTTACTTTGGCTCTTCACGACCAGAACGGCAATCTCCTCCTTCACCGCCGCCGCGTTAGGCGCATCGGGGTAGGCTGCGAGATACGCACCAAACCATGCAATCGCCCGCAACTCCCGCCCCGGAATTCTCGATTCGGCCAGCCCCAGGTTCAAATAGAGCACCGGGGCCTGCGGGGCGAGCTTGCGCGCCTCTTCGAAGAACCGGATCGCCAGCAGGTAGTCCGGCACCTTTGCCGCGATGATTCCCTTGTTGAGTGCTTCCTGCGCGGCGGGCGGCAGGGGCGCGGGGGCGGGTGGGGCCGCGTGTGCACTCGCAAACAGAGTCAGGAATGCGGAAACGACAATGAGTGATCGGGTAATAAATTTCATGGTGCGTTGTCCCTCATTCGGTTGGTTGATTTTCGTCGGTGTATTTATGCACCTGTTGTTTGCCGTGTATTCGGGATACCACGGCAGGGTGTGCTATGCGCACCATGGTGCATGGAATGCACCCTACGCTTGCTCAACGGATATTGATGATAGATCCGGGCGGTATGCCCAACGTCTCGTCCCAAACTTGGCGTAGCGTGGCATCTTCCAACGTCATTCGGTCGTAGCCCCTGGACGGAACGTAATAATACACATCGTCCGGACGGGGCGGCCGCGGCTCGCTCACTGGCCCGGCTGTCGACGGGGCAGCCTGCCTGTTACGCTCCGGCGTGTGACCCGCAAGCGCAACAAAGCGCTTCAGGCCGACGTTACCTGGGTCGCGATTGAGTGCGTCTTCGAACCAAGCCTTGGCAGCCTTCCAGTCGCGGTCCATGACCGCCTGGAATCCTTTGCGAACCCGGTCGCTGACACCGGGAGGCGCATTCTGATACATGCCGGCAATGGTGTTTTCCACGTCTTTGGGCAGACCCGATGGCACCTTGCGCGCATCGACCACCTTGGGGTCGCCCGACGGCGAAGCGAGCGCGGGCTTCGCTTGGCTGGGCATCGCAATGGCGGCGGTAAAATCCAGCCCGCCGCTATTGCCGACGCTGGGCGCAACACCGGCAGTGCGCGCGTCGAAATCCAATCCGCCCGACACCGGCGCGGCATTCAATGTCTGCGCAAAGTTCTGGATGGACTGCTGCATGTTATCCGCCGCCGCTTTGTTCTGGCGCTGCCGCTCCATCGCCTCTCTTTCTTGCCTTTCTCTTGCCTGCTGGTTCGCCATATTGGCCTGGGCGTTGGCAAGATTCTTGCGGATGACCGGATCGTCTGGGCTGTTTTGTAACGTCTGTTGGAAAAGCGAAATCGCAGTGGCCCAATCGCCCTTGTTGTAGGCTTGGACGCCTTGTTGGTTAGCCGTGTGTGCCTGCTGGTCGGCCTGATCGGCAGCGGAAGGGCCGGAATTCCTTAACCAGTTCCAAAGGTTCGGCCCGTTGTATCCACCGCCCCCGCCGCCTGAGCCGCTGTTTGAGTCAGGAGTACATCCGCGAGGATCCTTGCATACGCCTATCGGATCCGCCGTCACCGCAGGAGCGGATACAAAGCAAACCATCCCCAAGGCAGCCCAAAGCGCAGTGCGCAACAGACCAGAAATTGGTATCCGGATCAGACGGTTCTTCATAAGGAATTACTCCTTTTTAAGTAACGGCAACTCTTTATTTTGCGCAAAATTAAAGCCCCTGGAGCTACATCCTAGCATGGCAGTAATCGCGCCCTTCGCGGTTCAAGCCTTAAAGTGAGATAATCTCCCCCCTGCGCAAATCGGACTTGGAAGTAGTACATGGCAATCAGCCCAATACAAGACATTATCGCCGACCTGAAGGCCGGCAGAATTGTCGTCCTGGTGGACGAGGAAGACCGCGAGAACGAAGGTGATTTGGTGATGGCGGCGGAATTCGTTACGCCGGACGCCATCAATTTCATGGCCAAGTTCGGGCGCGGTTTGATCTGCCTGACGCTGACCGATGCGCGCTGCAAGCAACTGGGCTTGCGCCAAATGGTGTCGGATAATCAGACGCCGCATGGCACGGCTTTTACCGTGTCGATCGAAGCGGCGGAAGGGGTAACCACCGGCATATCGGCGGCGGATCGGTCGGTGACGATTCAAGCGGCGGTGGCAAAGCATGCGCAAGCCACGGACATCATCCAGCCCGGCCATATTTTTCCGCTGCGCGCACAACCAGGCGGCGTGTTGGTGCGCGCCGGGCATACCGAGGCCGGGTGTGATCTGGCGGGGCTTGCCGGGCTGGAGCCGGCATCTGTGATCTGCGAGATTCTCAAAGACGACGGCACCATGGCGCGTCTGCCGGACTTGATCGTATTCGCAAAAGAACATGGCTTGAAAATCGGCACCATCGTCGATTTGATTCACTACCGTTCGCAAAACGAGATGTTGGTGGAGCGCGTGGCCGAGCGTCGGGTGGAAACGGTCTATGGCGAATTTCAACTGATTGCCTATCGCGATAAGACTTCGAATGAATTGCATCTGGCGATGGTGAAAGGCGAGATTAAGCCGGAAGAAGAAACCTTGGTGCGGGTACACGAGCCGCTGTCGGTGATCGACTTTCTGGACGATGCGGGCAGCCCCCACTCCTGGAATGTGCATCAAGCGCTGCAAGCTATTAGTGAAGCGCCGTCCGGCGTAGTAGTATTTTTCCGCCGTCCGGAATTGACTGAAAGCCTGCTGGCACGCATCGAACACGCGGCACACAAACCATCGACCAAAGTGGACTTGCGCGATTATGGTATCGGCGCGCAAATCTTGCGTGATCTGAATGTACGCAAAATGCGGCTCTTGGCCGCGCCGCGCAAAATGCCGAGCTTGGAGGGCTTCGACCTCGAAGTGTGCGGCTATGTGCTGCCCCAGGATTGGGCCCAAGCAACCAATATAGAAGAGTGAGGTAATCCCATGGTAAAGAAATACGACGGCATCACCGAATATGAAAAAGACTTGAATGGCAAAGGGCTGCGCATCGGCATCGTGATGAGCCGTTTCAATGTCGATATCGGCGAAGGCTTGCTCGGCAGTTGCGTAACGGAGCTGGATAAGCTGGGCGTGCAGCAAACCGACGTGACGCTGGTGACCGTGCCGGGCGCGCTGGAAGTGCCGCTGGTATTGTTGAAAATGGCCTTAAGCGATAACTACGATGCCTTGATCGCGCTCGGCGCGGTCGTACGCGGCGAAACCTATCACTTCGAATTAGTGGCCAACGAATCGGGCACCGGCATCACCCAAGTGCAGTTGGATTCTGGTGTGCCTATCGCCAATGGCATCCTTACCACCGATACCGACGATCAAGCGCTGGCGCGCATGGAAGTCAAAGGCGCCGATTGCGCGCTGGTCGCGGTGGAGATGGCGAATTTGTTGAAACGGATTTAAGAAACTTCTTAACCGCCGCAGTTGCAAGCATTGCTCTTTAAAGAACCAGGTCGATCGATATGAAAAAAAGCCGCCGCAAAGCGCGCGAATTCGCGCTCAAAGCGCTCTACGAGTGGAAGTTGAGCGGCAATGACGCCGCCAGCATCGCCCAGCATTTGCGCGATGAAGAAGGCTATTCCAACATCGACGACAAATATTTCCTGATTTTGCTCAACGGCGTGGTGCAAGAAGCCACCGCGTTGGAAGCAGCGGTTACGCCCTATCTCGACCGAAAACTCGCCGAACTATCCCCGATTGAGTCCGCCGTGCTGCTAATCGGCGCATACGAAGCGCTACACTGCCCAGACGTGCCTTACCGCGTCGTGATCAACGAAGCGGTGGAGTTGGCGAAGTCCTATGGCGGCACGGATGGCCATAAATATGTGAACGGTGTGTTGGATAAGCTACTGCCGGTCGCGAGGCCACACGAATCCCGAACGCGCTAGTGGCGTGCGGCGTGTTTTTGTAGCGCCGGCTTCCAGCCGGCATGCCGGCAAGGATGCCGGCGCTACGATGTGAGCCGAAGTACAATTCTCATTATGACTTCCGAATTCGACTTGATACGCCGCTACTTCACCCGTCCCGCCACGCGCACGGTGCTGGGGGTGGGCGACGATGCGGCCTTGGTGCGTGTCGCGGCGGGGCGCGAGCTGGCGGTTTCCACCGACATGTTGCTTGCCGGTCGGCATTTCCTGCTTGATGACGATCCTTTTACCTTGGGCCACAAAGCGCTAGCGGTGAATCTCTCCGACATGGCGGCCATGGGCGCGACGCCGCGTTGGGCTTTATTGTCGATTGCATTGCCGGAAGTGAATGAGCGCTGGCTGAGCTGTTTTGCCGAAGGTTGGTTCGCGCTCGCCGATCAGCAGGGCGTGGCGCTGATCGGCGGCGATACCACCAAGGGGCCGCTCACGTTTTCCGTGACCATCATGGGCGAGGTGGCGAAGGGCCAAGCCTTGCGCCGCTCGGGGGCGAAGGTCGGCGATGAGATTTGGGTCTCCGGCACTTTAGGCGATGCGACGTTGGCGCTGGCGTATTTGCAACGTCGGATTCGGATAGCGCCGCACGATGCGGCAGCACTGTTGCCGCGCTTGCATGCACCGACGCCGCGCGTAAAACTTGGGCAAAAATTGCTGGGCTTGGCGCATAGCGCGATTGATATCTCCGATGGCTTGCTGGCGGATCTGGGACATATTCTGGAGCTATCCGGCGTCGGCGCCGAGATTCGCGTAGCTGCGCTGCCGGTATCGGAGAATGTGCGCGGTTATCTGCAAGATGCCGTCGCGCGCAACGCGGTGCTGGCGGGCGGCGATGATTATGAATTGTGCTTCACCGCACCAGCCAAGCAACACGATGCGATTGTGCGCATGGGTCGCCGCCTGAAATTGCCGCTCGCCTGCATCGGCGAAATCACCCGCCAACGCAAGCTGGTGGTGCTCGACGAAAACAACCACCCGCTCACCTTTAAGGAACAAGGCTTTGATCACTTCGCCTGACTGGAAATTTATTTTGAGCCGCCCGGCGTATTTCATTGCCTTCGGCTTTGGCAGTGGCTTGAGCCCGTTCGCGCCGGGCACGGCTGGTACCTTGGCCGCGTTCCCGATTTATGGATTGATCTATTTGCTGGGGCTCAACCCAGTCGCTTATTTCGCCCTGTTGTTCGGGCTTTTCTTAATCGGCGTGTGGGCTAGCCACGCCACCGGGCACGCGCTGGGTATCGCTGATCATGGCGGCATCGTGTGGGATGAGATCGTGGCCTTCCTCGCGATTCTATTTTTCACGCCACACACCTGGCCCTGGTTCATCGCCGCGTTTTTCATTTTCCGCATCTTCGATGTATGGAAGCCGTTTCCGATTCGCTATTTCGACACGCACATCAAAAACGGCTTCGGCGTCATGTTCGACGATGCGCTGGCGGCGGTGTACAGCATCGCGCTGATCAAAGGTTTGGTATGGATGATGAGTTGAATCAACTCGCAGAGCAAGTCGGCGCGGCATTGAAAGGCCGCGGCCTGATGCTCGCCAGTGCCGAATCCTGCACCGGCGGCTGGGTGGGTGAAGCGGTGACCTCGGTGGCGGGCAGCTCGCACTGGTACGACCGCGGCTTCATCACCTACACCAACGAATCCAAACAGGAGATGCTCGGCGTCTCCGCGCAAACGCTGGCCGAATTCGGCGCGGTATCTGAGCAGACCGTGCGCGAAATGGCAGCGGGCGCCTTGAAACAGAGCCGCGCGCACATCACGCTGGCGATCAGCGGCATCGCCGGACCGGGCGGCGGCACCCCGAACAAACCCGTGGGGACCGTGTGCATGGCCTGGGCCACGCGTAGCGGTGCCGGGTTATCGCAAGCGTTTCACTTCCTGGGTGATCGCACCGCCGTGCGGCAGCAAGCCGTGGTGGCTGCGTTGCAGGGCGTGTTGCGCTTGATCGAGGGCGAGACCGTTACTGTTTAGTGCGTCGAGTTGGCTCTGATGCGCATGAGCAGTTGCATGGAGGAAAATGATGAGAGAAAAACTCGCAGCACTTCGCGCTGCCCTGCAGGATCTGAAACGAGCCAGCATGTTCAGGAAAGCGCTCGCAGCGGAAACGGCCTTGGTCAAAGCCGTGGAGCTGATCGAGGACATGATGCGGGAAATCGAAGAAATGAAAAAACGCGAAGGGGGCGGGGGTAAATAAGTTCGGGGTGCACAGCATCCACGTTTGTCTATTGTAAAAATTCCTTTGGCGTCCAAATAGGGATCCCCTGATACGGGTTCAATACCAGCAAATCATCGTCGCTGGACACCAGCGCATCCGCCGAGCAATGCAGCGCCAGTGCCAGAAACTTGTTGTCGCGCGGATCGCGGCAGGCTTGAGGCAGTGCCGCTTCCTCGGCCTCGGTCACATTGAACAGCCGGGCGTGGCGGCGATACAACGCCAGAAATTCGCGGCGGGTTGCTTGATCGAGATAGCGATCGAACTTGTCGCGCATCAGCACCTGCTCCAGCTCGGCCAATGTGGCGGGGGAGGCGCATACGGTGGCGCTGGCCACGGCCGTCAGCAGCGCTTGTCGCGGTGTGGAATCCTGGCGCAGGGCTGCGCTGATCAGGGTGCTGGTATCCAGCACGACCCGCTTAGCGAAGCTCATTCACCAAGCGCTTGATGTCGGAATCGGTCAGGCCTTTGGCTTCCGGGCGCAGGCGCGCATCGGCGCGTGCGAAGAAAGTTTCAAAATCGGCGAGTGCCTGCTCGCGTTGGCGGCGGGTATCGAGCAAATCCTTCATGTCCTCGGGTGACACCACAAATGCGACTGGGCGCCCGCGCCGGGTAATGGTCACCGGCTCGCGCTGGGCGTTATCCAGCAATTCCCCAAAACGGTTCTGGGCTTCCACTGAGGTGATGGTTTTCATGGGGGTTCTCCTATGAACTAGCTAATACAGCCAGTATAGCCAAAACGGCTAACTTTACAAGCACCTAATGGCTCCCGTTTCTAGTGAAACGCCCAAGCCGCAAACGGCTCGATCTCGTCCCGGTTGAGCAGCATCAACTGATAGGCATTCGGGTTCATGGAGTGATCCCGTGTTGTGTCCACGCTGAGGCGTTGCAGCACATAGCCGATCAGCGCGCGCCGCACGTTGATCTCGATCACTTCGCCGCTCGCGCCATAATCCAGCAATAAGCTCTCGCGTTTGGGCGCGTCGAGATCGGCGTGGGGGCCGAGCTTCAAGCACACCATTTCCACCCAATCATCGTCGAATTCCACGTTCGACTCGGCTGGCTCATTCAAGCAAGTGGCTTGAGTAAATCGCGACAAGACGAAGTCTCGAAAATCATAAGTCGCATCAGAATACGCGCGCACATGCCAGCGGATGCCGGTGTCCACCAGCGCATGCGGTTCCAGGATGCGCTGTTCTTGATTATCTCGATCAGACAGTGAGCGATAGCTAACTAGCAGTTTTTTGTGGCCGCAGATGGCGCGGGTGATTTGCGCCAGGACTGGGGGGCTGGGCAGGCGGGCGGGCAGGGGGAGCGATGCCGTGCTCAGGCCGTAGATCGATTCCGCCCCATAAGGCCCGCCGGCGACAACCAGATTTGCCGCAATGATGGGTAGAACGGCGGCGGGGGAAAGGTCGGCAAAGACCTGGCGGAAGGCGTCATTCGGCACAAATCCGAACACGCTGTGGTTGTAAATCAGGTTGCTGGGCGCCAAATCGCCATACAACTTGAGGTCCTTGGTGGCGGCCGCATCGGAGATGCCGAAGGCCTTGGCCACGTCGCTGCGGGTCACGACCCCGCTGTAGTAGGCCATGATTTCAATATATTGCAGCCTTTGGCGCGTTGCCCATTTCACATCCAGCAGCATTTTCTCTTTAGAAACCATGGCTTGCTCCAAAAACTAGTGGCAAGTGGATTATACATTTATAGTTTACTGTTACATAGTATAAATTAGATAGGTAATAAAAAGTATTGACATGAGTAAATGTATAGCCTAAATTACACCCATGCCGCAGTTCAAGGGCTGCATTCAACGGATCACATCGAGAGGACAACAACATGGCAACCGTATCAGCAGATGACAAATTGAAAGCACTGACCGCCGCACTGAGCCAGATTGAAAAACAATTTGGTAAAGGCTCGGTGATGCGCCTGGGCGATCACGCCGCGTCGCAAGATATTCAAGTGGTGTCCACCGGCTCTTTGGGGCTGGACATCGCGCTGGGCATCGGCGGCTTGCCGCGCGGCCGGGTGGTGGAGATATACGGTCCGGAATCGTCCGGCAAAACCACGCTGACTCTGCAAGTGATCGCCGAAATGCAAAAACTGGGCGGTACCGCTGCCTTCATCGACGCCGAGCATGCGCTCGACCCATCGTATGCACAAAAGCTCGGCGTGAATGTGAACGACTTGCTCGTATCGCAGCCCGATACCGGCGAACAAGCGCTGGAAATCGCCGATATGCTGGTGCGTTCCGGTTCGGTCGATGTGGTAGTGGTGGACTCCGTCGCCGCACTCACCCCCAAAGCTGAGATCGAAGGCGAGATGGGTGATTCACACATGGGTCTGCAAGCGCGCCTCATGTCGCAGGCGCTGCGCAAGCTCACCGCCAACATCAAGCGCTCCAACACCCTGGTGATTTTCATCAACCAGATCCGCATGAAAATCGGCGTCATGTT